>Ga0184635_10000159_pt1 | contig 14410 bp, 12 predicted proteins | sample PLM3_30_b2_FD_133147 | JGI IMG/M metagenome (GOLD analysis project Ga0184635, IMG submission 133147) | Groundwater sediment microbial communities from an aquifer in East River, Colorado, USA - PLM3_30_b2 | ecosystem: Environmental > Terrestrial > Soil > Riparian zone | place: USA: East River...
GACCTGGAGCTGCTGCACGCCGCCTGGGCCGGCCAGCCGGTCGCCGGCAGCCCGTTCCCGGTCGGCCCGCCGGCCACCAGGAGCCGCATCCCGCTGCTCATCGGCGGCCGGCCGGAGCTGGCGGCCCCCCGCGCTGCCCGCTGGGACGCCGGCTTCACCCTCGGGGGTGCCCCGCCGGAGATGGCCGGCGGCGCCATCGAGGAGTTCAGGAAGGCGTGGGAGGCGGCCGGCGGGACCGGGCAGCCGCGGATCGTCGCCCTGACCTACTTCTCGCTGGGCGAGGAGCACACCGCCGAGTCGCTCCACAACCTGCGCACCTACTACGGCTTCCTCGGCGACTGGGCCGAGGGAGTCGCGACCAGCGCCCCCCGCACCGCGGAGGCCGTACGGGAACGGGCCGCGGCCTTCGAGGCGCTCGGCGTCGCCGAGCTCATCTTCGACCCCACCGTGGCCAACCTGGACCAGGTGGACCGCCTGGCCGACGCGGTCGGGGGAGGAGGCTGATCTCGCAGGCACCGCTGACGTCCCGCGTGCCCGGTTGTCGTACCCGTGGCCGAGACTTCCGGCCATGATGAAGCGCAGCCACGCCGTGATCGGGGCGGCCGCCGGGGTGGCGGTGGCCCACGCCACCGGGGCGTCGATGGTGGCCGGGGGGATCGTGGCCGGGCTGGCCGGGCTGCTGCCCGACGTCGACCACCCGCACGCGGCCGTCGGCCGGCTGCTGCCGCGGTGGTGGCACCGGCTCACGCCCGGGCACCGGGGGCCGACCCACTCGCTGGTCTGGTGCCTGGCCCTGGCCGTGCTCGCCTATGTGGGGAACACCCTGGTCAACGGGGAGCCGGCCGGGCCGCTGCTCGCTCTGGCCGTGCTCGCCGGCTCGCTGTCGCATGTGCTGGCCGACGGGCTGACCGTGGCCGGGGTGCCGTTGTGGTGGCCGTTCCGGCGCCGCCGGTCGGTCTTCCTCGGCGCGCTGGCCTTCCGGACCCGGAGCTGGGCCGAGGCGCTGGTCGTCCTCGGGGTGGTCGCCGGGGTCGGCTGGTGGGTCGCGGCCTGACTCGACGCCGCCGGCTTGCTCGGGCTTGCCTGTATCGTTCAAGTTCCTACTTGACGAATGATGGGTACGACGTGCAACAACAGATTGTCCGTCGACACCCGACTCCGCCAGGTTTGGAGGTCTGCGTCAGATGGAGATGCTGATCCGCGACTCCGGTCTGGAGGTGGTGCGCGCGTGATCGTGACCCTCACCCCCAACCCGAGCGTCGACCGGACCATCGAGGTGGACGCCCTCCACCGGGGAGCGGTCCTCCGAGCCCGGGCGACCCGGGTCGACCCCGGGGGCAAGGGCGTCAACGTATCCAGGGCCCTGGCCGCCAACCACCGCGAGACCACGGCGGTACTGCCGGCCGGGGGCTGGGAGGGGGAGCAGCTGGCCGCCCTGCTCGCCCCGCTGGACATCCCGGTGGTGGTCGTCCCGGTGGCCGGGTCGGTGCGGGCCAACGTGAGCGTGGTCGAGCCCGACGGCACGGTGACCAAGCTGAACGAGCCCGGCCCCCGGCTGAGCCCGGAGGAGATCGAGGCCGTGACCGCGGCCACTGTCAAGGCCGCCGCCGGCGCCGAGTGGCTGGCCTGCACCGGCAGCCTCCCGCCGGGCGCCCCGATCGACTTCTACGCCCAGCTGCTGGAGCGCCTGGGCAGCGCCTCGGTCAAGGTGGCGGTCGACTCGAGCGGCGCCCCCCTGGTGGCTGCCCTGGACGCCCGTCCCGACCTGATCAAGCCGAACCGTGAGGAGCTGGCCGAGGCCACCGGCCGCCAGCTGCTCACCGTCGGCGACGTGGTCGAGGCGGCCGAGGAGCTGCGCGGCCGGGGGGTCGGGGCCGTGCTGGCCAGCCTCGGAGCCGACGGGGCGGTGCTGGTCGACGCCACCGGGGCCACCTTCGGCTCGGCCACCGTCGAGCGGACCCGCAGCGCCGTCGGGGCCGGCGACTCCATGCTGGCCGGCTTCCTGGCCGGCGGCGGCAGCGGGCCCACCGCCCTGGCCGAGGCGCTGGCCTGGGGCGCGGCCGCGGCCAGCCTGCCCGGCAGCATCATGCCCACCCCCGACGACCTCGACCACGGTGCCGTCACCCTGGCCGACCGCATCGATCCGGACCGCCCTCTCAAGGAACGGAGCTAACGCCCATGGCGGACCTCATCACCCCCGAGCTCGTCGACCTCAACCTGACCGCGACCGAGCGAGGCGACGCCACCAGGTCGCTCGCCGAGCGGCTCCAGGCCTCCGGCCGAGTCACCGACCTCGAGCAGTTCCTGGCCGACGTCCGGGCCCGCGAAGCCCAGATGCCGACCGGGATCGAAGGCGGCATCGGCATCCCGCACTGCCGGTCGGTGGCCGTGGTCGAGCCCACCCTGGGGTTCGGCCGCAGCACCCAGGGCATCGACTGGGGCGCCGCCGACGGACCGGCGCACCTCATCTTCCTGATCGCCGCCCCAGAGGGCGGCGGCTCCGAGCACATGGCCATCCTGGCCAAGCTGGCCCGGAAGCTCATCCACGCCTCCTTCCGGGACTCGCTGCTCCAGGCCCAGGACCCAGAGGCCGTCGTCACCATCGTGAAGAAGGAGGTGCTGGGGCAATGAAGATCGTCGCTGTGACGTCCTGCCCCACAGGAATCGCCCACACCTACATGGCGGCCGAGGCGCTCGAACAGGCGGCCAAGGACGCCGGCCACGAGATCCATGTCGAGACCCAGGGCGCGGCCGGGGCCGAGGCGGTCGCCGACGCCGACATCGCCGCCGCCGACGCGGTCGTGTTCGCGGCCGACGTCGAGGTACGGAACCGCGAGCGGTTCGCGGGCAAGCCGCTGGTCCAGACGTCGGTCAAGCGGGCCATCAACGACCCCACCGGCCTGATCGCCGAGGCCGAGGCGGCCGTCAAGGCCGCCCCTGTCGCGGCGACCGCCACGCCGACGGCCGGGGGCGGCGATGCCGGCCGCCCGGTGGCCCCGACCCGCACCGGCGGCGGCGGAGGCGGTGGGGGCGGTGGGGCGGCCGCCTTCGGGACCCAGCTGCGCGGTTGGCTGATGACCGGGGTCAGCTACATGATCCCGTTCGTGGCCGCCGGCGGGATCCTGATCGCCCTCGGCTTCCTGCTGGGCGGAGGCGCGGTGAAGCCCAAGGTCTACGGCGGCACCTTCGAGGGGGTCACGTATCAAGCCATCACCGACTACACCCAGGTGGTCCAGAAGGCCGGGTGGGCCGGGCTGCTGTTCCTCATCGGTGCGACGGCGTTCTCGATGCTGGTACCGGTCCTCGCCGGCTTCATCGCCTTCGCCATGGCCGACCGGCTGGGCCTAGTCCCCGGCATCGTGGGCGGCCTGCTCGCCAACGCGATCGGTGCCGGGTTCCTCGGCGGCCTGATCGCCGGCCTCCTGGCCGGGGCCATCGTCCTGCTCATCAACCGGGTCAAGGTGCCCAAGGGAATGCGGGGCGTCATGCCGGTGGTGGTGATCCCGCTGCTCTCCACCCTGGTCGTCGGCATCCTGATGCTGGTGGTGCTCGGCCAGCCCATCGCCGCCGTCTCGCGCGGCCTGACCAGCTGGCTGAACGGCCTGTCGGGCAGCAACGCGGTCCTGCTCGGCGTCCTGCTCGGGCTCATGATGGGCTTCGACATGGGCGGGCCGGTCAACAAGGTCGCCTACGCCTTCGGGCTGGCCGGGCTGGCCAGCGGCAACCTCAAGGTGATGGCGGCCGTGATGGCTGCTGGCATGACCCCGCCGCTCGGCCTGGCCCTGGCCACCGTGGTCCGCAAGGGGCTGTTCACCCCGGCCGAGCGGGAGGCCGGCGAGGCCGCCTGGCTGCTGGGGGCGTCGTTCATCACCGAAGGGGCGCTGCCGTTCGCGGCCGCCGACCCGCTGCGGGTGATCCCTTCGAGCATGCTCGGCAGTGCCGTCGCCGGCGGACTGGTGATGGGCTTCGGCAACAACTCGCGAGCCCCGCACGGGGGCGTGCTGGTGATCGGGCTCATCAGCAAGCCGATCCTGTATGTGCTGGCCATCGTCATCGGCACGCTGGTCACGGCGGCCTCGGTGATCATCCTCAAAATGGCCGGCCGTAAGGAGGCCAAGGAGGTCGAGCCCGCCGCCTCCCGGCAGGCCACCGCAACCGGCTAGCGCACCACCCGGCGGTGCCCTCCGGCGGCGTTCGCGCCCCGGAGGGCACCGTTCCGTTCCCGGCCAGGCGCCCGCCGTCCCATCCGCCCTCTTGACCCGGTTCCGCCCGTGTGCGAAGGTTGTTGGAACGTTCCAACAACAGTGGAGTGGCGGATGGAGATGCTCATTGGGGGCCGGTGGCGACCCGGGGCCGGGGTCGAGGAGGTCACGTCGCCGTTCGACGGGGCCGTGGTGGGCACGGTGCCGGTGGCGACGGTCGAGGACGTGGACGCGGCCCTGGCCGCGGCCCAGGCGGGGGCCGAGCGGTGGCGGCGGACCCCGGCCCACGAGCGGATGCGGGTCCTGCTGCGGGCGGCCGAGCTGGCCGACGAACGGGCCGAGGAGACGGCCCGGCTGATCAGCGGGGAGTGCGGCAAGACCATCACCGAGGCCAGGGGCGAGGCGGCCCGCTCGGGGGACCTGATCCGGCTGGCCGCCTTCGAGGGGACCCAGCTCTACGGTGACAGCCTGCCCCTGGACGCCAACCGCGGGACCGGACAGGACAAGATCGGTTTCACCCTGCGCCAGCCGTGCGGCGTGGTGGTGGCCATCACCCCGTTCAACTACCCGGCCCTGCTGGTCCTCCACAAGATCGCCCCGGCCCTGGCCGCCGGTAACGCCGTGGTCCTCAAGCCAGCCCGGACCACGCCCCTGACCGCCCTCGCCCTGGCCGCCTGCTTCGTCGACGCCGGCCTCCCCGACGGCGTCCTCTCGGTCGTCACCGGCCCCGGCGGGGCCCTCGGGGACGCGCTCGTGACCGACCCGCGGGTCCGCAAGATCTCCTTCACCGGCTCCACCGCCACCGGGGAGCGGATCACCCGGGTCGCCGGGGTCAAGAAGCTCTCGCTGGAGCTTGGCGCCTCCTGCCCGGTGGTGATCCTGCCCGACGCCGACCTCGAGCTCGCCTCCTCGGCGGTGGCGGCCGGTGGCTACGTCAACGCCGGCCAGGTCTGCATCTCGGTCCAGCGGGTGATCGCCGACCGGGCGGTGGTCGGCGACTTCCTGGACGCGCTCGTGCCCAAGGTCGAGGCCATCCGCACCGGCGACCCGGCCTCGCCCGACACCGGCATGGGCGCGCTCATCACCGCCGGCGAGGCCGAGCGTGTGCGCAAGGCCATCGCCGACGCGGCCGCCGCCGGGGCCCGCGTGCTCACCGGCGGGGACCGCGACGGGGCGGTGGTGCGGCCGGCCGTCGTGGCCGACGTCGACCCGGCGTCGCCGCTCAGCCAGGAGGAGCTGTTCGGCCCGGCCGTGGCCGTCAGCCGCGCCGACGGTTGGGCCGAGGCGATCGCCCAGGCCAACGGCACCGACTACGGGCTCGGGTCGGGGATCTTCACCTCGGACGTGGCCGGCGCCGTCCAGGCCATGCGCGAGATCGACTCGGGGACCATCCACGTCAACTGGACCCCCCTGTGGCGGGCCGACCTGATGCCCTACGGCGGCCTCAAGGGCAGCGGCGTCGGCAAGGAGGGCCCCCGCTCCGCCGTCGAGGAGATGACCGAGGTCAAGACGGTCGTGCTCCACGGCCGCCCCTGGTGACCGGGGGACCGCCCCGGCGGTCCCCCGGACCCCCCCGGTGACACGACGTTGAAGGGAGATCCACCCATGACCGCTCCGGACCGGCGGACCGTGCGCCTGACGGTCGCCCAGGCCATCGTCAGGTTCCTGGCCGCCCAGCACTCGGTGGCCGACGGCGACCGCCGCCGGCTCGTCCCGGCCGCCCTTGGCATCTTCGGCCACGGCAACGTCGCCGGCATGGGCCAGGCCCTCGACCAGCTCCACGACCGGATGCCGTTCATCCAGGGCCGCAACGAGCAGGCCCTGGTGCACGCGGCCACCGCCTTCGCCAAGGCGACCCGCCGCCGGGCCACCCTGGCCGTCACCGCCTCGATCGGCCCCGGGGCGCTCAACATGGTCACCGGGGCCGGCGTCGCCACCGTCAACCGGCTCCCGGTCCTGCTGCTCCCCGGCGACGCCTACGCGACCCGCCGCCAGGGCCCGGTCCTCCAGCAGCTCCAGCACCCGACCGAGGCCGACGTGAGCGCCAACGACGCCTTCCGCCCGCTGGCCCGGTTCTTCGACCGCATCACCCGCCCCGAGCAGCTCCTGACCGCCCTGCCCGAGGCCATGCGGGTCCTGACCGACCCGGTCGCGACCGGCGCCGTGGTCCTGGCCCTGCCCCAGGACGTCCAGTCGCAGGCCTTCGACTACCCGGCCGAGCTGTTCGACGAGCGCGACTGGCCCATCCGCCGGCCGCTGCCCGACCCCCAGGAGGTGGCCGAGGTCGCCCGGCTGCTGTCGCGGGCCCGCCGGCCGCTGCTGATCGCCGGCGGCGGGGTCGTCTACTCCGACGCCTCCCGCGAGCTGGAGGCGTTCGCCCGCGCCACCGGCATCCCCGTGGCCGAGACCTTCGCCGGCAAGGGCGCCGTCCAGGAGGGCGACTGGTGGCTGCTGGGCGGCATCGGGCTGGAGGGCACCCCGGCCACCAACGCCCTGGCCCGCCAGGCCGACCTCGTCCTCACCGTCGGCTCGCGCCTGACCGACTTCGCCACCGCCTCCCAGTCGCTGTTCGAGCACCCCGAGGTGCGGTTCGCCTCGATCAACGTGGACGGCCACGACGCTGCCCGGCTCGGCGCCACCCCGATCGTCGGGGACGCCCGTCTCGCCCTGGCCGCCCTCACCGAGGCCGCCCTCCAGGACGGCGTCGCCAGCCCCGAGGCGTGGCGGGAGGAGGTCCGGGCCCAGACCGGCGCCTGGGCGCCGGTCCGGGCGGCCGCGCTCGACCCCGACACCCCCTTCGACCGCTCCACGGTGCAGGGCGACGTGGTCCCCGACACCGGCGCCGAGCTGACCCAGGGCCAGCTCATCGGCCTGCTCCAGGAGCACGCCCAGCCGGGCGACACCATCATCGCCGCCGCCGGCGGCCCCCCCGGCGACCTCCAGAAGGTCTGGGACGCGACCGGCGGGCGCCGCTGCCACCTGGAGTTCGGCTTCTCCTGCATGGGCTACGAGCTGCCGGCGGCCATCGGGGTCCGCCTGGCCGAGCCCGACCCGACCCGCCGGGTGCTCTCCTTCCTCGGCGACGGCACCTTCCTGATGGCCCCGACCGAGCTGGTCACGGCCGCCCAGGAGGGGCTGGCGGTGACCGTCGTGGTCCCCGAGAACCACGGCTACCAGGTCATCCACCGCCTCCAGATGCTGCGCAGCGGGCGCGAGTTCGGCAACGAGTTCCGCTACCGCAAGGACGGCCTCGACCTGGGCGCCGACGCCACCCAGTCCCGGCTCGAGGGCGACTACCTCAAGGTCGACCTGGTCCAGGTGGCCGCCGGGCTCGGGGCCCGGGCCGTGCTGGCCCGGACGGCCAAGGAGGTCCGCGAGGCCCTCGCCGACACCCGCGACCACCCGGGCCCGGTGGTGATCGTGGTCCCGGCCATCCCCCACGCCGACCTGCCCGGCGCCGGCGTCTGGTGGGACGTGGCCCCGGCCGAGGTGTCCGAGACACCGGGCGTGGCCGAGCTGCGGGCCGAGTACGAGCCGGGGCTGACCCTCCAGCGGTGGTACGGATGACAGCCACCGGCACCGCCCCGGCGCGGACCCCCCTGGACACCGGCCGGCTGCGGGCCCGCCTGGCCTCGGGGGAGCCGACCGTCGGGACCTTCCTTGGGATGGCCTCGCCGGTGGCGGCCGAGGTCTGCGCCGCCGCCGGGCCCGACTGGGTGCTGCTCGACCTGGAGCACGGCGGCGGCGGCGAGGAGCAGGTCGGGGCCACCGTCCTGGCCGCCGGCGCCTACGGCGTCCCCACCGTGGTCCGGGTCGAGACCGACGCCCGCATCCGGCTCGGCCGGGTGCTCGACCTGGGCGCGGCCGGGGTGATGCTGCCCCGGCTGAGCTCGGCCGCCGAGGTCGCCGAGGCCGTCAGACACCTGCGCTACCCGCCCCGGGGCGACCGCGGCGTCGCCACCTACAACCGGGCCTGCCGCTTCGGCCTCGACCCGGGCGCGCTGGACCGCGCCGACGGCGAGGTGCTCTGCGTCGTCCAGGTCGAGTCGGCAGCGGCCGTCGCCCAGGCCGACGCCATCGCCGCCCTCGACGGCGTCGACGTCCTGTTCGTGGGGCCCCGCGACCTCAGCCATGACCTCGGCGTCCCCGGCGACGTCACCGCCCCGGCCTACCTGGAGGCCCTGGAGACGGTCCGGGCGGCCGCCGACCGCCACGGCAAGGCCTGCGGCCTGCTCGCCGGCGACGGCGCCGCCGCCCGCCGCCTCCGCGGGCAGGGCTGGCGCTTCGTCGGGATCGGCTCCGACTCGACCCTGCTCGCGGCCGCCCTCGGCGCCGCCCTGGCCGCCGCCCGCACCGACGACATCCAAGAAGGAGACCGCTGATGGCCGAGCCAGCCACCGCCCCTCGCCACGACGTCGGTGTCGGCCTGATCAGCGTCGGCTGGATGGGCAAGCTGCACAGCCGGGCCTACCAGGCGCTGCCCTACGTCTACCCGGAGCTCGGGCTGCGGCCGCGGCTGGTCCATGCGGCCGACACGGCGCCCGACCGGGTCGCCTTCGCCACCGACGTGCTCGGCTATGCCCGGGGCAGCAGCGACTACCGCGAGGTCCTGGCCGACCCCGAGGTCGACGTGGTATCGATCTGCGCCCCGAACATGCTCCACCGCGAGATCGGCGTGGCCGCCGCCGAGGCCGGCAAGCCCTTCTGGATCGAGAAGCCGGTCGGCCGTAACGTCGAGGACACCGCCGCCGTGGCCGCCGCCGCCAACGCCGCCGGGCTGGTCACCTCCATCGGCTTCAACTACCGGCACGTCCCGGCAGTGGAGCACAGCCGCGAGCTGGTCGCCTCCGGCGCCCTTGGCCGGATCACCAACGTCCGGTCGGTGTTCCTCAACGGCTATGCCTCCGAGCCCAAGGGGGCGCTGTCGTGGCGCTTCAACCGCGAGCTGGCCGGCAGCGGCGCCCTCGGCGACCTGCTCAGCCATGTGGTCGACCTGATGCAGTACGTGGTCGGCCCGGTCGCCGAGGTGACGGCCCTGACAAGCACCGTCTACACCGAGCGGCCGATCCTGCCGATGGGCTCTGCCACCCACTTCGCGGTGATCGAGGACGGCGAGCTGGGTCCGGTCGAGAACGAGGACTACGCGGCCGCCCTGGTCCGCTTCGCCGGCGACGCCCAGGGAGCGGGGGCGGTCGGCACCCTGGAGGCGTCGCGGACCGTCGTCGGCCCCCAGTGCGGGCTCGCCTTCGAGCTGTACGGCACCGAAGGCTCCCTGGCCTGGAACTTCGAGCAGATGAACGAGCTGCGGGTCTGCCTGGGCCGCGGCGGCCCCCACCAGGGCTACACCACCGTGCTCGGCAACGCCCATCTCGGCGACTACGGCCGGTTCCAGCCCGGCCCCGGGAACGCCATGGGCTATGACGACCTCAAGGTCACCGAGGCCAAGAAGTTCCTGGTCGCCGTCGTCGGCGGCGAGCGCCGGAACTGCTCGGTGGACGACGCCCTGTCGGCGGCCGAGGTGGTGGCGGCGGCCGAGCGCTCCGCCGCCGACGGCAGCTGGCAGAAGGTCCCCGCCGTCGCCGGCACGACCGCGGCCCGGCGGGGCTGAGCGTCATGGCGGAGCCGCCGCGCCGGCCGACCATCATCGACGTGGCCGCCCGCGCCGGGGTGTCCAAGTCGCTGGTGTCGCTGGCCATGCGGGGCGACCCCCGGGTCGCGGAGTCCAGCCGCCTCCGGATCGAGGAGGCGGCCCGGGAGCTCGGCTACCGGACCAACTGGGCGGCCAGGTCGCTGTCGACCCTCCGCTCGGGCACCGTCGGGGTGCTGGTCGCCGACCTGCACAACCCCTGGTTCGTCGAGATCGTCGACCCGCTGCGCACGGTGCTGCACGAGGCCGGCCTGGACACCCTGCTGACCAGCGCGGTCATGCCCGGGCCGCGGGCCGGCGAGCGGGCGCGCCTGGACCTGGGGGCGGTGGAGGCGTTGCGCTCCCTCAAGGTCGAAGGGTTGGTGGTGGTCGGGTCGCTGCCCGACCACAGCGGCCTGGCCGCCGCCGTCGGCGACGTGCCGGTGGTCGTGGCCGGCGCGGGCCGGCAGGGCCTGGTCGGGGCCGACGTGGTCCGCAGCGACGACGCCGCCGGGGCCGGGCTGGTCGTCGACCACCTGGTCGCCCGGGGGCACGAGCGGATCGCCCACCTCGGCGGCGCCGGCGGCGAGGTCGCCGACGAGCGCGCCGCCGGCTACCGGGCCGCCATGGCCCGGCACGGGCTCGCCGGCCGGTGCCGGGTCGAGCCCTGCGACTTCACCCAGGAGGCCGGCCACGCCGGGGCGCTGCGGCTGCTCGAGGACGGCGACCGGCCGACGGCCATCGCGGTCGTGAACGACCTGGCCGCCGTGGGCGCGCTGGCCGGCGCGCTCGAGGCCGGCGTGACCGTCCCGGCCGAGCTGGCCGTCGCCGGCTACGACGACACCTTCTTCTCCGCCATCTCCCAGGTCTCGCTGACCACCGTCAACCCCGACAACCCGACCATCGGGACCACCGCCGCCGAGCGTCTGCTGCAGCGCGTCGGCGAGCCCGGCGCCGAGGGCGGGTCCGAGCTGATCCCGCCCCGCCTGGTGGTCCGGGCCAGCACGTCCCAGCCGCCACGGGAGGGAACCGATGCCTGACCAGGACCTGCTGGCGACCTGCTGGACGACCGCCGGGGATGCGGCGCCGCTGCGGGGCGACGAGCGGAGCCCGCTCCCGCTGCGGGAACGGGTCGAGGCCGCGGCCGCGGCCGGGTTCCGTGGGATCGGGCTGCTCCATGTCGACCTGGTCGTGGCCGAACAGGAGCATGGCCTGGCCGGTATCCGGTCGCTGCTCGACGACAACGGTCTCGTCCACCTGGAGCTGGAGCTCCTCACCGACTGGTGGGCTGACGGGCCACGACGACGGCGGTCCGACGAGGTCCGCGGGAAGCTCCTGGAAGCCGCCGGGGCGCTCGGCGCACGCCACGTCAAGGTCGCGCCCGACGTCAGCGGCGAACCCTGGGACCACGACCGCTGGGTGGCGGAGTTCGCTTCGCTGGCCGAGGACGCCCGCCAGGCCGGGACCCGGGTCGGGCTGGAGTTCCTTCCCTGGTCGAACATCCAGACGGTCCACGACGGCCTGCGGCTGGTGCAGGACGCCGGCCACGACGCCGGGGGACTCATCATCGACGTGTGGCACACCGAACGGGCCGGGACGCCGCCGGCCGAGCTGGCCGCGGTCCCGCTCCGTCACATCGTCGGCGTGGAGCTCAACGACGCCGACGCCGACCAGGTGGGCACCTTGTTCGAGGACACCGTCGACCGTCGGCGCCTGTGCGGGGAGGGTGCCTTCGACCTCCAGGGTTGCATCAGGGCGCTCCGCGCCGCCGGCTGGACCGGGCCCTGGGGGGTCGAGATCCTCTCCGAGGCGTTCCGGAGGCTCCCCGTCCGCGAGGCGGCGGCCGCCGCCTTCGCCACCGCCGCGGCGCAACTGGAGCTGGCCAGCGATGGCCGCTGACCGGCCCGTGGTGGTCGCCCTCGGCCAGGTGGACCCGGCCCTGGTCGCCGGAGTCCTCGGTGATGGCGTCTCGTTCGTGCCCGACCCGGGCCCCGACGACCTGGCCGTGGCCGCCGGCGCCATCGCCCGCGCCGACGCGGTGGTGGACGCGGCCTTCCTCGACCGCGCCCCGCGGCTGCGGGTCGTCGCCCGCACCGGGGTCGGGGTCGACCTGGTCGACCTGGAGGCGGCCAGCGCCCGCGGGATCACCGTCGTGGTCACGCCCGGCAGCGGCACCCGGGCCGTCGCCGAAGGCGTCCTGGCCATGGCCCTGCACCTGGTCAAGCGGCTGGGGCCCCTGACCGGGCTGGTCCGCGATGGCCGCTGGGCCGAACGCGGACGGGTGCCGGTCGGCGACCTCGACGGCGCCACCATCGGCATCGTCGGCTACGGCCGCATCGGCCGCCGGGTCGGCGAGCTGGCCGGGGCGTTCGGGATGCGGGTGCTGGCCCACGACCCGTTCAGCCCGCCACCGCCCGAGGTCGACACCCCCGACCTCGGGGCGCTGGCCGAGGCCAGCGACGTCGTGACCCTGCACGCGCCCCTGACCGACCAGACCCGCCACCTGGTCGGCGAGGCGTTCCTGGCCCGCGTCCGGCCGGGGGCGGTCCTGGTCAACTGCGGCCGGGGAGGGCTGCTCGACCTCGACGCCGCGCTGGCGGCGCTGCGGGCGGGCCGGCTGGCCGGGGTCGGTCTGGACGTGTTCGACCCCGAGCCGCCGCCGCACCACCCCCTGTTCGACCACACCGACGTGGTGCTCACCCCCCATCTCATGGGGCTGACCCGCCGCGCCACCGCGGCCACGTTCGCCGATGCCGCCCAGGGGGTCGTCGACGTCCTGGCAGGACGGCGGCCCTCGGCGGTGGCCAACTAGGAAAGGAAGGAGGCCACCATGCGCCTCGGACTGCTCGGGCTGGGGAGGATCGGCGAGTTCCACGCCGACACCCTGGCCAGCCTGCCCATGGTCGACTCGCTCGTTGTCGCCGACATCATCCCCGGCCTGACCACCAAGGTCGCCGACCGCCTGGGGGCGGAGCCGGCCGCCTCGCCGGACGCCCTGCTGGAGGCAGGCCTCGACGGCGTCGTCATCGCCGCCGGGACCGACGCCCACCCCGAGCTGATCCTCGCCGCGGTCGACGCCGGGCTCCCGGTGTTCTGCGAGAAGCCGCTGGCCCGGACCATCGCCGAGGGCGCCGAGGTGGTGGCCCGGGTGAAGGCCTCGGGCGTCCCCGTGCAGATCGGCTACCAGCGACGCTTCGACGTCGCCTACCAGGCCGCGCACGACGCCGTCGCCGCCGGCGAGCTGGGATGGCTGCACACCGTCCGCTCCACCACCCTCGACCCGGCGCCCCCGACGCCCGAGTACGTCGCCGTGTCCGGGGGCATCTTCCGCGACTGCGGAGTCCACGACTTCGACATCATCCGCTGGGTGACCGGCCGCGAGGTGGTCGAGGTCTACGCCACCGGCAGCAACCAGGGCGACGGCTTCTTCGCCGCCGCCGGCGACGTCGACACCTCGGCGGCCGTGCTCACCCTCGACGACGGCATCCTGGCCCTGGTCTCCAACACCCGCTACAACCCGCGGGGCTACGACGTGCGGCTGGAGGTGCACGGCTCCAAGGACAGCATCGCCGTCGGCCTGGAGAAGAAGCTGCCCCTGCGCTCGGTCGAGCCGCTGGCCACGTTCCCCACCGGCGTGCCCCACCGGATGTTCATGGACCGGTTCCTGGCCGCCTACCAGGCCGAGCTGGAGGTGTTCGCCGAGCTCGTGGCCGGGGACCGGCGCAGCCCGTGCTGCACGGTGGAGGACGGGCTCGAGGCCGACCTGGTCGCCGAGGCCTGCGGGCTGTCTCTGCGCGAGCACCGTCCGGTGCGGATCGAGGAGGTGCGTCCATGAACGCCCAGAGCAAGATCGCCGGCGCCCCCATCTCCTGGGGGGTGTGCGAGGTGCCCGGCTGGGGCTACCAGCTCCAGCCCGACCGGGTGCTGGCCGAGATGCGTGAGGTCGGCCTGGCCGCCACCGAGCTGGGGCCCGACGGGTTCCTGCCCAGCCAGCCCGAGGCCATGGCCCGGGTCCTCGGCCAGCACCACCTCCAGGCCGTCGGCGGGTTCACCCCGCTGCTGCTGCACGTCCCCACGCACGACCCCGTGCCCGAGGTCGATCGGCTCCTGGACGCCTACGCCGCCTCGGGGGCGGGCGTGCTGGTGCTGTCGGCGGTCACCGGCGCCGACGGCTACGACACCCGCCCGGAGCTTGACAACGACGGCTGGCGGGTCCTGCTGGGCAACCTGGACCGCCTGGCCGGCCTGGCCGCGAGCCGGGGCGTCCGGGCGGTGCTGCACCCCCACGTCGGCACCATGGTCGAGAACGGCGCCGAGGTCCAGCGGGTCCTTGAGGGCTCCTCGGTCGACCTCTGCCTGGACACCGGGCACCTGCTGATCGGCGGCACCGACCCGGCCGAGCTGGCCCGCCAGGCCCCGGAGCGGGTCGCCCACGTCCATTTCAAGGACGTCGACGCCCGCCTGGCCAGGCGGGTCCAGGACGGCCAGCTGACCTACACCGAGGGGGTGCGGGACGGGATGTACCGCCCCCTCGGGGCGGGCGACGTGGACGTGCCGGCCATCGTCGGGTCCCTGCACGGCC
>Ga0184635_10000160_pt1 | contig 14406 bp, 12 predicted proteins | sample PLM3_30_b2_FD_133147 | JGI IMG/M metagenome (GOLD analysis project Ga0184635, IMG submission 133147) | Groundwater sediment microbial communities from an aquifer in East River, Colorado, USA - PLM3_30_b2 | ecosystem: Environmental > Terrestrial > Soil > Riparian zone | place: USA: East River...
AGGAGGGACCACCCTCGTCAGCGCGCTCACGAGGGGAACAACCGGATTGCCGCTCACTGCGGCCTGCGCGCCGAGCGCCGCTGCGTCGAACTCGCCCGACCGGCAGGCCGCCCCGATTGCCTCGGCCGCCGAGGGCGGGATCAAACCCGCGGCCGCGCCCGCCCGGGCGAGCGCCGCTTCGACGTCGAGCATCGCGGCCAGCCAACCCCGGTCGCTCACGGCATCGGCGACCGCCCCCCGGGCCAGCACCCCGGCGAACAGACCGGCGTCGTCAGACATCGAAGAAGGCCGTCTCGTGCTCTCCTTGCAGCCTGATATCGAACCGGTAGCCATCCTCGCTCGGCGTTGCCACCAGGGTCGTACGGGCCCGCGGATCGAGCATGGTAAGCAGGGGGTCGCGGGCATTGGCTGTCGGCTCGTCAGGGAAGTAGATCCTGGTCAGCAGCCGCTTGAGCAGGCCACGTGCGAAGAAGAGGACCTCGATATGCGGAGCCTGCAGCACCCCGTCGAGGCTGCGCACCGGACCCGGTTTGACGGTTCTTATCGCATAGCGGCCGGCCGCATCGGTGGCACACCGGCCGAAACCATGAAACGAGCGGCTGTCCTGATCAAGACCGCGAGAGCCCGCGTAACGGCCGGACGGGTCGGCCTGCCAGGTCTCTACGAGCCCGTCAGGCACCGGCTCGCCGGCGCCGTCGAGGACCTGCCCGCGTACCCACAGTGCGCCTGGGGCCGCTGCGTCGACAACGAGGGGCCCGGTCTCTGAGGGCAGGGCGAAGCCGAAGAACGGGCCGATCGTCTGAGAGGGTGTCCGGCCCGGCACCGTTGTTGCCTCCGCTCGCTCGGTCATTTCGTCCTGTCCTCCGGCTCGAACGGTGTCGCCGCGGGGCCGTTCAACACGATGTCGAAGCGATAAGCAAGCGCCCATTCGGGTTCGGTCGTCGCGGGATCGAACCGGGAGATCAGCCGTTGCCGGACGAGGGGATCGGGGATCGAGGTGAAGATCGGATCATGATCGAAGAGCGGATCGCCGGGGAAATACATCTGGGTCACCAGCCGCTGGAGGAAGGCGCGGCCGAACACGGAGAAGTGGATGTGCGCCGGGCGCCAGGCATTGTCATGGTTGGCCCAGGGATACGCCCCCGGCTTGATCGTGACGAATCGGTAGGAGCCATCGGCCTCGGTGAGGCACCGGCCGGCGCCGGTGAAATTGGGATCAAGCGGGGCCGGATGATTGTCCGCGGCATGCGCGTAGCGGCCGGCGGCGTTCGCCTGCCATATCTCGACGAGCGCAGCGGGCACCGGACGACCTGTCGAGTCGATAACACGGCCGTGCACGATGATCCGCTCGCCGAGTGGTTCCCCGTGATTCTGGCGGGTCAAATCCTGGTCGAGCGGATCGATCGAGCCGGCACCGAAGACCGGCCCGGTCCGGTCTGCCAAGCCTGCGGGCAGGATGAGCGGCGGGTGGCCCGGGGCACGGAGGGCCGTCGAGCGATATCGGGGGTAGAGATAGGGCGGATCGATCCCGGCCGCGCTAGCGGCACGATCGGTCGCCTCCTGCATTGATCCTCCTCCAAAGCCCACAGTCGCCTCACAGAACGGTCTCACCCAGCATTGACTGGCCTTGTCCCGGCCAATATGTTCTCTCTGATTGTTCTATATAAGAACAGTTGTACGCATAGCGAACACATGCCCGGCGCGGTCGCTCCACGTCGCGGGCCGGCTATGCGGCCGCCACCGGACACCGGCACGAGGAGCCCCCATGACGATCCTCGACGAGAAGACCTGGACCAGCTCGATCTTCAGCCGAGGGTGGACGAGGTCCAAAGCCGGTGACTCCGCTGTCGTCGAACCGGCCACCGGCACCGAGCTTGGCCGCGTGGGCGTCGGCGGTGCTGAGGACATCTCACTCGCGGCAGCCGCCGCCGCCGCGGCACAGCCGGCGTGGGCAGCGACCAATTTCGAAGAGCGTGCGGCGGTGTTGCGCCGCGCCGGGGCGCTCTTCGAGGAGCATGCGGCAGAGATCGAGCAATGGCTGGTACGGGAGGCCGGTTCGATCCCGCCGAAGGCAGCCACCGAGACCCACGTCGCGGCTCAGGAGTGCTACGAGGCCGCCGCAGCGGCCTCGCGGCCGCAGGGTGAGATCCTCGCGACGGCCCTGCCAAGGCTCAGCCTGGCTCGCCGGGTGCCGGTCGGCGTCGTGGGCGTCATCGCGCCGTTCAACTTCCCTCTCATCCTGGGGATCAGGTCGGTCGCGCCGGCGCTCGCACTCGGGAACGCGGTCGTGTTCAAGCCGGACTCACGCACAGCGGTCAGCGGCGGTGTCAGCATCGCACGGATCTTTGAAGAGGCTGGGCTCCCCGACGGCGTGCTCCATGTCCTGCCGGGCGGCGCCGAGGCCGGCGAGGCACTGGTCACCGAGCCGCCCGTCAAGGTTGTCTCGTTCACCGGTTCGACAGCCGTGGGCCGCCGGGTCGGCGAGCTCGCGGCCCGCTATCTCAAACGAACCCACCTCGAGCTCGGCGGCAACTCCGCCCTGATAATCCTCGACGATGTCGATATCGACCGAGCGGTGAGCGCAGGCGCCTGGGGCTCGTTCCTGCATCAGGGCCAGATCTGCATGACAATCGGCAGGCACCTCGTTCAGCAGAGCCTGGCTGCCGCCTATGTCGAGGGGCTCGCTGCGCACGCGGATGCGCTCCCTGTGGGCGACCCGTTCACCGACGAAGTCGCGCTCGGTCCGCTCATCGACGCGAAGGCGAGAGACAAGGTCGACGGCATGGTCAAGCGCACCGTCGACGCCGGCGCCCGGCTGGCCGCCGGCGGCCGCTATGAAGGGCTGTTCTACCGGCCCACGGTGCTGGCGGACGTCGCTCCCGGCATGCCGGCGTACACGGAGGAAGTCTTCGGGCCGGTCGCTCCGGTCGCCACCTTCTCAACCCCCGACGAGGCGGTCGCGCTTGCCGCGGGCACTGGATACGGCCTCTCGCTCGGCATTCTCACCCGGGATCTCGACCGCGCTCTGGAACTCGCCGAGCGCATCCCGACCGGCATCGTCCACATCAACGACCAGACCGTCAACGACGAGGCGGTCGCGCCCTTCGGAGGCGTACAGGATTCGGGGACGGGCGTCCGCTTCGGTGGCGATGCCAACCTGAACGCTTTCACCGACACCCGATGGATCACGATGCGCGGCGAGCCGCCGCCCTACCCGTTCTAGGCGGACACGGCGACGGGTGGCACCTGGAAGGTGTAGGGCAGGCCGACGTAGTTCTCGGCGAGCGAGGTTGCCGCGGCAGCAGACGAGGTGACGTACCGCAGCTGTGAAAGCTGCAGCCGCTCGTCGAAGGCGTCATCGCTCAGCTTGTGCAGCATCGACGTCATCCACCAGGAGAAGTGCTGGACCCGCCATACCCGTTGCAGGCATGTTCTGCTGTACGAGTCGAGCAGGTCGGTGCGGCCGCTCGCGTACCACGCGGTGAGACCAGCCGCGAGCGCGGTCACATCGGCCACGGCGAGGTTGAGGCCCTTGGCGCCGGTTGCCGGCACGATGTGGGCCGCATCCCCGGCCAGGAACAGCCGCCGATGCTGCATCGGCTCGGCGACGAAGCTGCGCATCGGCGTAATGCCCTTCTCGAGCACCGGTCCAGTGGTCAGCTCCCAGTCCCCGACCCGGGCGAGGCGTGTCCGCAGCTCGTTCCAGATGCGGTGGTCGGGCCAGTCGTCGAGCGTCTCATCCGGTGCCACCTGGAGGTAGAGCCGGGTGATCTCGGCGCTGCGCATACTGTGCAGGGCGAACCCGCGCTCATGCCGGGCGTAAATGAGCTCGGCCGAGGACGGCGGCGCCTGAGCCAGGATGCCCAGCCAGCTGAACGGATAGACGCGTTCGTAACTGTGCAGCACACCGGCGGGTATCGACGGACGGCATATGCCGTGGAATCCATCGCAGCCGGCAACGAAGTCTGCCGTCAGTTCGTGGGCTGCACCGCTGTAGCCGAAGCGCACGGTGGGCCGGCTCTGGTCCAGCGCGCCAACCGTGACATCCGAGACCTCGAAGAGGATGTCGCCGCCCTTGTCCAGCCGAGCCCTGATCAGGTCCTTCACCAGCTCGTGCTGGCCGTAGATCGTGATCGTCTTGCCGCCCGTCAACTCGCTCAGCGCGATCCGGTGCGCGGTGCCCTCGAACAGGAACTCAAGTCCGTGGTGCACCATCCGTTCCCGGATCAGGCGGTCGGCGAGGCCAAGTGCGCGGAGCAGCTCAACGGTCGAATGCTCGAGCACTCCGGCACGGATGCGGCTCTCGACGTACGCGCGGCTGCGATTCTCCAGCACGACGCAGTCGATGCCTTGCCGATCCAGCAGGTGTGACAGGACGAGACCTGCGGGCCCGGCCCCGACGATGGCGACCTGGGTATCCACGGCGTCTCAGTGCGACTGGTCGCCGGCCTGCGCACGCAAGACGCGGTCGGGTGAGGGCCGGTCGCCGCGGCAGGCGGCGATCAGCAGGTCGCGAATGGAGGCCGGGTCCACGGGTCGAGGGTTCGCGAATGGCGCTGCCGTCACAAGACGGGCAGCTTCTTCGGCGTCCGATTCACGGAAGCCGACGGCGGCGAGGGAGGTCGGGGCGCCGATTCGGCGGGCGAGATCCCAGATGCCCTCGGCGGCGGTGGCCGAGCCAAGCGCGCGGGCCAGCCGCGCCATGGCTGCCGGGGCGTAGGCGGCGTTGTACGCCGTCGCGTACGCGATGACAGCGGAGTGCGCCGGTGCGTGCGGGAGGTTGTACGTGCCGCCGAGCACGTGACAGATCTTGTGATGCACACCCATCCCTGTGGTGCCGAGAACCCATCCGGCGAGCCAGGCGCCGTACTGCGCCTCGCTGCGTGCGGCGAGATCGGTGGGATCGGCGACGACCCGGGGGAGAGCGGCCGCAAGGGCGCGGACCCCTTCCTCGGCCAGCAGCGAGGTGACAGGCGAGGCGGCGGAGGAGTACATCCCCTCCACGCAGTGGGCGATCGCGTTCATCGCGCTGGCAGCAGATGTGGACACCGGCAGCCCAACGGTCAGCGCGGGGTCGTACACGACGGTTCTCGGCAAGACGTGGAGGTCGCGCCCGGTCGTCTTGCGATCCCCTTCGGTCAGTCCCCAGATTGGGGTCATCTCCGAACCGGCGTAGGTGGTGGGCACCGCAACGATCGGCAGGTGCAGCTCCTTTGCGATCGCCTTGGCCAGCCCGGTCGCCGAACCGCCGCCGATGGCGACGATCGCGTCCGCTCCGGTCTCGCCGGCGTACGCGACGGCCGCTCGCGCCTGCTCGACCGGGACGTGCATGATGACCTCGTCGATGCGGCCGACGAGCCGATCGCCCAGGTCTGCGGCTATCACATCTGCTCGGGGCTTCATCGCCTCATCCGCGATGAGCAGGGTACGGCGGCCGAGCTTGCGGGCCTCGTCGGCGACCTCACTGAGCGCGCCCACCCGGAGCACCACGCGCACCGCGGGGGTGTCGTGGACGAAGGCCAGCGTCGGCTGCGTCACGCCTGCCTCCCGCGCAACTCCCGCAGCGCCGCGACCTCAGCCGGCGTCGGCGCCGCGGTCACCGTCAGGGTCGCAGAGACCCGCAGCGGCCAGCCCGTACGCGCGCTGACCTCATCCACGACGACGCCTGGATGGATCTCGGTGAGCACCAGTTCACGGCTGACCGGGTCGGGCCGCAGGACGCCGAGGTCGGTGATGACCGCGCTTGGGCCGCGGCCGCGCAGGCCAAGCCGTGCCCGTGAGTCGTGCCCGGTGTGGTGGCCGACGCTGGTCACGAAGTCGAGTCGGTCGACGAACGTACGCAGCGACTGACGGACGACGACGATGACCTCGCGGGAGCTCGCGGCGATCTCCGGTGCGCCTCCAGCGCCGGGCAGCCGCACCTTGGGATCCTCGTAGGGACCGATCACGGTCGTGTTGATGTTCGCGTACCTGTCGATCTGCGCGGCGCTGAGGAAGCCGACGTCGATCCGGCCGGCCTGCAGCCAGTATGCGAAGATCTCCGGCACCGACACGACCGCGTCGGCCGTCTCGGCGAGCTCACCGTCGCCGATCGACAGCGGTGGTCTGGTGGGCTTGGCCCCGATCGCGCCGGACTCGTACACCAGCACGATGTCCGGTGCGTGCAGCCGGCGCGCGAGGTTGGCGGCCAAGCTGGGCAGGCCGATACCGACGAAGCACACGGCCCTGTCACGCAGCGCCCTTGCCGCGACCACGGTCATGATGTCATCGGCGGTTGCCGTCATCTGCCCTCATCCGGCCAGCGCTGACTCGGCATCGACCAGCCGCAGGTGGTCGCCGAAGTCGTCGACATCGAGGACGTGCCTGCGCATCCAGGCCGCGAACCGGTCACGGTCGCGGCTGATCGCGTCCCACGCTGCGTAGAAGGCGTTGTCGCGGTTGCTGTAGCCCTGCGTGTACGACGGATGCGAACCGTGCGGCGCCACAGCGACGGCGGCCAGCACCCAGGCGGGAAGCACCGTGGTCACCCGTGAGTCGAAGGCCGTCACCCGCTCCTCGACCGTCACGATGGATCGGTCCGCTGCGAGCACCGCCTCCTTCTGGACGCCGGTCAGCCCCCACAGGCCGACGTTGCCGTGCCGGTCCACCTGTTGCGCATGGATGACAGCGACGTCGAGGTCGAGCGCGCGTACTGCAGTGAGTTCTTCGCCGGTGAATGGGCAGGTCACGATGGCGACGTTCGCGGTCCGCTCGAGCAGGTCGCTGCCCATGTAGCCACGGAGGGTGCCGAACGGCAGGCCGGAGGCGGCGGCGACATAGCGGGCGGCCATGCCCGCGTGGCTATGCTCCTCGAGCTCGATCGGATGCGGCCAGCCGTCCTCGACGGCCTCCCTGAAGCGGTGCAGAGATCCGACGCCCGGGTTGCCGCCCCAGGAGAAGACCAACCTGTCCGCCGCGCCGACGCCGATCATCTGGTCGTACAGGACGTCGGGGGTCATCCGCACGAGTGTCAGGTGGCGGAGATTCTGGCGGAGAATCTCATGCCCGGCCGCGTACGGGATCAGATGGGTGAATCCCTCGAGCGCGACGGTGTCGCCGTCGCGGACGAGCCCGGCAACCGCGTCATGCAGGCTGGTGATCTCGGCCACGGTCAGCCTCTGGGATAGAAGGGCGGGATGTCCGCGTCGATGTTGATCCAGACGGCCTTGGCCTCGGTGTACTCGTGCATCGCCTCGAAGCCCATCTCCCGCCCATAGCCGGACAGGCCCACACCACCGAATGGCGAGCCAGGGTTGACCCGCTTGTAGGAGTTGACCCAGACCATGCCGGCGCGCAGGTCGCGGGCAAACCGGTGGGCCCGGGACAGGTCGCGAGTCCACAGGCCGGCGCCGAGGCCGTAGTCGGTGCCATTTGCGATGCGCAGCGCCTGGTCCTCGTCACCAAAGGTGTGGACGACGACGACCGGGCCGAAGACCTCCTCTTGCGCGATCCGGTGGTCGGGCGCGGCGCGGACGACTGTCGGCTCCAGGTAGCAGCCGTCAGCAAGGAGTGGGTCGGCGGGTGCCCGACCGCCACTGAGGATCGTGTCGCCCTCGTCATCGGCAACCTTGAGGAAGGAAAGGACGCGGTCGCGATGGCCGGGAGAGGTGAGGGGTCCCATCTCCGTCGCCGGATCCTTCGGGTCCCCAACCGCGATGCTCGCCGCCAGCGCGGTGAAGCGCTCGAGAAACTCCCCGGCGATGTCCTTGTGGAGGAGAAGTCGGCTGCCGGCAATGCACGCCTGGCCCTGGTTGTGGAAGACCGCGAATGCCGAGCCGTTGACGGCCGCCGTCAGGTCGGCGTCCTCGAAGACGACGTTCGCGCCCTTCCCACCGAGCTCGAGGTGGACGCGCTTGAGGTTGCCCTGACTGGCCGCGACGATGGTCCGGCCGATCGCCGTCGAGCCGGTGAAAGTCACCTTGGCGATGTCGGGATGCTCGGCGATGCGGGCACCGGCGGTCGCGCCGTACCCGACGACGACGTTCAGTACCCCGGCCGGCAGCCCCGCCTCCGTGGCGAGCTCCGCGATGCGCAGCGTCGACAGCGGGGTCAGCTCCGACGGCTTGATGACGGCGGTATTGCCCGCGGCGAGCGCCGGGCCCAGCTTCCAGCTCGTGAACATGAGCGGGAAGTTCCACGGGACGATCGCGCCGACGACGCCGAGCGGCTCCCGGACCACGTAGTCGAGGAAACCGCGCTCCACCGGGACGACACTGCCCTGGTACTTGTCGGCCATCCCGCCGAAGTAGCGGAAGGTTTCCGCGGTACGCGGAAGATCCAGCCGCTGAGCGTCCCTGATCGGGTGTCCGGTGTCACGGGTCTCCAGCAGCGCCAGCTCCGCCGCGTGCTCCTCGATGAGGTCAGCCAGGCGCAGCAGAACGCGCCCGCGGTCGGCAGCACGCCACTGCCGCCAGTCGTCGAACGCTGCGGCGGCTGCGGTGACGGCGCGATCGACGTCGACCTCGCGGGCCTCGGCGACCGACGCGATCAGGCTGCCGTCATGCGGGTCGTGGACGTCGATTGTGGCGCCGCTGGCGCCGTCGACCCACTGACCACCGATGAAGAGCCTGGTCTGCACCACGGCTACGTCCCTGCTGGAGCGGTGGCGGTCTGTCTCGCCGGCTCGGCGTGGGCCGCGTTCGCCGCCCGGTAGGCGAAGCCGATGATCGGGCCAAGAGTGGCGCCACCGGCCCAGTACGCCTGCGCAGACGGCGAGGCGACGCAGTTGCCGACGCCGTAGAGGCCAGGGATCGGACGGTCCATGTCATCGAGCACCTCGCCGTCCGGCGTCGTCTTCGGGCCACCCTTGGTGTCGAGGGTTCCGCCGGTCACCAGCGCGGCGTAGTAGGGACCGGTATCGCTGATCGGCCACATGGTCGGGTTGGTGCGCTCAGGCTCATCCCGTACCACGCCGTTGAACAGCAGCTGGACCGCACGCTCGCCGCGGTGGAAGTCGTCGTCGACCCCGCGTGCCGCAAAGCCGTTGAAGCGCTCGATCGTTGCGCGCAGGTTCTCGACGAAATCATCGGACAGCTTGAGGCCGCCGGTCACGCCGGCGTACTTCGCCAACCGGTCGGTGATGCCCGCGGCCAGCTCCTCCAGCGTGGCGCCGGTGATGACGTGATCGTCGTCGGTACCCGGCGGCACGATGAGGCGGCCGTACTCGTCGCTCGCCGAGTTCGCCTGGCTGCCTTGGTCCCAGATCTGGATGAGCACGAGGTTGGGATATTCGCCGGTCTGCGGATCCCAGGTGAAGAACGCCTGGGCGAGCTCGTTGTACTGCAGCTTCTCGTTGACGACCCGCTTTCCTTGCTTGTTGACGAAGATCATGGAGTCGCCCGCGACCGAGAACATGCCGGACATGTCGGGACGACGCGCGACCGCACTCTCCAGCGGGATCGGGCACATCCAGGCGTAGTTGAGGTTGCGCAGCTGGGCGCCGGCGCTCGAGCCGATCCGGATGAAGTCACCCTCGTTCGTGAGTGCCGCACAGCCGCCGAAAACGGGCATGTTGAGGAAGTTCTGCCGCAGCTCCTTGTCGTGGGTGAAGCCGCCGGTCGCGAAGATGACGGCCTTGCGGGCAAGCACGCGATGGCTGGTGCCATCAGGGGTGCTCGCCTCGACGCCCACCACCGCGTGGCCGTCGGCCACAAGGCGCTGCACCCGATGCGACGTACGGATGTCGATCCCGTCACGCCGGGCGGCCGCGCTCATCGTACGGACGCCCACTTGGCCGCCGTCGGACATGGAGTCCCGTGCATCGGAAGGCACCAGGACGCGTCCCATCGGCGCCTTGTCCTCGGGCAGCTCCGCCCAGTAGTCGGGAACGCCCTCGCAGTGGCGGTAGACGAGCGCGTCCTGCTCGCGGAGCAGTTCCGTGGCCGACGACGCGCTTTCGTACACCGCCTTGCACATCGCGTACTCCCACTCGCTCAGCCCCAGGGTCGGGCCCGCCGGGTCGTACTGGTGCGGGCGGGACAGCCGCGCCACATAGCGAAGGAAGTCCTCCTCCCGATCCTCGACACCCGCTGCGCGCATCGCTGCGTTGTTCGGCACCCAGTACCAGAACGCAGCCTTGCGCGCGGTGCCGCCTAGCTCGGGCGCCTTCTCCAGGAGGATGACCTCGTTGCCCAGCCAGCGCGAGAACAGCGCCGCAGGCAAACCGCCTCCGCCACCGCCCACCACGATGATGTCGGCGACCGCGTCGACTGGCGCGCCGTCGATCTGGACTGGTGCGGCCGATTGACGGGCCGCGATCTGCGGCGTCTCCTGAGTCACGGTAGGTACCTCTCTCGGACCTCGATCTGGGTCGGTACGGCGGCGCACGGCGTGCCATGGTTCGACCGCGCACCGGAGCGCACCGTCTGTTGTACCGGCGACGGCCGGAGAGCGGACGCGTACCGACCGCCGCCGGGAAGGGCCTGACGCCGTCGAACGCCGACGTTCAGGGTCGGGCAATCAGAACTCGATCGGATAGGTCGGCGTCTTTCCGCTCGCGATCAGATCGGGCAGCGCCGGATCGGCGTTCTCCCAGACCAGGAGCATCGACCGCTTGGGGGAGTAGCCCTGGTGGCGGATGTCCGCAGGCATGGCGCAGACGTCGCCCGCTCTCATGACGACCCTGGAGCGCACCGCGCCTGTCTCCCGGTCCTCCACCTCCCAGGTGATCTCGTCGGAGAGCTGCACAAACCATTCGACCCGGTCGTTGCCGTGGATGATCGGCAGGATGTACTCCTCGGTCGTCGGGCAGTAGAGCGAGTCCTTGCAGACGCTGACCACCGACGGGTTCCAGGTGACCGGAGAACGCGACAGGTACGCGAACAGGTTGAAGGACGCCACATCGTTCTCGAAGCCCGGTTCGACCTCGACCTCAGGCTCGTCCTGTGGGACGTCACGGAAGTGCCTGTTGATCGGATGGCCGGTCTCGTCGCTGCGCAGGCCCTCGTCGTCGGGCACGTTGACCATGCGAGCGGCGGTGACCCGGTGCCTCGTGATGGCCGCCCGGTTGTCGCCGTTCTTGATGCCGAAGGCCGAGCCGGTCTCGTGCGGGGAGGCGAACGGGTCGAAGGTCTCGTTCGTCCAATCGTCCAGCATGTTCTCGAAGACACCCTTGATGATCGACGTCTCGATGTTCTCCGTGTAGTCGAGCTCGGCCTTGCGATAGGCGTCGTTGTAGCGGCCGGCGAAGATGTCGACCGTGCCGTAGTGGTTCATCGTGCCGAAGACACCGTCGAAGTTGACGATGCCATAGAAGAAGTTCCACGCGACGTCGCGCTGGAGCGCACGCAGAAAGGCGTCCACGCTCATGATGTGGCTGCCCGTGGGCCAGCTGATGTAGGCGAAGTACTCGTCGCGCTTGAAGGTGAACTGTCCGAGGGTGAAATCGCGATAGCCCTGGGCGTTCGGCGCGGATGTGGTGGTGTCGACAGTGGCGGTCATCGAGTCCGCTCCCATGTGCGTCAGAGGTCGGGTCTCAGAGGTTCTGGGCGATCTCGGCCCAGCGGAACTGCGTGTCGGGACCGGCGATCGTCTGCAGGAGGATCACACTCGGCGTGTCGGCCGAGAAGCGGTAAGCGGCCCCAGCCGGTAGCAGGGTCATATGTCCACGGCGGGCGATGACCCTACCCATGCGCGCGCCGTCGGGCTCGCCGTCGAGTGCCACCGAGCCGCTCGCGTCCGGCGGCAGCGGGCTCTGCGCCGGCTTCACCAGGCTGATCTCGACCTCGCCGTCCATGACGAGGGCGAACTCGTCGTGAGCCGCGGTGCGCCATTCGCTGATGCCTTCCGCCCTGATCGCCTCGAGGACGTACCGCATGTTCTTCCCCACAGCGATCTTCTCGTACGGCTTCGCATTGCTTGCCACGTCGAAGACGTTCGAGAAGGCGTAGTGACGGGCATCGTCGTTGATCAGTTCGATGCCACCCTTTTCGTAACTCTCGAGCGATCCGAACCTGGTGACGTAGCTGTCAGCCTGTTTGCCTTGAAATGCGGTTGACGCCATATGCCGCACCTCCGTGCGCCCTGAATGCCTTGCGTTCGCAGGTATGTGTTCGCAATGCGAACAAGTGTCCGTGATGTGAACGCCGAGTTTCAGCGTTGACTCTTTGGCTGGCGCTGTCAAGAGGCGGTAGCGGACTACTGTTCGCTTTCCGCGCTATCGTTCGCTATGCGAACGGCGCTTTCCTCTGGCCGCGGCTCGTCTGGAGGGCGTCGCCAACCGGGAGGCACCATGGCAGGAGCGACAGCGGGGCGGCCGGCCCGGGCAAGCCGGGTGCCCTCGGCTGCAAGCCCGCGGCTGGCGGGGGACGCGGCCGGGGAATACGTCCAGTCACTCGACCGCGGCCTCGCGGTCATCAGGGCGTTCACCAATGAGCAGCCTCGGATGACCATCGCGGACGTCGCCCGCCAGACCGGACTGACCAGGGCGGCGGCCCGGCGGTTCCTGCACACGCTCGCCAGCATCGGCTACGTGGGATCGACCGGCGGCTTCTTCTACCTGCGCCCGCGCGTGCTCGAACTCGGCTACGCCTACCTGTCCTCGGCATCGTTCGCGGATATCGCCCAGGAGCACCTCGTCCACCTAGCCGAGGAGCTGCACGAGTCGTGCTCGGCGTCGGTGCTCGACCTGCCGGATGTCGTCTACGTCGCGCGCGCGCAGACCAGCCGCATCATGACGATCGCCCTGGCGGTGGGGACCCGGCTGCCGGCCTATGCGACGTCGATGGGACGGGTCCTGCTCGCGTCGCTGCCGGCGGCGGAGCTCGACGCCTATGTATCGGAAACCAACTTCGACCGGCTGACTGGGCACACGGTGACCGGGAAGGCGGCCTTGCGCCGGGTCCTCCACACGGTTGGCGAGCAGGGCTTCGCCATCATCGATCAGGAACTTGAGCTTGGTGTGCGTTCGGCCGCGGCTCCCGTCCGCGATGCGGAGGGGAAGGTCATCGCCGCCATCAACGTCAGCGCGCATGCCTCCCGGGTGACGTTGCAGGAGCTTCGATCACACTTTCTCCCCGCGCTGTTGCGCGCCGCGGCTGAGATCGACCACGATCTGCGATCGCGTCTCTGACCGGCGGCGCCTCCTCCAGCACCTTGACGACGGCCTCACGCATCGCCGGCGCCCATCCCACCGTCGCCGTGTCGTGCGGTTCTGGCGGTGAAGGCGCCTCGGTCGGGGTCTCCGGTGAGGGCGACATGTCCGCGGGCACCGACTCGTCCGGCGGATCGACCGTTTCCTCCGGCTCGTCGGGCGTCGACGGTTCGGCCCGTGTGGGTTCCTCCGGTGGAGACGCACTCTCCGAGGCCGTGTCGTCAGGTGACGGCGTGGGTGTCGGAGTCGGAGGCGGCGTCGGCGTCGCTTTGGGCGGACTCGTTGTGGCTGCAGGCGACGGCGCTGCGGATGGCTTCGGGCTGGACGGCCTCGCGGTCTGCTCGGAGCCGCTGTCCGATGTGGGTCGATCGGCCGGCGCGGGCTCGGCGTCCGAGGGCAAGGCCACGACGTGACCGGTCGCATACTGCCGCTCGAGGTTGAGCACGACCCGCACGTACGAGTCGGCGTTGTTGTACCGCCTGATCGCACGAGCGCGCTGGGCTAGATCGTCCATGTTGGTGTCCCCCGCGCAAAGGTAAACGCCAGCGCCCTCGGCGGCGTCGTAGATGTTGTTCGGGTCGCGACGTCCATCACCGTTGCCATCGACGCGTACCGAGCTCCAGGTCGATGGGATGAATTGCATAGGCCCGACGGCGCGGTCATACGTCGTGTCGCCGTCGAGAGTGCCGCCGTCAGTGTCGCGGATCAGCGCGACGTTCGGCCGGCCGTCGAGCGGAATGCCACGGATCCGCTTTGTCGCGTACCCGTCCTCGCGCAGCCGGGCGCCGCCGAATCGCCCGTGGTTCGACTCGACGCGGCCAATCGCGGCCAGTAGCGTCCACCGGAGTCGGCACGACGAATCATTGGTTGCGAGGCGCGCTTCGGACTGCTTGTACGCCCGCAGCGCAACGTCGGGGATGCCGCTTTCGCCGAGCGTCTCGATGACCTCAGCACCGGAGAGCACCACCTGAACGGGCTCGGCCACATCCTCGGGACCGACGGGCACCATCTCGAGGTGCTGCGGGTCGAGGAAGGGCTCCAGGCTTGCGTCGTCCGACTCGTCGAGAGGGGGAAGCACGTCGCCCAGCTCAGCATCCGGGACGGCAGGCTGCGACGTATCGGCCTCCGGATACTCGGCCGCGGCGAGAGCGAACAATCCCACCGCCGCCACGGCGGCAATCGCCACCGAAAGAAGCGACGGCTGACGTTTCGCCGAACGCTGGCGCCGATGCCGCCCCCTTTGCTGGCTGGACTGCCGGTTCGGCTCTCTGGCCTCC
>Ga0184635_10000161_pt1 | contig 14377 bp, 5 predicted proteins | sample PLM3_30_b2_FD_133147 | JGI IMG/M metagenome (GOLD analysis project Ga0184635, IMG submission 133147) | Groundwater sediment microbial communities from an aquifer in East River, Colorado, USA - PLM3_30_b2 | ecosystem: Environmental > Terrestrial > Soil > Riparian zone | place: USA: East River...
AACGACAAATGTTCCTGCGAATGATGGCCATAGCATACTACTACAAACCGGGGGTAGCGTAAAGAATTGCCGGATCATTGATGGTGGATTAGGGGTTTACATCAGAGTTGAGTCCACTGTCAAGACTGTAGTTGTTGAGAATAATTTTATCCAGGCTTCAGTTTTTGCGGTTGCCTGCCAGGGTTCTGGTTTAACTGCTTCGGTGCTTAATAATACATTAAATGTTACCAATCCTGGCTTCTCAGTCGGTATTTGGGTTGGAATGGATTTCGGTCCAATAGTAAAACTTACCGCAACCCGGAACTCTATAAACAATTATGTGTATCGGGGTATTGTAGGCAATAGTTATAATACAGTGCTTAGTGAAAACAGCATCTTAGGAACTGGACAGTATGCAATTGAAAATACAGCCTCTTTAGCAGTTGCTACATGCAACTGGTATGGTACTTCAGATCAATACGCTGTTGCCGCTAAAATGAACGGTAATATTAATTTCAGCCCATGGCTGGTGAATGGAACAGATAATGATGCGGCAATAGGATTTCAACCGGTGCCGGGCAGTTGTGGGGGAAGACAATTGTTTTGTGTAAATGATAATAGTTTAACCGGGGATATATATACATCCGCAGTAGGAAACAATGCAAATAATGGTTCATTTTCGGCACCATTGGCTACTATCGCTGCTGCACTGGCAAAAGTCCAGCCAGGCGACTTAATTATAGTAGATGCGGGTAGTTATTCTGAAATTGTTAATGTAACAAAGAATGTTTCAATACTTGGCGCAGGAAAAGGTGTAACAATACTTAACGGCCCTGCAGGGCCTGTTATTCCTTTCCCGAATACGGGAGAAACAGGAATTATACAGACAATAAATGGATTGACTGATGTAATTGTAGAAAATATGACCATTGATGGTAATGTTTCAGAAGAACAACATGGCATCTTTATACAAGGTGGCGGTCGTGTTTCTAATTGTGAATTACGATATGTTAATGATGGGTTTTATTTTCAATTTATAAGTACACAACCCCGCACAGCAATTGGTAACAATAATTATGTTCATCATATAAATTATGTCGGAGCTCTTTTTGCAGGAAACGGTCTTAATGCAACTGCAATCAATAACGTGATAGATCTGACTGGAGCATCATACGGCATGGGATTTATTGCCGGTTATGGGGGCGATGGAAATGTTGCATCATTTACTGCTTCAAATAACTCTATTATCAATGTTAATGGCTTTGGAATGATGATAGGTTCTCTCCAAACACCACAAGTGCATAATAATAGAATAACAAGGATTGGCGGAAACTATGTCTATATACAAAATGCCAATTCAGTAAACATTGATGCAACTTGTAATTGGTATGGAACAACTGATGCCGGAGCTATTATTCCGTATATGACGGGTTCAGTTACTTATAGCCCATGGTTAACAAGTGGAACCGATAGTGATGTGGCATTCGGTTTCCAGCCGATGGCAAATGTTTGTAACGGAAGACAAAATAAATTTTATGTGAATGATAATAGCTTAACTGGTGATGTATTTACAACAGCAATTGGTAACGATGCTAATAGTGGTATTCCATCAGCACCGCTTCTAACAGTTAGTGCAGCTCTTATAAAAGCACAAGCGGGGGATAGCATATTTGTAGATGCAGGTACATATGTAACGCCAAATTTAAACATCAATAAATCGATTACCATCTTAGGTACTAATTACAATGCGTCACCAAATAATCCTGCTGACCGGTTAGCAATAAATCCGGTAAGAAATGCAGAAGCGATGATCACTGGTTCTACGTTTACAATTAGCAGCAATGATGTGCGCCTGGAAGGCTTATCATTTAATCCGGGGGTTAAGCCACAGGTAACTATGGCGACTACCGGAGTTAATAATTTTACATTTAAAAGAAATTACTCAATAGTCACTTCCGGCAATTTCCTCACTCTTAATGGCCCTTCAATTCCATTTGGTCAAGCTTCTACTTTTGGAAATTATCTGATCGACGACAACAGGTTTGAAAGCCAGGTAACAACAAATAGTTTATGTATTGTAATTGGTGCCTTAAATGATGTAACAGTTAATAATAATACATTTTTTACACCTGCAACCTCTTCGCAACGATTACTTACAAGTTGTTCTCCTGGAAGTGCCGGCCTTACCGTAAATTTTGTTTATTCGAATAATATCTCAAATGCAGCAAGAAATGAGTGGTTCTCAGCTGGCCCCATTGCATCAGCAACAATAGAAAACAACATCTCATTAAATGGTCAGCGATCTATCATTATCCAAATTAGTAGTTATTCAAATAATTCCTATATACAAGTCAGAAATAATTATATTGAAAATGATTTTGCTGAGCTTCCACCTATTCAATACAGCCGTTCTGGCACAACAGCAGCCGGTGTCCTTGCAAACCTTTTAATAGAAAATAACACGATCATTCAAAATGGTACGGGCAGAACTACTGTTCCTGCAGCTATTTTGGCACAAAATTTCACTGCCGGATCTGTGCCTTCAACAATAATTCGAAAAAACAAGATCAGTTTTAATGGTGACTATAGTTCATTCACCAGCTCCAATGTTTTGGGAGTTTCATTAACAGGAAACTGGCAAGGCATTAATCTTGAAGAAAACGAAATAACATTTAACGGTACAAATCTTACAAATACAATTCCTGTTTCGGGCCAGTCATCATCAGGCATTAGTCTTTCATCTGATAACACAACCAATACGATCCCTGCAAATGCTATTGTAAACATCACTGGCAATAAAGTAAGCGGCTTCAGAAATTCATTTGCAGTATATGATGCAAGTAGTGTGGCTCCGAATACCTATGTTGGTTATGGTAACTTGCCTGCGGGTGTAGTTGTGAATATCAACAATAACAGTTTTACTGGCGATGTAATGAGCATCAACAATGGTACAACAGGGCAAAATGTAAATGCTACTTGTAACTGGTATGGTTCTTCAATAGAACAAGATGTATTTAATAAAATAACAACAGCAACTGTTCAGCATATTCCATGGTTAACAAACGGGACAGATAATGATGTAGCTGTAGGTTTCCAACCTGTGCCAGGTTCTTGCAATGGTTATCCTCATAAACTGTATGTAAATAATAATAGTACAACTGGAGATGTGTTTACGTCAGCTATTGGTAGCAATGCAAATCCGGGAACCCCGGCATTACCGTTTGCTACATTAGATTTTGCGTTGTCTGTTGCAAAAGCTGGCGATAGTATTTATGTAGATGCAGGAGCTTACGTAACGCCAAACATTACGATCGATAAAGCGATCACTATTCTCGGATCAAACTATCTTATCAATCCGAATAATGCAGTAAACGCATTGTTGCCAAATGCATCAAGAAACAGTGAGGCAATCATTTCGGGGTCTACATTTACCATTGGGGCAAATAATATCAATATTGAAGGGTTGACACTTGATCCCGGTGCTAAAACACAAATAACATTATTGAGTGCAGGGTTTAATGATTTTACATTTAAACGTAATTATTCAAAAGTTACATCAGGCATTTTCATTAGCCTTAATGGCCCAACAATACCTGCTGACCAGGTTCCGGTTTATGGAAATTATCTGATTGAAAACAATAGGTTTGAAAAGACAGGAACAGGCTCAGTAATTGGAATCACAATTGCGTATTTAAAAGATGTATCAGTTGATAAAAACGTCTTTATTACACCAGCACCTGCAACACAAAGGGTAATGGTAAACTGTTATGCTGGTTTTGGCGGCATAGCCACAAATTTCAGATATACCAACAACACATCGCAGGCTTCTAGTTATGATCTATTCACTTTTGCCCTTGCTTCCGGAGTTATAGAGAACAATACTTGTTTACAGTCATTGCGTCCACTATTTATTCAGTCTACAGTTCCGGGCTCATCAGACATACAGATAAGAAACAATTACGTCGAGTCAGATTTTGCAATCAATACGCCGGTATATTATCTCACGTCCGATGGTGCGCTACCCGGGTCTACAACAAGTGTTTTGATCGAAGGAAATACAGTTGTTCAAAATTGCACTGGTAAAAACTTTTCTCTTTTAGCTATTCGTACGCAGTTTCCAGGGACTGCTCAAAATACTTCACTCATCATCAGGAAAAATAAGATCAATTACACTGGGGATTACAGTTTGTTCACATCTTCTAGTGTTGTTGCTATCAATATTATTGGCAAACTGCAAACTGTTTCTATGACTGAAAATGAAATTGAGTTTAATGGAACTAATTTGACAAACGTGTTACCAGCAGGTGTGTCTTCTTCTGGCATACTCATTTCATCAGATGGCGGACCTACTAGTCCATTTCCTTCAAATGCTGTAATGAATATTACTGGTAATAAAATTCATGGTTTCAGAAATTCAATTGCAATATATGATGCACTTAATGCAGCCCCCAATACATATACAGGTTATGGCAATCTGCCTGCAGGTGTAATTGCTAATATCAACAATAATAGTTTTACCGGGGATGTTGTTTCGATTAATAATGGAAGCATTGGTCAGAGTGTAAATGCAACTTGTAACTGGTATGGAACTGCTTCAGCACAAAGTATACTTGCTAAAGTAACATCGTCAACAGTAGTTTATTCGCCATGGTTAACTAGTGGAACTGATAGTGATATCCCGGCAGTTGGTTTCCAACCAGCAGGAGATTGTAATGGAACTATCCCGGTGATAACTCTTAATGCTTCTACAAACGTCACATGCTTTGGTGCACATAATGGAACAATAAACATTAGTGTTTCTGGTGGATCTTCTCCGTTTAATTTTTCATGGACAAAAAATGGAGATCCGGAATTTGCTTCTTCATCTGAAGATCCGGCAAGCCTTGCACCGGGTACATATCATTTAACAATGACAGATGCTAATGGTTCTACTGCTCAATTAGAAGTGACTATCACTGAACCAACATTATTAACTGTAATTGCTTCTGGTACTTCTACATCCTGTGCAAATACAGCAACAGTTGTTGCAAGTGGCGGTACTCTTCCATATTCTTATGTCTGGAGTAATGGTGCCACTACTCAATCGATCAGCAGCATTCCTGCGGGAACATATACGGTAATTGTTACTGATAATAAAGGTTGTACTGCTTCTTCAAGTGTTACAGTTACTGCAACTGAAGCATTCAATCCTTCTGCGTCAATTGCTAACGTTTTATGTTTTGGCGGATCAACAGGATCTATTACTGTTACTAATGCAAATGGAGTAGCGCCATTCCAATACAGTATTAATGGAATAGATTTCCAAAATAGTAATGTATTTAATGGTCTTGCAGCTGGCACATATACGGTCACTGTAAAAGATGTAAATGGTTGTACAGGGTTTGTAATAAAAACAATTAACCAGCCAACACAAATTGCAGTTTCACAGGGAAGCGTACAAAGCACCTGCGTTGGTTCTAACACAGGCTCGATCACAATCATTGTAACAGGAGGATCACCTTCGTACAGCTATTTGTGGACAGGTCCTAACAGTTATACTTCAACACAAGCAAATATTAGTGGATTAGCCACTGGTAATTATAATGTGTTAGTTACTGACAGCAAAGGATGTACAGCGTCTCTTCCAATTACTGTTACTTCTTTCCCTGTTATTAATGTAGCTGCAAATGTGTTAAACGTTGCATGCAGAGGTGATGCAAACGGATCAATTGATCTAACAGTAACAGGAGGTACAGGAAGCGGGTTTACTTATTTATGGAACAATGGAACTACTGCACAAGACAGATTTAATTTGGTAGCTGGTAATTATAGTGTAACAATAACGGATATAGGAAGTAGTTGTGTAGTTACAAGAAGTTATGCCATTTCACAGCCGGCATCAGCGATAAATCTATCTGCTACCTCTACGAATGTGGCAGGATGTAATACTCTTGGAACAATAACAGCAACAGGTTCTGGAGGTACAGCACCTTATCAATATAAATTAGATGCGGGTGCCTACCAAAACTCAGGATTGTTTACAGGTTTGTCGGGTGGTACATACACAGTGTGGGTGAGGGATGCAAATGGCTGTACTAAGTCAGTTGCTAAAACAATTAATGATGGAGGTACAGACGAATTTGAAAATAATAACAATAAGAATAATGCAGCGGCAATAAGTCTTGGCGCAACAATTTCAGCCCGTATTGGAACATCAGGTGATATTGATTATTTCAAATTGAGCCCTTCAAATACATGGACGGGTAATTACACATTGAATTTTGTACAACCGTCAACGGCAGTGATTTTCGATCTTGTAGCATCTAATGGGACTACGGTAATAGCCCCAACTTCGTCTGCAGCTACCTATAAACAGTACAATGGACTCAATGGTACTTATTTTGTGAGAGTAAGTGGTACCAATTCATTAGGCTGTTATCAACTTACTGTGACCAACGGACTCATAACAAGATCATCTGGCAGCAATATTCAGCAAGAAGTGACCAAGGCTTCGATGAAAGACGGATCGTTTGATGTAAAAGTTTTAGGTAATCCATCTTCAACAGGTTTTGTAATGAATGTAGTTACAAGCAGCGATGAAAAAATAACTATGAGAGTATTTGATGCACAAGGAAGATTGATAGAAGAAAGGCAAGGCCTGCAGCCAATGGAAATATTACGGATCGGTGAACGATATATCAATGGGGTGTATATGGCTGAAATAAGACAGGGTAAAAACAGTAAGACCGTACGACTTGTAAAAATGTAAACATTCCTTCCACCTAAACAGAGTAAGGCTGTTCCGACAAGGAGCAGCCTTTTTTATTTAGTTAAATCTGCTTTTGATCGTCTTCCGTATCTATTTCTGTATTGCCTGGCATCACATCTCAAAGAGATCCATTTATGGAAAAACTTCTATCCTACCTGTGATACTTCTTTTTTTATTACTTAAATTTTATTTTATTATGAAAAGAAAAATTTATGCTTCCATTTTATTGGGAGCTATGCTCCTCAATGTGTTTCCTTATGGAGCATTTGCCTCCAGTCACAGAGAAGCACCACTAATTGCTAACGACCCGCTTGCGGATAATACAGACTTGTATGCATTCCGCAGTCCGGATGATCCAAACAAAGTAACTATCATTGCCTGTTATGTTCCGGGCCAATTACCCCAGGGCGGGCCTAATTATTATTCATTCGGAGAAGATATCCGTTATGAGATCCATGTTGACAATAATGTAGCCACACAAGGTGATGACATTACTTATCGGTTTACTTTTAAACAACAAAACGAAGATCCTTCCACATTCTTCAATATCCGTTTAGGAAAACAAAATCTGAAGACTACTTACAAACTTGAAAAGAGCCTAGACGGCGGAAAGAAATTTTCAACTATTGTAAATAACGGAACAGTGCCTCCACCAAATGTTGGGCCTCGTTCTATTAGTTCGCCAGTTGGATTAAATGCTCCCAGCTATGAATCATTGATTCAAAGTTCTATTGCCACTGCCAACAGCGGCGAAAAAGTTTTCTGTGGTAGTTCCGATGATCCATTCTTTGTTGACCTTGGTGGAATCTTTGATCTGGGTGATGCGCCGCGTACAACAGGAACACAATCGATAGATGGTTTAAAGTGTTTAAATGTTTCTACCCTTGCATTGCAGGTTGATATTTCAGCATTGCAAAAAGATCATAAATCTGCTTCACAAGCAGCTAACATTCTCGATCCTGATTATGTAATTGGCGTGTGGGCTTCAGCAAGTCGTCAGAAAATATCTGTTTTAAAAGATTACAAGGACTATGAAAATCAAAATAATGGAACAAGTAACAGCGGTCCCTGGATCCAGGTTTCCCGTCTCGGCATGCCGCTTACCAATGAAGTAATTGTGCCGATCGGTATGAAAGATTATTGGAATACATTAACCCCTTACCAGGATCTTGAAAGACTGAATAAATTTGGAAATTATTTCTACAATCCAGAGTTAGGTCTTTATATGGATGATGCATTGTTTGGAACTGCCGTTCCTGCATTATCAAAATTACGTATTCAGAAAAATTCCCTGGCTTGTGCCTTCGGTGGTAATGGATTTGGTTTTGGCAATGGTCAAAATGGTTTATATGGATTAAAAGGGAATGCTTTATTAGATGGTACTGCGCTTGCAGAAAATGCATTTGGTGGTTTATTGTTGCCAGCTGCAAATTCACCCCGGTCGGTTGATCTCTGGCCGATCTTTAATACGGGTGTTCCTAATATCAGGCCTTATCAATTAGCAACAGGTAAAGGTGGTAATCCATTAGCAGAAGGTAAGCCATTTATCAATAACTTTTTACCTAACGGCGGCGATATGCTTCGTCTCAACATGGCGGTGCCACCTACACCACGCAATGATCCTAATTTCAACAATCTTGGTATTGTGTGGGCGGCTGTACTTGGCTTAACTAATCCTTCTTACAATGCAAATGCGAATCTTCAATTAATTCCAAACATGGATGGATTTCCTAATGGAAGAAGGCTGGAAGATGATGTTGTTAGAATAGAATTGCAGGCAGTAAGTGGAATTGCATTGGCGGCTATTGGTCTTTGGTATGATGATTATAATTGCGCAGGCAGCCCTGTAACGCAGGATCTGTTAGATGTGCTTACTTATAATGCAGGAGTAACATCTAATGATGCCGCGCTGAAATCATCTTTCCCTTATGTTGCTTCACCATGGCCCGGCACTCATAATTGCGATTGTAATAACAACACAGCAACCAGGTCAACAACAAATGTTGATGAAATACAAATGAAGAAGGCTCCATCAACAAGTCTTGGTCTTGCTTCACCAGAGATGAATTTATCAACGTATCCTAACCCGGGAACAAACAATAACACGATCAGGTATAATGTGAATGTTGCTTCCCAGGTAAAGATCGTTGTGTATGATATGCAGGGTAAATTGGTAAAAGTACTGGCGGATAAAAATCAGGAAGCTGGTGTGTATAATGTGCAATGGGATATGAGTAAGTTGTCAAGTGGTACTTATGTAATAACTGCTGTTAAAGACGGTAACGTAAAACAAACCATTAAGGTGGTTAAAAATTAAAAGTAGATCATACAACAGGTTCGCTGTAAAAGCGAGCCTGTTGTTCTTAACCACTATAGAACAAAAAAAATTAATATGAAAAAGAGATTCTTGTATTCGTTTCTACTTGTATTGTTTGTGGCTGCATCTGCATTTATGCTTACACGAATTAAAAAAACAAGGAAAAATGAAGCTGCTTATAGCAGCCTGCTTCCGCGAAAAAGCTCACTTGTTTATGCAGCCGAATGGGCAGTCGTGAAAAACAATGTCGATGTATTGATCAGAAAAATAAATGACAATCCTTCGGATATTAAATCGCTGCTTGCCTTAACAGCTCAGTATATACAAGAGGGGCGTAACACAGGTAATTTTAATTATTATAATGAGGCTGCATTAAAATGCATCAATGCTGTTCTTGAAAAAGATGCAAAAAGTTTTGAAGCGCTTACATTCAAAGCAACTATTCTTCTTTCACAGCATCGTTTTTCTGATGGATTGACAATTGCCACACAGGTTCAACAGCTTTATCCATACAATGCTTATGTATATGGATTATTGGTGGATGCTTATGTTGAATCAGGAAAATATAAAGAAGCAATTGCAGCAGCAGATAAAATGATATCGATAAGACCAGATAACCGTTCATATTCACGAATTGCTTATTTGAGGGAGATACATGGTGATATTCCCGGGGCCATTGAGGCAATGAAAATGGCCGTTGATGCCGGCGCCCCTGGGGATGAAAACACCGAATGGTGTCGTGTGCAGTTAGGCAAATTATTTGAGAAAACAGGAAAAATAAGTGACGCTAAAATGCATTACACTATTTCAGCAGATAATAGACACAACTATCCTTATGCATTGGCAGGACTTGCAAGAATAGCTACAGAAGAAAAGGATTACATAAAAGCACTTGGTCTTTATATGCAAGCTGATTCTCTTATACCAGATCATACATTTAAGGAAGGAATAGCGGAAATATATAACTTAACAGGCCAGGTTGAAAAAGCAAAAAAAGTTGCTGAGGAGATTTTGAACTTCATGAAAAACTTTTCATCCGCAGGAGAAAATAGAAATGCAGGACAAAACGAAGATCATGAAATGGCGCATGCATATATGGGAGTAAATAATTATGAGAAAGCTCTCGAATTTGCTTTGCAGGAATATAATCGCCGGCCTGCAAATATTGAAATGAATGAAACTGTGGCCATTGTTTATTACGCCAAAGGAGAATATGCAAAAGCTTTGCCGTATATAGAAACAGCACTAAAAACAAATTGTAAAAACCCGGAATTGCTTTGCCATGCAGGATTGATCTATGCAAAATCAGGCGACAACGCAAAAGCAAAAATGTTTTTAAAAGAAGCCTTGAAAAATGATCCACTGATCCCTGTCTCACTTAAAACCGAAAGCGAAGAAATGCTGTATCCTTAAAATAATTTCTTTATAATGCAAAAAAAAACACCATTTATTAAGATGGTGTTTTTTATCTATTGCAATTTCAATCAGGATTTCACTTTTCTTACTGTTGTAGTAGCGCCTCCATTTAAAGTCAGGTCAACTGGTTTGTTTGTTTTCCAGGCGCCTCTCGTAAAATCTGGTACATCTACTGTTTTTGATCTTGCTTTTACTGATTGCTGGCTTAAATGAAAAATACTGCTCCATGCTGCTGCATCATAAACATCCTGGTCAAGCGGTAATCCATTTCTTAAACAATCGATCAATCGCCAGTCCATAATAAAATCCATACCACCATGCCCACCAACTTCTTTTGCTATTTCACCAATATGATTGACGATCGGCGGTGAATATTTTTTATAAAGATCATCCAGCTCTTCTTTTTTGATCCAGCTATGACCAAAAGCAATTCTTTCAGGGCCAGGCCATTTTTGTGCGGCGCCTTTTGTTCCACTTACCAAATGAATTCTTGAATAGGGGCGAAGCGAGGAAACATCATGTTGAAGCATGATGCTCTTGCCTTTATTTGTGCGAATGATAGTTGTATTCATATTGCCACGATACGGCTTGTCAACATATTCTTTAAAGAAATCATCTTTTGCTGCCATTTCTTTTGCAAGATTGTTCAATGTGAAATCATTGGTGCTCAAACTTACCAGGTGATCAAACTTGTCGCCGCGGTTTATATTCATGCATTGTGCTATAGGACCAAGACCGTGCGTTGGGTAAAGATTTCCGTTCTTACCAATATTTTCTTTCAATCGCCACATATCGGCGTATGCTTTTTTATTAAACAGGTAATCTTTTGAAAGATCATGAATATAGGCTCCTTCCGCATGCACTAATTCACCAAACAATCCCTGTCTTGCCATATTTAATGTAAGCAATTCAAAAAAATCATAGCAACAATTCTCCAGCATCATGCAATGCTTCTTTGTTTTTTCAGAAGTTTCAACTACTTCCCAACACTGATCAACCGTTTCTCCAACATTTACTTCAGTTGCTGCATGTTTTCCATTCTTCATGGCATATACAGCAACAGGTGTATGCAAATGCCATGGAGTAGGAGTGTATACAAGATCGACATCTTTACTTTGACATAAAGCTTTATATCCTTCCTCACCGCTATATTCTTTTGCTTTGGCTCTTCCCATTTTCTCCAGTGTTTTCTGTGCAGCAGCTACACGATCAGGATATTTATCACATAGGGCTGTGATCTCAACACCTTCTATATAACCCAGTCTTTCAACTGCACCGGAACCACGCATACCAAGACCAACTATACCAATCCTTACCACATCCATTTTTGGCGCAGCATAGCCGCACATATTGAAACTTTGTTTGCCATGATCTGGTAATTCATTCTTACCGTCTTCGTTATTTTTTACTTTGGCAAAAGAAGGCATGCCGATAGTTAAAGCTCCTGTACCGATGGAAAGATTACGTAAAAATTTTCTGCGGTTTGATTTCATATTGCAATAGTTGTGACTGCAAGTTCATGAAATAAACGGTAGGAAGATGCGATCTATATAAAATTGAGCAAACGATTGCTATTATTTCTGAAGTGTGATAGAGTAGGAGAATTTTTGCGCAAAAGGCGATTCTGTTTTTTCTGGTTTTGAGATCATAAAATCATTCCTGATCGAATTTTCTCTGATCTTGCCAACCAATCTTTCATCATCATCAAATAAAAACTCTGTTCCAAGAGCTTTATATCCATTTGCAGATACATGCACATGAATATGAGCAGGCAGATCACTTTTTGGATAACCAGCAGGTTTTATAGTATGTAATTCGAACTTTCCATCCTTATCCGTTTTTACATAACCAAACAACCTTGCATGCCTGATGTCTCCTTCATATTGTAAAACATGCGGAGCATCGGCGGCATACCAACCACGGGAATCAGTGTGATATAAATAAACCAATGCGCTAGCAACAGGCTTGCCATCCTTATCTTTTACCATGCCGATCACTTTTATTTTTTTTCCGGGAATTGTATCGGTTGCTATCGATAAGGTTTCTGCTTTGCAATACTTCTCAATTATTTCTCTAAAGGAAGTTTCCGGGTGAATAGCATCATATTTTTTATCAGTAAGTATCTGAGAGATGGTTGCCTTATTGGTTTTTATCTTTTCTTCTGCTTCTTTTATCAAGGTCTCTTTATTGTTTTGACTAAAAAGAACATTGGCTGTTGCTATAAATAAAAGTGTAGTTAGGGAAAGACTTTTCATGGCTTAAAATTTAAAAGACACCCTGTTCAAAGTAATTTAATAAATATAGGGTAACAGTATACTTGAAAAGTTATAAGTGGCAATATAGCAGTATACTTACCGTGTTTTCACCTTTCCTTTACCGTCTTCAAACTCTTTTAAATCGTATTGTTTATTGCTTGCTTGCTTATCAGGATTCAAGGACTTTTATCGCATCTAATCAAGTCACCATTAAAACCACCAATAATGAAACGGCTCACCCACACTCATTTTATTTGTTTACTTTTTTTTTCAGTAATAAGTTTTATTACTAATGCTCAAAGGGAAACCAGAGAATCGGCAAATTCACCTGTAAGACCGAGTGTTTCAAATAATAGCGATACAACATTCAATATTGTTGCATCTGTTAATCACACGTATGGGTATGAAATATTTATCAGAAATAAAATAGTCATCAGGCAACTGACGATTCCCTGCAAAAGCGGAATAGAAGGCTTTATAAATAAACTTGATGCCGAAAAAGTAGCACACCTCGTAATTAAAAAACTTTCTCAAGGTATCATGCCTCCGACTATAAACAGGCAAGAGCTAACTAACCTCAAAATCGATTTTTAAAACCAAAAAACTTTTTTATGAGACAATTCAATCTTTTTAATCGCATGAAAATATTTTCATCGCTATTAATATTTGTTCTTTTCTTTTTACCGGAGGTGTTTTCACAGGTGTATACATGGCAAAGCAAACAAGCGTTCGGTGGTACTGGTCGCAGCGGAGCCGTAGCTTTTAGTATAGGTACTAAAGGATATATAGGTACCGGATATGATAGTAATCCTACTAAGGATTTTTGGGAATATGATCCTTCAACTGATACATGGGCGCAAAAAGCAGACTTTGGTGGTGGTGAAAGAAATCATGCAGCAGGCTTTAGTATTGGTTCTAAAGGATATTTGGGAACAGGATTACGTTATTGTATGTGTGAGAACACAAAAGACTTCTGGGAGTATGATCCTGCAACAAATGTTTGGACTCGCAAGGCTGATTTTGCCGGACCATCAAGGCATGTAGCCATTGGTTTAAGCATTGGTAATAAAGGCTATATTGGAACAGGAAGCGCTACTAATTACGCTCCTCTTTATAAGGATTTTTGGGAATACGACCCAACTGCAGATACCTGGACACAGAAGGCCGATTTTGCAGGCGGTGCAAGATACTATACCAGTGCATTTAGTGTTGGCAAAAAAGGATATATAGGTACTGGAACAGACTTTACAGGTGGTGGCTTTACTTACAGAAAAGATTTTTGGGAATATGATCAAAATACAGACACCTGGTTAAGAAAGGCAGACTTTGCAGGTACTGCGAGAGAGGGGGCTGTAGGATTTAACATTAATAACAAGGGATATATAGGTACCGGATATGACGGCTCTTCCACCTACTCAGCCAAAGATTTTTGGGAATACGATAATCTCTTAGATTCCTGGACAAGAAAGGCAGACTTTGGAGGAGGTGAAAGATTCTCTTCAGCTGGATTCAGTATAGGCTCAACAGGATATATAGGCGTTGGAGTGGCTGGTGCAAGAGTAAATGATTTTTGGGCATATACCACAATTGACATTTGTAGTATAGCTGTAACAATACCGGATGTAAAAGTTTTAAATTATTCCAGTATTGCTTATAATACAG
>Ga0184635_10000162_pt1 | contig 14340 bp, 7 predicted proteins | sample PLM3_30_b2_FD_133147 | JGI IMG/M metagenome (GOLD analysis project Ga0184635, IMG submission 133147) | Groundwater sediment microbial communities from an aquifer in East River, Colorado, USA - PLM3_30_b2 | ecosystem: Environmental > Terrestrial > Soil > Riparian zone | place: USA: East River...
CTCGGGGAACATTCCCCCAGACATCCAGGCACTGCGGAAGGCCCTCGGAGCCTTCTTCACCCAGAACTTCAACGCGGCGACCCCAGGGTACGAGGGAAACCTGATGATGGGGGGAAGCCCCTACATGGACCAGGCGGCCGCTGCGGGCGCGCAGGGTGCTTCGACGACCAACAAGTACGGCGGCCTGTTCGAGAGCCTTATCGGCCAGATGCAGGGTGCATTCCCTGGGTACCAGGATCAGCTCAACGCGATCGACACGCAGGGGAAGGGGCAGCTTGAGGACGTAGGCGCTCAGATCCGGGAGCAGTACGGAGCGATGGGCCTCGGCGCCGGCTCCGACGTAGCGGAGGCCGTGGCCAGGGGTCAGGGGCGGACGATCGCGGACATGAACGTGGCGAAGGGCAACGTATTGCAGAGCGCCTGGGAAGGACAGCAGAACAGGTTGCTCGGGGGAGCGGGGATTATCCCGGGGATGACGACAGCGCAGTCATCGGGATACGGGCAGTACGGCAACCTTCTCGCTCAGCTGGCCGGCATGGATCTGGGTATCCAGGAAGGCAACATCACAAGGCCCTACAACGAGTTCATCCGCCAGCAGGAGAACCCGTACATGAACTACGCTCTCGGCCTCGCAACGGGCTTCCCACCGAATCCCAACCCCAAGCCGGTGGTGCAGGGTAGCAACACCATGAGCTGGCTCGGACCCTTGATGGGTACCCTCGGCGCGGCGGCGATCGGTCTGTCGGACATAGACGAGAAGGAAGACATTGTGCCGTTCCGTGGCAGCACCCTTGCGGGCCTCCGGCAGTTGGATGTGAGCACTTGGCGGTATAAGGGTGAAGAGACCGTCCACATCGGCCCGATGGCTCAGGACATGAAGCGAGTGTTCGGAGTGGGCGACGGGAAGACGATCCACCTCGTAGACGTGATGGGAATCCTGATCGCAGCTGCGAAGGAGATGGCCGATGCCCAAAATTCGTGAGACCAAGGACGCGTACATCGTCGAGCCCTCCTTCATGGAGTCGCTAGGTCCAGCTCTCAACTCGCTCGCTGAGGCCTTTGTCAAGAAGCAGCTCCTGGACCAGAAGAAGAAGAAGGACCAGGAGGAGGCTGAACTCGAGCAGGCGAAGTGGGAACTGCAGCTCGCGGAACTGTCGAAGACGGATCCGGAGAAAGCGACTGAGCTCCAGAACCTGCCCGCTGTGGCGAAGATCCTTGATCCGCTACGGATCGAGAAGCTGAAGCACGAGAACGAGAGCCTGTTCACGAAGTACCGGCACCGGAAAGAGCATGAGGCCTTGAAGGGGACACCCTTTCCGAAGGGCACCGAGTTGGGCTTCCCTCTCCTCGCAGCCCAGAGCCTGACTGCACCGGGGTCGCGACCGGATTACAAAGTGAGTCCGCAACTCCAGGCTGCGAGAGAGAAAGCGGCAGATGAAGCGAGGAAGGCTGGAACAGAAGCAGACCTCGCTGAGGCGAAGACTGGTGAGACACTAGCGGGTCTCTATAGCGGGAACATAGCCACCAAGATGGTGGTACAGGGTCTAGACCCTGGTAACCCGACCGCAGTCATGGCGTTCCTCAAGAAGCATAAGGATATCGAGACGAAGTACGAGTCGGAGGTTCCTGGGACAGAGTCATTCATCTCGAAGAAGGCTGCAGACCTGGCAGGGGACCTGTTGAAGGAGTATCCTGGTGGAAATGCAAAGGATCTCCAAGCGTTCGCGCGGAGCGTGTACACAGGGGAGAATCTCCCCGCTGACGTGCGAAAGAGGCTCGGTGAGTCCCAGGCGACGAAGAAGTTGAAGCTCGACGAGCGCGCGCAGAGGTCCCGCGAGGCGGAGGTCACTCTCTCACGGGAGCGGCAGCAATTTGAGAGGAACAAGGCTACGTTCGAGACGACACAGAACTTGGTGAACAACGGGATGGACCCCGCAGTGGCTGGATCGGTTGCGGCCTCCATCATCAAGACTGGTCAGGCTCCTGAGGGCGTAACGGTTCCTGAGGACTTGTTGAAGAAGGCACAGCAACTGAAGCTGACGGATGATCACATAGACGCACAGGTTCGTAGCCCGAAGTTCAATGCACTGAACGCAATGGCCCAGCGGACCCCGGAAGGACCAGCACGGAACAATCTGATCCAGCAGATGTATACGGAGATGTGTAAGGGCCCCGGGACGAATTGCCCGACGTACGAAAAGCCGATGCCGTGGTATGAGTGGGTCAACACACAGGTCGGGAAGAACTACAAAGAGGCACTCGAGGGGTACTGGAAGCTCGGAGCGAAGGCTGCGGCAATAGGCTCAGGAGTTGCAGCCCCTGTTGTCGGTGGAGCGGTCAAATATGGTACAGAGGCAGCATCGACGATCGGTGAGGCTGTCGGTGGAGCCTTTACTGGAGCCCCGACCTCGAAAACTGCACAGCCACCAGTAACCATGACTCCGAGTCTCATCTCCGATCCGAGGGCTGCACTACCAACTCCAGAGGCTCCGGCAAAGCTCACACCCGAGATATCAGCGAAGGCTGACCAGGCTGCAGCGGCCCTTGAGGAGACGTTCCAGAACCCGAACATCCCGGAGATGGCTAAGACACAGTTGGCCAAGATCGCGGGAGAGTTGGCCGCTGCAATGAAGTCGGGGAATGCTGCAGAGATAATGAGGGTTCTAGCATCACTGGGGCAGAAGTAATGGATGTCATTGAAAGGCTCCTCGCACTCGCAGCCAGGAAGCCCGATCCCAAGACCACTCCTCGCCCGCTCACCACGATCGAGCGTCTTGAGGCGATAGCCTCAACGAAGCCGCAAGACCCGGAGGAGAAGAAGGCGGACGAGGCCCTGATCAAGGACCTGAACGAACGGAACATGGCCGAGGGGACGTATGGGATCCCCATCACGAAGAGCCCCTTCCAAAGTCCTGGCGATCCTGGCTACGATAGGGAGATGCTCGGAGGGAGCAAGGTCTCCGCCACCACGTTCAAACGTCAAGGGAACGTGCCCCCTGTTTCAGACCCGGACGCAGCGAAGGCCCTGTTTCGGGGAACGTTTGCCAGCTTCGCTCACGGAGTGATGTCCCCGATTGCCGCTCTCGTACCAAACTGGTACAAGGCAGCGGGAGAGGTAATGGAAGAGGATCGGGCGACAACGGAACGGTTCCTCGCGCAACCGACGTATGGTGTACCAGGCTTCAGTCCGAAGGCCTCCGCGATCGGGTCCTACGTACCTCAAGTCGCAGGGGAGATCGCTGGAACACTCGTCCCTGGTGTAGGGACCGTGAAAGCTGGCAATGCGATCTGGAACGTGACCAAGGCGACGACGAGCATCAAGAGGCTCACAGCGGCGGGAGCAACGGCTGGCGGGATGTTCAGCATGTTCGCTGAAGCGGATAATGGTGAAGACCGCGTGTACCACATGATGCGGGACGCGGCACTCGGAGGTGCGGGTGAAGCGGTCATCGGCGCCTTCATGGGAGCCACACACCGCGCGCTGCGGACGGAGATCAAGGACGGGAAGAAGAAGCTGGACCAGGTTGTAGAGGAGATCGCGAAGAAGACAGGTCAGCATACGGACAACGTGGAGTCCAAGTTGGGCTCCATTCGAAACGGGACCTCGACGAAGGACGTGGAGACTGCGGAGCAGGTGCTCAAGGCGACACAGGGCACTCCGGCTGAGAACACGCCACTCGCCCACCAGTCCGCGAAGATCGTGGAAGCCTTCAACATGCGCTCGCCCAGCTTCTGGAACGTCCAGGCGGGCATCGAGAGGGGCTCCGGAGTCACTATCAAGACCCGGATTAACGGGGTTGAGGAGACCACCCTGTTCAAGTCCGACGCGACGGGAGCGGATCGGAACCTGTTCCGGAACACTGTCTTCTCATGGGCTCAGAAGATGGAGTCCGCTAGGGTGATGGGTCACAAAGTGGAGATCCTCGAGGCTGCACACGGGTCCAAGGACGCGGGCGCAGCTTCCTGGATGCTCAACCTGTTGGAGAACGGTCCAGCGGCCAAACGGAAGGTCCCTGGAGCCCCGAAGCCTGGCACAGTGGCCCACAGTGGCAACGTTCCGGAAGTGGGCGCCTCGGTCACTGTCCGTGTACCTGGTGGGGGTACTGTAACCGGAACGGTCCTCGAGGTAGGGGCTACTGCGTCCGGAGGACCAGGACGAGCGGCTGTCGCGGGGATGGAACCTGGCACCACTCGAGTGTACGGGAAGGGTGGCAAGTGGGTAGTGCAGCAGTCAACGGGGGAGACAACTGAGTTTGCGACGGCTAAGGAGGCAACGACTCACGCTAACAAGTTGTACGTCCAGAGCACTCCTGAGGTCCAAGCGGCGAAGGCTCGGATGGAAGAGTCCATGGCTGCCGACAAAGCTATGGTCGAAGGGAAGGCTGCCGACATCACGATCAATGAGGAGTGTCACAGCCCCTGTAAGTGGACCGTCCGGACGAAGAACAACGAGGTCTTGGAGGAGTTCGAGGATTCAAAGGACGCCCAGGCCTACGCCAAATCGATCATCGGGAAGGGTGAGTACGTCCGTGTTGTCCGTCCGGACACTCCGGGGCCTTCGGCCAAGCGGGCAGCAGCAGTCCAGGCTCCGGTGCAGGACGTCTCTGGCGAGGCTCTCGGGATCCCTGTGAAGAAGCGGACCATGCTTACGGAGGTGCCTGCCTCCGAGTTCATCGTGGACCGCGTCGCCACGGATAAGAAGACGTGGGTCGTACGGAAGAAGGACGGGACGTCCCTGAAGAAGTTCAAGGACCACGAAGCAGCCCTTCGCTACGCGGAGAACCTGTCAGAAGGGAAGCCTGTTACCCTTGTCCATCCGGACGAGACCCGTGTCGTCCAGGGCACGGGAGAGCAGAGACGCGAGTACAGGTGGAATCGCCAAGGTGAACGCATCGACGCCGAAGGCAACGTGATGGGCCGGAAGCGGCCGGAGCGGCCCACTCCTGGTGTAGGACCAACGGGGCCCGAGTTCGCAGACACTCCCGAAACCCTCTACAGATCCAGACTCATGTCGGGTGAGGAGCCCGATCTCCCAACCCGGGTACAGGGCCGTGAGATGGTTCCCCGTTCCCGCAGCTTCGAGTCCGAGGCGGTCCCGCAGGAGCTGACGCCCTACGTCAGTCAGGATCAATGGAGCCGGATCGACTACCCTCGTCGGATCCAGCTCGCACACAAGGCGGGCCTTCCTGATGTAGCACAACGTCTAATGGAGGAATCCAAGGCGTACAGTGCTGACATCGCTGCACGTCAGGCAGCTGGCCAGAGCGTCACTCGACGTGTGAACGAGTTGACCGTGCCGCCGCCCGAAGCGATGCCTGAGTCACTCCGCCAGATGGAGCTGCAGGCAGGGTACATCCGTCTCGAGGTAGGAGGGAAGGAGATCGTTGCTCCGTTCACGGACGTGAACTCACTCATCCCCACTCAAGGACCCACGCTCAACCTCCGAGCTCATCGCAGTGGGAAGGAACGTCGCTTCACCGTGGACCTCGGAACGGGGGACGTGGAACCTGAGCCTCTCGACGCTCCGGGAGGGTATTGGCGGGAGCCGGAGTTCACGTCCGCTGATCCCTCCTCTGACTACGAGCACGAGCTCGTCCGTGGCTTCTCTCACCGTGACAACACTTTCACCCTCAGCGTCACCCCGGTCGTGGTCCAAGAAGCGGAGTCGATGACAGGGATACGTTCGAACATTGGCCGGCTGGATCGGGCCCAGCCCATTGCCCCATCGGAGTTCGGAGCGTACAAACACAGCTTCGGAGGGAAGGCTGCGACCGGCGACCTGGCACCGAGTGGTCCAGAGGGCTATTGGGACAACCGCTTCACTGCGGGCTTCGAGCCCCGTCGGCAGCAGCTTGAGTCGCACCAGGCAGGGAGCGATATCGGCTACGATCGGAGCGCCACCTCCGGGATCACGAACCGGAGTATGGTCTATGACGAGAACCTGGCACTCGAGGACCTAGATCCAACGGCCCGACGGAAGGTGCAGAAGGTCCACGATCCCCGGGGCTTGCCGGACAAGACCCAGCGTCCGGACGTTCTCTACAAGGATCCGGAAACTGGAAAGTGGACGAAGGGTGATCCCACTAAACGGGTGAGCACCCTCCGTAGCTACGAGATCTACGACAAGACTCAGGGTACGAATCCTAACATGGTCCAGTTCCGGGACGCAGCGCGGAAGTTGATCAAGGCGGGCGTTCCCGAGTCTACGCCCGTACGTCTCCGTGTGAGCCACACGACCCATGCTCCAGGGAAGAAGGCTCCCTCCATGACCCTTCGGGAGGCCGCGGATATCGACCTGGGTTACGTGTCGCCTGGTGAGTTGGAGAAGGAGGCCTCGCTCCGTGGCTACACTGTGAAGAGGGATCCCAAGTTGGGAACCTGGACGGTGGAGAATGCCCTAGTGGGTGAGAAGCAGGTCTTCTCTCATCCCATGGAAGCAATGGCCGCGATGGCCAAGATCCCGATCAAGAAGAACGGGGTCAAGTTGGAGGGGGGCTTGGAACGGGCGTGGAACATGGGTCGGGAGCGTGGAAGGGATCCGGACATCGACTCCAAGGCCTTCCTCCCTGCTAAGGCTATCGACCAGACCTTTCAAGAGGTTGTTACAGCAGGCAGGCCTGGGATGGAGCTGTATGTAGTTCCACACGCCGAAGCGGGTGGCGTGCAGCAGGCCGTAGGCAAGGCTGGGGAGCTAACGGAGACAGCACTCCGCGTTATGTCTCCTCCGAACAGGGTCCAAGCGATCCTCGACAACCTCGCACAGAAGGTTCCTCAACTCCGGTCCCTCCGAACATGGACGGCACAGGAGCTGGTGAACGGTCGGCAGAAGATGTTCGTGTACGACGAGAACAAGGTCACACAGCTCTTCCAGCAGTGGGAGAAGGGCTTCCAACAGTTCGGGGTGGACGTCCGCCTTCCCGATGGGCGGATGAGACCCATCACGACGATCCTCGACGAGATCGACAAGAAGATTCCAGACGGCCTCGACATCTTGAAGGGGCGGGATCCGTCGGACGCCTTCATGTACAGCTGGTACAAGAGCAAAAGCATGAAGGAAGAGTTCATGGCAGGGAAGCTGCAGGCCGATAGCCAGGGTCAATATCGGGTGTTTCCACCGGAGGAGAAAAGTGCCGCCTTTGCCAAACTGCCCCCCTGCTAGGGGACCTCGTGATCCACGGGACCTCTCGGAGATCACTGGCCCGCCGGAGGAGTCGTTCGATCCTCGTGACGCTGAGGGCCCTCGTCACGTGGACATCTCTGACGCAGAGATGAACCAGGAGATCATGGACAGCATCAAGGCTGGCGGGAAGGAGCTGGCTACAGATACCGGGGGGATGTTCGCTAGCATCACTCGGATGTTCCGTCCCACTGGGAACATGTTACAGGATCTGCAACGGGAGACCGGTATCCCCTTCTGGACGTGGTATCGCTCTATCGAGCTGGGCCGGCGGGATGCGGAGACGTTCCTTGCGGAGGCGTCGTACAGCATCATCCCCAAGATCTTCTCCGGGAGCACCCGGCAAGAGCGGGAGATGGTCCAGGAGCTGTTCGAGATGGCGGGGAACGAGAAGGGGAAGGCTACACTCCTCAAGGGCCTTCCTCCACAGAAGGCTGCGTACGTTCAAACGATGCATGATCAGTTGTGGAAGACGTACGTAGACTACTTCGCGAAGCTCGACTACAGCACGGAGGACGTTGCGGAGCTGTTGGGCAACTTCGTCCCCAGCATCCGGGCGATGGGAGGGGACTACAGCAAGTTCAGCCAGATCAAGACCCCTGGGAAGATCAGCAGCCTCATCTCCCGCTCCGTTCGGACGGGCGAAGCCCCAGTCGACAGGGAACTCGATGCGCAGATCATCGCGAAGACCCTCTTCCGAGCTGTGAGCACGGAGACACACCTCGCTCCACACTGGAACCTCGCGGTCACCCAGTTCAAGGCGTTCGCGGAGCAGATGAACCCTCAGACGGGGGAGCTGTTCCTCCGCTACCTTCACCAAGTCCGCCACTCTCCCGACAGCACGCAGCTCGCGCTCGCGGAGTCGATGAGGCGGATCATCAACAAGCTCGATGGGCAGAAGGGGTTCAAGAAGCTCGCCGTCATCCTGAACAAGAGTGATCTCCGTGACCTCACCTCAATGATGGTCAGCTGGAACTATCAAGCCAACCTCGCGTGGAATCCGGGTGCGGTCCTACGCCAATTCCAACAGCCACTTCAGACCGTGATGCCGGACATGGGCCTGAACAACACCCTGTCCGGGATGAAGACTGCGATCAAGTGGTTGAAGGATGAGAACCTCCAGAAGTACTACGAGTCACGGGGCGTGATCACAAGGAACGTGCAACACGAGCAGTTCCGGGAAGTGAGTGATGCACTCCGCCAGTTCCAGGGTCACGGACTCGCGGGCAAAGCGTCCGAGGCCGTCAGGTTCTTCCAAGAGAAGGGGACCGTAGCGTTCAAGTCGGCGGATGACTTCATGCGTATCACGGCGTATGATGCGATGATGAAACACTCCCTCCCCCACATGAAGCGCTTTGCGAAGGGCGAAACGAGCTGGGTTGAGTTCTTCGAGAAGTCCAAGCTGGATCGACTGGACGACCAACAAGGTCCCTTCACCCAGGTAATCCGGAAGCTGCTGGCCGAGGGGAACGTGGAGACCGCACAGCACGAGATGGCCTTCAAGTTCATGCAGGACACCCAGTTCATTTACTCCAGGGGGAACAATCCCTACGTGATGAATTCCACGATGGGCCGCTTCCTCGGGCAGTACGGCACGTGGCCGATGCAGTACATGGAGTACATGGGGAACATGTATCGACGTGGAAGCCAGAAGAATCGGATCACAGCCTTCACCCGTTGGCTCGGCGTGAACGGGGCAATGGTTGCCGGAGCCTCGAGCGTGTTGGGTGTGGACCTGAGTAAGTGGAGCTTCTTCTCCCCCTTCGGCTACACGGGGGGCCCGTATATGGAGATGGCGCAGCAAGCGGGGAGCGCCCTGAAGCTTGCTGCGGGTGGCCAGGTTGACTTGGGGAAGTCGTGGGAGAAGACGAAGGAGAGCGGCGGCTTCCCCACGATGGTAGGAACCAGCGACGCGAACCTGATCGACAGACTCCAGGCTCAACGTCTTGGTCGGAACATCGTCCAGCAAAACGTCCCCATTCCGTGGGGCCAGATTCGCCGGACGACTGAGTCGCTCGAGCTGTTGTGGAACGCCGACATAGGGGAAGCCACAAAGAAGTTCCTCGGATTCCCTTCTACGACGCCTCCTCCTCGCTGACTTGGTGGGGGGTAACGTCTTCCCCGGATGTTACCTCCTCCCTATGTCCCCTTGCGTTGTAACCCGCCCTCTTCAAAGCCTTGTACAACGTCGTCTCATCCAACTCCAGCTCCCTGCTCAAGCTTAGAACGCCCTGCGTCTGGATCCTCTCCAACAGGGCCGGCGTGATCTCCAGCTTGAGGTTGTTCGGCCCGCCTGGCGGCTTGGGCCTTATGTCGTGTCGCTTCAGCTCGGCCCGGACGGTGTTCACGCTAATAGCGAAGCGCATGGCCAGTTGACCCACGCTGTGCTTGTTGTAGAGAACCTGCCACATGTGTTGTGTGTCCTTATACCCTAGCTCCTGTGCTATCCTCTCCCACTGTATCGCCATATAAGTGTCCTTAGGTGTTGAAGGCCCATCCCTCGGTCGTGAGGAAGTAGGTGTGAGTCGGCGCGTCGTACTCGACCAGGCCAGCGGACTTCAGGGTCTCTAGCAGCTCCCTGAACTCCCTCTGCCTCATCCGATTGCTGTTCATCCGGAGCCAGTCGCTGTGGAGCAGCTTCCCACCCTTCCGCTTCAGCTGTGTCAGCAGCCTCGCTTGATCCTCTCCGAAGGCGTTCTGGTTCATCTCTCCGAAGGCGCCTGGGAGGAACAGTTCCAGCCATTCCAGAATCTGGAGTGCCCGCTTCAGGTGACTCGGAGTGAGGACCAAGGAACTTCCGCCACTCGCTGAGAGGATCATTGCCAGGCGGATCAGGTGATCCGGCTTCCGTTCGTTGTACCCAGCGAACTGCTTGTCGGTATTGGTGGACTCCACCCTGTTGAGATACCAGTTGTCGTACCACTCCTCCGCTTCCGGGGTCATATGGAACTCCCCCCGTAACTCGTGCAGCTCACGGAGGCGCTGGACCAGCCGACTTTCCAGGTCCTTGTCCATGGCCGGGGGACGGGGGAAGACGCGGGGAGTGTCGTGTTGGATTACGAAGAGGAGCCTGGACATAAACCCCCCACCAAATGCGTCCCTCGGAATGGCGGTCTGGATCCAGTCCATGGTGGAGCAGGCTAGCATGCTAAACGCTGCGTTGTACAGGATCACCTCTCCCCTCGTGATCGTCACGCTCTTAAACTCCTTCGGGCAGTCGAACAGCGCCGTCAACAGCGGGATCATCCCCTCCTGATACTTCTGCTTGCCGAGGAAGACAGCGAACTCCGGAGCGTAGATCGTGGCGATGCTTTCCGTCTTGTCTTGGAATGCGGCCGTTAAGGCCTCGGGTGTAGCCTTATCAGCAAGGACAGTACCACCTCCTTTCCGCAAGAGGGACATGGCAACGTTACAGGCGCTAGTTTTTCGACACTTGCCGGAGGGTGCGACGATGAGTACTGCAAGGTTAGGGTATATCTGGTAGGCCCCTTTGTCGTAGTAGACGTTTCGTCCGAGTACGGATCCAATCGCCACACACCCTGCGAAGAAATGGAAGACATCAGGAGGCTCCGTGTTGAGGGTGAAGAGCATGTAGTCCGAGAGCCAGGTCTGCGCTGGTACCAGGGACATGAAGTCGGGTATCCGCTTCTTCTTCATGTCCAAGGCGGTCGTCAATTCCGTGTCGCTGAGGTGAAAGCTGAGCTGCATCGCACGGAGTAGCTCTGGTGGTCGAGAGGCGGGGGGTAGTAACAAGACCCACTCGAGGACTTGGTTGTAGAGCGCGCCACCACGGACGTCGTTGACTCCCTGTAGGAACTCCATCAGCTTCGCGATCTGCTGGCTGATTGGGAGTGCCGTCTTCATACGAATCTCCGAAGATACGCTATGTTGTAGTACGTGCACGCCAACTCCTCTCCTGTCAACACGGCGTCCATCCGCAACGGCCCGATTCCCCGTAACTCGATCCCCGGCTCGAAGCGCTTCAGCTTCTGCCCGAACTTGATCGGCTTACTAGTGTCCACGCTACCGTGGATCCCCCGTTCCTCGAACATCCCACGGATGATGCGGAGCTCGGAGAGGCTGCTCACACCGAGCAAGTGGTGCCGCACCTTCACCCGGCTAAACAGGTGTAGGCTCTCCTTCAGCCACACTTCCCTCGCTTCCTTGAACGGCCAGAAGAACCAGCTGCACCCTCTCGAGAGAGCTGCACTGATGAACTGCGCCCTGAGATGCGGCTCATTCCCCGTAACCACGATCCCGACGGGAAACTCCCCTTTCATCACTTCCACAGTCTCTTCCCACTGCTCCCAGTTCCACGTCCGTTCCCCCAACTTGTCCGGCGCAACGACTACGGTAGGCTTTATCTCCCTCGCGGCCAAGCGGAGCTCGATGGGCGACAGGGGCACCCCTAGCTCGTGGAAGCTGTTGTCGAGGATGACCTCCCTCTTCCTCTCTCCCATCTCCCTGTAGAAGCTGGCGTAGCGCCGGTGGTCCAGGACCATGTGAGCGAGGGCGAAGTCCATCTCGCAGAGGGGGCTCAGATCGCTGAGGTGAGCCACGGGGATCTCCATGCACAACTTCACTTCGCCACCTCCACATTTACCTCGACACAGATGCTTCCCACAACCTCGCGATGCCGGTTCTTGTCCAGGAGGAACGCCATCACGCTGCCGCAGCGGACGCACTGATACGCTGGGTGGAGCGTCTCCTCCGCTCGTCCCAGAAGCGTCACGTTGTACACCTTGGTAAAGCAGCCACAGTGGCAGGTCTCACAGTGGATGTGGGTTTCCCTCTCGATCTCGCCAATCTTCATAATCCGAGCTCCTTCCGAAATGTCGCCTGGGCCTCGCCCTCCAACTTCGTCTCCATCCAATTCCGCGGCCCGAAGCTCGGCTCGGCGGGCACGCGCCAACCTTGCGGATAGAACTTGCGCACTGTAGCGGGATCTCGTGAAGCTTCCACGATTTCCGGCCATTGCCTCTGCATCACAGCTGTAAGGCATTCCGTTGCCTCCTTTACCACGTCCCTGTGACTCACGACCACGAGCTCGTCATGCACCGTCAATCTGACCGTCGCTCCCTTCGGAAGCTGCTCGTCGGCCTCCCGGATCGCGACGTACATCATGTCCGCTCCGGTACTTTGCGGGGGGAAGTTGTACATCTCTGTCACTTGCCTGGTGTACCACCACCTCCTCCGGCCAAACGGATTTGCCAGGAAGTGTTGCCGTTCCACCTGCTCCTCGAGGCCCTTCCTCCACTTCTCGTACACGTGGTACTTCGTGAAGAAGCGGAAGAGGAACCCTTCCACCCACGTCTTACTCGTCCCTAGTTGCTGGGCTATGGATTGGGCTCCCCTTCCGTAACCTAGTCCGTAGACGATGAACTTCGTGGCGTATCTGTAATTATACTGCTTTCCTGGGACGAGGTCCCGTACACGTGAAAGAGGGAGACCGAAGCCTTCGGCAGCTGTAACCTCATGAATGTCCGCACCAGCTGCCAGAAGGCTGAGGCCGTAAGGGTCGCCCGAGAGCGCCATCGCAATTCGCCACTCGACCTGGCTCCAGTCCACGCTGATGAAAACGTGATCCGGTGTGTCAGGGATGTAGATCTCCCGTAGCTTCTTCGGTATGTTCTGAGCGTTCGGGTCCCAGCTATTGATACGTCCAGTCGCCGCTTTAGCACAACCAAATCTCGGGTGGACGAAGCCCTCGTCATCTGTCTCTACCTCCAAATTCGTGCTCACGGTGTGATACGCGCTTCGCACCTCGTTGATGAGCCCCAGGATCTTGTTCTCCGGGAACTTCTCCACGAGGGCCTCGACTGCGCCGGCGTTCGCTGTCGGCCTCATTCCTCCCTTCTGGTCCTTGGTGTATTGGACTGGAAGGCCCAACTTGTCGTACAGCAGCTTCATCAGTTCCTTGGGACTCTGCACGTTCAGGTTGGGCATACCTACCGCGTCCCGTAGCATCTGCTCGTACTTCGCAGCGCCGATGAGCATCCCCTGCGCCCACATCTCCGCCTTGTCCACATCCTTCCGAATTCCCCGATCGGCCATGCGACGGAGGATTGGTTGCAGGGGCATCACGTTGTTGTAGAGGAGGTTATCCATCCCCATATTGTGGATCTCTTGTCGGAGACCCAGGTAAGACCTGGTGGTCGCATCGACGTCCTTCGCGCAGCCTGTGGCCAGTCCAACCTCATCACCCTTGTACATAGAGTCATCTTTCCAGTGCTCCATGTCGGTGTAGAAGGTCTTGATGGTGTCCAGTGACTTTGGAAGGTCACTGTTTGTGAGGTGGAACATGAGCATCGTGTCACAGGTGTTCGGCGCTATGTGCCAATTTTCTCCGGTTGCTTGTTGACGCTTGCGTTCGAAGAGGGGCCAGTCGTAGGACTCGCTGTTTTGTCCGACCTTAACAATCGTAGGATTTGTGAGGAGCCCGTAGAGTAGGCGCTGAGCTTCAAGGGTCCAACGGAAAACGCGAGCACGACCTTGGGCCGATCCGACCCCGTAGCACTTGATGTGAGCTTCATCGAGGTCGAGGCTCGTTGTCTCGGCGTCGACGCTGATGAAGCCGGACTCCTGGGCTTCTCTTCTAACAGCAGCTGCGTGATCCGCAGCATCAGGGAGGATGGAATACTCCACTGCGACGCGACGGACTTCCCGGAACTCGCTCTCTTTCTTCGCTTTGACGAGGTCCCAGACGACGACCGGCCAGAACGTTTGCGTACGCATGACGAACGCGGGGTGAAACGTGGGGAGAACCTTCCTTCCTCCAGCGCCCTCAATAGGGATGCCGCGATAGCTGCCGATCTCTGCCTTTCCTGTAGTGACGTAGAGAGCAGTCGCTCCGACAGGGACGAGGAGTTTGGGGTTGACGAGTTTGAGCTCGTTGACGAGGTAGCGGGCACACCACCGGATTTCTTCATCATCAGGCTTCCTGTTCTTGGGAGGCCGACACTTCACGGCATTGGTTATGTAGATGTCGTCCCTACGAATGCCCGCTTGGCCCAGCAGCGCAGTGAGCACACGGCCAGACCCTCCTACGAAGGGAAGGCCCCTTCGGGCCTCCTCCTCGCCGAGGGCTTCTCCCACGAGCATCATGTCCGCATTGGGTGGGCCGACACCATAGGCGTACCCCTCACCAATCTCGTAGAGGGGGC
>Ga0184635_10000163_pt1 | contig 14280 bp, 11 predicted proteins | sample PLM3_30_b2_FD_133147 | JGI IMG/M metagenome (GOLD analysis project Ga0184635, IMG submission 133147) | Groundwater sediment microbial communities from an aquifer in East River, Colorado, USA - PLM3_30_b2 | ecosystem: Environmental > Terrestrial > Soil > Riparian zone | place: USA: East River...
CCCGGGGACAGACGCGCCGCTTCATCGGCAGACCTGCGCGCGAGGCGCAAGTCTCCCGCGCCGATCGCGATCAAGCCGCGGCTGACCGCCAGATAGCCTTTGATGGCGCGTCGGTGCCGGAAGAACAGCGATACCTGCTCGGGCGAGTGAAGAATGGCGCGAACGATCGACCACAGCAGCATGGCAACGAGGACAATCGCGGCGACGGCGAAGGCGGCCACCATCACCGACGTCTCTATGCGATAGCCCATCCAGGTGATGGCAACTTCGCCCGGACGATCGGCGATCCAGGCGAAGCCGGCGGCAATGACAGCGATCGACGCCAGAAAGAGGAGGATCCGGATCATCCGAGCCTCATCGTTTCCCGAGCGAGTGCGCGGTGTCGCCGGCCAGTTGACGCGCGGCGGCAAGTGCAGCCTGCCGGGCCCGCGCTTTTTCGATCCAGCTTTGCGCGGGGGCACGCGTTGTTGGATCAAGCTTGGCAAGATCGGCGAGAGCGCCGTCTATGTCGGCTTGCGCGGCTTCGACTTCGGTCCGTGCCAGCACGGCTGACGTGTCGTCGCCGGCCGGCGCACCAACCGGACGAATCCGTACGAGCTTGCTGGCATTGGCCTCGATCCGTTCCAGGAAACTCCCCACCGGCACTTGCCCGCCGGAGGCTTTCACCATTGCCGGGATTAGCGTGCCCAGCTCTTTTCCCAACGCGGCTGCCGTCGGCAAACCGTTTGCCGCAAAAGGTGCCAGTAACTTCAAGGCTTTTTCATCCGCGCCGAGAGATCTTGCTTCGTCGAGTTCGGCGGTGAATGGCGCGCCGCTCGTGACTGCGTCGCGCAGCGCCGCTGTGCTCAGCGCAAGTCTTGCGGCGGTATCGACCGGCCCTGACTTGGTTGCCTGCTCAAGCGCGGCGAGCCGCTTTTGCACGATGTCTACATCCGCGGGGGAAAGGCCCGCAGAGGCGTTCTTGCTCAGGTCCTGCACGCTGCTGCGCAATTGCGTTACGGCCTTTTCGGCAGCGTCCGCCCGGGCGCGCGCATCGGCCGCGCCGGTGGCGGCCTCCTCGCTGTGCTTGCCGAGCGCAGTCAGCGCAATGCCAAGCGATTTCATCGCATTGTCGGCGGCCGAAAGCCGTTCGGACACGCTCGGATCGTTCGCCGGTATCTTGGCAAGCGCGCCTTCCATCCTGGTGATGCGTTGTGCGAGAGCATCAACTTGCGCGCTGGAATCGGCAGGAACGGGGTTGCGGACCGGCACCGCACCGGCAAACCAGAGCGCTGCCAGGACGAGGGCCGCTGCAGCTGCGCCGAAGAATCCGCCGACAACAGCCGGCGCGCTCAGCCAAGCCGATTGTCCGGGGGGCGCCTCTCTGCCGGCTTTGGGCTCGGGCTTGGACTCGAACTTAGGCTCGGGCTTGGACTCCGGCTTGGATTTGAGCTCGGCATCACGCGGTGCACCGGACTGTTGCTGCGCCGGGTGCGGCCGCTGTGCGGATGGGGTGCCTTCCGTCACCGCCGCCGGAACTTCTGTTGCGGTCAAATCGATGGTCGGCGCGGCACGCTTGCGGCGGGCCGCCCTTACGGCAGGGTCCGGCGTTGTACGCTTATCGGCCATTGCGCGTTTCCTCCGCGAATCGGCTCAACCCCGCCAGCAGGAAATAACGCAAATGGCGGGGTGCGCCAATGATCCCATAATAATGATCAAGCCGGCGGTGCCTGCAAAAGCTCGATTAGCGCTGCTTCGTCCGGACGAGCGGCAATGGCGATGCGGCCGGCCTCGGCAAGCGCTTCAGCCACTTGCGCCGACAGGCATAGATGACGCACCGCCAGCGCCGGGCCGGCAATGCCGGCTCTTTTTGCACCGGCCACGTAGTTATCGGCGCTGCGGCGGGAAAAGTGCAATACGGCATCGACTTCGCGAGCTTCGAGAGCCTTCGTAAGCTCCGGCGGAAACGACACCGTGACGCCACGATAGACGACACGCATTTCGGCAGCGATTCCGCGAGCCGACAGATCGCCAAGAAGATCAGCGGCTCGATCTTCACCGGCAAGATAGAGCAGCGGCGCACCTCCGCCGGTCACGCGCGCGGCAATCAGGCGCACAAGATCGCGCGCATCGCCGTCGGCCGACACGACATCTCTAAATCCGGCTTGCCGGCCGGCTTCGGCACTGCGCTGACCGACGGCAAAGAGCGGAAGCCTAATAAGAGCGCTGCGCGCCGCACTCTCCATAATGGCGATTGGCGCGTTCGCGCTAGTCACGACGACCGCACGCCACTCGCCGCCGAGGTTGGCTGCAATTGACTCAACGCGCATGAGCGGCGCCACCAGCACCTCATGTCCACGTGCCCGCAGCACGGCAGCGGTTCGTTCGCCGTCAGATTGCGGCCGGGTGACGACGACGCGCATAATTGCGTTTCCTGCACATGGCTCTAATCGAAAAATCCAGGTCCGGCCCGGTGCTTGAGTTCGCGGCCGGCCTCGGTACCGATTGTAGCCGCATCCTTGCGGTTACCGGTGCCGGCAATGTCGTGTGCCGCGCTTCCGTCGGGTCGCGCAATCAATCCACGGAACTGCACGACGTCCGCTGCGACGGTCGCGTGACCCGCAATCGGTGTCCTACATGAACCGTCGAGGGCGGCGAGGAACGCCCGTTCGCATTCAATGGCCGATGATGTATCGGCATGATTGATGCGCGCGAGAATGTCGCGCAGACGCGTGTCGTTTGCACGCGCCTCAAGGCCGATTGCGCCTTGGCCAACAGCCGGCAGGAATTCCTCGGCGCTCATGATTCGCGTGGCGTGCTCGGTCAACCCAAGGCGTTTCAATCCCGCCAGCGCGAGCAGCGTCGCATCGGCTGCGCCCGCCTCGATCTTTCGCAGCCGTGTTTCGACATTGCCGCGCAGCGGCGCAACCCGCAGATCCGGCCGCGCGCGCAACGCAATCGCCTGCCGCCGCAGCGATGCGGTGCCGAGGCTTGCGCCTCTTGGCAGCTCGGAAAGCGCGCGCGCCTTGCGGCTGATGAAGACATCGCGCGGATCTTCACGTTCAAGACATGCCGCCAATACCAATCCTTTTGGCAAGAATGTCGGCATGTCTTTTGCCGAATGGACCGCGAAATCAACGCGCCGATCGAGCAACGCCTCCTCGATCTCCTTTGTAAACAGGCCCCTGCCGCCCTCCTCGGCCAGCGACCGGTCCTGAATGGTATCGCCGGTCGTCCGAATGACGACGAGCTCAATCGCATCCTCGTCCACGCCCATTGCCGCCGCCAGCCGTGACCGCGCCATGCGCGCCTGCACCAGGGCGAGCGGACTGCCGCGCGTGCCAATACGCAAGGAGACTGTGGATTGCGCCATATGACCTCGCGATGCTAGGCCGAACCGGGGTCGGCCCAAGGGTCAGAACTAGCTATTATTTCGGTCGCCGTCACGTCGACCCGGACGGGCGCGGCGGCTATTGAGGAACTGATGATCGTCCTCGGCATCGAGACGACGTGTGACGAGACCGCGGCGGCGGTGGTCGAGCATTTTGACGACGGTGGCGGCAGGATCCTCTCCAATGTTGTGCTGTCGCAGATCAATGAACACGCCGCATTCGGCGGCGTCGTGCCGGAAATCGCAGCCCGCGCCCACGTAGAGGCGCTCGATGCCGTCATCGCCAAAGCCATGGCCGAGGCCGGTCGGACCTACGACACAATCGACGGTGTCGCCGCAGCCGCCGGCCCTGGGCTGATTGGCGGCGTGATCGTCGGCCTTACAACCGCGAAGGCGATCGCACTGGTCAAGAAAAAGCCGTTGGTCGCGGTCAATCACCTCGAAGCGCACGCACTGACCGCGCGCCTGACCGACAGAACCGCATTTCCCTACTGCCTGTTTCTCGCCTCCGGCGGCCATACGCAAATCGTGGCCGTGCGTGGCGTCGGCAACTATGTGCGCATTGGTACCACACAGGACGACGCGATCGGCGAAGCTTTCGACAAGACCGCGAAGCTTCTCGGGCTCGGTTATCCGGGCGGACCGCTGGTCGAGAAGGAAGCCGCACGCGGCAACGCGACGCGTTTTGCGCTGCCGCGGCCGATGCACGGGCGCAAGGATGCCGATTTCTCGCTCTCCGGGCTAAAGACCGCACTGCGGCTGGAAGCGGAAAAAGTTGCGCCGCTGACCGATCAGGATGTCGCCGATCTTTGTGCAAGTTTCCAGCAAGCGATCGTCGACGTTGTTTTCGATCGGCTGCGCGCCGGGCTGGTGCTTTTTCGCGCGCGCTTCGGCACACCCAGCGCGGTCGTTGCCGCCGGCGGCGTTGCCGCCAACCAGGCGATCCGTAAGGTGCTCAATCGCCTCGCCTTCGAAGTCGGTGCAAGCTTGGTTTTGCCGCCGCCCGAACTGTGCACCGATAACGGTGCAATGATCGCGTGGGCCGGCTGCGAACGGCTGGCGCTCGGTCTTACCGATACACTTGACGTAGCGCCGCGGGCTCGCTGGCCGCTCGACGAAATAGCTGCGGCCGAAGGCGCACGGCGGCGCACAGCGGCATACAAATAGGCGGACTGGCGGCAACGTCATGACCATTCAACGCATCGCGGTGCTCGGTGGCGGCGCCTGGGGAACGGCACTGGCGCTGACCTGCGCGCGCGCGGGACGACAGATCGTGCTTTGGGAATATGAACCGGACAACGCCGCGAGCCTCGAGCAAAAACGGGAAAGCCGCTTTTTGCCCGGCGTGCGCATCGCCGAAAGCATCAAGGTGACGCGCAAACTGGAAGAGAGCGCGGACAGCGATGCAATCCTCGTTGTGGTGCCGGCGCAGGCAATGCGTTCGGTGGTCACGTCTCTGGCCTCGTCAGTCAGGGCGCACACGCCGCTCATCGCCTGCGCCAAGGGCATCGAGCATGGCACCCACAAATTCATGACCGAAATCATTGCCGAATGCGCGCCGAAGTCATTGCCGGCAATCCTGTCGGGGCCGAGCTTTGCCGCCGATGTCGCGCGCGGACTGCCGACGGCGGTGACTGTCGCGGCGGGCGACGGCAAGATAGCCCTCGATCTGGCCCATGCCTTGAATGCAGGCACTTTCCGTCCCTATCATTCGACGGACGTGCGCGGCGTCGAACTCGGTGGCGCGACCAAAAACGTTCTCGCCATCGCTGCCGGTATTGTTACCGGAAAAGGTTTGGGCGCGAGCGCTTTGGCGGCGCTTACCACGCGCGGCTTTGCCGAGCTGGTGCGCCTTGGTAAAGCTTACGGCGCCAAAACCGAAACCTTGATGGGTCTGTCCGGGCTCGGCGATCTTGTTCTCACGTGCGGTACGCCGCAGTCGCGCAACTTCTCCTGCGGTGTCGCCCTGGGCAAAGGCGAGAAACCGGATACCGCCGCGCATGGCAAGCTGGCAGAAGGCGTATATACCGCACCGGTGCTGCTTGAAATGGCGCGCGAGAAAAACGTAGAGATGCCGATTGCCGGCGCCGTCGCCGCGGTCCTGTCAGGAAAAATGAACGTCGATGCGGCGATCGAATCGTTGCTCACACGTCCACTGAGATCGGAATGAAAGCCATGGCTTATTGGTTGCTGAAGACAGAACCGGATGAATATTCCTGGGACGACCAGGCTAAACGTGGCGCAAAAGGAGAAGCCTGGACCGGCGTTCGGAATTTCACGGCGCGCCGCCATCTCAAGGAAATGAAGAAAGGCGACAAGTTTTTCTTCTATCACACCGGTGATGAGAAACAGATCGTCGGCATCGGCGAGGTGATCCGCGAATCCTTTGCAGATCCGACGGCGGGAAAAAATGAGCCGTGGGTGGCGGTGACGACCGTAGCAGACAAGCCATTGCCCAAGCCGGTGACGCTCGCGGCCATCAAGGCCGACGCGAAGCTCAAAGACATGGCGTTGGTCAAATATGGACGCCTGTCCGTGCAGCCGGTGACCGATGCCGAATGGAAATTCGTCTGCAAGATGGGTGGGCTGAAATAGGAGGTGGCGATGAACCTTGCGCACGCCAACATTGTTTCAATTTTGGTTGCCGCCGTTGCCGCGTGGATTTTCGGCGGCGCCTACTACACGGCGCTAAGCAAGCCCTGGCTCGCCGCGCAGGGCAAAACCCTCGAACAATGCAAGGCCGAGCAGGACGCCAAATCTGCCCTGGCAAAGGGCGCGCCTTTTGTCGTGGTGTTCATCAGCGAAATCATCATCGCCTGGGTGCTCTACGGCATTCTTATGCATATGAACGCATTCAGCGTGCGTGCCGGCATCATTTCGGCTGCCTTCTGCTGGTTCGGCTTCGTGCTAACCACCATCGCGACCAACAATGCCTTTGGCGGTCGACGCGTGATGCTCACCGTTATCGACAGCGTCGCGTGGCTCGGCGCCTTTCTCATTATCGGCGCCATAGTCGGCGGCTTTGGGCCCTAGAGGCCGAAAATGCCGCAAAACGAGGGGCATCCGCGCCTTGTCGGTCGCGCAAACACCGTCGCATAATGCACCGGAGACAAACGAATAAGCGCCCACCGCGTTGGGGGTGGGTGGGGAGGAAGTGTCGATGTCGGACAAGATTTATGACGTGCCAGCAGACTGGCGCAAACGCGCCTACGTGGACGAGGCCAAATACAACGATCTTTACGCGCGCTCGATCAAGGATCCCAACGGGTTTTGGGCCGAGCAGGCCAAGCGCATCGACTGGATCAAGCCCTTCAGCAAGGTCAAGAACACCTCCTTCGACCCAAAGCACGTTTCGATCAAATGGTTCGAGGATGGCACGCTCAACGTTTGCTACAACTGCGTCGACCGCCATCTCGCCAAGCGCGGCGATCAGACCGCCATCCTTTGGGAAGGCGATGATCCCAAGGAAGACAAGAAGCTTACCTACAAGCAGCTGCACGCCGAAGTTTGCCGCTTCGCCAATGTGCTCAAGGCGCGCGGCGTCAAGAAAGGCGACCGCGTCACCATCTACATGCCTATGATCCCGGAGGCGGCGATTTCCATGCTCGCCTGCGCCCGCATCGGCGCCGTCCATTCCGTGGTGTTTGGAGGCTTCTCACCCGAGTCTCTCGCCGGGCGTATCGAGGACTGCAAGTCCGACGTGGTCGTGACGGCCGACGAAGGGCTTCGCGGCGGACGTAAGATCCCGTTGAAAGCGAACACCGATGCCGCCTGCGACAAGGTCGGTCATGTGAAAACGGTTATCGTCGTGCGCCGCACTGGCGACAAGGTGACTATGAAAGCGGGGCGTGACGTCTATTACGACGAAATCGCCAAGACCGTGTCGGCGGATTGCCCCTGTGAGGAAATGAACGCCGAGGATCCGCTGTTCATTCTCTATACCTCCGGCTCGACCGGCAAACCGAAAGGCGTGTTGCATACCTCGGGCGGTTATCTCGTCTACACCTCGATCACGCACCAGTACGTGTTCGATTATCACGACGGCGATATCTACTGGTGCACCGCCGACGTCGGCTGGGTTACCGGTCACAGCTACATCTTGTACGGCCCGCTTTCCAACGGCGCCATTTCAATGATGTTCGAGGGCGTCCCGAACTATCCGACCACTTCCCGTTTCTGGGAGGTATGCGACAAGCACAAGGTCAACATCATCTACACGGCACCGACTGCGATCCGCGCCCTGATGCAAGGTGGCAATGATCCGGTCAAGAGGACCTCGCGCAAATCGCTTCGTCTCCTCGGCACCGTCGGCGAGCCGATCAATCCGGAAGCATGGGAGTGGTACTACCACGTCGTCGGCGACGATCGTTGCCCGATTGTCGACACCTGGTGGCAGACCGAAACCGGCGGCATCCTCATCACGCCGTTGCCCGGCGCAACCAAGCTCAAGCCAGGTTCAGCGACGCGTCCTTTCTTCGGCGTGCAGCCGGAAATCGTGGATGCCGAGGGCAAGGTGCAGAACGGCGCGACAAGCGGCAACCTCTGCATCTCCGACTCATGGCCGGGGCAGATGCGCACCGTGTACGGCGACCATCAACGCTTCGTCGATACCTACTTCAAGACCTATCCAGGCAAGTACTTTACCGGCGACGGCTGCCGCCGCGACGAGGACGAGTACTACTGGATCACCGGTCGCGTCGACGATGTCATCAATGTCGCCGGCCACCGGCTCGGTACCGCGGAAGTCGAGAGCGCGCTGGTCGCGCATCCGAAAGTGTCGGAAGCCGCCGTCGTCGGCTACCCGCACGACATCAAGGGCCAGGGTATCTATGCCTACGTCACCCTGATGTCGGGCGAGAAGCCGAGCGAAGACCTTCGCAAGGAGCTGGTTGGCTGGGTGCGCAAGGAGATTGGACCCATCGCCTCGCCCGACCTGATCCAGTTCGCGCCCGGGCTGCCAAAAACGCGCTCCGGCAAGATCATGCGACGAATCCTCCGCAAGATCGCCGAAGACGAGTATGGCAATCTCGGCGACACCTCGACGCTGGCCGATCCGGCGGTGGTCGACGACCTGGTCAACAACCGGCAGAACAAGAAGGCGGCGAAAGCGGGGGCCTGAACCTTCCGGTGATGAACCTGGAGTCACAGCTGTAGGCTTCCAGCCCAAAGCTGTGTGTTACTCGCTTTTTCGCCTGAAGTTTCGCGACCAGGACACAATTTAGCGGCAACTATCCGGGTATGGCGCGTCCGCGCACTTCCCCGCAGCCGGAAGTTCCCGGCCTCGCCGCCAGAAGAATCGCCGCCGACATCCTCGACGGCGTACTGCGGCGGCGCATTGCGCTCGACGAGCTCCTCTCCGGCAAGAACGCCCATCCGGGCCTGCCTGGCCTTGCCGATCGCGATCGTGCCCTGACCCGCCGACTCGTCGCCACCGTGCTGCGCCGGCTCGGTACCCTGCGCCATCTCGTTGGCGGATTTCTCGAAAAGGGCTTTCCCGCGGAGGCGCCGCGGGTCGAAACAATTCTGTTGCTTGGCGCAGCACAAATCCTCTGGCTTGAAGTCCCTGACCATGCTGCCGTCGATTTGTCGGTACGGCTCGCGCAGGCCGACCGCCGCGGCGGGCGCTATGCCGGCCTCGTCAACGCCGTGCTGCGTCGCGTGGCGCAGAGCGGGGCATCGGCGAATTCCGACCCCAAATATGACACGCCGGAATGGCTGCTCAGGCGCTGGGGCAAGAGCTATGGCACCGCAGCAGCAAGGGCGATTGCCGCCGCCAATGGCCACGAACCCGCACTCGATCTCACGGTCAAGAACGACGCCGAATCCTGGGCCGAGCGGCTGCGCGGCCGCGAGCTCCCGACCGGGACCGTGCGCACACTGGCGCATGGTGCGGTATCGCTTTTGCCCGGATTTTCCGAAGGAGCATGGTGGGTGCAGGATGCCGCGGCCGCGCTGCCGGTTCGGCTTTTCGGGGACGTCCAGGGAATGAACGTTGCCGACCTCTGTGCGGCACCCGGCGGCAAAACCGCACAGCTTTCGCTGGCAGGTGCGCGCACCGTCGCGGTCGATCGCTCGCCCGCGCGCCTCGACCGCCTGCGGGAGAATCTCGCCCGCCTCTCTCTCAGCGCAGAGACCGTCGCGGCCGACGTCCTGGAATGGCAGGCCGGACCATTTGACGCCGTCTTGCTCGACGCGCCCTGCTCCTCCACCGGTACCATTCGCCGGCATCCCGACATCCCCTGGCTCAAGAGCGAGACCGATCTCATGGTGCTCACGTCGTTGCAGCACCGGATGCTCGATCGCGCGGTAGAACTGCTCAAGCCCGGCGGTACGCTGATTTATTGCGTCTGCTCACTGGAGCCCGAAGAAGGCGAGAACCAGATTGCGGCCCTGCTTGCGCGCGATTCACGTATCGCCCGCAATCCGATTGCGGCACAGAATGTTTTTGGTCGCAGTGAATTCGTTACCGGCGATGGCGACCTGCGGACGCTGCCGCAGCAATTCCCCGATCCCGATCCGCGCTGGGGCGGGCTCGACGGTTTCTATGCTGCGCGGCTTGTTCGAAGTCCGGCTTAATCCGCGATCGGGTTGGGATATTGGACCTTTCCCGACCCTTCGCTATCGTGTGGACTGCGCGCGGATTCGCACGCACGGCAGGGGACGGGCGATCTGATGATGCGGGTTTCGGTGGCGGAGCAGGCCAGGCTCGCCGTGCTCATCGGGCGCCGCGCATATCGCAGCCTTGTTGGCAGCATCAATGCGAATCCGCTGCTTCGTTGGCGGTTTGCCTCAACCAAGACAGACCGGCTGCTGATCGCGCCGCAGGATTTGCGGACCGCTGACGCGACCCGCGCCAGCGAGATCTATGCCGGGCGTTTTGCCTTCGCCGGCAAGGTCGTCATCTGCGACCGAAGGTCTCCCTTTGAAATGACGCCGCCCTCGGACGAGTGGGCCACCACGCTGCTCGGGTTCGTCTGGTTGCGGCACCTGCGTGCGGCCGACTCCACGATTACCCGCTCGAATGCCCGTTCGCTCATCGACGAATGGATCAACGTGCAAGGCGGCTGGCATCCTGTCGGGTGGCGTCCCGACATTCTTTCTCGCCGCCTGATCTGCTGGCTCAGTCAGGCGCCGTTCGTATTGCAGGATGCAGACGCTCGCTTTTATCGCCGCTTTATCCGCAGCCTGTCGCGGCAGGCCGCCTATCTGCGCAGCAGTCTGAACGAGTCGCGCGAGGGATTGCCGCGCCTGCAGGCTGTGATCGCGCTCAACTACGCAACGCTATGCATGCAGGGACAGTCTGGACATCTGCGCGCCAATGTCCGCCGCCTGACCGAGGAATTACGTAAGCAGATCTTGCCTGACGGCGGACACATCAGCCGCAATCCAGGCACACTGATCGAATTGCTCGCTGACTTGCTTCCATTGCGGCAATTGTTCGCTGCCCGCCAATTGCAGGCTCCGCAGGCGCTCAATAATGCAATCGACCGCATTATGCCGATGCTGCGCTTTTTCCGGCATGGCGACGGGAATTTCGCGCAATTCAACGGCATGGGACCGACGCCGGTCGATCTGCTCGCAACAGTACTCGCCTACGACGATGCACGCGGCACACCGGTAGCGAATGCGCCGCATTCCGGCTACCAGCGCATTGACGCTGGCCAGACCGCCCTTCTGATGGACACCGGAAAGCCTCCGCCCCTGGAATTAAGCCAGGAAGCGCATGCCGGCTGTCTGGCGTTCGAGCTATCATGGAAACAGCATCGACTGGTCGTCAATTGCGGTCTGCCGTCCATCAACAAAGAAAACTGGCGACAGGTCGCACGCGCGACGCCTGCGCATTCGACGGTGACGCTCAATGAGCGCTCATCGTGTCGGTTCGTGGAATCGCTTTCGATCCGACGCCTGTTTGGCGGCGCGCCGATCATTTCCGGTCCCCACAATGTACGCATTGAGAGAGAGCCCGGGGGAACGACCCTGCGCGCGTCCCACGACGGTTATGTCCGCGACGGCGGCATATTCCATACGCGTGCGGTCCAGGTCAGCGAGGACGGTCGCTCACTCGACGGCGAGGACATCTTTACACCGTCCGAGGGTGAATCGTTTCACGAGAACGCCACCGACGAATTCGCCATCCGGTTTCATTTGCACCCCACGATCAAGGCAAGTCGCCTGGCGGACGGCCGCGGCGTCATCCTGTTGCTTCATGATCGGGATGTGTGGACCTTCGCGACCCTGGCCGACACAGTAGACCTAGAAGAAAGCGTATTCCTTTCAGGTCCGGATGGCCCTCGTCGCACGGTGCAAATCGTAATTTACGGTCATGTGGGGAAACTCGCGGCGGTGCGCTGGAGCTTCCGTCACACACCGCCCGCCGCACCCGGCTCCCGGCCGGACCGGACGCATGAGCCTGAATTGCCGCTCTGAGACGATCTTTGTGGATGCCCAGCCGGGGAACAGGAGTCGCGAATACCCATCTGCCCGCCTGATATGCTAGCTCGTGCGATATGAGCAGCCATCCGCGCCGCATCAGCCGCGCCCTGTTGTCGGTATCCGACAAGGCCGGGCTGATCCCATTTGCGACTGAGCTTGCCCGCTACGGGGTCGAGCTCGTTTCCACCGGCGGCACTGCCAAGGCACTGGCCGAAGCCGGGCTCGCCGTGACCGACGTCGCCGAACTCACCGGCTCCCCGGAGATGATGGATGGCCGGGTCAAAACGCTGCACCCGAAGGTGCACGGCGGATTGCTGGCGATCCGCGGAAACAAAGACCACGTCGCGGCGATGGAGAAGCACAACATCAAGCCGATCGATCTGCTGGTGGTGAATCTATACCCGTTCGAGGCCACGGTCGCGAAAGACGCTTCGTTCGATGACTGCGTCGAGAATATTGATATTGGCGGCCCTGCAATGATCCGCGCCGCGGCCAAGAACCACATGGATGTAACTGTGGTGGTCGAGCCCGCCGACTATCAAAAAGTGCTCGGCGAGATGGCGCAGCACAACGGGATGGTCACCCTGGCGCTCAGGCAAAACCTGGCGGCAAAAGCCTACGCACGGACCGCGGCCTACGATGCTGCGATCTCGAATTGGTTCGCCGAGACGTTACATGTTGACGCCCCGGACTACCGTGCGTTTGGCGGAAAATTGGCGGAGGCGTTGCGTTACGGTGAAAATCCCCATCAAAGCGCAGCATTCTACCGTTCACCCGGGCAACGCTACGGCGTTGCGACCGCGCGGCAACTACAGGGAAAGCAGCTCTCTTACAACAACATCAACGACACGGATGCGGCCTATGAATGCGTGGCAGAGTTCGATCCGCGCCGGACCGCCGCCTGCGTTATCGTCAAACATGCCAATCCGTGCGGCGTGGCGGAGGCAGGCAATCTGCTTGATGCCTATCGCAAAGCGCTGGCCTGCGACACGACCTCGGCGTTCGGCGGCATTGTCGCGCTCAACCGCAAGCTCGACGCCGAGGCGGCGCGCGCCATCACCGAAATTTTCACGGAAGTGATCATCGCGCCGGAGGCGAGCGAAGAGGCCGTCAAGATTATCGCGGCCAAGAAAAATCTTCGCCTGCTGGTCGCCGGCGGTTTGCCCGACCCGCGCGCCAAAGGCCTGATGGTGAAGTCGGTCGCGGGGGGCATGCTGGTGCAATCGCGCGACAACGCGGTCGTGGATGAGATGCAGCTCAAGACCGTTACCCGGCGCGCCCCGAGCGAAGCGGAGCTTGCCGATCTGCGCTTTGCATTCCGCGTCGCCAAGCACGTGAAATCGAACACCATCGTCTATGCCAAAGATCGGGCCACTGTCGGGATCGGCGCCGGGCAGATGAGCCGGGTCGACGCCGCACGCATTGCCGCGCGGAAGGCCGAAGATGCCACGAAGGAATTGAAGCTGGCGGCTCCGCTGACCAAAGGTTCAGTCGTCGCCTCCGATGCCTTCTTTCCGTTCCCCGATGGTCTGTTGGTGGCGATCGAAGCCGGCGCGACGGCGGTGATCCAGCCCGGCGGTTCGGTGCGCGATGACGAGGTCATCAAGGCCGCCGACGAACACAACATCGCTATGGTGTTCACCGGCACGCGGCATTTCAGGCACTGACCGTTGCCCGCAAGGTCCGCCCTAGCGGCGGGCCAGATCGCCCAACAGGCTCGCCGCGACCGACAGCTTTGACAGCGTAAGGCCGGAGCCCGCGATTTCGTGAATGGCCGTACGGATGCGCTCGACTTCCGCCTGCCGTGGGCGGACCCATTCTTCAACGGCACCGGCACCCGCATGGCCGTTGCCAACCATGGCGGCGGTGAGTCGCCGTTCGGCATCGCCTATGGAATCGAGCGCGCGATCGAGCGCGAGCCGATCAAAGTAGTCGGACACCACGATACTCGAGACTGCGTTGGTAACGCGGTCGAGCTGGAAAAATGCCTCGGTCGCGAAATAGGTCGCAGCCACTTCCGCGACCGGCTTGCCGGCACGGTCCGCCACCAGCGCAATATCGGGAGCCGCCTTGAGTATGGGGAGGCTGCCGATCCGGCGCGCGAGCGATTGCGGCACGCCCGCTTTGACAAGCTCCGCCACGCGCGCCTCGCGCGCACTGGCGGCCGGTTTCGACAACGTGCTGTCGAGTGCGGCTGCGACCTGTCCAATACTCTCGCGATAGTGTCCAATTATTTTTTCCAGGCCCTGCGTGAGATCGACATTGCGCAGGAACCAGACCAGCCGATCGAGCAGAAGGTCCTGCACCGCCGTATAGAGATCGAGCTGGACCTTGCCGGAAATCTTGTTGTCGAGCGCGTCGATCTCGCTGTGGAGGTCGATCAGATCGTAGCTGTTACGGACCGCCGCAAAGGCGGCGGCGATCGCCGGCGAGGCCGCGCCGGTCTGGTCGGCAATGCGTACGATCAGCGTGGCGCC
>Ga0184635_10000164_pt1 | contig 14249 bp, 8 predicted proteins | sample PLM3_30_b2_FD_133147 | JGI IMG/M metagenome (GOLD analysis project Ga0184635, IMG submission 133147) | Groundwater sediment microbial communities from an aquifer in East River, Colorado, USA - PLM3_30_b2 | ecosystem: Environmental > Terrestrial > Soil > Riparian zone | place: USA: East River...
GCCGGTGGCCAGCGACGCGGACATCTCGGTGACGGTGCTCCAGGTCGTGGCGCTGCGGGCCGCCAAAAACAGCGGCCTCGACGTGCCGCAGAAGACCATCGACGACGCCGTGCGTTACGTGAAGGCCTGCCAGCACGCCCCGAGCGGAGGCTTTGCTTATCAGCCCGGGCGCGACCCCGGCTTTGCGCGCACCGCGGCGGCGATTTATTCGCTGCAGGTCTGCGGCCTATACGACGACCCCATGGTGAAGCAAGGCTCCGAGTACATGATGCGGAATTTCCAGCGCAACGACCAGTGGTTCACTTACGGGAACTTTTACGCCGCGCCCGCGCAGTACATGATCGGCGGGGATACCTGGACCAAATGGTATTCGCAACTCAAGGACGTACTCCTGAAAAATGTCTCTCCGCTCAGCGGCGAGCGCTACTATTGGGAACCGAAGCTCGACGCCGGGCAAGGCGGGGTCGGCCCGGTCTACTGCACAGGCGTCTATGTGATGATCCTGGCGATGCCGTACCACTACATCCCGCTTTACCAGCGATGAAGTTTTGGTTCATGCGGATGTGTCGCCCGGTAAAACTGCGGATTACAGAGCACAATAAGAAAGCCGCAAGGCCCTTTGGAATGCCGTCTCCCGGAGTGAGATTTGAAAATAGCCCACCCTTTCAAGGGTGGGATTGCCGTACAGGCGTAGCGAGTTCCGAAGGGACGGTTGAATCACCGCAACAACAACGGGAATATGAACAGACCTATGCCATTCGACCGTTTCAGCCGTCCCTTCGGGACTTGTGGAATGGCTTGTCCGAACCCGGCAGTAAACTGCCGGGCTATTTTCAAATCTCCCTTCGGGAGCGAACTCCCCGAACATGTAGGCGCCGCGTATCGCTGAAACAAGGCGCGACGGCCATGGAGTGCGCCGGCCGAGCGCAGCGGCGACGGCGCTTCGGCTTATCCACTCCAGCGGAACCCGAACGCCAAAGCGGAGTCGCGCTGCGCTTGCCTCCGCATTCCATTCCCGCCGGCTGGAAGCCCGCGCTGCGAGTGCTGATTCTCCTGCTCTGCTGTCTGGTGGGCCTTCGCGCTTCCGCACGCCCCGGGCTCCTCCAAACCCTCGACGGCCGCACGTTCAATGGCGACGTGCAATTCACCAACGGCGCCTTTGTCGTGGACGCGACCAATGCGGTTCCACTAACAAACCTGCTGCGGCTCAGCTTCGGCGGGGACCTCAACCCTGCCGCTTCGGGCCGGGGCAGTGGGAACGGCCTACTTGGATTCTACTTCGCGAGCACCAATCTCACCGGCGATCCATCCTGGGTGCGGCTCGATGAGACCATCGACTTCGACTGGGGTCTTGGCGAAGCCGCTCCCGAGCTGCCGAAGGACCACTTCAGCGCCGTCTGGACCGGCGACGTCGAAGCGCCCGTGGCTGGCGACTACACGTTCTCCATCGTTGGAGACGATGGCGGCCGGTTGCTGCTCGACGGCAAAGTCATCGCTGAGGGATGGAAGCGTCCGTCTGGCGAAGTACTCTCCGCCTCGCCGCTGCCACTTCGCGCCGGCCAGCGCGTGCCGCTCCGGTTCGAGTACATACATACTCGCGGCCCCGCCCAGGTCCAACTTTTCTGGCAGGGCCCGAACACGGCGCGAGCCCCCATCCCAAAGGACCGCCTCTACGCCCGTAGCGCGCTCACCAATCACACGGCGACGCTCGGCGCGAGCGCCGGCCTGCTGGCGACGTACTACCAGCGGACGGATTTTGCCGGCCTGAGCTGGACGCGCATCGACCCATCCGTCGACTTTGACTGGTCAAGCATCGACCCGTTGCCCGGGTTTGCGCGCGGAAATTTCAGCGTCCGCTGGACCGGCCAATTCCTCGCCGACCACACGGAAGTTTACACGTTTTACATGCTCGCCGATGAACCCGCCCGGCTCTGGATCGACGGAAAACTGCTGCTCGCGATCGGCGGCGACAATTTCTTTTTCGAGCGACGCGAAAGCACCGCTCTCGTCGGGGGTGAACGCCACGAACTTCGCCTCGAAACGCAGAGCAGCGGAGGTAATGCCGTTGCCAAGCTCGCCTGGAGCAGCCCTTCGACCCCGAAAACGCCGATGCCCGCCACGCACCTCTTCCCTTCCAGGCCCACGCCCACGCGCACTCCATTTGCCGAGCTCGCCGACAAGACCCCGCCCGGCGTTCTTCTGCGCAACGGGACCTTCATCGCGGGCACGGTCGAGCGGGCGACGGAAAGTTCCGTCCGCCTCGGCGGGCTGCTCAAAGGCACGCCGGTCTCGACGGTCAATATTGCGCGCATCCTCTTTCAGCCCCTCGCAAAGAAATTGGAGGAACGAATTCTCCCCGGCCGCGCCGGCCTGCTCCTGACGCAAGGGGACTTCGTCGACGCCGAGTTTCGCGGCATCGACGGCGGCCAGGTCCGCGCCGGTTCGGTGCTCTTTGGAGTGCGGACCTACGACGCAAAGAAGGAAGTGCTCGCCGCCGTCCTGCGCCACCCCTCGACTGCCCCGGCGGCTTGCGAAGTGCGTCTCAAGGATGGCACAGTGCTTCATGCCTCGGCTATTACTGGAGAGTCAGACGCGCTCCTCGTCCGCGACCCCACTCTCGGACCGATCAAAGTTCCAGGCTCCGAACTCACGTTCATCGCGCGCCGCCAATAACGCGCAGGGATCACGCCGGGGCGCCCTGCACCGGTGGGGCCGATCGCCCGAGTTGCTCGAGGATCGTGATCTTCTGCCAGATCTTGCGCGAGAACCCCGAGGTCAAATCCTCCACGTCATCGACCGCATCGAGCAGCACAGTGTCCTGGAAGCCCTGGACGTAGAGCGCGGCGATCTTGCTGATGAGGGCCAGCGCTTCGCTGGCATAGTCGAGGTAGCGATTCAGGTCGAAGAGCGTCATCAGCCGCTTCTGTGTCGACGCGGAGGCAATGCCCGGCCCGAAACAGCTCTCCGGATCCTTGGTCAACTGGTGCATGTCCACGATGTGCGCCATGGCCCGCAATTCGTGAATAGCGGCGAGCGCCCGGTTGCGCTTGATGCGGTTCTCCCAGCTCACCACGAATACGATCGCTGCGCCGATGAACACGACCGAACTGATGGTCGCCTCGAGCGCCTGGACGAAATTGGTGTACTCGCTGAGGCGGTACTCGCGGATGTTGACCACCATCGCCACCGCCAGCGCAACGATGCCCAGGCTGAGGGTCGCAGCCGCGATGCGCAGCGGCAGGTGAGGCTTCTGGATCCAGGCCGTCCGCGTCACGGTTTCCTCCGCGATGCGGCGCAACTCCGACACGATGTTCCCCAGCCCCGACCCGGGAAAACGTTCTGCGATCCGCCGCTGCAGGGCTTCGACGGTCGCAATAATCTTCTCCGGATCGAGCCGTCGGAACCTCGCGAGGGACTCAGCCATAACCGGCGCCAGCCTAGGAATGTCCACTGAGCCCGGCAAGCTCCCCCTTCCGGCTCACGGCACTGCGAAGGTGATGACCTCGGTGTTCCAGTTGAGTGGAATCCGTCGCACGGCCGTTGGCTCACCATCCCGCGTTGGTTTCATTCGACCGAAGCTCCATTCGCCTCCGGCGGGCGACTTCCAAGCGGGCCAGGCCAGCCGGGGCCACACATTTGTCGCAGGCCGACCGTCGCGATCCACAAGTTGCACCTCGGTCACAAGCGTTGGGTTCGGCCCCACGACTTCGCGTTCGGCGCCAGCGACAAACGGGCTGGGCGCTCCGGGCGGAACCAGGCGCGCGAATTTTTTCGGCGATTCACCCAGCAGCAGCGAGCGTGCGTGGGCGGTGCTGTTCGTCGCCAACGCCTTCTGCTGACACCAATTCAACTCGCGGCGCACGTCCTCACGCAACCAATCCCGATAGAACCGGGCGATGTCGGCGTCGGCGAAGCCATTCCATCGTGTCTCAAACGGACGGTCGGCGGCTCGCGCAGGAAAATTCGGCCCATCAAGGCTCCAACCGCCCGTGTGCAAACCGGCCAGGAACACCTCCTCATCCATCCACTCCATCGAGTGCCACGGCTGTTGCTTGCTAAAGTATTCCGCGCCGCGCTGCCGCGCCCACAGAAGCGTCAGTTCGCGGACGAATTGGTACGACGCATAATCATAGCCGTCGATGTCCTCCGATTTGTATGCCTGCCGCGCTTTAGTAACCCAACGGGCGGCCCCCTGCCCCAGCGGCAATAAGCCGGGCTTACCAAAGCTCGACCACGACTCCGGCGACGCTACCGGAGACTGCCCGGCCGCCGCCACGCCATTGATTTCTGCTCCACCAGTCGCAGCCGACTCGTTTACATAGTGAAGCAATGGAAACGTTGCCTCAAACGCGTCCTCGTCCTGCACGGCCACGTAAGGGCCAAACGGCGTCGGGAGTTCCATGTCGAAAAACGGCTTCGAGAATCGGACAGGAAACGCTTTGTCTCTGGCGGCAAGACCCAGCGGCGGGCTCACGGGAGCGAGTTTGAGGCGCCGGGTCTTCCAGTCGTCCTCGATCGAATGGCGCTCGAAGCGCCAGCGCATCGTCACTTCATCGCGTCCGCGGTCGACGCTGAAGGTCTCTTCGCAGTAGATGGGAAGTTCCCGCGTCGCCCCGGCCCAGTAACGCAGGCGCGTAAGAGGGTCGCGCGCCAGCGACTTCTCCCAGTGCCACGACAGCAATTTGCGGCTCGGTAATCCGTGCTCGGCCAGGTAATCGCGGCCGGCGGGCGGCAACTTAAAGTAGCCGTAAAGCGGCAACATTGCGACGTCACCCGCGGCTTCGGGGAACTCGAGGTGCAGTCCCTTTTCGTCCAGTCGCAGCCAGCCCGGCTTGCGTTGAAGGAAGACCGCCCATGGCGCGTCCCAATTCGTCCAGCCCGCCACGCCGGCAAACCAGACCAGCAGCCAGTTCTCCTCCATCGCGGAGACGTCGTGCGTCGTGCCTGCTTTTTGAGCGCGCGGCCCGTCGCGCGTCGACCAGGCAACATACGTCGGAGCGCCCAACCCGCTCTCTGCCAGGTCCGCGAACAACCCAAGATAGCGCATCGAAGAATGAATGAGGATCGCCGGACTGAGTTCCGTATGCAGCACCCAGAACGGCGCCGCCTTCCAGCCCACATTGTTCGAGTGCGGACGCGCCCGAGCAATGTTGGTCGAAGGCGCCGTCGTGACAACCGGATACGCCGCAGGGGCATTTGGATTCGGTGCAATGCGCTCCGCCGCCCCGTCCGGCTGACGCCCGCAGCCTGATGCAATGGCAAGCAATGCGATCCGCGCGGAGATCACCGTGAACCGACGTGAGCCCGTATTCGACACGCGGCGCATCGTGAAGCGCGGTACAGACAGTGACAAGCTCGTGGCGACGGAAGGCAAGCTGAACAGGAGGAGGACTCAACCACGAATGGACGCCAATGGGCACGAATCACCGCGAGCGCAGACCGCAAGCCGCGTCACGGCTATTTAGTCTAGAATGCTCGCAGGTCGTTTCCTGACGTTGTCCAGTTTTTGTTCGTGTTTATTCGTGTCGATTCGTGGTTGCTGCGAATTGGACGCGAATCAGGGGCTCCAAAAACCTGTTGCGTTCCGCAACGGCATTTCGCAAGTTCACGCCTCGCCTGACTCGAAACCCGAAATCTGAGATTTCAAATCTCAAATCTGAAATTCGAAATTCAACGCTGCCCCGCCCATGCCCGCTCTGAACGTCAAGCCCGCCAGTTCCTGCGCCTTCGACATGCTCGCCCTGGGCGAAATCATGCTCCGGCTCGATCCGGGCGAAGGGCGGGTCCGCACCGCCCGTGAGTTCAAAGTCTGGGAAGGCGGCGGCGAATATAACGTCGCCCGCGGCCTGCGTCGCTGCTTCGGATTCAGGACGGCGGTCGCCACGGCCTTCGCCGACAACGACGTCGGCCGGTTGCTGGAGGATTTCATTCTCCAGGGCGGCGTGGACACGCGGTTCATCAAGTGGGCGAAGTTCGACGGGATTGGCCGCGAGACGCGCAACGGCCTCAACTTCACCGAACGGGGCTTCGGCGTGCGCGGGGCGGTGGGCATTCCCGATCGCGGCCACACTGCCGCCAGCCAGCTCAAGCCGGGCGACTTCGACTGGGACCACATCTTCGGCAAGCTGGGCGTGCGCTGGCTGCACACGGGCGGCATCTTCGCCGCGTTGAGCGACACGACGCCGCAGTTGGTCATCGAATGCGTCCAGAAGGCCCGGCAACACGGAACACTGGTCTCCTACGACCTCAATTTCCGGCCTTCGCTTTGGAAATCCATTGGCGGCCAGAAGCGCGCGCAGGAGGTGAACAAGGAAATCGCGAAGCACGTCGACGTGATGATCGGCAACGAGGAAGACTTCACCGCATGCCTCGGGTTCCAGGTGGAGGGGACGGACGAACACCTGCTTGACATCGACGTCAGCGCGTTCAAGCGCATGATTCAAACGGCCGTGAAGACTTTTCCGAACTTCAAGGCCACCGCCACGACCCTGCGCGCCGCCAAGACCGCGACCGTCAACGACTGGGCGGCCATCGCCTGGATGGACGGCAGATTCTACGAGAGCCGCAAGTATCCCGACCTGGAAATCCTCGACCGCGTGGGCGGCGGCGACAGCTTTGCGTCGGGCTTCATATACGGCCTGATGACGACCGGTGACCCTCAACAGGCCGTGGATTACGGCGCCGCCCACGGCGCGCTGGCGATGACCACGCCCGGCGACGCTTCCATGGCCGACAAGGGCGAGGTGGAGAAGCTCATGAAAGGCGGCGGGGCCAGAGTGCAGCGGTAGCTGCGACCGTGAGGTCGCGGGCCGGAATCCCAAGTAAGTGTCTCTGAGGCCGCCGCTCCTCTGTGGTTCAAAAGACTCATCATCCTTGTAAGGTGTCCACTGTCATGCGCCGCTGTCGTCGAGTTCTCATTTTGTTCATCGCCGCTGCGATGCTTAACGTGCTGGTCGCGTGGGGTTGCATTTTGTGGTCGCCTTACACGAGTCACACCGCGCCGTCAGACGAAAGTTTGGCGGACGGTTATCCAGCCTCAATTGCCGGACCGTATGGCCAGCAGGGATATTGGTTTGCCGCCACGGGTTTTGGCGCATGGCAATCCGTTCCCTCCGGTGCACGGGGAGCGGAGGGGCAGTTCATATCTTGGCGAGGGACCCACACGCCTGCTTACTATCGCGGAGGCTGGCCAATGTGGTCGCTACAGTCCACCGTCACGTTCCACGATTATCGCGCGCGGTGGGATTTACCCGTCACAGAAATTCTGCGACGAGGGATGCAGACGAGTTGGCTTCCAGCATGGTTGCATGTTCATCAGGAGCGGCGCTTGCCGCTTGTTCCATTTTGGTCTGGCTTCGCCGCCAATACGCTCGTTTATTTATTGGTGATCGTCGCAATCCGACTCTTAGTGATTCGAGTTTTTAAGTGGACGAGTGGTCGCGCTGCGACCACTCCGCCCGCGCAGAGCGGGCGGCTCATGGCGGCCGAAGCAGCGCGCCGCTCCGCGCGGCGCGACGGCTCGCAGCGCGAGCCGTTCCACCGCGTAGAGCCATATCAACTCAGTCTTTGGATGCGCCCGCCCTTCCAGGACGGAACACCATCCTTGACCCGCCCACCACCGGATGCTCTGCTAAGACTACAGCAGGCTGAGTAGGGCTGAGAATCTTGCGCCTTTTCATTCGTTCCAAAGCGGGATTCAACTTGGGTCCACGAGGAAAAGTGAATTCCAGGGCGCAACTTTTTCGTCTCGTCGGCATTGGCTTGCTCCAACGTCAGCACCAGGAAGAGAATGAAAACGAAGGCTCTGAAGATCACAAACCCTCACTGCTTTTCCCGTTGGGCTTTGGCGGTCCTGTTGGCCGCCGCCGGCTGTGCCGAGGCGGCCAACGTGAGTTCCACCGGCTACACGAATGCATTCGGCACGCAGCCGCCCGCGACCGACTGGGCGACGCTGAGCATCGCGGGGTCAGGCACGGACAATTACGACCCGGACACGGAAGTGAACGCGAACATCACGGCCAGCGCCGTCTCGACGCAATCGGCGTTGGACGCGGGCAATCCACCCGCCGCAAACGCGAATGCGGTCTGGAGTTCCAGCGGGCTTTATCTTCAGACGCGCCCGACGGGGAATCGCGCCACGGCGTTGATGGGAAAGTTTCTAAACAACACGGGCACCAACGCGGCGCAGATCGGGCTCTCCTACACGTTCACTGTCGCCGCAGGGGGCACCACTGAGGACCTCGGCAAAGGGACCCGGGTTTATTTTAGCCTCACCGGCGCGGCGAATAGTTGGAACAACGTCGCCGCATTGAACACCACCGCCTCGGCCAACGGGAGTTCCACCGCGGCCGCGAACGTATTTTTGAATTGGACGAACGGGGGCGATCTCTTCCTCTTGTGGCTGGATGACAATTCCAGCGGGGGAACCGACTCGGCCAATCAGATTGACAACTTCTCGCTTCGCGTGACGGCGGGCACGCCGACGAATTTCTTTTGCAGCGTGAGCGCTCCGACCAACAACGCGGCCGTGCCCGCCGGCGCCTTGTTCTCCGTCACTGCAATCGCGATCAATGGAACCGGGCCCTACACGGTAGAGTATTTCACAAACAGCGGCGCGGGCAACACGCTCTTTGCTTCGGCGGGAACGAGAGGGACGGCGCCCTACCCTGTGAGTTTGGGACCTCTGCCCGTCGGGACCTACGGAATCTACGCCGCGGCGACGGACAATGCGGGCGTGAGCACCAACTCGGTGACCAACACATTTTCCGTCGTGGACCCGTTGACGTTCGCGCTCACGGCCCCGCTCGATGGCGCAACCCTTGGTTACACCACTCCCGTGTCCGCCACTGCCACCGTGTCCGGCGGCACCGCGCCGTACCGGGTGCAGTATTATCTCGACGACGCAGCGAGCGGGCCTCCGGTGACTTCGCCTCCGTACGAGCGCAATTTCGGAATCCTCTTCGTCGGCGATCACTCGATCCGGGCCACCGTGACCGATGGGAAGGGCTGGGTCAGCAACTCCTTGGTGAGCACCATTCATATCGAGGGGCCGCTCGCCGTGATGCTCACTCCCACGAATGGATCATCGTTCGCGTACGGAACGGCCGTGTCGCTCACGGCGAAAGTGGGAGGTGGCACTGCGCCCTACGCTGCGTCGTTTTACGTCAATGGTCAATTGGCCGGATCGCTCAATTCGCCCCCGTTCACGAAGAGCCTCGGGGTCCTGCCCGCGGGCAGCTACACCTGTTACGTCCACGCCACGGACAGTTCCCTGCCCACGGCGCAACAGGCCGACTCGGGCACCAACGTGATCACCATCATTCCACCGCCGCTGCGCATCATGCCGCTCGGCGATTCCATCACTCTTGGCTTGTCCGTGCCAGGTGGATATCGCGCGCCGCTATACCAGTTGCTCACCAATGCCGGTCGCCAGGTGGATTTCATCGGCACGCAAACCGGCAATGGCGCGGCGTCGCTGCCCGACGCTGACCACGAGGGTTACAGCGGTTTCACCATCCGGGGCATCGACTCCATTCTTCCGAGCATCTTCGGCGCAAGCGTCGGTCCCGACATCATTCTCGTGCTCCTGGGTGTCAACGACTACAGGGTGGGCGATGACATCGGCAACGCAACGAACCGGCTCGAAGCCCTCGTCGTGCGCCTGGCCATGAACTGGCCCAACGCAAGAATCATCGTGGCCAACCTGCTTCCGCTCGCGGAGCCGTTCAACACGCAAATCCAAACGACATTCAATCCCCTCCTACCCGGCCTCTGCGAGCGCCAGCGCGCCTTGGGCCGGCAGGTCTATTTCAACGACGTGCGCAGCGTCATCCAGCTAGGCGACCTGCCGGACCAGCTTCATCCCAACCAGTTCGGCTACAATAAAATGGCCACGAACTGGCTCGCCGCTATCAATGGGCTGCCCTGTGCGGGCTGCCCGCCCAAGTTTACCTTGCATCCGAGGAGCCAGTCCATGCTGCCCGGCACGAATGTGAACCTCACGGCTGCGGCGCTAGGCGCCGGCGATCCCATCCGATATCAGTGGCGCTTCCAGGGGACGGACATACCGAATGCCACCAACGCGACCTACGGCTTCACCAACGCGTCGAGCAGCCACCAGGGCAATTACACCGTGGCCGCGACTGACACCAATGGCACCGCGGTCAGTTCAAACGCGTTCCTTTACTTGTACGTGTATCCGGTATTTGTGCTGAATCCCCGCCCGCAAACCGTGCTGCAAGGCGGGACCGCGACGTTTACGGCCATTGCCACGGGCGCGCCCCCTATCTGGTATCGTTGGCAGCGAAGCGGAACGTTCGTGGCTACGAACGACACCGGAGTTTTGGTGCTGACCAATGTGCAAACAAATTACATGATTCGCCTGGCAGCGACCAATTTTGCCAGCGGGCCTGGCGGCGTGCTGATGACTCCGGCCGTCGGAGTGGCGTTGACGATGCTGCCGGACTTCGACCACGATGGGATGGCCGACGCTTGGGAGGCGCAATATGGTTTCGATACCAACGACGTAGCGGATGCCCTGCGAGACTTCGATGGCGATAACATGATCAACCGTGATGAATACGTTGCCGGAACAAACCCAACCAACGCCTCCAGCCTGCTTAAACTGACGCTGAGCACGACCAATGCCGGAGTGCTGGAATTCATGGCCGAATCGAACATCGCTTACACCGTTCAGTACCGGCCAAACCTGAGTGTTTCGCCGTGGAGCAGCTTCACGAACATCAGTGCGCAAACGCAGGCGCGCACGGTGCAGGTGAACGTGCCCAATCCACCACCGACGCGGGAACGCTATTACCGCGTCGTGACGCCGCCTGTGCCGTAGAGTGGCATCACATCCGTTCCATCGTTGTCCTTAGAATCATTGGTATTCAGAAATGTCAGGGTGAGTCACTCTCAAGAATTCTTTCAGGCGCTCAGCTCGCTTTGCCATGATGTGTGCACGAACAGCGGTAATATACTTCCTTTTCTCATTCTTATGATCGAGTGGCGGGTTCGGGACGAAGCTGCCTTTGAGGCTGTTGCAAGTCCTGCAACTCAGAACGAGGTTTTCGAGCTCTCGACCGTAATTACCCTTTGAGCCGGGGACAAGATGGTCCTCGGTGGCCATCATAAATCGGTCGTAGTCCGCCTTGAGGTCGAGACCGCAATAAACACATCGTCCTTGGTCACGCTCGAACAGTTGGAGAAACTTTGACTTCGGTTGAGGCATGACGGGTCAGCGGTCTAACAAGACGCTCTCGAACGGCAGAAACTGCTGCTTCGTTTGCAGGACGAGTGGATCAAGCTCAAGCGTCGCCACGCCGGAGGGAGACATCGGCGGGAGTGATCGAGAGGCCATAGTCGCGCCGCTCACCACCCAGTCCGGCCCGTGCATGCGGTGGCGGATTCGAGCTAGCCCAGCTTCCACGGCTTGCGATACTCCCGCGTGAGCAGCTTGCTGGCTTCCTTGTCGCCCACGATGACTTCCTTCGATGGATCCCATTGGATCTTTCTACCGACCATCATGGCGATGAGGCCGAGGTGGCCAGGGATGGCGGAATGATGGGCGGTCTCGACCGGCGTGATGGTCGGCTTCCGGGACTTGATGCAGTCGACGAAATTGCGCCAGTGGTTACGGGATTGGTAGAGCTTCACTTTCCGGATGTCGGCAGGGATCTCTTTCCATTCCTTCCACTCCGGCTTGGAGCCTTCGAAGGCGCCACTGCGGTCGACCCAAACCCAGCCGTCCGTGCCGATCCATTTGGTGCCCCCTCTGATATCGGAGTGGCCGCCAGCGATGGTCATGGTGACGCCATTCGAATATTTCAGATTGCAACGGTACTTCGTGGCCGTATTCCACACGGCGTCCCTGGGCGGAAACTCCCCTTCGCCTTCGGCTTCGACCGGGCCGCCTTCGCTGTCGAGGCCGAGGCCCCAATGGGCAATGTCGCAATGGTGCCCGATCCAGTCGAGCAACTGGCCGCCGCCGAAGTTGTAGTTCCAGCGCCAGTTCATGTGCACGCGGCCTTCGATGTAGGGCATCATCTGCGATGGGCCGACCCACATGTCGTAGTCGAGTTCGGGCGGAGGCTCGCTCACGAAGAGCTTGTCCTTCGTTTTCTTGAAATCGACATGACCACCTGGCAGGCCGACTTCGACGTGCTTCACTTTTCCAATGAGGCCGTTGCGGACGACTTCGGCGGCCTTGTGGAAGTTCGCCTCGGAGCGCTGCCAGGAGCCGGTCTGCCAGATGCGCTTGTTTTTTTGCACGGCCTTCACGATGGCTTGCTGCTAGGCGATGGTGCGCGCCAGCGGTTTCTCGCCGAAGATGTCCTTCTTCGCCTTGCACGCCTCGACCGAGGCGATGGCGTGCCAGTGATCGGGAATCGCCAGCATCACGGCGTCGATGTCCTTTCGGGCGAACATTTCGCGGAAGTCCCGGTAGGATTTGCAATCGGTGTTCCCGTAATGCTTGTTGACGGTATCGACGGCCTGCTTCAGCGGGCGCTGGTCGAGGTCGCACGCCGCCACGACCTGGCAATCCTTTTCGGCCATCAACATCCTCGTGTTGTGCGGTCCCTGCATGCCCCAGCCGACAATCCCAATGACGATGCGATCGGACGGGGCCGGGCGGCCCTCGGCGCCAAGCGCGCTGGACGGAATGATTGTGGCCGCGGCCAGCGCGGCAGCCGTGGTCGTAAGGAAGTGACGACGTGAAATGCGAGAGGGAGAGGGTTTCATAACTGTCCGAAAATGCCGGGCGCCCCCGCCGCGCGCGAGCAGAAAAATTGGCGAACGTGGAGGCAGGGCACGGCATCTCCATGTGGTGGAACTCGTCGCGCCGCGACGAGTAGCGCCGCGTAGAGCGGCGCAACTGCCGTTCGGTGCGGTCCATTCCGTCCGCCCCACGCGGACGGGCTTGTCGCAGCGCGACAAGCACCACCTGCAAGAAATTCAGCTGCGCCCTTGGAAGAAAAAGTCGGTTAGCTGACCTCGCCAGGCTCGGAGGCTTCGCGCCGAAACTGGCGCTAATGCCCGGACCAATCGGGTCAGGTTGTGCAGGACGCCACCGCGGCTTTGACCGGGCCACGAGAAGCGGACTGCTACTGAGCCGTGTTACCCCGCGCAACGTTTTCCACACCTGTCGCGCCGGCACTGGCCACGTCAAGCGTACATGTCAGCTAACCGTGAAGCAGTATCCCGCACGTGCGACAGGCGGAGAATTGGGAGTCCTGCGCACGCCGAACCCGGTGACTCCACGATGGGCCGATACGGGGAGTCTATTAGACGTCCGTTGCAAGAGCAGCGGCCGACGCAGCGACAAGGCAGGGCAGGCGGAGCGCCGGACTCCGATCCGGCGCGATGATGGAACAGGCCACTCGCCGCATCGGAGTGCGGCGCTCCGCGCTCGAAGCGTCTCTCCTGCCTACGGGCCTGGCAGCGGGAGCTTCGGGGCGCGGCCGGCGCTGAGCGGGTTCACGCCGGGCCCGGAATCCAGCCGGGTCAGCCAGTCGTCGATCAGCCCAAGGACGTGCCACACGTCGAGGCGCTCATGAACGGGCGCGAAGGGCAGCAGATTGGCGCGGGCCAGTTGGAACAGGGCCGCCGCCGGACGCAGGCGCGGCCGCGTTTCCGTATGCTTCTGCAAATGCACAAACGCGCCCGCCAACTGAATCAGCCCTTTGTAGAAGGCGTCGTTCGGCCCCCTGCGCTGCGACAGCCAGAGTTCCTCCAACACGTCGTGCGCTTCGTAGAAAAGCCCCGCGTTAAAGCACTCGAAGTAGCCCAGGTAATGGGCGTCCAGGTCGCCGCCCCGGCAACGTTCGATGAGGGCGGCGATCTTCGCGCTCTTCTTGCTCACGCGCGGCAGCGTAAAACGTAAAACGCAAAACGTAAATGCCGCCCGATGATTGATGGTTTGCAGGGATGGTGTGCGACGCCGCGCGTTTACGTTTCACGCCTTACGATTCACTTTCGCGCCTTCCGGCCGCGCCACGTTTTTCATTTTACGTTTCACGCTCCCGTTGACACTCTCACCAGATGACAAAACCCGCTTTGGGCCGCGGCTTGGGCGCCTTGCTCGGCGGCGCAACGACCGCGCCGAAAGCAACGGCCCCGCTGTCAACCGCGACGACCACGACGACCGTCACGGCCGCGTCGCCCGTCGACCCCCGCGACCGCGTTCAGCGCATCCCGCTGGACAGAATTCACCCCTGCCCGTTCCAACCGCGCAAGGAATTCACCGCGGA
>Ga0184635_10000166_pt1 | contig 14240 bp, 20 predicted proteins | sample PLM3_30_b2_FD_133147 | JGI IMG/M metagenome (GOLD analysis project Ga0184635, IMG submission 133147) | Groundwater sediment microbial communities from an aquifer in East River, Colorado, USA - PLM3_30_b2 | ecosystem: Environmental > Terrestrial > Soil > Riparian zone | place: USA: East River...
CGACGAAACTTTTCTGGAGCGCAGCAAACTCATCCTCGAAATACTTCGCATTGTAGCTTTCTGGAACAACACGAGGTTTCCACGTCATTAGAAATTCCCCGTTAGCTCTAGATCAATCTTATACCCGTCGATCTTAAACGGCGTCGTTCCACTGAACTCGAGAGCAATCGCCGCCCCCTCCACGCAGAAATCCGCATAGAGCTGCGTTATCGGGTCGAAATCTTGCGCCGGGCTCCACGTCACACTCCCATCCGGACGTTGACTGGAGCCAACGCGAATCGAAACGATTCCACCCGACATCTTCGGCCAGATCCGCGTCACGAGCTTTCTCTGTTGAAAGTCCTCAATCCAATCTCCATTCCGCTTCCTTCCGATAATCCCCAGTCCCGTTCGTTGAAGCGTCCCCGTGAACTCTACTCCATCTCTCGTCGTTCCGTCATCCATCGCGGCGAACTCACTCGCATCCGTCCGCACTAAAACGACGCGGCGACGCTGCGCTGTCGACCACGCCGCCGTATCCGACTCCCAACTTCCTGTAATCGTCGACCAAAGCTCTGTATCACTCGCCTGAAGGACGCCCGCCGCACTATGCCTCCAATTACAATCTCCTTCCGTTATCCTCCCCGACTTATAATTGACGATCATCGCCCGATTCGGAAAGCTATTTCCCGTTTCTGGATAGCAGAACCAAGCCTCATCTCTTAGCGGATAAATCGTGAAAAAGCTTGTGGAAAAATTCGTCACATCCATCGTGTTAAAGAGTGCCCGCTTATGCCTCTTATCCAGGACGGAGACCGCATTGTTTCCGTCATGCAGCCACATATCATCTTGTCCCATGAAGATGTGCCGCTTCCCATCTCCAGTGACCGCCACTCCTCTCGTGCAGAGCAACCCAATCGTTTCCAGGAATGCGTCCTGATCGAAGATGAAGCGCCCCCCGACCGCTCTCACCCTCCACACACTATTTTCCTTATAGACATAGAATCTCCCCTGAAGGGGTAATCCGTCGAGGATAATTCCGCTCTCCACATCTGGAAAGTCAATCGACCCTGCATCCTTCGTCGGATCGGTGATGTCCCAAGAGCTCGGAACCGTTCCAGGATCAGCCGGGTGACTCCACCTCATATTATGCGGCTGATTCGTCCCCGAAACCGTCGTATTCAACGCAATCAGATACGGACCGAAACTCCGAACAACCCGAGCCCGCAGCGTACTCGGCCAATTCGTCAAGTCAGCCAGCTTCGTCGTCGTCTCCGGCGTGGCCCAGAACTGCGGAATATCACTTCCATTGTTCAAGATCAAGATACCGCCGATGAACGTCGAATTCCAACTCTGCCCTGTTGACGCCGTATAGTCGACATCAAGCCCCAATGTCTGTCTTGTGATATCCGTATGCACGACTCCATCAGTGACAACAGCTTTTTCCAGTGACGTGTAAACCCAAAGCTGCGTCACCGGCGTCGTCACCGCAACCAGAAATTCCGGCGTGACCCCCACCTGTTGCGTTGTCAATGTCGTATACGCACTCGTCGGTGGTGTAAAGTCGGCGGTCCAAATCGCCTCTCCCTTCTTCACCCTCAACTCATCAATCCATCCGTCGAAGGGCGCCGTTCCATTCGTCCCATCCGCACCAATCATCGGCCGGCTCGTCCCATTTATATACGTATTCGAATCCAGGTAAGTCGACCCCTCTTGGACTCCGTCTAAAAACAACCGCGTGCTCGGCCCAGAACGTGTAAGCGCAACATGATATTGCGTGTTGGCCACAAGTGAAGTCGTCCCACTTATTCTATCACTCGAGTTTGTCAAATAAGTGAGCTTATCACCATTGGCGTAAATCGTCGGATAGAACCCATTCGTCGCCGTCGGACGCGAATCATAGATTATTTGCGGAATCCCACTAACCGTATTGAACCGCACCTGAAAATCGACATTAAAATCCCCAGTTCCGAAAGCAAAAGCACTACTTCCATCTCCAGTAATATTCGCTCCAAGCCCATTAAAGCGCCCCGACGAGGCACCGAACACGAACTGGGCCGTATCAATCTCTGCACCAGCATTCGCAGTAAAAGTATGTGGCGACGCCGATGAATCTGTGAACGTCGTCGACGCGTCTGCCCCTTCAAAATGAAGCAACGCCACTAGGAATGGGTCTACAATATCCTCTTCGATGATCGGAAGTCCAAAGACCTGCGTATACCCACCAACCCTTCCAATCGAATCATCAATCACCCGGACGTTTTCTCCCAGGCTCCACGCCTCTGGCGGAAGCATATGAGCCGGCACGTCTTTGATGACGCCAATCGAACCCAGGTCATTTATGTCGATGCTAGGCATGGATCGCGAATCCGAATACCTTCCACCCAAGCAGAAAAAAGAGGATAAACACCAAGAGCGTCATTCCTCCCACATTTCGATCTCCCTCCCAAGGCCGTCCCCATCCCCAGAAGATGAGCGAAATAATCATAAGCAACCAGAAGATCGTCCCGATAGCCATTTCCATTCTCCTCTACTTTCCGAAGACTTTTAATATTACCCCTAGAAGCGTACCAAGTCCGAACCCGAGTCCAAGGATGCCCGCGATAACACCCCAAAGCCAGTTCGCTCCAAGCGACTTCCCTCCCGAAATATCTGTCGTCGACGTAAGTCGCGACACTTTTTCATCCAGTTTTGCGAGCGTGATCGCATTCGTCGGATCAGAGATGCTAGTCTTGCTCTCGATGACAGTGATCCTATCCTTCATATCGCCGATCTTGTCGTCGATTGCCTTGAGGTTTGTCCCAGTTTGCGCACTCAGTCCATCGACCTGCTTCGTGAACGAAGTCTCAATCTTACCAGTCACTTCTTTCGAGGCGGCAAACGCGGCGTCAACTGCCTTATTGATGTTGTCAACTTTCACCTCCGTGACTTCACGGAGTTGTTCTATCTTGTTCTGCACATCCATCGTTGTCGGCGTTCGATCCGCAAACGCCTGGAGTAGTCGAACAGCCATATCGTTCGAATCTTGTCGCTGCTCCACCTTTTCCAATTTCGATTCGATCAGTTCCCTCAACCAGAAGTTTTCTCGCAACAAAGCCTGCCATGTCATCGCACTTGGATCTTGACTCGGGATACCAGGACCAGTGTCGGCGCGCAAGGCACCGTCCTCCGGGTTTGACTGTTTCACTGAAGTTTCTCACAAATCTGCAACTCTGCATTGACGCATTTGCATTGATAGAGCGTCTCGTTCGCCGCCAACCTCTCTTTCACCTTCCGCGCCGCAACAATCTTTCCATCTCCAGGATCAACAATCACCCTTTGATATGCGTCGCAGAAGCTATTTATCACCTGCGCCCGGTTTTCCCTCCAAATTCCGCAAGAGGTCATCAAGCTCATCATCGCTAAGCTGAACAAGCCTTTCCATAATGATTTTCCCGGCACGTGTCAACTCCAGTGTTTTCGCCAGATTCTTTGCAATCTCGCGATCTTCACCTTCCGTAATCCACTTCTTCTCCTGCCCCATCCGAACGAGTGTTGACACCAGTTGGAGGACCAAAGAAATGATCGCGAACCAGGACATTTCACGACTTCGTCGTCGGCGTAGACGCAAGAACCGCCGCCGTCGCAAGCGTCTTATCGTGGACTATGATCTTGTTCCCTTCCACACTCGTCTCATTCATAGCCGCGACCGACTGGATGAGGGCCTTCTTCGAGTTAGAAATCCATGACCAGATTACTCCACCGATAATCGACGTTGGCCCGAGAATCTCTAAGAGCCACGCCGTCACGGTGCTGACTTGATCTGCACTTATGATTCCAAAAAGCGTCGCAGCAGCACCCGCCGCTTGGAGGACGGCGCGAATCAACCCTGTTAACTGTTCCTGCGTCATTTTCCATTCTCCTCTTTCAGTCCTCTCGGACCAGTATGACCTTTTCCATCTGCGAAAGCACTCGAATCATAATGGCGCACCCGATTTGTGTGTCCATCGTTGTCGAACTCCAAACGCCATCCGCAACATACTTTCCCGGCTTCTGCACACTCGTCGCCCCCCAAACATATGGGCTCGGCATCTTTCCATGATAAGACCAATATCCCCAACCATTATAATTTTCGCAATAATAAAGGATCTTCTCCAGCCTCCAATCAATCACCCTCTGCAAACCCTTTAGCCGCACCAAAGCGTCATATGCCCCCTCCTCCCAACTATTGAATGGTCCACGCCCTTTTGGCACATGTACACTGACACGATTCAGCGGATCGCCCTGCGCAAGCTGCGTCGAAAAATCCAATCCACTCTCTCGCATATGGAGCGGCCCGATCATATACCACGGGACGCCACTATCCTTTTCCGCATTTAGATATCGTTTCTTAGATCGGACAATGTTCTCACAAGCCTTGATGACGCGCGACGCATTCGCATTTGAAAGCTTCATCGTGTCCCAATACTTCGCGTATATGGGCCACATTAGCGAATACATTGGCCTTTCCGAACTCATCCTAATCCCAAACAGGCTCGCGCCTGCCTTCTCTGCTTCGCCGTCAAAATCACCCCATTTGCTCTCCCCCACGCCTCCAACTGCTCAGCCGTCATAACACTCGCCCAAAAGCGAACGGTGGCGCACGAATACGGCAAATCCGGCCCTTCAGTAATCGGATTCCTCTTCTTGATGGCACCTTCGGTGCCAGCCACCAACAAGAACCATATCGCGAACGCCACCACTAACCGCACTTAGTCCTCCTCCCTCAAGGTTCGCGGAAGATTCGCCTCTTTATCATCAGCGAACCCTTTCTTCCGCATCTCCTTCTCGAAGTCGTCTCTGATCGGCATCTTGTTGATTCCCTGGCCTCCACCGAAGTCACCAGGCTTCTTGACCTCATTTCCATCAGCCATTTTCCACTGCGGCGCTTCGCGTCGCTCCCTGTTGGACCGCTTCGCGGTCACTCCACTACGACTAGATTGTTCGTGATTATGGACGGCGGCATGTTATTGACCGCAGTCGGACTGCTCGTTCCCACCGTGACTCCATGTGAATGGGTCCAATTCGACGACACTAAGAAATTTCCCAGACTCTGATTTGCAATCAGCGCATTCGTCACATCGGTCATAACAGTAACGGGGCCAGTGCTCGCAGTAATTGCTCGCGCAAAAGTCGTCGCAGTCGGCGCAGCTGGCGCAATGGTCGACGTTGTTATTCCCCCTATTTCCGGAATATTTGTCGCCGTCAACGTCACGTTTTGCGAACCACCCGCCGCCGCTAACGACGTTCCAGTTATACCGCTCCCAGCACTTGTAACTCTTCCGGCGGCGCTTCCACCCATGTCATCGCGTCCGACACCGACCCTTCCGCGACGATCCACAACCACCAGACTCGCAGCCGCCGCGAAATAGTCAGGATACAGTTGCGAACTCGTCAACGTCTGTCCATATGCAAGCTCGAACCCGACTGGAGCAGTACTCATCGAAAAATCGAGAATGGCTCCAACCGGAGACAGCGTCGCTCTCTCAATAATCCATGCCGACCCCGTCCAGAACGCCGCCACCGGCACACCAGGAATAGCTCTTCTCGTTCGCGAAAGACCCGAAAGCGCACCACTCTGCAACGTGCCACTCGCCGGATTCACCATATACGGCGTCGCGCCACTATTCGTCTTCATGAAGTGGCAAAACCACCCATCATTCGACGCCGTTAGTGCCGGCAACGTCACATTCAACGACGTTGACGGCGCCGCCGTGTTGATTAGAAATATCTTATTGATGTCCGTCGAAAGAACAGTGAAATCTGCACTCTTCACCGTCGTCGTCGGCAGAAACAGCGCCCTCGACGCGTTCGGAAACGTATTCTGCAACGCAATCTTCAAATTCCGAATATGATCGTCGCCTTGACTCCGCAAATCCGTTGACACCGGATTCGTCGGAACAAGATCAGAGACATACGTCGGAGTTTCTAATCCCATCTTCCTTCAAGCTTCAAAGCCTGCTCCCCATTGCCAACCGCCTTCCCGAAAGCTCCCTTTCCACAACACTCGCCATGAGGTTCATTTCCGCCCTCTGCAAAATGGTGGCAAACTTCTGCGTTGCCGCCTGATTTTGCAGATCCGCCGCCATCTTCAACCCAGCTTCGCCCACAATAACCCACGGATTATACGTCAACCATTGATTCGTCGAAGATCCACTTGTAATATCCGTGTCGTGGCTCCAATAGCTCCACGTCAGCGTATAATCCGCATCAGGCTTCGGATATACGCGAATCGTGTTGCTTCGTAAGACGTAGGCCCGCGGCGCCCCAATGACAACAGTAGCAACCGAGGCCGTTGCGCTGAGGTCCTCCACACGCCAGTCACCAAAAAAGAACTTTTCAGCATTCTCATATGAAGTCTTAGTGAGGAAGAGTGTTCGCGACGTTGCATTCGGCTGATACCGCAGGTTTCCATCTCTCTCCTCCACCTCCTTAATAAAACCCGTCGGCAGACTCACCGCCTGCACTCCACTCGAAACGGCAAGTGGCTGATCCTCCGACAACAAATACCACGGGAGTGTCTTTCCAGGTTGCTCCCGCTCGTCTTGCGCAAAGTTCAACGCAGCCAGAATCTCGACAGCTTTATCCGACCGCCACCCGAGCCCCTGCTGAATCTGCGCAATCGCCTCTGCACCAGTCATCCGGACCTCCACGAATCCAAATACATCCGCGCCACCAGCAAAACGAACAAACTCAGAGTTGTCACAAAGCCTAGAGCTTCTCCGTTGAAGGGGGCCTTTAGACCCGCTCCCAATGTCCCCCTACGCCGCCTTCGCCTCTGGAACATCCTCAACCTTCTTCTCTTCTTGCTCCATTCTCAAGAGGATTGCTTGCGCTTGCTCCTGCAACCGCTGATGCCTTTCATCGACGTCATCCGTTACCCTCTCCGCCTGGAACTTCAATCCCCACAACGGATCTCGACAACGCGAATTCACATTCTCCCTCTCCGCAATCCATTGCGGGACCATCTGGATCAGCTCATATTTCCTCCACCCAGGAATATTCATCTTCTCCATCATTTGCCTCGCCTTGTTGACGCGCAAGGGACGCGTCAAATCGAAGAACAATGCCCACTTCTCGATATCTCTCCGCGGCGTCATCGGCTCCTGTTTCGGATATCTCACCTCAATATCAATATACATATTCCTTCCGATGAGCTGCCCCATTTCCACATTCCACGTATCGTGCCACCAGAAGGGGAAGAACGGCGCCATGAACCAGCCCTGGAGCTCGATGAACTTCGCTGAACTCATCTGAAACGCAGGAAGCCCCGGTTCATTCCACTGGCGACCAAAATTGACGATCCCGACTCCGTCGTCGTAATGCTCAGCAAGTTGCGAGACATAGACGTCCCAGGCAATTGTCTGTAACCCGAGATCGTCGACTCCCATGATGTACCAATCGGCTCCCGGCGCCGCTTTGACGCAACGATTGAACTTCGCTCCAAGCGAATCTTCTCTTGGCTCGACACTCCAAACGACTTGTTTGTGTTTTCGAAGTTCCGACTTGGCATACTTTTCCTCCTCATCAGCATCTATTCCAACCACAAATGTTATGTCCGGCAAACGACTCTTGTCAATCGTCTGCGCCAGGAAGTCGTTGAGGTACTCCGGCTTCCCACGCGTCGGACAACAGAAGACGATACTCATTCGCCCCACCCATGAATAGGATCCCAGGTGCTTCCCTCATCGAACTTAATCGAATGAATGAGATAGCCTTGATTGCTCGCAGTTTTCCCCACCTCAAAAGGCTCCCAGACTCCTCCCTCCTTCAACAAAACCTCAACGACTTGTGGTCGCGCTACGCGCTCCACAGGCGCTACGCGCTCTACAGGCACGGGATCTTCTTGTCCTACATCCACCGGACGTGCTTCATGGGTTTCTTTCTTCTTCCTTGTCGGGCTCATTCTGCCGCCTCCATCCTCTTGTCTTGTGAAATGGCCTCCAAGGAGAGCTTTCCAGGACTCTCCTGGAGACCCTTTACTACCACCTCTCCTTCCAGATTCGGAGCCGGGCATGCATTCCCCGATGCATCCGGCTCCACCTTCTCGCCACGTCCTTCCGCGGCGATCCGCGCCAACACTTCTCTCCGCTTATACGTTCCGAAGCAGCCCTCATAGACCTTTTCCCCGACATGCTTAAACTTCAGCCACGGGTCCACCCACACGCGGCCCCCAATCTTCCTCCATCGCTGGCAAAAGAGGAAATCCTCCCCCCAATACCGATTATCAATCATCATGCAATCGAACACGGCCCATGACTTTTCCACAGCGCCGCTATCTTCATGATACCACCGTTCGCTATAAGCGTTTATCATCTTCTCGGCGCAAGCTCTCGTTATCCGCATGAACCCAGTCGGAATGCAGTCGACCTCGAGCAATCCATTCGCCGGATCGAGCTGTGCAGTCTTCTTTCCTTCCTCCCACCGCAACATATATTCCTCTTTATCCTTTCTGACAGGATAAAGTCCTCCCACCAACTCGACGGGATGATCGAGCAAACGAGATACGGCGCCGTCCTCCCACCCCATATCATCGTCGATAAAAACCAAATCATCATAATTACGATGATAGAATACGCTAAGGAGCGTATTCCTGGCCCTCGCAATGAGAGCATCGTTGCACAGCGTTTCCACATGGACGGTATAGCCCCTCGCGGAAAGCTCCGGTATCGTCTTCAATAGCGAATGTGTGAAAGCAGTACAAGTCTTTTGCGAATAGCTCGCAACCGCAATAAAGACTTGCCGCGTCTTTCCATTCTCCATCTTCCACTCCCTGCGCCCGCAGGGCGCAAAAGAGGAGGGGGCAACGCGCCCCCTCCAGTTCGGGCGTCAAGCCGAGCCCTTGATAATGCCCAACGTCACCAAATCCGATCGGAGTTGATTGACCAACCTGACAATACCGTCAGCTTGTGTCGACGTCGTATATCCGAACGGCGAACCACCGTTCGTCGCAGCAGTGGTCGCCACCACCGCCTGAGAGACACTCGCAGGCTGCGCCCCCGGCGTCGCGCCGAAAAAGCCCACCCGTGAACTCGCCGTCCCTCTCCAAGTAACTGCACCATCGAGGATCGGATCGTCCAATCGCTGTCGCATAGTCCATCCTCCTTACGTCGCCGAGATATTGCCGAGGTACGCGCACGACAGCCCGCCCCCGTCAACCATCATCGAACATTCGGTCTGGATGAAGCCGCGTCGGACGTCCTCGTCCTTCGTTTGCACGTCATCCTGGGTTTTCGTATCTCGCCCTTTGAGGGCGACATACTTCACGGCGCTGAAGTCGAGCACGAACAAGCTCTTCTTCCACAGTGGATGCCTCGACAAGAGCGGATGGCTCTTCAGCAACAGCCTCCCCATCGGCAAGATGAACTCCTGGAAGTTGATCCCGAACATTTTCACGGGATTTCCCAGTTCGATCTTGATCCCGGTCGTTGCCTGGATCACCTTTCCAATCTCCGTCCTCGCGAAATTCCCGCAGAACCCAATCCGCGTATCCCCTCCACCCATGTCGAAGTCGAACGCCGGGGCGATCGCATCCGAGAAGAGCGCAGCGGTCACCGCCGTCCCAAACACAGTCGTATTCGACGGCGGAATGAAGCTCCTCATGCTCCCCATGAAACGCTTCGGCTTCCCAGTCACCGGATCGGTGGTCTCCGCCCGAAGTCCGAAAAGCATCGACATTTCAATATTCCTTGCATGGTCGAAGCTCTTCCGCTTCTTATCATTCGACCACGCACTTCCCGTTCTTGCCGTCGTCGCATCCGCCGTTCCGCTGATCTCATACGTATTCTTGAAGATCTGCGTATAGTTGAAGAACTTCACCGGATTCCTCGAGACCGCCCGCGGCGCCGGCGTTCCTTCCGCATACGCACTCGAAATCAGCGTAAACGCCGCCGTCGCTGTTTGCGACACGGCAGTAGTGCCTGCGGCACCTCTTGTCACGGTGAAACTGGTGTCCGAGATAACGCCAGTCACCTCGAGGAACTCAGGCGTATAGACGCTCGAATCCGTCGCCGGCTCCACTTGAAGGATGTCACCAGCCTTCAAATGCGTCGCCGTTCCGTAGAGGTTCGCCATCTGCGTCGCCGTCGGATCGATCGACGTCGCCGCCACCGTAATCGTGGTATCCGTTGCCGTCAGCGCGACGCTGTTCGTCAACCGCACGTGATTCTGCGACTCCGCCCACCACGAAAATTCGGGGTCACTCACGGTCTTCTTCCCCGCCTTGCTCGTCAGAGCAAAGATCGGGGAATCCCCGTTCGGGGAAAAGAAGAGGATCGACTCGCGAAAATCTTTAGGGCGCTCATCCGTCCCCCAATCGCCAGTCCCTCTTAGTCCGGCCACGCCACTCATTTTGGCGCTCCCTTTCCTTTATCTAGTCTAGTCCTCAAAGTCCTTGCCGAGGTTCATCCAAGGATTCTCCTCCACCTGGACTTGTGCAATCGGCCGCGCTCCCGGTCGGGCTGGAGCAAACGGCGGGGGCGAAGCCCCCGAAGGCGCACTTGCGCCTCCATTCGTCGACGGAGGTGCAGCAAGTTGAAGGCCCAAATGGGCATGAACGGCGGCGCCGACAAACTTGATCGCATCGGCCCTACTCGCTCTCGGATTCGACGCCCGATAGAGCCTCGCAAAGTCATTGACCAGAGTTGAATGCTCACCTGCACTCAACTGCGGCCAAGCTTTGAAGAACTCGTTCAAAGCCTCCGAACCCCTTTCCTTCTGCTGCAATATGCGACTCACCCCACTCTCCACCAGCTGCGGAACCAGCGTGGAGATCAGTTTAAGCGCATTCTTCGTCCCTTCCAGATGCACCCTCGCCATCAGCTTCGGTATCGTACCGACAGCATCAGTGTCCAGTGCATCCTTCTCCGCTTGCGACAAGGCATAGGTGTTCTGGGACATCCACTCTTGAAGTTGTCTGGCTGTTTCCGGAACTTCTAGCCCTTGTATGATCGCCTCCGGACCCGACGGGGGCGGAGTTCCACCCTCCTGGTCCGGCGCCCGAGCTTCGCTCGAAGGCTGCGTCTGCACAGGAGGCGGAGCTGCTGGCTCCACGACGGGTGCTTTCGCAGGTTTGGGCTGCGCTACAGGCGGCTTCTCCACCGCCGGACCCGTATCCGGCTGCGAAGTCTCTTCGACCTCGAACTCTTCTAGTCCGAGCGCATCGAATTCGTTTGTCGACGCTCTTTCAGCGGCGCCAGGAGTGGTCTCGCCACTCACCTTTGACGGAGTCACTGGTTGCGGCGAAGAGGACGGCGCCGGTTCCGCTGCGGCAGCGGAGGGGGCGGGAGTAGTAGCCCCTGCGGCACCGCCCTCTTCTTGTGCAAACGCTATTCGGAAATCTTTTCCAAAGAGACTCATTCTACATCCTCACCACTCTTACCTCGAATATCTTTTGCTACCCGAATAATACCCTCTGGCAATCCAAGACACAGGCGAAACGCGGCAATGGCCCCCTTGGCAGCATTTTGGAACAACGCCTCATCCATATTCTTCGCTACCGCCTCCGCCTCCATTTGTTTTGTCTTCAAATGATGCTCAATCAATTGCGTATAGAGCTTCCATCCTGGATTGACAATGAGTCCCTCCAACTCCCTCGCCAACCGCAAGTGCTCGCGATCATCCTTCGATAACGGAAGTCTAGTATCCGGCATCTAGCTCTCCTCCATTACTCGGGCTAGGGCTTGGTGGAGTTGGCGCTGGCGCTCCTCCTCCTTGCGGCGAAGCGCCCGGCGCCCCCGGTCCACGAAGCGGAATGACATTCCCAGCCTGCGCCTGTGGCGGAAGCATCCCATTTGGCATCACCTGGACCTTGAACTGATTGATATTCCGAATCCCCGCAAGTCCCGCAACATGCGTGAACACCTTCGCAATGTCAAACTGCGTTAAGAGCATCGGATACGCCCGCATCTGATTCATGATGCCTTGCCAGAGATTCGCCATCGCCATTCTATCCACCGGCAAAGTGCCGTCAACTGGCACAAAGTCGAAGAACCCGGCAATCAACTCCGGCCGGACATCTACAAATTGCGGCCCCGCCATCAACGCCAGATCTCCCACAATTTTCAATTTCGTCGTCCCATCATAGAACTGCTGCGAATGCTGAACGAGCATCTGCGCGTGCGGCGAAAACGCCGCCGCCGACATGTACTCGCATTGCGTTTTCTGCCGATTGACTCCAAATCCGGTGCTCGTTCTCACCTCTGTCGCGGTCTTCCTTCCCCCGCTCTGCGCCCCGAACATCTGATCGTTGATACCCATTACCCTTTCCCCGATGCCGAACATCGAGTTCAGATCAACCATATGCTGTTGCGTCACGTCTTGCACAGGAACCTGATAGAAGAATTGCTTCACATCACTTCCATACGCCTCCGGCCTCAGACGATAGATGAAACCGGGGCCTCCATCTTCTGCATCCGTGATGATGACTTTCGACGGATCGATCAAGAATTGGTTGTTAAGCGACGCCCGCACGTTGTAAAAATGCGTGTTGAGCAACCAATCCATTGTGTTCTGTACAGGTCTGATGATCTCTGGGATTCCTCTATTGAATACTCCATATCCTTCGACCTCCGCTTCCGCCACCGTAAACGGGAACTGTCCATGGGCTGCGCCGAGCGGTTGAGCACCAATCACGACATGATAATCGCTGGTGACAGTGAATACCCACTTTTCTGGATACTTCGATTCACCGAGACTCCACTCACTCTGAATCAAGTCAACATATACTTCCCAAATGGTTACCGATTGCGGATGATCGACGCTCGAATCTCCCATCTCCGCGAACGACCCCGGCTCCTCCGGTCGAATGAGGGCGGAAGACCCCGCATTTACCTTCCCAGCCTCCGTCGCCTTCGGGATGAACTCCGTATTCATATAATAGCCCTGCTCCAATCGCTTCACAATTTCATTCCACCCCATTACCTTTCGAACGGCACAGAACTCCCCTTCCTGAAACCTCCCGATCGGAAAGTGTGCATCATGAATGAAGTCGAACGGCGACACATTATACGACTTGTTTCCCTTATATCCAGGAATACGAAAAGTCTCCTGAATCTTTGTCGCCTTCCCCGTCATAGGGTCGACACTTTCGCTCAGATTCGAATACTGAATATCCTCTACACACCAATAGCTTCCCAGTATGCCCACTCCATATTTTCCCACATCATACAGCCAGATATAATACGGCGCCAGCATCTGCCCCACTTCCACTTGATACGAAACCAACGCTTCGATTGCCTGGACCTGTTGCTCACTTTCTCCGTGCCTTCCTGCAAACTGGTGTACAGGGCTTCTGGCAAAGAATACACTCGTCCAGTAAGTATGCGCGGTAAGAAGTAGCGCATAACTATAGGGAATCTGGAGCGTGGTATAACGCGGCTGACCACGCTCTCGACTGGTTCGACGCAAGGCGTCGAATTCATTTTCCGGCAAATACGCAAGAACGCTCTCTTCTGCTTGTTCCCACTGCTTAACGAACTGCGTCTGCGCCTTCAGACCGAACTTGATCCGGACCTCGAGCGCCTTAACCAACCTCTTGTGTTGATCGCTATCCTTTGGAATCTTCCTTGTCATACTGGACATTTGAGTGCCTCCTCTCGCAAACTCATGGACAACTCCTCACCAGTTTCAGCTTCGGAACACCTTTATTATCAATGAATCCTTTCTCGTCGACAACATCCATCCACGGCTTAGACAATGCAGACACAGCAATTGCACTCGAATCCAACAAATCTTCGTGCTCTAGATTCGGGTACTCGGAAAATTGCGTAACGAACTCTCCATGCTCCGGCCTCACGCACAACCTCCCGGCTGATGCTGGCCCCGCAAGAATTGAGTTGATCCGAACAGGCTTGGATCGTATATCGTCGAACGTGTTGATCGTGAACCACTGTTGCCGCCGCGTCATCTCCTGCTCCAATATCCATTTCAAGACCTTTTGATAAGCCACACCTTCGACGGACACAGTATTGATCCGCCACCGCGTCGCGAGTTCAAAAAACTTCGCAAGAGTCCACCCAGGTTGATGACCTCTCATCAACGAGTACTCCAATAGATAGAATTTGTCGCCATAACGCCGCCAAACGCTCTGCGCTTCAAAATCCGTCGAGATAACATCTCTCCGCTTCTCCATCGCAGCACTCGGAGGCGGAACTGGATCAATTGCAAGAACAGTGATGCCAGATCCAGGAACTGCATTGTAGTATTGGAGCCACTCGCTCCGGAACATGCAGCTTTCCTTCGAG
>Ga0184635_10000169_pt1 | contig 14205 bp, 11 predicted proteins | sample PLM3_30_b2_FD_133147 | JGI IMG/M metagenome (GOLD analysis project Ga0184635, IMG submission 133147) | Groundwater sediment microbial communities from an aquifer in East River, Colorado, USA - PLM3_30_b2 | ecosystem: Environmental > Terrestrial > Soil > Riparian zone | place: USA: East River...
ATTCAGAGGCGACCTCCTGGTCGGCGCCACCGTTGAGGTCGGCGCTCTCGCCGTCGGAGACGAGAATGATCATGCGCTGCCCCTCCGCGCGGGCCACCAGGACCTTCTGACATTCGCGCAGCGCCTTGCCAATCATCGTGCCTTGAAAGAAGCGCGGCATGAGATTCGGCTTCACAAAGGGCGTAGCCATGCGGATGGCGGAGTGGTCCTTCGTCAACGGGACCCAATGCAGCACCTCGCCGCCGAAAATGGTCAGGCCGAAGGCGTCGCCCGAACGAAACGTGGTGAACTTCTTGATGGCCTCCATCGCGCCGTCGTAGCGTGTGCCCTCCCCGAACCTGGATTGCATCGAGGCCGAAACATCCAGGACGAACTGGATGTTCGTCAGTTCGCGCTCGGCCGACGGGATGCCGAGACGGCGCGGCCCGGCCAGCATAATGATTGCGATGGCCAGCAACAGGTGCGGCAGAAACTGGCAGCTCGTGACGAGACGCCGCAGCCACTTGCCTGCCCGCGCCCGGGTGTGGTCGAGTGGCAACACAAGCGGATGCCCGCGCCGCTGCCATTCCCACACGCAGAGCAGGACGGGGAGGACGAGCAGCAGCAGGAGTAAGGGCCGGGCGAAGGTCAAGCGTTGTTGAAGGAGTTACAATGTTGGGATAGTTCCAAGGGTTACAAAGTTACAAGCATTACAAGGTTACAATGCCTGCACCGCCCGGAGTTTGTAACTCTTGTAACTCTTGTAACCTTGTAACTCTGTAACCGTTTCACGTCTGTGTTAATTCGGGCGTTGTCGTAGGAATGTTTCGATACGGTCGCAGTACCGCCGCCACATCCACGGTCGCGCTGCCCGGGGGGCGGTGAAGCCAGCCTTCCAACGCGCGCAGCAATTCGCCAGCCTCCGCATGCTCGCGCAGCTTCCCAATGGCTTCGGCCATGTCTAGAGCGCCAAGATTGAGGCGATCGCGCCAGTAGCTCAGCAACATTCGTTCGAGCTGCGCCTGGCCGTCGCCCGAGAGCGTGCCGGCGGCGGCTTGCTCGACGAGGGGACGAAGGCGCTCAGCGAGCGTCGGCTTGGGCGGCGCTACGACGGCGGGCGCCAGCTTCTTGCGGTGCCGCCATATGAGCGGGAGGAACAACAACGCCCAAACCACCGCCGCGACGATCATCAGCGTCGTGTAGCCGCCCAGCCGGCCAAGAGGCGAGGCTGTTTCTTCAACGAGCAATCCATTGTGCGACTCAGGCAACAACGGCGCCACACTCACCGGGATCGGCGGCAGGTTGTTCGTCGTCGATCCATCCAGGCGATGCACGTAGCCGCGCAGATCATAGTTGCCGGGGACGAGCCCAATGTAACGAACGTCGTACCAAATCGAGTTCCCGCGCGGGCGCGTCTCGGCCATGCGCACGATGAGCCGGGCTTTGTGCTCGAAGGGCTTTGCCTCCAAGGCAGTGCCGGGGAGGATGACTTCGACACGGCCTTCCATGCCCACCGTGGGGATTTCCGATTTTCGATTTCCGATTGACGCGCTTGTTGGAGAAGGCGAAGCGTTGTTTGGGAGTTCGGCTGAGTTGGCGCAAACGAAGAATCCGATGACGATACCGACAAGCACGCCGACCCACCGCCGTGCGCCTCGTAAATCGTAAATCGTAAATCGCAAATTCATCTGGTCCCTCGCCCGAGGCAATCCCGTCTCCGCAGCCATCCGCGCAGCCGCGGCACAAACGGCTCGTCGATCGGCAGGAGCATGTGATCGACCGCGGCGCGTTTCAACTCGCGCGCTTGCGCTTCGGGATCCAGCCACCGACTGCGGCCTGTCGCCACGAACGCGTTGGCCGTCTCCGCTTCCACCGCGCGAAAGATACCTCCACCCAGTCGCCCGCGCTCGGCGGGATCCTGGAGTTGCAGCGCCACGCAATCGTGTTCCTGTGCCATCAGCTTGAGCGCGGGGATGGCCTCGGGATCATGCAGGTCGCTCAGGACGACGAGGAGCGCGCGGTTCTCGATGACGGAGGCCAACTCGCGCAAGCTGGCTCCGAGCGTTGTGCCTTCATCGAGGCGATAGCGGCGCAGGTGATGCAGCCACTGGAAAACAAGCTGGCGCGACAGGCTCGGGCGCCCGCGTAAATCGCGTTCGCCGCAGCCGATCAGCGCGACAGGACTGACGCGCGAGAGCGCCGCCAGGGCCAGTCCGCCGGCCAGTTGCACCGCCCAGGCGTACTTGCTGAGCCGCCGGCTGGTGACGCACATCGAGGCCGATGTGTCGAGCAACAGGTAGACGGGCATTCGCTTGGGCGCTTCGTACTGCTTCACGTGAACGCGTCCTGTGCGCGCGGTGATGCGCCAGTCGATGGACTTCACCGGATCGCCGGGCTGATAGACGCGCGACTGGACGTAATCGATGCCCGCGCCGAGGAACGGTGAGCCGTCTGTGCCGTAGCTCAGGCAGTCCGCCAGGCGGCGGACGGCGATCGAGAACTGGCGGTCGTCCAGGTGGTCGTGCGGATCGAGTTCCATCAATTCAAAATTAGAAATTCAAAATTAGAAATGCGAAACCGACGGTGGGAAGGGTAGTCTCGATTCATGAATTCCCTCAGCCAAGGGCCCGCTCATCCAGGAAGCCGAGGAGATCAAGCGGATCGTCGGCGCCATCCTCGTCCGAACAAGGGCAAACACTCGTTCCAATCGCCCGCGTCGCCGCTGATTCTTCATTTTTAATTTTTAATTGAAGACCCACAACACTTTGTCAAACCCCTCCACTAGATATCGGTTTCCCTTTTTCACCACCCTGTGTCCCTCCGCCGCGAGCTTGCGCCTCAACGCCGGAACGCCGCCGGGATATTTCTCGTTGAGCTCGCCGCCGGTCTTGAGCGTGCGCCAATACGGCGTGATACGCCTGGCCCCTTCGGCCGCGGCTTCCTCGGCGGCGTGAGCGGCGATCCAGGCGAAGATGCCGGTCGTGATCGGGCAGCCGATGTCGACCTGATGTTCGCGGGCGAGGGCGGCGCGCAGTTCGTTGATCGTCGTCACCTTGCCGCGCGGGACTTGCTTCATGAGTGCATCGACTTCGCGCGGGGCGGGAACGACCATGGTGCCGGTGCCCCAGCGCTTGGTCATCCGTCCCATAACCCGGCCGGTCTTAGGAAGGTCTTTGGAATCGGCGAGTTTTTCGCGCCAGGATTTGCGGGGCTTCATAATTCAAAATTCAAAAGGAAAAGCAGTCAGGACGCGACGCAAAACTTCGAAAATGCGCCTGGTTTCCGAGGCCTCCCAAATTCGCCGTGCCCGCGTCGCACTCAGTTCGAAAATCTCTCGCTCTCCCGGCCTTGCCTCCTCATTCTTCCGCCGCCCTAAGCCGATGTAATTGCGATGCTCGACGGAAAGAAAGTGATCGTCGTCATGCCGGCCTATAACGCCGCCAGGACGCTGCTCCAGACCTACGCCGGAGTGATGCAACACGGCTTCGTGGACCGCGTGATCGTCGTCGATGACGCCAGCCGCGATGAAACCGTCGCCATCGCGAAGACGCTGCCGAGTGTGCTCGCCCACCGCCACGAGCGCAACCAGGGCTACGGCGCAAACCAGAAGACCTGCTACCGCCTGGCGCTCGCCGAGAACGCGGATATCGTGGTGATGATCCACCCGGACTACCAATACACACCGAAGCTCCTCGGCGCGATGACCTCGATGATTGCCAGCGGGCTGTATCATTGCGTGCTGGGGTCGCGCATTCTGGGCGGCCAGGCGTTGCGCGGCGGGATGCCGTGGTGGAAGTACGTCGCCAATCGCTTTCTCACCGCCGCCGAGAATGCCCTCATCGGCGCGAAGCTTTCCGAGTATCACACTGGCTACCGAGCCTATTCGCGCGAACTCTTGGGACGGCTCCCGTTGGACGCAAACTCGGACGACTTCGTCTTCGACAACCAGGTGCTGGCGCAAATCCACTGGCTCGGGTATGTCATCGCCGAAGTGACCTGCCCAACCAAGTACTTCCCCGAAGGTTCCTCGATTAGCTTCCGCCGCAGCGTCCGCTATGGATTGGGTTGCTTGAAGACAGGCTTGCAATACCGGTTGGCAAAGGCAGGCATCATCTCCACAAAGCTGTTCCCGGTTTCAGCATGAGCGGTCCGCCCTCCAGTTCGAGAACGCTTTTCATTCCGCTGTCGCTCATTCTTCTGACGGTGGCGGTCTTTTGGCGTGTGGGGCAACACGAATTCATCCTCTACGATGACCCCGATTACGTGACCGGGAATGTCCACGTGCAACGCGGACTGACGGCCGACGGATTGGCGTGGGCGTTTGGCCACGTCCGGGGCGATTTCACCTATTGGCATCCGCTCACATGGGTGAGCCACATGATCGATTGCCAGTTGTTCGGCTTGCGCCCGGGCCCGCACCATCTCGTCAGCCTGTTCCTTCACGCGGCGAACGTCGTGCTTCTCTTCAGCATCTTCCGCCGCATGACTGGGTCCCTATGGCCCAGTGCGGTACTCGCCGCATTATGGGCCCTCCATCCCTTGCAGGTCGAAACCGTGGCCTGGGTCACGGAGCGAAAGAATCTCCTGAGCGCGATGTTCTGGTTGCTGACGATGGGCGCCTACCTGCGCTACGTGGAGAAGCCGTCCGTGGGCCGCTACGCGTGCGTGTTCCTTGGCATGGGGCTGGGGTTGATGACCAAGCCGGTTTTGGTAACGCTGCCCTGCACGTTGCTCCTGCTGGATTTCTGGCCGCTTGGGCGCTGGCGCCAATTCGGTCGCACCTCGGCTCCGTCCTGGGACGAGCAGAAGACGACTGCTTTCCCGCAATATTCCTGGCTTTGGCTGGTCGCGGAGAAAGTGCCACTTCTGCTGCTCTCCGCGGCGTCGGCCATTCTCACGCTTGTCGCCCACAAACAACTCGGGTTGATCATCAGCGGGGCGCAATTGCCGCTCGGAGCGCGGATTGCCGGGGCGGCGGTGGGGTACGGGGCCTACGTTATCAAGACGCTAGTCCCAGCAGGGCTTGCGGTCTTCTATCCGCATCCGGGCAACTGGCCCGCGTGGCAGGTCGTGGCGGGTGGTGTGCTGGTGTTTGGCATCCTGGGTGTCGCGCTCCATCAGGCGCGCCGCGCCCCTTGGCTGCTGGTGGGTTGGTGCTGGATGCTTGGCGTGCTGGTTCCGACCATCGGGATCGTGCAGGCAGGCGATCAGTCCGCCGCGGATCGCTTTATGTATCTGCCCCTGGTCGGCTTCTTGCTCGTGTTGGTGTGGGGAGGGCGGGCGCTTCTGGTGTGGATTGGAGCAGGCCCCAGGACGATCATGGCCGTGGCGGCCGGGCTGGTATTCGTTTATGCGGTGGCCAGCAGTGTGCAACTGCGCCATTGGCGAAACACGCGATCCTTGTTCGAGCACGCGCTCCGGGTCACCTCGAACAATCATCTGGCTCATGCCGTGCTCGGCTCGCTGGATGGGCAGGACGGCCGCTTCTCAGCCGCCGCATTGCACTTTTCGCAGGCGCTGGCGATCAAACCGAAGTATTTCGAGGGCCACTCAGCATTTGCGGACATGCTGCGCGCCCAGCAGAAGCTGGACGAAGCGATCACCCACTACAACGAAGCGCTAAAGTGGAGTCCGGCCTGGGTGGACGCCCTGAGCGGACTGGGCGCCACGCTCGTCCTCCAAGGCAAACCCCAGGAAGGGCTGGCGAAAATCGAACGGGCGTTGCAATTGAATCCACAGTTGCTTTCCGCCCGGTTCCATCGCGCCTTGGCCCTGCAAGCGCTCGGCCGCACGGGCGTGGCCACTGAGCAGTTCAACCAGGTCTTTCGGTCCAATCCAGAGGCCATCCATGCTCTCTTCGGCTTCGGCAACTCGTTCCTCGCGCAGCGCCGCTTCTCCGAGGCCGTCCAGTGCTACCGCCAGTTTATTGCACTTCAGCCGGACTCGGTGCCGGCGCTCAACCGGCTGGCCTGGCTTCTGGCCACGCACAGCGACGACTCGGTGCGCCACGGCGCCGACGCCCTCCGTTTCGCCACGCGCGCCTGCCAACTCACCGCGAACAACGACCCGCTGAGTCTCAACGCCCTGGCGGCCGCGTATGCGGAAACCGGCCAGTTCGACCTGGCCGTCGCCACCGCGGAACGCGCCTTCGAGCTCGCCACGGCGGCTGGTCAATCGCCGCTGGCAGGTATCCTTCAGAAGCTTATCGACCTATACAAAGCGAAGACCCCGTACCGCGAGTAGCGTTTGGGTCAAAAGTCAGCCGTGGCAGTCAAACAGCGGGTAAGTTCACGAGCACGGCTACCGCGACGGTGCACGGAGCAAATGAGGATGATTCACGGTCGCTTCACCGCCACCACGGTCATCGTCGCTCCTCCAGCGCAAGCGCCAGCCAGGAGCGTCGCCGGAAGGCTCAATAGCGACAGCGGCACGGACAACAACAGAGTCAGGGCGATTTGTCCCGCGCCCGGCTCGCGTTCCTGCAACACTTTCGCGCCGCGGCCTCGCAACAGATTGTAGAGCAGGTTGTGGCGCAGCCCAAGCCGATTCAGGGCCGACTGCACAAAGCTGAAGGAATCGTACTCCGGAGCGAAGAACGAAACGCGGTGGACATCGAAGCCCGCGGAAACAAGTGCCGCGCACAGCGACTCCCGAGTGAAGTGTGTCAAGTGGCGTGGCACGTCGAGGTGAAACCATTTGTCCTTTGTCCAGCGCGCCTCCGGGCTGCCGAAGTTTGGCACTCCAGCGAAGAGCACGCCTCCCGGCCGGAGGACACGCGCCGCTTCGCGCAACGCCGTATTGGGGTCCGGCACGTGCTCCAGAACGTGCCATATCGACACGGCGTCGAATGTTCCGTCCGGCCATGGGAGCGCCACGGCGGGTGCGAGCTTCACGGGAATTTTCAGCACCTCTCGCGCGAATGCCGCCGCGGGTTCGCTTAACTCTGTTCCGTCCACCTGCCAACCGCGATCGCGAAATGCGCGCAACAACAGCCCTCGCCCGCAGCCGACGTCCAGCACGCGGCCCGGCCCCTTCCCCAACGCGCGCTCCACCGCGCGCACTCGGTGCCGATACAGCGCGCTTTGGAGCCACTCGACAGCTGCAGGAAAACGCCGGCCGGAGGCGCTTCCATAATAACCGGCGGGATAGTACTTTGCGATTTCCCCTTCTGCGGGCGCGGGAAGCGTCGCTGCGAATCCGCAGCCACCACAGTGGCACACCTCGAACGTGTCTCCTGTGATGTAATCCCGCGCGCTGAAGAGCAGCGCCCGCCTCGCAACGGGGTGTTCGCAGCCGGACATGCCGCGGTGCACGCTAACGTGGACGAGATTGAAGCGTCAATCTGGCGCGTGAGTTCATCGATGCCGCCGGTGTGGGGATGCGGCCCGCAATGTCCACCCCGTGACCCCATGGCCACAGCTACGGCTAATGGCGAAGACCCCCGGGCTACTTCTCGTTGCCAGTCCCTCGACCCGCTGGCAGGCTCCGGCCCGATGAGCCACCTGGCACGCGCCCGCGAAGTCTTCGATATCGAACTGGCCGCCTTGCGCTCCGTTCGCGGCCAACTCGACGACGCCTTCGATCGCGCCGTCACGCTCGTCGTGGACACGTTGCAACGCCGCCGCAAGCTGGTTGTCATCGGCATCGGCAAGAGCGGGAACATCGGCCGGAAGATCGCCGCCACGCTCACGAGCACCGGCTCGACCAGCGTCGTCCTCAACAGCGTGGATGCCTTGCACGGCGACATCGGTGTGATCAACGACGGAGACCTCGTGCTGGCGCTCAGTTATTCGGGCGAGTCCGAGGAACTCGTCAGCTTGTTGCCCGCGTTGAGACGGTTCTCTGTGAAGCTTGTTTCGCTGACCGGAGGCCCAAAGTCGACATTGGCTCGCCACAGCGACGTCCTCCTCAATGTCCATGTGCCCAAGGAGGCTTGCCCATTCAATCTGGCGCCGACGGCGAGCACCACGGCGATGCTCGTGATGGGCGACGCGCTCGCGATGGCCGTGCTGCAGGCGCGGGGCTTCCGTCGACAGGACTTCGCCAAGCACCACCCCGCGGGCGCCATCGGCCGGGCGCTGCTGCTTCAGGTGCGCGACATCATGCGCCGCGGCGTGAAGAACGCCGTCGCGGCGCAATCACTTTCCGTAAAAGAGGCGTTGCTCGTGATGACAAAAGCGAAGTCCGGCAGCGTGAGCGTCGTCAATGCCCGCGGCAGACTCACTGGCGTCTTTACGGACGGTGATTTGCGCCGGCACATGGCCAACGACGGCGAGATTTTGGCCCGGAAGCTTTCCGAAGTGATGACCTGCCATCCCATCTGCGTGCGCGACGACGCGCTGGCCGTCGAGGCGCTCAAGATATTCAACGAGCGGAACATCGACGATCTCATCGTGGTCAATGCCCGTCGCGAGCCGGTCGGCCTGGTGGATTCACAGGATTTGCCGAAGCTCAAGATCATGTAGCGTGCTCAAGGGATTTGTAGTGCTGCCGATAAGCTAGCTGCCGTCGTGCCTGGAGTCTGGGTTGGATGAACACCCTTCGAGCACAGATGGCACTGTATGATAGCATGCTCCCTGAAACTTCGGCTGGCGCTGTTCACCGTCTTGATGTCGATGGCAGCGCTCTCTTCTTCAGCGGCCCCGGTCATCACGATCACCACGCCCACCAACGGCACCGTCTTGACCGCGCCTGCCTCCTTCACTGTGCGTGCCTCCGTATCAGGCGGAGGCAACAACGTCAGCCAGGTCGAGTTCTTCAACGGCACCAACTCGCTGGGCGTCGACAACAACAATCCCTATCGCATGGACGTGAACGATCTGCCGGCAGGCACGTACGTTTTGTCGGCGGTGTTGACGGACACGATTGGGGACAAATCTACCAACAGCGTCACAATCATCGTCAACGCTCTGCCGGCCGTCTCGATCACCAACCCGAGCGATGGTGCGGGGCTGATTTCGCCGGCCACGTTCGCGCTACAGGCGTCTGCGTCTGACACCGACGGCAACATCACTCGAATCCAATTCTTCCGTGGCACCACCGCCATCGGACTTGCCACGACGAATCCCGCCAGCCTTACGGTCAAGAGCCTGGGCGTCGGCCGCTACACGTTCACCGCCTTGGCCACGGACGACCTGGGGGGCAAGGCCACCAACCTGATTCATGTGCTGGTCAAGTATCGGCCGACCGTCACATACAGTTCGCCGGCCGCGGGGGCGCGGTTGACCAACGTCACCACCCAACTTGTTGGCAAAGCCAGCGACAGCGTGGGAGTCGGGTCTGTTGACTGCTCTCTGAATTCCGGCCCATTCGTTACCGCTTTCGGCACTACGAACTGGAACACTCCACTCATGATGCCGCCTGGCACGAACATCGTACGGGTGCGCAGCGTGGACACGTTCGGGAACTTTTCAAAGACCAACACAAGGCAGTTTTTCCAGGTCGTGACCAGTGCGCTGAGCCTGACGATCAACGGCACGGGCACCGTCAGTGGGGCCACCAACGGGAAAGTGCTCGAAATCGGCCGTGGCTATAAGCTGACCGCCACAGCTGGCACCGGCTACTTGTTCTCGAACTGGACCGGCACCGCGTCTGGTTCCTTGCCCACCCTGGGCTTCCTGATGCAGTCGAACATGGCGGTACAGGCTCACTTCGTCCCTAACCCATTCCTCAGAGTCAGCGGGTCGTTCAACGGTTTGTTCCACGAGCCCAGCCAGGTGCGGCACGGGACATCGGGCGACTTCAAGCTGCGCGTCAGCACGAGCGGCAAGTACAGCGCGTCTGTTCGGCTGGCGGGCCGGCGCTACTCGACTTCCGGGAAACTCAATCTGGAGGGAATGGCGACCAACACCATACTCCGGACTGGGACCAACTCGCTTAGCGTGCAATGGGCCGTGGATTTGCACGGACTCGATCAGGTCACCGGCTACGTGAGTGACGGGCAATGGCTCGCCGAATTGCTAGGTGATCGGGCGATATTCAACGCCACGACCAACCCGGCGCCACTGGCTGCGCGCTACACGCTCGTCGTGCCCGGCAGCCCGGCGACAGATTCACCTGAAGGCGATGGCTGGGGCACGCTGCGCGTGAGCGGCGGCGGCCTCGGCAACCTCTCGGGTGCGCTTGCTGAAGGAGCACGACTGACCCGTTCGGTGCCGATCTCAAAGAATGGCGCCTGGCCGCTCTACGCGCCGCTGTATGAGCGGCAGGGTTCACTTCTTGGCTGGATCCAGTTTGATACCAACGCCCCTTCGGACGACTTGCGCGGGTCGGTGGACTGGAGCAAACCCGCTTTGCCGACGGTGAGATTCTACCCCGTTGGCTTCACGAACCAGATGACTCTGACCGGCTCGCGCTACGTGGCACCCATCACATCGACGAACCGCGTGCTCGAACTGACGAATGGCGTCCTGGTCCTCAGCGGCGGCAATCTCAGCCAAATCTGGACCAACGATATCGAGTTCGGGGCCAACCGCGTGACCAATGCCAGTCCGAACAAAGCCTCGGTCACACTGTCACCGAGCAGCGGGCGCTTCAAGGGGACGTTTCTGGACACGGGCACGGTCCGCACCGTGAGCTTTTCGGGCGCATTATTGCAGAAGTCCACCAATGGCTCCGGCTGTCTGCTGGGCACAAACCAAGCCGGGCGAGTTTCGATCCAAGCCCGTCCGTGACGGAATGGCTACGCCAGGGCCCCTGCCACCAAGTCGCCCACTTGCGTCGTGCCGTAGCCCATCTTGCCCGCGGCCAGCGATTGGATCTTGGTATTGATGATCTGGATGGCGGCGTTTTCGATGGCCGCGCCAGCCTCCGCTTCGCCCAGGAAATCGAGCATCATGGCGGCCGCGTTGATTGCGGCCAGCGGATTGATGACGTTCTGTCCGGTGTACTTCGGAGCGCTGCCTCCCATCGGCTCGAACATCGAGGCGCCCTCGGGATTGATGTTCCCGCCTGCCGCCACGCCCAGCCCGCCCTGAATCATCGCCGCGAGATCGGTGATGATGTCGCCAAACATGTTGTCCGTGACAATTACGTCGAACCACTCCGGGTTCTTCACGAACCACATGCAGATGGCGTCCACGTGCGCGTAGTCCGTTTTCACCGTCGGATACTTCGGCGCCAGCTCGTTGAACGCGCGGAACCAGAGGTCGAACGCGTAGGTCAGCACATTGGTCTTGCCGCACAGAGTCAATTGCGTGGTCTTACCCGCGCTTGTGTCCTCCGACTTGAGGCCCTTCCAAGGTTTGCCGCCTCGGCGTTTTTTCGCGATCTCGAAGGCATATTTGAGACAGCGATCGACACCCCGCCGCGTATTCACCGACTCCTGAATCGCCACCTCGTGCGGTGAGCCTTTGAACAGATAGCCGCCGGAGCCGGCGTAAAGCCCCTCATTGTTTTCGCGCACGACGATGAAGTCGACGTGTTCCGGCCCCTTGTCCTTGAGGGGGCAATCCTGCGCGCGGAACAGTTTTACAGGTCGAAGGTTGATGTACTGCTCCAGCTCGAAACGGAGCCGGAGGAGAATTCCCTTCTCAAGAATACCTGGTTTGACCTGCGGATGGCCAACGGCGCCCAGGAAGATCGCCTTGAATCTCCGCAATTCGTTCACGGCGCTATCCGGCAGCACCTCGCCGGTCTTGAGGTAGCGGTCTCCGCCGAAGTCGTAATGCTGCCAATTGAGCCGGAAGCCGAATTTATTCGCGGCTGTCTCGCAAACCTTCAAGGCTTCACGGGTGACTTCCGGTCCTGTGCCGTCGCCTCCGATGACTGCAATGTCGTAACTTTTCATGTGCAAAGTGGTTCGTCCGCCGGTCGTGGCGGGAAGGCGGACTTTAATGGCTGTCGTGGTTGTGGCAATGGAATTTTGGGCATTGCTGCGGGCTGGGGCGCATCCAGGCAGTGCCCCGGAGCGCCGGACTCCGATCCGGCATGGATTGAAATCCTGTCGAAGCGTGCCGGATTGGAGTCCGGCGCTCCGAGCACGCCTGCGGTGTCGGGGGCAGTGCCCGGATGCGCCCTGCGGGCTGGGGGGATTTCAATTTCCGCGCTGGCCAGGCAAAATGAACCGCCTCACCCCTCACCCCGGCGCTCTCCCTTTTGAGGAGAGAAGGAGTCGCTGCCTCACGCCGATTGCCTTTCCTGCCTGATCCCTTACCGTCTGCGCCGGTGTCGGACTGGACCACGATTCTTTTCGCCGCGATGGGCGTCTTGTTCATCGGGCTGTCCAAGGCAGGCTTTGGCGGCGGACTGGGAATGCTCACGACGCCGCTATGCGTGCTGGCGTTCAGCGCGGGCGGACGACCGCCGGCCTTCGCGGTCGGCGTGCTCTTGCCGTTGCTGTGCGCGGGTGATGCGTTTTCGCTGTGGCACTACTGGGGAAAATGGGAGCGGAAGAACCTCAAGTATCTTCTGCCTGGCGTTGTCGTTGGCGTCGTAATCGGTGCGAGCCTGATTGGCCAGTTTTCCGCGCGGCAATTGAATGTCGCCATCGGCGCGCTGGCTGTGGCGTTCGTTGTGTTCCAGTTGGTGAAGGAAAAAATCTGGCGGGCGGAAGGAGCGTTTGCACCGAACCATCTCGTCGGCATCCCGTGCGGCATCGGCGCGGGCGTTACTTCGACGTTCGCGCACGGGGCTGGCCCGGTCGTCAGCCTCTTCCTAATCCCGCAACAGATGGCTAAGGAAATATACGTGGGAACGACGGCGCTGGTGTTCACCTGGATCAACTGGATCAAGCTCCCGTTCTTCGTGCTTCAGGGCATCATCACGCGCGAGACACTGCTGACGGGGTTGTATTACCTGCCGATCATTCCGGTCGGCGTCTGGCTCGGTGTATGGCTGAACCGGAAAATCTCCGAGCAGCTGTTCCTCCGCCTCGTCTACGCGATGACGCTCTTGACGGGCTTGCAACTCCTCCTGAATGTCAATTTCGCAAAACTTTTGAGGTAGCCGCCGCGAGACTTCCTCAGAACCGCCACGACAGCCCGAGGAACGGATTCACGTCGTCGGCGGATTTGGTGACGCCGATGTTCACGCCGGCGTCGAGCTGGATGTTGTCGGTCAGACCGTAAGTCAACCCGAGGTCGACCGTGCCAATCCAGTCGGAGTCGCGCTCGGCGCTCACCGCGCTGAAAAATTCCACATATCCGCCCAGCTTCCCCACGATGTCGTGGCTCACCGTGATCGAGTTGACGAACTCGGCGTGGTGCCCTCCGCCGTCGTCATCCCGCACCGCGTCGTACTGCGTCATTAGTCCCAGCCCGAAGTCCGCCGGCAAGCTGACCGCCAACGGCAGGATCAACCCGCCTTCAACGCTGTTGTTGCCCAAGCCGTCCTGGTTCGTCGGCAACTTCACATACGGCATCGCGGCCATCGCGGTCGCGCCCCCGTCATTGCCCCAGAGATTGTACTTGAGACGCACTGTCGTGTCGCCATAGCCCCGCAGCGTCTGCGTGACGCCGCCTGAGCGCACGCGGACATCGTTGTAGGTTTCGAGAATGAGTTGAAGGTCGACGCGATTGCACAGGCCGACTTTCAGATTGATGGGCGCGACCGCCCAGGCATCGACTTTGGTTGTCGTGCCCCCGGTCCGTTCCTCGTCGCGCGTGTAAGCCACCAGGTCCATCTCGAATTGAAAATGTCCCGCGTCGACCGTGTAGGCGCTTTCAGTTTTGTCCGGTCGGTCGGTGGACATCTCGCGGAGGTATTTGGAAGGCGTCGGGTTGAAGAGGTGGAATTGGTTCTTGTCAATGGCCGGACTGGCACCGTCCGGTTCCGCGGCCCGAATGTCGAACATTGTCCACATCATCAGCAACAGCCCCGGCAACAGCGTTATTCGTATCGTCATCTTCGGTTCAGGAAGGTTCGCGCGCTTATCCTACAACCCGCCCGGGAACAATCAGCACACCTCTCGGCACGCCCGGCGCCAGCGCGCGCCGGGCAACGAAAGAAACAACGTTTGTCTTGTTCATGGCGGGGGGAAACATGCCCAGGCCAAGAGTTTTAAGCAACAATAAAAGTTAGGGAAGCCTATCTTTGAGATCGTGGTGTGCGCACCATGACCATTCTTGAGTGCTCCTCTATTTTGCATTCAAGGCCATTGTTTTAACGCCAGGGCCAGCCGCGCCGCTTGAGTTGATCGAGCAACACCGCCCCGAGGATCACCAGCCCGAGCACAACCTTCTGATCGTAGCTTTCGACGCCCGTCAGGTTCATCCCGTTGCGGATTAC
>Ga0184635_10000171_pt1 | contig 14184 bp, 5 predicted proteins | sample PLM3_30_b2_FD_133147 | JGI IMG/M metagenome (GOLD analysis project Ga0184635, IMG submission 133147) | Groundwater sediment microbial communities from an aquifer in East River, Colorado, USA - PLM3_30_b2 | ecosystem: Environmental > Terrestrial > Soil > Riparian zone | place: USA: East River...
GCCGGGTTATCTGCAGAAAATTCTCTACCCTGCGCAATTTCAATTCCCATTGTTTTTAAAAAGTAGGGGTCAACGGCATTAAATTGAAAGGTCCTGTAAACATTTTTGTCATCACTATATCCAACGTTGATCCATGGAGTCTCTGAAAAACTCATCAGGGATACGGTTGCTCCTACTACTTGTGGCTGTTTTAATAATTCGTTTCGATAAAGCTCGGCCAGCTCCATTCCTTTTAATCTTGGTTTATTAGTAGGAACAACTATCACTTGCTCTTTTTGATATCCCAGGTCTTTATTCTGTAAATAGTCCAGTTGTCCGCTGATCACAATAGTGCAGATGATCATTCCAATGGAAGTAACAAACTGTCCTGCGATCAGGCTCTTGCGGAGCAGGCCTGAATTATTTCCAAGTTTCAGTTTTCCTTTTAGAATTTCTACTGGTCTGAAACCTGAAAGAATAATAGCGGGATAAACACCGGCTATCAACCCGATCAATACTATTATGAGCAAACAATAACCGGTAAAAACAAGATCGAATTTCAAACTAAGCTGACGATTTATTATCTGGTTAAATGGGTTTACAAGCAATACTGATAAAACAATTCCTACAATTACAGAAACAATAGTAAGTAGGATCGCTTCGCCCCAAAATTGCCTGATCAGCTGTTGGCGCTCCGCTCCTAACACTTTCCGAACGCCAACTTCCATAGCTCTTGTTGCGGACCGGCCAACCGAAAGTGTAATAAAATTGACACAGGCAACAAGTAGAATAAGTATTCCTATTGTTAAAAGTATATAAGAATATTTTGGATTACTTATAGGCTCGTTGCCAGCAGGAAGACTTGTATCAAGATGAATTTTAGTAATTGGCTGCAAGGTTATCATGTACCCGCCTTGCTTATAATTTTCCCCAAGGTTTTGCTTAACCATGGAAGGAAATTTCTTAGTAAGTTTTTCTGCATCTATACCCTTTTTCAGCAAAACATATGTTTCTGAACTTACACTGAACCAGGCTTTCATTGCCCGTTCGCTAAAAATATATTTCGCATTGGAAAAAGGGATAAGAGCGTTGTATTTTATACTGGATTCTTCAGGAGCCGATCTTACAATACCGGCAACTGAAAACATAACTTTTTCATTGCCCATTTGCATTTCAACATTTTTTCCTATTGCATTTTCTTTTCCGAAATATTTTTTCGCGGTATTTTCTGTAAGTAGAATTGAATTACTTGTTGGAAAAGGGTTTTCCCTGCTGCCTTCAATAAATTTGAAATCGAAGATTCTGAAAAAACTGGAGTCAACGATTCGTACATCTTCACTGAAAGATTGCTCACCTATTTTTACAAGAGGTCCGAAGCTATAAACACGGCAGGTTGACTCTATATCCGGAAAATTTCCCTGTAATGCGCCAGCGAGAGGTAAAGGAGTAACGATATCAATAATATCTTCCATGCCTTCATTATGTTCCCTTACCCATGCCCTGTATATCCTGTCAGATTTGCCGTGAAATTCATCATAGCTGAATTCACTACGAACAAACAGCACGATAAGCACACAACAGCTAATACCGATCGCAAGACCGAGAATGTTAATGGTTGTATATCCTTTATTTCTCAAAAGATAACGCATGGCAACTTTTAAATAATTTCTGATCATAAAAAATACATTTATTCAGTTCTTAAACCTGCCTGCCGGCAGGCAGGCCTTTTACTTTATTACTCATTCTGTTCGTAGCGACTTTACCGGGTTAGCTAAGGCCGCTTTTAGGGTATGAAAGATCACAGTCATTATAGTGATGAACAATACTACTATTGCAGAAAGTATAAATGGCTCGGCCGAGAGCCCGGTATTATATGGAAATATCTTTAACCACTTATCCATAAAATACCAGGCAACAGGAAATGCGATCAAACATGATAACCCCACAAGCAGAACAAAATTCTTTGTCATCAAAGGAACTAACTGCCCGGTATTTGCACCCATGACTTTTCGTATGCTTATTTCCTTTTGTCTTTGCTGGGTGGTAAAAGCGATCAGCCCCAGTAGCCCGAGACAAGTGATAAGTATTGTCGATATTGAAAAGGCTGTGAAGATCTTACCCCGTTTCTGGTCAGCCGCATACTGTGAATTAAAATCTTCATCTAAAAATTTGTACTCAAATGGTAATTGCGGGAAAAATTTTTTCCAGGTGGCTTCCACTTTTGAAATGGATGATTTGATACTACCTGCATCCATTTTGAGCTGTATCATATTACAATTGGGAGAGTAAAAAAGCAGGAGCGGTGAAATAGAATTGTATAGTGATTTTTGGTTGAAATCTTTAAACACTCCCACAACTTCCAGGTAATAGCCAGAAGTATCACCGGGAAACTTGGCTCGTTTTCCTATAGCGTTATCCCAACCAAAATGTTTTACCATTGCTTCGTTGACCAGAATACTATGTGACGTATCTGCGACACTTGTGAAGTTGCGACCCTTCACCATTTTAATTCCTAGTACGTCAATAAAATGTTCATCAACACTGTAACATTCGACCGCTTTGTCTACATAACCACTCTTGGTTTCCACTGTAAATAAATTGAGGTTAAGATTGGGTCCTCCCGGGTAAGAATAACCCGTGCCTACATCTTTTACAGCAGGAATACCTCGGAACTCATTATTCATCGCAAATATTTTACTTCGCTCATCCTGGCCAGTATTTACCGTGACTGTCATTACCTGGCTTTTATCAAAGCCTAAGTCTTTCTTGCGCAAATATGAAAGTTGTGAATAAACCACCCATGTGCAGATAAGCATTACCATCGCGATAGAAAATTGCAGCACAACCAATGTACGACGCAGGTTTATATTACCGGATGCTTTTGATAAGGCGCCTTTTAATATACCAACCGGCTTGAACGCCGAAAGATAAAATGCAGGATAGCTACCACCTACCAGCCCGGTAAATAAAGCAACAGCAAGTAGCAAAAGTAAAGTCGAGGGTTGAAACAATGTGCCGATACTAAATGTTTTCCCGGATATGCTGTTGAACATAGGTAATAAGAGCCAAACCAGGAAAAAGCTCAGCAAAACGGCAACAAAAGACGTAAACAAGCTCTCTCCTAAAAATTGTGCTATCAATTGTCCTTTTGAAGATCCTGTTACTTTGCGAATGCCAATTTCTTTTGCACGACGGGCAGATCTTGCCGTTGTAAGATTCATGTAATTAATACAGGCGATAAGCAACATAAAAAAAGCAACTGAACCAAATATCCAGATATAGGACATGCTACCTAATTCTTCCGGTTCAGACTGTAAGTTGGAATGTAAATGTATGTTGGCTATTTTCTGCAGGTCGTATCTCATAGTGATATTGAACTGCTTGAATATCGGCTCAACAAATTTTTTATAAATCTCTTCAAGCTTTTTATTAAAGGCTTGCTCATTCACACCAGGCTTAAGAAGCAAGTAGGTGAAATTGTTGAAACTACCCCAGTTGTCCTGCCCTCCCTGGTTCGTTCTTAAAAAGGTCGACATTGAGATCAGCATATCATACCGGATATGCGAATTCTGAGGGACGTCTTCCATCACGCCTTTTATATTGTAGGTATCATATACCGTCTTTAAGATCTTACCAACTGCTGATGTGTTATTGCCAAAATACTTTTTAGCCAATGTCTTTGAGATCACTATGTCAAAAGGTGCATCTAACGCAGTAGCTGCATTCCCTTCAACAAACGGATGAGTAAACACATCGAAAATTGTACTGTCAGCATAATATGCTTTTGTCTCATAAAAACCTTTGTCGCCGTTCTTAAACAACGTTCTTTCCCTGCTTATAAATCTCACCTGCTCTTCTACTTCGGGATAATCTTTTTTTAGTTCTGGACCAAGCGGAAATTGTGTGATGACCCAGTCGGTGTTTTTATCTTTTTCCTGTATATATGTATTGACCCTGAATATCCGGTCTGATTTCTTGTGATGTTTGTCATAGCTCAGTTCATCCTTGATATAAAAGATCAGGAAAAGGCTTAAGGTAATACCGATCGTAAGACCTAAAACATTCAACAGGTTATACCCGATATCCTTTTTTAAGTTGCGAAGTGCGATGAGAAAAACGTTCTTTATCATAATTATTTCTTTATTGCTTGACGGTCGATCGGCTCAAGAGTTACGGCAATCAAAACATCAAGCCATTTAACTATTTTGTTCCGCACGTCACTCTGTTCGCAATGACTTCACAGGATTAGCCAGCGCCGCTTTTATTGCCTGGAAGCTGATCGTTAATAATGCAATACCAATTGCAATAACTGCAGTAACTACGAAAACCAACCAGCTGATATTTGTTCTGTATGCAAAATCCTGTAACCATTTATTCATTACAAACCATGTAATAGGAGACGCAATAAGAATTCCAATAAATACAAGTTTTAAAAACTCTTTGGATAATAAGCCAACTACATTACCTACACTTGCACCCAACACTTTTCTAACACCAATTTCTTTTGTTCTTTGCTCAGCGCTAAAAGTTGCAAGACCAAACAATCCAAGACAGGAAATTAAAATTGCAATGATTGTAAAATTTCTGACAATTGCGGCGAGTCGATTATCCGCTTCATAATTTCTTTGGAAATCATCATTCAAAAATGTGTATTCAAAAGGTTCATTTGGATTCAATTGCTTCCATGTTTTCCCGATCGATTGAAGCACGCTGCCCATATTATTAGCTTTGGCATGCGCAACCAGGTAATTGAAGCTTTGGTTGTTGATCAATTGAAACCCGTACGGCTCAATAGCTGAATGAAGATCCACAAAATGAAAATCCTTTACAACACCAACGATCTGCCAACGATAGGTTTCTCCCTGCCAGTCGATCGCTACATTTTTACCGATCGCATCTTCATTATTCTTAAACCCAATTTTCCTGATCGCTTCTTCATTTAAGATCATTCTCAAATTTGTATCAGCCGGGAATTCAGGTGAGAATAATCGGCCTGACGCTGGTTTTATCCCAAGCGTTTGCAAAAAGCTTGCATCGATCCAATTCATGAACGTTCTTTTTGCACTATTCATATTGTCGCCTTCCTTGTATAACGGCATATCACTTGGATTAATGATACCGGGATAATACATAGAAGCACCGACATTCTCTATTTGTGCATTTTTCTTTAACTCCCCCTTCAATGCTGTATAACTATTTTTTGCAACCTGACTTCTTAATGGAATCACCACCTGCCCATCTTTATCAAAACCCAGCTCTTTATTTTTCAAATACTGCATTTGATCATTAATGATCACCGATGCCACGATCAGCCCGGCGGAGATCACGAATTGAAACACGACCAGGCCTTTCCGAAGTGAATTAGCGGCCAATGAATTCGTGATCCTTCCTTTTAAAACTTTTACAGGTTGAAAGGAAGAAAGATAGAAAGCTGGATAGCTGCCGGCTAATAAACCTGTTACTAAAGCGAGCACCAGGAATCCGCCAAGCAAGACTGCATGTTGCTGAAAAGAGAAATATATTTCTTTAGCAGATAACCTGGAGAACAAGGGAACCAATGCTTTTGTAAAAACCAGGGCAAATATAAAAGCGAGCATCGCCATCATCACCGATTCGCCAATGAATTGACGGATCAACGAAGTTTTCTCTGCACCCAAAACTTTTCTCACACCCACTTCTGCCGCACGTTTTGAAGAGCGGGCAGTCGAAAGATTCATAAAGTTGATACAAGCTATTATTAACGTAAATAAGGCAATAGAACCAAGAATATATAAATAGGTTATGCTGCCAGAAGGAGAAACATTCGTTGACGTATTTGCTTTTAGGTGTACATCTTTTATGGCGGTGAGAAATTGTTTTTTGTAAAAGCCCATGGCTTTCAAATTTGCCCCTGCATGTTTATCAATGAATGCAGGAAACTTAGCCTCAAGCTTTTTTGCGACCGTACCTGCTTTCAATAAAAAATAAGTATAGAACATGTTATTCGACGCCAGGTCATCCTGCCTGCCAAAAAAGCCGTTGCTGGATGCACTTCCAGCAGACAGAATAAATCCTGCATCAATATGTGAAGGGCCTGGAGGATCTGTAAATACACCAGTCACCTTGTAGTCACCATCACCGATAGTACTACTGCTTATGAACAATGTTTTATTGATTGGCGATTCTTTCCCAAATATTTTCCCCGCTGTTTGTTCATTGATCACCACCGAATTTGGATTCATTAATGCAGTTGCAGCATCACCCTCTTTGAATTTATAGGTAAGCACCTGGAAAAAAGTAGAATCGGCAACAAAGCCTTTTGACTCAAAAAAAGATTTTACGTTACCATTAGGCTCGGTGTATTGAAAAAGCGTTCTGTCATCTGCAAACATCTTTAACAACCTCGTCCCCTTTTCAATTTCCGGGAACTCCATTTGCATCGCCTTTGCCATTGGGGCCGGGGTATTGGCAGTCCTGTCTTCCTTACCTTCTTTTACAAACGTGGTCCCCAACTGAAATATGCTGTTTGCATTTTTGTGATAGCTGTCATAACTCAACTCGTTATTCAGGTATAATGCTATCAACATACAACAAGTGAGGCCGATAGATAAACCAAACACATTGATAAAAGAAAATATTTTATTTTTCTTCAGGTTTCTCCACGCCACTTTTAAATAATTCTTTATCATAAATTATAATTTATTGTGAACGTAAATTTTTAACCGGGTTAGCAATGCCCGCTTTTAGCGACTGGTATAAAACAGTAAGTACAGCGATCGCTACGATCATCAATATTGGTAAAATGAAAAACCAAATGCCGATCCCGATATGAAAAGCATAATCCTGCAGCCAGTTATTTACAAGTATAAATGCGACTGGTAATGCTACAACACCGGCCAGCAACACCAGCTTTAAATAATCTTTCGTGATCATACTGGTGATCTGGAATAGGGTAGCTCCCAATACTTTTCGAATGCTGATCTCTTTGTTTCTTTTTGCAATTGTAAAAAGTGATAAGCCAAACAACCCAAGACATGCGATAACAATTGCAATTGCTGTAAATAACCAAAGCACTGTTGCGAACAGTTGATCAGTTTTATATTGCGCATTGAATCGTTCATCTAAAAAGAAAAACCGGAATGGGCTTTGAGGATAATAGTTGCTCCATTTTTGCTTTACAAAATCCATCAGGGCAGGAAGGTTCGTAGTATTTAGTTTCAGTGAAAAATTTCCAAAGTTTCTTTCTTCCTCAGGATAGAAAACGATCGGGTCAAAACTATTTTGTAAAGATTCCTGGTGATAGTCTTTTACCACACCGATCACTTTACAATTAAACCCACCCCCATTTATAAATTGACCCACGGCGTCTTCATTCTTAGCAAAGCCAAAAATTTTCACGGCGGTTTCGTTTAATAAAATATTTACCAAAACATTTGTGTCCACCGCAGGCATATCATTTGTAAAATTCCTGCCAGCAACCACATCCAATCCATAAGCCGGGATAAACTCTTTATCAACACCGAGGTTCCGGCAACGCTTGCCAGCCAGCGAATTTTTTAAATAATAGCTTGATGAGCCACCGACTTCTGCTCCCGGCACTGATGTCGAAGCTGTTACAGATTGAATAGCTGGATTTGCCTTCATGTCATTTATAAATGCATTGAATGAGGGAATACTGGAACTATCCGTGTTGGCTGTTTGTTGCACAACCAGTGTTTGTTTGATGTTTACACCAAGATCGCGGGTTTGCATATAATGAAGCTGCTTGTAAAAGCCCAGGGCTCCTGTGATCAAAACAATAGCAGCAATGAATTGTAAAACCACCAATGATTTTCTTAAAAAATTCTTTCCTCCTTTTAATCCAGTGGCACCTTGTGATGATTTGATAGAATAAACTGGTTGAAAAGAAGAAAGTACAAATGCAGGGTAAAAAGCGGCAAGCAATGTTCCGGATAGAAAAATAACGACCATAAACAACCAAAATCTCCAATCAGCAACGATCAAACTGTTAAGATCTTTTTCTACAAGAGTGGAAAAAACCGGCAGTGTTAACCTGAAAACCAGGATTCCAATTAATATTGCAATTATATTTAGAAAAAAAGATTCGGTTAAGAATTGGCGGACAAGCTGAAACTTCCCGGCCCCAACAACTTTTCTTATTCCGACTTCTTTCGATCGATCAAGAGAATGTGCCGTAGAAAGATTTACATAATTGATCCATGCAATAAAGAGTATGAACAAAGCTGCGATCCCAAGATATTTTAGATAAGAAAAATTTCCATTACCTGCCATTTCATAATCATATTTAGAACGCAGATGAATATCTTTTAATGGTTGCAGGTAAAATGAATTCTCATAACCCCGCTCTCTCATATTTGCACCCATATATCGTTCTGCAAATGCGGGAAGCTTTGCTTCTAATATTTTTGCATTGGTTCCGGGTTTTAATAATACGTATGTATAAAAGTCAGACCAGCCCCAGCTTGTATTTGCAGCTCCCTGTGTTAGCTGTATATACTTTTCATAGTTCAGAATAATATTGAAACGAATATGCGAATTAGCAGGCAGATCTTCCAGCACTGCTTTTACGATATAATCTTCATTGCGATAATTAAGTGGTTTACCGATCGGGTCTTCGTTTCCAAAATATTTTTTAGCCGTTTCTTCTGTTATTACGGCATCATTTAATTCTTTTAGCGCCGCTGTAGCATTTCCTTGTACAAAACGAAATGAAAATATATTAAACAATGAAGCATCTGCATAATATAGCGTTCCGCCTTCTACTATCTTTTGATCTTTATAAGTTACAATACCCCCTTGCCTGCGAAAACGAGCTGCTTCTTCAACCTCCGGGAAATCTTTTTTCAGTGCTGGCGCAACAGCAGGATAAGTAAATGCAAAGGTTTGTTCCTTCCCACCCTTTTCCTTTGTCATCATCGGCACACGATAGATCCTGTCCTTTTTTACATGGGCATCGTCGTAGCTGTATTCAAACCGTAAATAATTTATTATTAATAAAAATGCCGCAACACCAACTGACAAACCAAATATGTTTATCGCAGAGAAGGTTTTGTTTTTCCAAAGATTTCTCCAGGCGGTTATAAAATAGTTTTTTATCATAGCTATACTTTTTATTCTGTTTTTAAACTCTTCGCCGGGTTAGCAAGTGCTGCTTTAATTGCCTGGAAACTCACCGTTATTAAAGCAATAATTATTGCTGATATGCCGCCAACGATAAAAATCCACCAGCTTATATTTATCCTGTATACATAATCCTGTAACCATTTATTCATAAAATACCACGCAACAGGTGAAGCAATAATGAAGGCGATAGTGATGAGGATAATAAACTCTTTTGAAAAAAGATATACAACGCTGCTAACAGATGCACCAAGCACTTTCCTGATCCCCACTTCCTTTATTCTTTGTACAGCCATAAATGAAGCCAGTCCATATAAGCCAAGACAACTGAGAAATATGGCTATTACCGCAAAAATTTTATAGAGACTGGACAATTGATTTTCCTGCTTATAAAAGGCTTCAATTTTATCATCAAGAAACTTGTATTCGTAAACAAAATTTGGAAATGTTTGCTCCCATATGGTTTTAACAGATTGCAGTGTAGAGGAAATGTTTGTCGTTGCAAGTTTTATTCCTGCCTGGTTGTACATAGTGACGTTTGTGGTAATAAGCAATGGGGCAAGATCATTGCGAAAAGATCTATCATTAAAATCTTTCACTACACCAACAACAGGGCATTTTATTTTATCTCCCCATATGCTTATTTGTTTATTCAATATATCTTCCGGTTTTTTAATTCCCAGACTTTTCATGAGCGATTCATTCACCAAAAATTCCCTGGTGAATTTGTAAGGTTGTAAATTCCTTCCTGCTACCAGTTGTAGTTTATAAGCCGGCACATACCCGGTGTCGGCGAATTTGGTAATAACTTTAAAGTCTTTTTCTTTTATTGCATTATCAAATTTGAATGTGCTCCATGTATCATTACCATCCTCAACCGGGGTGTTAGAACTGAAGCTTACTGCCTGTACACCATTTACCTGCAATAACTTGTTCTGCAAATGATCCAGCCTGCTGATGCGAAGACTATCTACGCGGAAAGGAACATTTATAATTGCATCTTTATCGAAGCCCAGCGGTTGATCCATGAAATAACTCATTTGCTGTACAATAATGAGTGTTCCGATGATCAGTGCCTGTGCAATGATGAATTGAAACACTACCAATCCTCTTCGTAATGATATCCCCTTTGCAGCATTTGCCGTGAGTTTACTCTTTAAAGCACTAACAGGATTGAAACGTGATAAAACAATAGAAGGATAAAAACCGGCGAGTGCGGTTACAACAATTGTCACAATCAAAAGAAATAAAATAATTGCAGGATTGCTGCGCATGTTGAAGGAAAGTGAGAGCTCTAAAAGCTGATTTACATAAGGCATCGCAAGTATTGTAATAACTGCTGCAAGCACTACAGCACTTGCAACTATCAAAAATGTTTCAACGATGAATTGGATTTGCAATTGAAATTTATTGCTCCCCAAAACCTTTCTTACACCAACCTCCCTTGCACGATTAACAGCTTGTGCAGTGGAGAGGTTGATAAAGTTTACGCAGGCGATCAACAGGATGAATGCTGCGATCAGCCACAATACATTGATCAATTCCTGGCTGATTGTTTTGTTGCTGTAATTACCTGTTTGTGTATCGTAGTGCACCGCACTTAACGGTTGCACAATATGACTGTCCTTGTTTTCAGGCGATTGAACCTTTGTTGAATATGCTCTTAGCTGCTGATTAAAATTATCAACAGGAACATTCGGGGGCAACATAATATAGCAACCAAAACCAGCATTTGTTCTATCCTCCCAATCGGTAGATTTTTCGATAAGACTTCCGGTAAAACCTGATCCATAAGCCACCACAACTTTTAACTGAAAGTCTGTATTTTCCGGTATGGTCGCAAGAATACCTGACACTTTCAATAATTCAGTGCCATGTTCAAATAAATAGCCGCCAACTTCCAGCTTAATGGTTTTGCCTATTGCGGTTTTCCAGTCACCTAAATATTTTTCTGCGATCTCTTTTGTAAGCAGGACATTGTTCGGTTCTTTTAATGATTCATACGAGCCTGCGAGCAATGGGAAATCAAACATTTTAAAGAACGAAGGCCCTGTAAAAAATACACCCCTTTGCTCTTTAAATGTTTTTACAGTATTTCCATTATTATCAGGTATCAGCAACTGATCATTTTGGCTTGCAAAAATCGGAGCTATTTGATCTATTTGGGGAAAAGCCGTTTTCAATCCTGCGGGCATTGGAAAAGGAACATCTTTCCCATAACCAATATTTGCTGCATCTTCATGATGATATTCAGTTAACACACGATAGATGCGATCTTTATTTGAATGAAAATCATCGAAGCTTGTTTGAAATTGAATAATGATAAAGATCATCATACAAACGGCAATACCAACCGCCAATCCGGCGATGTTGATAATAGTGTAATTCCTGTTACGGGTCAAACTCCTGAATGCGGTTTTGAAATAATTTTTAAACATAACTAGTATTTTGGGCTAACAGCTATTGACCATTACTATTAGCTAATTCTTTATTCCGTTCTCAAGCTCTTCACCGGATTTGCAATTGCTGCTTTAATAGCCTGGAAGCTTACAGTTATCAATGCTATTATCAGAGCCGCCATCCCTGCAACCACGAACATCCACCAGCTTATCGAGATCTTGTAAGCATAATCTTCCAACCAGTTTTGCATAGCATACCATGCTATAGGAGATGCAATCAACACAGCAATGATCACGAAGAGCAGAAACTCACGTGACAACAAAATAAACAGGGATGATATACTTGCTCCCAATACCTTCCTGATGCCAATCTCTTTCATTTTTTGTTCGGCCGTGAACATGGCTAATCCCAATAATCCAAGACAGGAAATAAATATGGCGAGGAAGGCAAAACAATCGGCCAGCTTGCCTGTCATTTCCTCGCTTTTATACAATTTGGAGTATTCCTCGTCGGAAAACTGGTAGCTGAATGGAAATTTCGGATTCAGTTCTTTGCATAGTATTTCAAGACTGTTGATCGCCTCTTTGGTTTTGCCAGGTTGGGTTTTAACCAATGCCGCTCCGTAATTGTCAGTCTCACCCTGGCGAATAATGAGTGCATTCACGGGGACATGCAGTGAGTTGAAATGAAAATTCTTGATGACCCCAATAATGGTACCCTTCTTTTGCCAGAACGTAATTGGCTTACCGATTGGATCTTTTAAGCCCATCTTTTTCAACGCCTGCTCATTAAGAATATAACCTGCGGTATCTGTAGCAAAATTCTTGGAGAAGTCACGTCCCATCAGGATTTTTATATTCATTGTGCTGGTAAAATCATATCCTACCGCGGCCTGCGTGAACATAGGTTTCGTACCTGGATCTTTCCCTTCCCATTCAACACCCATCGTTCCATTTTCAATACTGGTAGGTGTTTGCGAGATGCGGGATATGGATTTAATGCCCGGCATATTCAAACCTTTCTGTTTAAACAATTCATATTGTTTGGGGAGGTCGCCCTCCAGGCTGATATAGACCAGGTTCTCTCTGTCGTATCCAAGATTAGTAGTTTGAATAAAATTGATCTGTTTGGACACCACTATTGTTCCAACGATGAGGATAATGGAAAGAGCGAATTGAAATACCACTAAGCCCTTGCGAAACCAGGCCGAGGAAGGAGAGAGTTTCAGGCTTCCCTTCAGCACCACCACAGGATTGAAGGAAGAAAGAAAAAGTGCCGGGTAGCTGCCAGATATGAATCCGGTTACTAAAATCAATGCCACCATTCCTAACCAGAAGAGCGGATTGGTAGAGGGAAATAAAATTGCTTTTCCTGTAAGGTTATTAAATAAGGGAAGCAGTAAAACAACTAAAATGAGCGCAACAAGCATTGACAGTGCAGTGAGCAATATCGCTTCTCCTATGAACTGCCTGATCAGTGCAAGTCTGAATGCGCCCACTACTTTTCTTACCCCAATTTCCTTTGCCCTTTTTATTGAACGCGCGGTAGTAAGATTCATGAAATTGATGCAGCCAATGATGAGAATAAAGATGGCCACGAGACTGAATAATCTAACATATTCAATTCTTCCTCCTTCAATGGCTCCGGTTTCTGTAAAATGAGAATGGAGGTACATATCATCGATGCGCTGAATCCCCAATTCTATCCGAAAGCCTTTTCCCTGATCCTTGTTATAGTTATCAAGGAATTTTGTGATCTTCTTTTCAAACGCCACTGGATCCGCATCTGGCCGAAGCATGATGAGCGTACGAGGTCCATTATTGCCCCAGTCTTTTGCCCAGTTCTGCTCATCAAGAAAAGATTCCCAACTGGCGATGTAGTCAAATTTCATCGAAGAATTCTCCGGCACATTTTCAAATACCGCAGCTACGGTAAAATCCTTCGAATTTGCATACCGGATAGTCTTACCAATAGCTGCTTCAGGGCTTCCAAAGAAATCATTCGCCATCTTGCGCGAGATAGCGATGCTTACGGGTGAACTCAATGCAGACTCGGCCTTTCCCTGGAGTAAGGTAAAGCTGAACATCTTAAAAAAATCTGCACCGGCATGATTGCCCATTTCCTTCATGATTTTGTCTCCCACCTGGAAGGTGCTGAGATCCTCCCACGCCATGCCGCTTGCATATTTCACCTCAGGCAAAACCTTTTTCATTTCATCTCCCATTATGCCGGGGGTTGAATGAAAAGCATCAATCTTATTGTCGTAATACTGCCTTTCGTATACACTATAAAGCTGATTCCTGTTTTTGTGGAACTTATCCATATTCTGTTCATCATTCACCCATAAGAAGATGAGTAGGCTGCAACCCAGGCCCAGCGCTAATCCCAGGATGTTGATTGTGGAGAACGCCCTGTTCTTCCTAAGATTCCGAATGGCTACCAGTAGATAATTCTTTAGCATAGACGATTAAAATTGATAGTTCATAATATTCGGGATGCAGGATGCAGGATACAGGGTGCCGGATGCCGGATGCAGGATACATGATAGACAATCCTGGATTGCTCTGTTCTTCTTTATCTTCTGACTTCTGACTTCTGACTCCTGACTCCTGGCTCCTGACCTCTCATTCTCAGACTGGGCTCAGCATTACTATCTCGGCGCGGTCTCGCGCGCCATCGAGAAAA
>Ga0184635_10000172_pt1 | contig 14183 bp, 9 predicted proteins | sample PLM3_30_b2_FD_133147 | JGI IMG/M metagenome (GOLD analysis project Ga0184635, IMG submission 133147) | Groundwater sediment microbial communities from an aquifer in East River, Colorado, USA - PLM3_30_b2 | ecosystem: Environmental > Terrestrial > Soil > Riparian zone | place: USA: East River...
CGATCGCTGCCAACCGCGGCGAGTGGTATCGCTATCCGTTCACAGTCCGCCTGGTCAACTAGCGCGGTTGGGTGGCTCTCCGTAGGGTGCCTAAGTCCTGAGGCCGCATCGGCACGGCTGCACAGTGCTGCGTCGAGTTGCACCGTGCTCGAGCCAAGAACGCGTCGGGATCATTACCGCATCAAAGGCATGCCGCCTCGAACCCCGGACGCATGAGGGGCACCTTCACCCCATAGGTTCGGGTCAAGGTGCCCTTCATGCGATAAGGCTGCGGACAACGGCGTCGGCCAGGAGGCGGCCGCGGCGGGTGAGGACCAGCCGGCCCTCCTCATAGGCGGCGGATTCGGCGAGCCCGTCGGCGACCGCCCGCTCAGCGGCCGCCCGCCCGGCCTCCGAGAGGTCGCCGAGCGGATGCCCGCTGGCCAGGCGTACCCCGAGCATTACCCGCTCCACCTGCCGATCTGCCTCGACGATCACCTCACCGGCGTGGGCCGGACTCACTCCGGCAGCCAATCGGGCGGTGTAGGCGGCCGGATGCTTGACGTTCCACCAGCGGACCCCACCCACGTGCGAGTGCGCTCCGGGCCCGGCACCCCACCAATGACCGCCCGTCCAGTAGAGGAGGTTGTGCCGGCATCGACCTGCCTCCGACCGCGCCCAGTTGGACACCTCGTACCAGCCGAAACCGGCCGCGGCAAGCGCCTCGTCGGCCATCAGGTAGCGGTCGGCGAGGACATCGTCGTCGGGCATCGGCAGCTCACCGCGGCCGATCCGCGCGGCGAGCCTCGTGCCCTCCTCCACGATGAGCGAATACGCCGAGACATGGTCGGGGCCGGCCGCGATCGCCGCCTCGAGGGACCGTCGCCAGTCGTCGTCCGACTCGCCGGGCGTGCCGTAGATGAGGTCGAGGTTGATGTGATCGAACCCGGCCGAGCGGGCCCAAGAAACCGACTGCTGAGCACGGCCGGGTGTGTGCTGCCGGTCGAGGGTCCGCAGGACATGCGGAGCGGCGCTCTGCATTCCCAGCGAGATCCGGTTGAAGCCGGCGGCCCGGAGGCCTTCCAGGTAGCGCTGATCCACCGACTCCGGATTCGCCTCCGTGGTCACCTCGACATCGGGAACGAGCCCGAACTCGTCGTCGATCGCGTGGAGCATGAGAGCGAGATCGGCGCTGGGGAGGAGCGTCGGCGTGCCGCCGCCGAAGAACACGCTCTGCACGGGCGGGGCGGGGCCCAGTACCTTTGTGGCGAACCGAACCTCGTCGATCACGGTCTGGGCGTACGTCTCCCGGCGTACGCCCGGCCCGAGCTCCTCCGCGGTGTACGTGTTGAAGTCGCAGTATCCGCACCGGGTGGCGCAATAGGGCACGTGGACATAGAAACCGAACGGCTGTTCGGTGAGACCGCGCAGCGCATCGGCTGGCAGCGAGCCATCAGGCGGGAGCGGCTCGCCCGCTGGGAGCACCGACGGTGACACGGCCCCAATTGTGGTCTATGTGCGGCAAGAATCCGCTGGCCTAGCGTCTCCAATCCGGACCACGGATCCATACGCCGACGGCTTGGCAGCCGAGGGAGGCGGGCCGGAGTGATGCCGGCGGGGTGTGGCCGGGCGTAAACGAGGGCGACGAAGGAGCCCGAGCGGGCGGGGACGACATCGCTCCGGACTGCCGACCGGCACCAGCCCATAGAGCGTGCCTGGCGTCCAGTGCAACGCTCGGACGCCCGTCGCCGGCTAGCGCGGAGCCTGGCTGTACATGGCGTCGAGGAGGTCGCGGTACTTCTGCTCGACGACCCGGCGCTTGAGCTTGAGACTAGGCGTGAGCTCCCCTGCCTCGATGGTCAAGTCCGCTGGCAAGATCGTGAAGTCCTTGATCGTCTCCCACCGCGGCAGCCGCTCGTTGAGCTCCTTGATGTGGCCTGCGAACAGTTCCCGCACCTCGGGCCGCTGGACCAGCGCCTCGTACGGCACCTCGCCGAGGCCGTTTTGCTCCGCCCACGGGTGGATCGCCTCGGCATCGACCGCGATGAGCGCGGTGCAGTAGTTCCGCTGGTCGCCGTGGACGACCATGTGGCTGGCGTACGGACAGATCGCCTTGAAGAGCACCTCGATGTTCTGCGGCGCCACGTATTTGCCGCCCGAGGTCTTGATCAGATCCTTCTTTCTGTCGGTGATCCGCAGGAAGCCGTCGTCGTCGAGTTCGCCGACATCGCCGGTGTGCAGCCAGCCGTCGGCGTCGAGCGCCTCGGCCGTCTCGTCGGGCATGTTGTGATAGCCACGCATGATGCCCGGGCCGCGCAGCAGCACCTCGCCGTCTTCGGCTATCCGCACCTCGGTGCCACCGAAGACCGGTCCGACCGTGCCGAACTTCCAATGCTCCGGCCGGTTGACGAACGTGCCCGCCGATGACTCGGTCAGCCCGTAACCCTCGAGGATCAGGATGTTCGCGGCATGGAACCACTCGGCGATGTCCTTGGACAGCGGCGCCGAACCGGACACGAAGAAGCGAACTCGGCCACCGAAACGGTTACGCAGCTTCGAGAACACCAGCCGGTCGGCCAGCCGGTATTGCATGGCAAGGAGCGCATTGGGTTGGCGTCCGGCCCGAACCTCGGCCGAGTGCTGCTTCCCCACCGAGAATGCCCAGTTGAAGATCTTGAGCTTGATGCCGCCTTCCTCCTCGACCGAGGTGAGCACGCGGGAGTACACCTTCTCGAAGATGCGCGGCGCACCGGCCATGAAGGTCGGTCGGACCACGGCAAGGTTGTCGACCAGGCGGGGGATGTCGCCATCCACGGCAGAGGACATGCCGACCGCGAGCTGCGCCGCCAGGAGCACCTTTCCGAAGGAGTGAGACAGCGGAAGCCAGAGATATTGCAGGTCGTCAGCGCGAAGGATGCCCGTCGATGCAACGGCGACCCCCTCGTACACCCAGCAGTCGTTGACCAGCCGGACGCCTTTGGGCCTGCCTGTGGTGCCCGACGTATACATGAGCGTCGCGAGGCTGTCCGGGCCGACCGCGGCGCTCGCCGCGTCGACTGCGTCAGGCCGCTCGGCCAGCAGCTTGCGGCCGCGCTCCGCGAGATCGTCCAGGGTGATGACCAGGTCTCCGTCGGCCATCCCGTCGAAGGTGACCACCTTCTCGAGCGCCGGCAGCGTTGCCCAGTGCTCACGGATCTTGGCAATTTGCTCATCGTTCTCTGCGAACACCACTCGGACGCCGGCGTCGCCGAGAATGTAGGCCACGTCACTGGACGGGGTGGTCGGATACACCGTCGTAGTCGCCGCGCCGGCACACATGATCGCGAGGTCGGCGAAGATCCACTCGACGCGGGTCCCGCTCGCGATCGCCACCCGGTCCTCCTGCCGAATCCCGAGCGAGAGCAGTCCGGCGGCTAGCTCGCGTACCCGGTCACCTACCTCCCGCCAGCTGTACGAGGTCCAGCCGTCGGCGGTCGGCTTGCGGAAAGCCTCGAGGTCCGGAGTCGCCGCGACCCGGTCCCAGAACAGCTTCGCCACCGAAGGCGGACGATTCTCGATGAGCTCCAGGTTCTCGGCCACGCTGCCACGACTCCTATCCGTGCGCCCGGCGGGCGCAACCTTGCGACGCCGAAACTACCTCGGGCGCTCACCACGACGGCGAGCCTGACCGGTTTGCCGTGATGTTACGGAGCGGTAGCCGACCTGGGAAGGGCTGTGACAGCTTGGGAGGCGGCGCCGAGGATCTTCCGTGCGTACGCCCGCGCATCCTCCTGGAGCTCAGGCGCGACGAGCAGCAACGGCACGAGCTCGCGATGACCGGTCAGTGCACGGAAGACCTGTTGCAGGGTCACGCCGTGGTCCGGCCGATGCTCCACCGTTACGTCGTCGCCGGCATGCAGCTCACCCTCGGCGAGCACCCGAAAGTAGCCGCCTGGCCTGCCTTCCACGGTGAACCGCTTGACCCACTGCGGCTCGTCCATGAAGCCCTGGAACACCGAGCATGGTATCCGTGGGGCATTGAGCTCGATCAGGACGGAGCCGATCCGCCAGCGTTCACCGATCGTCGCGTGGGTCAGCTCGATGCCCTCAACGGTGAGATTCTCGCCGAACTGGCCGTTACGCAGCTCGCGGCCGAGCATCGCCCCCCACCGGTCGAGGTCTTCTCTCGCGTACGCATAGAGGGCCTGCTCGGTGCCGCCGTGGTCGGCATGGTCGGCCTGCTCGTCGGACACCAGCCCCAGCGTCGTCACCTGGATCGGTCCAGTATGCGGCTGCTTGTCGATTGCCGAGCGCTTCAGATTCCCCCACGGCACCGCCTTGGTGCGGCCGGCGTTCACCGAGATCAGCCGTGCAGTCGTCACATCCCGACACTATTGCCGACGCCAGGATCGATCGACCCGTTTAGCGGCTCAGCTCCTGGGCTTGGCCGGCTCGGACTCGCTGGCGAGCGCTGCGATGAAGGCTTCCTGCGGTACTTCGACCCGGCCAACCATCTTCATCCGCTTCTTGCCTTCCCTCTGCTTCTCCAGCAGCTTCCGTTTGCGGGTGATGTCACCGCCATAGCACTTGGCGAGGACGTCCTTGCGCAGGGCGCGGACGCTCTCGCGGGCGATGATCCGCGACCCGATGGCGGCCTGGATCGGCACCTCGAACTGCTGGCGCGGGATGAGCTCTTTGAGCCGTTGCGCCATCGCGACGCCGTAGGCGTACGCCTTGTCCTTGTGGACGATGGCGCTGAACGCGTCGACCGGCTCACCGTGGAGCAGGATGTCGACCTTCACGAGGGCGGCCTCCTGCTCGCCGGTCGGCTCATAGTCCAGCGATGCGTAGCCGCGCGTCTTGGACTTGAGCTGGTCGAAGAAGCCGAACACGATCTCGGCGAGCGGAAGGGTGTAACGAATCTCGACCCGATCGGCCGACAGGTAGTCCATGCCGAGAAGTGCGCCCCGTCGGGACTGAGACAGCTCCATGATCGCGCCGACGTACTCGCTCGGCGCGAGCAGGGTCGCCCGAACGACCGGCTCGTAGACCTCGGCCACCTTCCCGCTTGGGAACTCCGAGGGGTTGGTCACGATGTGCTCGGTCCCGTCCTCCATCGCCACTCGGTAGACGACATTGGGCGCCGTGGAGATCAGGTCGAGGCCAAACTCGCGCTCGAGCCTCTCCCGAACGATCTCCAGATGGAGCAGACCGAGGAAGCCGCAGCGGAAACCGAAGCCGAGGGCTGGCGAGGTCTCCGGTTCGTACACGAGAGACGCATCATTAAGCCGCAGCTTGTCCAGCGCGTCCCGCAGAGCCGGGTAGTCCGAGCCATCCATGGGATAGAGCCCGGCGAACACCATCGGCTTGGGGTCCTTGTAGCCGGCGAGCGGCGTCGCGGCCGGATGCGCGGCCGACGTCACGGTGTCCCCGACCCTGGACTGGCGAACATTCTTCACGCCCGTCATCAGATAGCCGACCTCGCCGACACCGAGCCCGTCCGCGCGGCGCGGCTCAGGTGAGATGACGCCGACTTCGAGCATCTCGTGCGATGCCCGGGTCGACATCATCAGCACCCGTTCACGGGTGGACAGATGGCCGTCGATCACTCGGACGTAGGTCACCACGCCGCGATAGCTGTCGTACACCGAATCAAAGATCAACGCCCGGGCAGGCGCGGCCGGGTCTCCGACGGGCGGCGGTATCTCGGCGGCCAGATGGTTGAGCAGGTCCTCCACACCTTCGCCGGTCTTCGCCGAGACCCGCAGGACGTCATCGGGCGAGCAGCCGATCACGTGGGCGAGTTCGGCAGCGTACTTGTCCGGCTGTGCGGCGGGCAGGTCGATCTTGTTGAGGACCGGGATGATGTGCAGGTCGTTCTCGATCGCGAGGTAGAGGTTGGCGAGCGTCTGCGCCTCAATGCCCTGCGCTGCGTCCACCAGCAGGACGGCTCCCTCACAGGCGGCCAGGCTGCGTGACACCTCGTAGGTGAAGTCCACATGGCCGGGTGTGTCGATCATGTTGAGGATGTACGTCGTGCCGTCCGCGGCGGTCCATGGCAAGCGGACGGCCTGACTCTTGATCGTGATTCCCCGCTCGCGCTCGATATCCATCCGGTCGAGGTACTGGGCCCGCATCTGCCGTTCGTCGACAACGCCTGTGAACTGCAGCATCCGGTCGGCGAGCGTGGACTTGCCGTGATCGATGTGGGCGATGATGCAGAAGTTGCGAATCACCGCCGGGTCGGTCCGGCTGGGCTCAGGGATGGCGGGCAAGGGTCGACGTCCTAGGGCGTGTCTAGAGCTGAACGATGAGGTCGGCCCCATGGTCCCACAGCGGCGCCACCGACTTTCCCGGCGCGATCTCTCCCCGCGCTGTCTGCCGCAGGCTGGACTTAGCTCCGCGCTGCATCATCCCGGGCCCGAAATGTCCGACTCCTGAGTGCATACGGGGCGCGAAGTGATGCCGGAAGGCACGACGTCTCTGCGTGTTGGCACCGAGCTGACTGAGGCGCTGGGCGGCAGTCCTGCCACATCCGCAGGCGTTGCGTTCGGTCTCTGAAGCCCGAGTCGCCAACGAGAGCTCAAACCCCCGATGCTCAGCACGCGGGGATCTTTCCGATGGGTCAACGACTCGACCTACGCGGGCATCCGGCATGAGTCAACGCGCAACTTGGAGCTGGCAAAGGAATCTTGCTAGGCTGAGCGCTCGTGTGTGGCGCATCTGTTGCTGCGCGTCCACCCAATCCTTTTCCAATGACCTAAGGCACACCTGTGGCGAATATCAAGTCCCAGATCAAGCGGAATAAGCAGAACGAGGTCGCTCGCCTGCGGAACAAGGCCGTCAAGTCGTCGCTCAAGACTGCTATCCGCAAATTCAGGGAGGCCACTGACGCCGGCCAGACCGATGAGGCTGCCGTTTTGCGGCGCGATGCGTCGCGGCAGTTGGACAAGGCGGTCAGCAAGGGCGTGATCCACCGCAACCAGGCCGCCAACAAGAAGGCCGCCATGGCCAAGGTGGCCGCCCCCGCTCGCTAGCCGGACGCGCGCAAGGTCGTCAGCCGCGCACCGTCGTCGTCCGCGGCACCGTAGCCGGCAGTCCGCGGGGAGCCCGATCAGCCTCGTGCCCGCGCAACGGCAACGATCGCGCGCTCGAGCGCGTAGTCCGCGCTCGTCCCCGCACCCTTCACGGCCATATCCGCCTCGGCGACCGCCCGCATTGCGACCGCGACACCCTGGGGAGTCCAGCCACGCACCTGCTGGCGGAGCCGATCGACCTTCCACGAGGGCAGGCCGAGCTCGCGGGCGAGATCTGCCGACCGCAGGCCTCGCCGGGCACTGCCGATACGCGCCAGATTTCGCAGGCCCATCGCGAGGGCCGCGGTGACCAGCACCGGATCCACGCCGGAGCCGAGCGCCCAGCGCAGGTTGGCGAGCGCCTCGCCCAGCCGGCCCTCCACGGCGTTGTCGGCGACCATGAAGCTGGTGACCTCGGCCCGGCCCGCGTAGTAACGCCGAACCACTGCTTCGTCGACCACCCCGGTGGTGTCGGAGACGAGCTGACTGCAAGCGTTGGCGAGCTCGCGGAGATCGCCCCCCACCGCGTCGAGCAGCGTCCGCGCGGCGCCCTCGGTCAGCTGCCGCCCCGCAGCGCGTACCTCTGAGCGGACAAAGGTGATCTTGTCCGCGTACCTTCGAAGCTCCGCACACTCGAGCACGTCAGCGCCTGCCGCCCGCGCCGCATCGACCAACGCCTTACCCCTGGCGTTTCCTTTGTGTACGAGAACCAGGGCCACCGACGGCACAGGATCGGCCACGTAGTTGATCAGCTCCGCCACCACATCCTGGCCGAGATCTTGTACGTCTCGCACGACGAGGGCCGACCTGGTCGCGAAGAGCGACGGGCTCGTGAGGGTGGCCAGCATGCTCGCTCCGAACGAATCCGCCGACAGGTCGTGCACGTCCGCCTCACCGTCAGCGGCCCGCACCCCGGCGATCACCTGGGCCACAGCCCGCTCCGCCAGAAACTCCTCGGGCCCGATCACCAACGTGACGGCCGGGGGTTCGGCGGCCATGGGCACAGCAGGGGTGGACATCGCGCCCAGCATGTCACGGCGCTCTGACAACCACGCCCGAACGTGACTGGCTGCTTCCTGCCCTCCTACGCGGGGCTGGAGATCCGGCCATTCCTGGGCTCGGCGCGGAGCCACGCCGTGGATGTCCGCGCAGCCCCACGGCACGAGTGCGGCGATCCGGCGGCGCGGACCGCGGCGATCCGTCGGGCGACGCCGGCGCGGGGATCCGGCGGCGCGGAGTGCGGGGCGATCCAGCGGCCTGGAGTGCGGCGATCCGACGACTGCCAGATAGAGCCCTGTCAATTACCACGGACGTTGTCCGTCGGACATTGAGCAGCGCCATCTCGCTGCGGTGTGCCGTTTCAGGCTCAGGGCGAGCGGCCGCGGGCGATCGCACGGAGAGCCTGTCCCGCCGCGGCGACCGCGACATCACCGCGCTCATCGGTCCGGAGAACCGCAGCGCCAGTGCTCTCCAGCGCGCCCACAGTGCTCGGTGCCGGCTGACCGTAGTCGTTGCCGGCGCCGACGCACACCAGCGCCACCCGCGGCCGGACGGCGACCAGCAGACGACTGTCCTGATAGGCCGAGCCGTGGTGCGGGACCTTGTACACGTCGGCGTGAAGATCGCCACCGCCGGACAGCAAAGCCGCCTGGGCCGGTGGCTCGATGTCGCCGGTGAGGAGGAGGCGCACTCCCCGCAGCTCGGCGAGCATGACAACGCTGGCGTTGTTCGCTGCGGAGCCCTCCCCGTTCACCTGACCCCCACCAAGCAGGACCCGTGGCCCAAGGACTGTCAGCCGAGCCGGGCCCACCTGCCAGATCTCGCCGGCCACCGCTGCGCGCACTCGAACCTTGGCCTGTGCCGCCCATCGGCGTACGTGCACAGCGTTCTCTGCTGGGTCGTCGAGCGGGCTGACGACGATCTCACCGACGGCGCGTCCGTTCAGCACGCCTGGTAGGCCGGCGACGTGGTCGGAATGGAAATGGGACAGCACGACCAGCGGGAGCGTCCGTACACCGAGATCACGTAAGCACCGATCGACCGGCCGCGGATCCGGTCCGGCGTCCACTAGCACGCCGCTGTGAGCGGCTAGGCGCAGGACGAGCGCATCCCCTTGGCCGACATCGCAGGCGACGATCACCCAGCCGGGCGGTGGCCACCCGACCGACAACGACGGCCGCAGAGCCAGGACGACGGCCGCTGCCACACAGGTGAGAACGACCAAGGGAGTACGGCGGACGCGTCGAGCCATGACCGCGCCGACAACGAGGAAGCCGACGGCCGCAAGGGCGCCAAGTGGGCCGGATTGCCAGGGCAGCACCGATCCAGGCAGCTCGGCGAACAACGCGGCGACCCGTACGATCCATGACGCCGGAAGGCCCGCGAGGTGGCCTAGGAATGCGGCAACGGACTGTGAGGCAGGTGCGCACATCGCTGCCAGCAATCCGAGGATGGTCGTCGGGGCGACGGCGGGCGCGGCGAGCAGGTTGGCGAAGACTGCGATCAGGCTTACCTGACCGGCGAGCATCACGAGCACCGGCAGGCATGCGACCTGAGCGGCCGCGGGCACCGCCAGCGACTCGGCAAGGAGCCTGCGCAGTCGTCCGGCAGTCCCGGACCGCGAACCCCCGGACTGGGCATGCCGGCCGCCTATCCGATCGGCCCAGCGGGGTGCCAGAACCAGAATCCCGCCGGTCGCCAGCGCCGACAGTGCGAAGCCGTACGATCTCGCCAGCCACGGGTCGATCAGTAGGAGCACACACACGGCGACGCACAACGAGCTGAGGCCCGCGCGCTGACGACCGGTCAAGGTGGCAGCGATCACGATGACCGCCATGACGGCAGCTCTCAGCACACTCGGCTGCGGCCGGGCGAGGAGGACGAACCCGACGATCGACCCGAGCGCCAACAGCGGTGGCAGCCGACCCCGGATACCGACCACTCGAGCCAGACCCAGCAGAAACCCCACCAGAATCATGAGATTCGCGCCGCTGACCGCGAGGAGGTGGGTCAGCCCCGCCCGTTTGAACTGCTCGCTGAGCTCTTCCGGCATTTGGGATGTGTCTCCGACGACAATGCCGGGTACGAGCCCTCGCTCGGCCGGCCGGAGTGCTGACACGGCATCGCGAAGGCCAGCGCGCAGCCCGGTCGCCCCCCGTTGGATTGCCGACGGACCGTGCTGCAGGATCGGTCGACCGCGGGCCGAGATGACGGTGGCGGTGCCGTCGATTCGCTGCGGCTGCGACAGACGACCGAACGCGCGTACGCGCGAACTTGGCGCGAGATCGCGCCAAGACGCGGCATCGGCAAGCACGATGACCGGCAGGCGTACCCGGAGGTTGCGGACTCGTTCCAGCCGCGCTTGGAGCTTGACGCGATCCACTCGGTCGGTCCTGGACGGGATCGGTTGCGGGTCGCCGGTCACCACCATCTCCAGCCAGGCCGCCTCGCCGCTGCGGGCCATGGATGCGACCGGCCCACCGCTGACCGCCGCAAGGCGCGCAGCCGACGCACCGCCGGCTGCCGCACCGATCACCAGAACGGCGGCGAGTGGACGTGCCCACCGCGGCCGATCCCGCCCTGACTCTCCCGCCATCCCGCTGCCGGACTGGATATCGCGGGCTTGCGGTATGCTCGCCTGTCCCACCGTGGCGTTCACTACTGCCTCGTCGGGCGCTGATGTGATCCTCGTCTTCGCCGCGGCCAAGAGGCATAGGACAGCGGCACTGGCCAGGGCACAGGCAACCGCCGCGCCTGCGGCGACACCGACGGCCGGCACCAGCCAGGCTGTCCCCCACGCCGAGGCCGCTGGACCGAGTAGACGCAGATCAACAGGAGAGCTTGGCGACCGTGCCACAAGATCTGCGGGGCTGCCCGGCGGATCAGCAACCTCCGTCGCTTCGTCGCCGCCGGCGGCCGGCATCACACCCGGACCAGGTCTTTGAGCTCTGCAAAGCGCTGATCGCCGATGCCGCTGACCTGGCGTAGCTCGTCGACCGACGTGAACCGCCCCTGCTTGAGTCGATAGTCCAGGATGCGCTGCGCCAAGACCGGCCCGACGCCGGGAAGCTCCTCGAGTTGATCCAACGTCGCCGCATTCAAGTCGAGCGGACCAGTCGGCACACTGCCCGCAGCCGCCGTCGTCCCTGGCGATCCTGCAGGTGGAGGCACGCCGACGAGAATCTGTTCCCCATCGGTCAAGACACGCGCCAGGTTGAGCCCAGCCGTTTGGGCGCCGGGTAGCGCGCCACCAGCAGCCTCGAGTGCATCGATGACGCGAGATCCCTTCGGGACTCGCACGATGCCGGGGTGCCGGACCTTGCCCTCTATGTCGACGATCAGCTCTCCTCCGGAGGCAAGTGGCCCGGCCGTAACACCGCCCGCCGCTGCCCCGCCTGAGGGTTGGTCACCGGGAGGGCTCTGGTTCGGCGAGCCAAGCGCTGGTGATACGGCGACCGCCGGCGGAACGTCGATCTGTGCCGGCCGGGACCGTACGAGGTAGACGACGCCGAGAGTCGCGCCAAGGAGACTCGCAAGTGCGATGACAACGACGGAGCGGATGTCCATCCCGAACCGCCCGGCACGCAGGCCGAGCGGCAGACGGTCGGCGATCGCCGACCGAAGCACAGCGGTGGTTGATCGGTCGTCCACCGCACCACTGCACCGCGCCCGGTGTGTTGCAGGCCATGGATCGCGGCGGATCTGTGGACAGAGGTAGCAGAAATCTCGACCGCGTGGAAAACGGCCGAGGGCTCTATTCGACGCCGGTGTCCGAGTAGGGCCCGACGATTACGGCGAGCATCCCCGGGCCGACATGCGCACCGACGACGGCGCCGACCTCGCGGACGTACAGATCCCGCAGGCCTGGCAGCCGGCGCTGCAACCGGGATGCGAGCGCTTCGGCGCGTCCCGCGGATGCCAGGTGATGCACGGCCAGGTCGACCGGTGCTCGACCGGCAGCCGCTGCGCCCAGCTCTTCCAACCGCAGGATCGCCCGGCTCGATGTCCGCACCCGCTCGAGCAGTCCGATCTTCCCGTCCTGGATGTGCAGCAGCGGCTTCACGGCGAGCGCGGATCCCAGCAGCGCCCTGGCGGTGCCGATCCGGCCGCCCCGGCGGAGGTACTCGAGAGTGTTCACATAGAAGAAGGACGACGTGGCATCAGCCCGGGCCTTCGCCGCCGCCGCCACCTCGGCAGGCCCGCCGCCACGCTGAGCGGCCTCCGCAGCGGAGATGACCGCGAATCCTAGGGCCAGCCCGAGCACCCCCGAGTCGACAACATGAACGGGGATCTCGGCCGCGCGCGCGGCCAGCCGGGCCGACTCGACCGTGCCCGACATCTCCCCGGATAGGTGTACGGAGACTACGGCGGTGCAGCCGCGCGCGGCCGCCGCGCCGTACACGCGGGCGAACGCGTCGGGCGCGGGGCGGGAGGTCGTCACCGGTACGTATCGGCGCAGCGCCTCGGCGAGCTTGCCGGTATCCGCCTCGGTCATTTCGTCAAACGCCCGCCCGGCGATCACGACGTCGAGCGGGACCACCTCGATCCCGTGCTTCGCGACGAGCTCGCTCGGCAGATAGGCGGTCGAGTCGGTGACCACGGCGACGCGCGAGGTCTGCGCGGACGGCATGCCGCTGTCCTCGTAGACATCCGCACCAGACATGACGTGCAGCGTAAGGCACATCCCTGCGGCTGCAGAAACGCCCGCATGCGGACGAGCGACAGTTTTCGCCCGAGGAATGAACGCACCTTTACCCGAACGCGCCACGCCGAGCGATCGACCGGACGCAGCCACCCCTTCGCCTTAGCCGCGTGAGTGCACCGCTAGGCATGAAAGGCACCCTCACCCCGTCTCGCCACGCATGAAGGGCACCCTCACCCGAACTTCTGGGGTGAGGGTGCCCTTTATGCGATGGGGTGGCGGGCCGGCGGCGTTGGGGGCTAGGCAGGGACGACGTTGACCAGGCGGGGAGCCCGGATGACGACCCTACGGACGGCGCGATCGCCCAGCGCGCGGCGAACCCCAGGGCTTGCCAGTGCTCGCTCACGCAGCTCGTCCTCGCTGATGGACACCGGTACTTCCAGGCGATCGCGCAGCTTGCCGGCCACCTGGACGACACAGACCACCGTCTCCTCGGCCAGCAGTGCGGGATCGGCCTCGGGCAGCGACGAGAAGGTCACCGACTCGGCATGCCCCAGCCGTGACCACAGCTCCTCGCCGATATGCGGAGCGAACGGTGACAGCAGCTGGACCAGCGGCTCCGCCACCTCGCGCGGCACGGGAGCGTCTCGCTTGGTCAGGTGGTTGTTCAGCTCGATCAGCTTGGCGATCGCGGTGTTGAAGCGCAGCGCCTCCATGTCGTTGCGCACGCCGTCGATCGCCCGGTGGACCGCCTTACGGGTCTCCTCGTCGGCGGGTGTGTCCACAACGGTTGTGGCACCCGTCACCTCGTCCACGATGTTGCGCCACACCCGTTGCAGGAACCGGAACGAGCCGACCACCGCCCTCGTCTCCCACGGCCGGCCCTGGTCCAGCGGACCCATCGACATCTCGTACAGACGGAAGGTGTCGGCACCGTACTGCGCGCAGACCTCGTCGGGGGTCACAACGTTCTTCAGGCTCTTGCCCATCCGCCCGTACTGGCGGTTGACCGGTTCGCCCCGCCATTCCCATCCGCTGTCGGTCTCTTCGACCTCGGCCGCAGGAACGTAGGCGCCGCGCTGGTCGGTGAAGGCGTACGCCTGGATCATTCCCTGGTTGAACAGCTTGCGGAACGGCTCCTTGCTGCTTACGTAGCCCAGGTCGTACAGGATCTTGTGCCAGAAGCGGGAGTACAGCAGGTGCAGGACTGCGTGCTCGGCCCCGCCGACGTAGAGATCCACGCCGCCGGAATCGCCCGGCCACTCCGGTCCCATCCAGTAACGCTCGACCTCGGGATCGCAGAACCGCTCCCCGTTCGTCGGGTCCAGGTAGCGCAGCTCGTACCAGCACGAGCCGGCCCAGTTGGGCATGACGTCGGTCTCGCGCTGGTAGTGCTTGGGCCCGTCGCCCAGGTCCAGGGTCACCTCTACCCAGTCCGTTGCACGCGCCAGCGGGGCTTCCGGTTGTGAGTCCTTGTCGTTGGGGTCGTACAGCTTCGGTGAATAGTC
>Ga0184635_10000173_pt1 | contig 14142 bp, 26 predicted proteins | sample PLM3_30_b2_FD_133147 | JGI IMG/M metagenome (GOLD analysis project Ga0184635, IMG submission 133147) | Groundwater sediment microbial communities from an aquifer in East River, Colorado, USA - PLM3_30_b2 | ecosystem: Environmental > Terrestrial > Soil > Riparian zone | place: USA: East River...
GAATAATAATTTCAGAAGCTTTTTAAGTTGTGCCGAATAGGAATCACCTTCCTCGGGATAGATCGTCCAACCATGCTCCACGCATTGCCGCGCCGCGACGATGACGCGGATGCGGAGAGGAACATATGGGCGGTGGAGTTTCATGGGTACGCCTGCCGTATCGCCCAAAAGATAACGATCCACCAAACAGGTATGACCACGAACCAAAAAATGGTTTCTCGTCTGCTCATTTCTCCGGCTCCGCAAAAGACTCTTGCAGGCGCACGCGGATTTCTTCGCTAAGCGTAACGCCTCTCGCGATTGCAGATTCTACTATTTTGTTATTAAGCGAGACGGGAATGTGAGCATTAATGCCGACTTTCCTCTCTCGTTGTTGGCGGATACGCGGCGGCATTTTTAGAATAGTCTGTTGCTGATGTGGCTCAGACTCATCGGGGTTTCGCGGTGATTTATTAAGCAATGCGTCTAGCGACGCTTTAGGAACCCGCCAAGATGTGCCAATGCGAACAGCAGGGATCTCGCCTGAGCGAACTCCATCATATGCAAGGTTGCGTCCAATGCCCAAAAGTTCTGCGGCTTCTTCAACGGTGTACATTAAAGATTCGTTCATGGTGTTATTTCTCCAACTCCGTACGCCGCGCTCTATTTAATTTTCTTAACTTTTCGGCTGATATCGTTGCTCCTTCGCCAGTCGCCTTGCCACGCAAACTCCCGCAATTCAAACATATGCCATGCCAATAATCGTCGATTAGTATTCGACCCGGCTCATACTTTGCGCAGAGACAGGGCTCATCGTGCACCGCGCCGTGAGCGCGCTTGGGCAAATTCATCAGCCAATGTCTTATTTGTTGTTCAAATGTGCTCACTTCTCCAACTCCGTGCGCCGCTTGGCGACCAGAATTTCGACCGGCTCGCGTTCTTCGGACGTCACGCCGAGCGCGTTGCGCAGTTTCTTTTCGGCAGTCCACCGCACGAACAATTCGGTGCTGTCTTTGCAATCTGCGATCCAATCGCGGGCATACGGCGCATAGTCGCTCGCCTTCTTGAGGGCCTTTATTTCCGCCTCAAGTGTTTCCGACAGCTTGGCCGCGCCGGTTTTTTCGGCATTGTCAGCGATCCGCTTCACCTCGGCCTTTGACGGCAGGTGCCGAGCGGGAGTTAGGGACGTGGTTTGCTCAAGCGTATCGGGCTCTTTTGATGATTTGACCCCTTTTGTTCTCTTGGACGAGCCCGCAGGAAGCCCACTGGTGCGTTTATCTGCCTTCTCCCGGCCATCGGCCTGCCCAGGTTCTGCCGCCTCACCGCCATCCCCCTGCGCCCCAGTTTTGGGGGTATCGTGTGCGCTATGCTCGATGGTTTGGCCTGCTCCGGCGATCTGATCCAACTCACGGGCGGCGTGCCCTGCCTTGTGGCCTTCGTCCGAACGGTCCGCGCCAACAAGACGGGCGTGCAGGCCGGGAGCGACGTCGTCGCCCTCGCGCCCCAGCTCAGCCTCCTGAATTAATTCCTCACGGGTGTAGACGCCAAGCAAGACTTCCGGCACCCACTTGCGCGCCCATCTTAGAACGGAAAAATACCAAAGTTGTTGATCCGTATCGGTTTTCCAAAGCGGACTTTTACCTTTTATTTCTGAAACTGGTGGCGACGTATATTCTCGTGTATCACCATTAGTAAACATCCCACGCACCGTGCAAGTACGTCCGTCGCCTTCTCCGGCATACTCAACTTCAAGACGATGCTGCAACGGCGCACGCGCATTAATTACGGCGTGAACCAATTGCGATTCCCATGCGATGCGGTCATTCACCACATAGCATTTGCTCGCGACAGCAAACGGATCCATGCGCCAACCAATTGCCTGCATAGTAATTCCCAAACAAGCACCGACATTGCCTCGGAACTCTTCTTTTATAAAATATCCGGATGTTGCCATGCCTTTGGCAAAGTCCATTACTTGCGTGACGTTGGAAAAAATAACGCCGCCCGCAGCGGACGACACGCCGATTTCTTTCATTGCTTGTTTGTCGAGCACTTCCGGGCCGCGCTCGATCAAGTCACGCCTTGTCGGACGCGATGGCGTCGGCTCGCCGATTTTCTCATCGTGATCGATGACTTCTTTCTCATCGTGATCGATGACTTCGTTCATTTTTTATCCCCAATTTTCGGTAGACGTTCGGCGCTTGCGAGCGCCTCGACGAGTGCCTGCACCGCACTGTCTCCATCGCCGCGCTTTACGGCAGCAGTCGCGACGTCGATTAGGTTCTTCATCAACTTGATCTCTTCGTCCTCGGTGCTCACTTTTTATCCCCTATGAACTTTTTCGACAGGTCGTCCATGCGACCGCGCAGGATTGTGACTGCGGCAGACATGGCCTCCATGTCGCTTGACAGTTCTTTTGATTGACGCTTGATATACTCAGTCTCGCCGGACTGAAAATTGCCAAGCAGTGTTTTCAGCTTCTCCGTCTCATGCACAACCTGCGCTTTGGAATTAATTTCTGCTGTGGCTTCTATTTCTGCGACGATCCTCTCGGCCGCCTGTTGAAGCTGTAGCTCGGAGAAAATGAATCCGAACGACTTGTTGATGTGGCCGCTGGTTAGAATTTCTATGATGCGTTCTTTGGTCATGCGTCGCCTCCTGTTTTAATTTTTGACACGTTCACCGCGTTTCGGATTTGCCGACTTTTCTAAGTTTTTGCGTCCCGGGCGATGTCCGTCATCAATGCGACGTGGTCTTTCTTCGCGTAGTTCACGTAACGCCGCCATCCGACGCGTAAGCGTCGCCACCATAGGGGGCTCTTTGAGGTACTTTTGTGCGATTTCTAATGCGCGGCGTGCGTCACCAAACCCTACATACTTGTTGATCCACATAAGCCCGGATAAAATAGGAACGATGCTGTAGCGATTACATCGCAAGCAAACCTCCACCTTGGCGGCAGCACCAGCTTTTTCATAAGTTTTATATTGTGTACCGAGCCAGATCTCTTCGCCGGTCCATTTGTTTTGCAAATGGATCGCATAGCGCAAATCCGGCTTAGTTTTTACTTTTTTAGTTCGCACTATTGTCTCCGTTTGGGTTAGTTGCCGGGGCATTTCTGCCCCGGCATTGGGGCGGCAAGGTTTGATCCTTGCTGCTTCCACCACTTCCCCGCTCTGGGGAAGCTCTCAGGCTTGAGATTGTTCTTCAATCAATCTCGAGCCTTTGTGCGTATCTAGATCGACCAGCGCCTTGTCTACGATGGCGTTGATGCGAGTACGTACCGCACCCTTGTCTTTGGTTGCAGCACTCATTCGTTTTGCGGACGCTGAGACTTGTCCGGTTGCGAGTTTTTCATCGCGCAACTGTTGCATTTGTGCGGCAGTTAGGGCCGCTGGTGTCCCGTCTCCAAGGTGAAAATCGCGATTAAGTGTAATCACGGTCAACACACCGGATTCCGTGTGGCGTGGTACGCAAAAAACTGTTTCTTCGTACCATTTATCGAGCCACTTGCGCGCCGCATAAAATCCGGCACGCAATCTTGGTCCGTATTCTTGTACATGTTCGGACTTTTCAATCAGGCTCTTTTCATCGAACTCTGGCATTGTTGCTGCCAAAGCTTGGAACACGTCGCTGTACTTATTGCCGCCATTTGGACCATCTTCCCAAATGAACGTATAACCGAGGCGTTGCATGGCTCGCAAAAACGCCGCAGCGGATATTTCCTTGTGACGTTCTCGATCTAAGTTTCCAACTTTGCTAGTTAAGCTCTGAAGGGCTTTTGCTGCGTTGGAGCTGAACGAACTTTCTTCTATCAATTCAACGGCAGCATCGATGTCTTCGGTATTCATAACAATCAGCCTTTCTGATGCGACAGCATCTTTGTTGCGGGAGTAATATCTTTAGACCCCGAGAGCGTTTCCCGCTCACGTTCAACGAGGGTATCCAGCAACTCAGAAAAATCCGTAATCTTGCCACGGATGATTTTTCGTTCGCGCGGACCAAACATGTCCACGTATTTCAGAACCGTTTTGATGCGCGGTTCGATGTCTTTTAGATCGTCAGCTATCTTGATTAAGTAGTCGACGGGATCGATTCCCCGGGCGGCCTTTTTAAATTTTTCCCGTTCTTCTTCTGCTTTGGCTTGTTTTCGGCGCGCGGCAGCAGCACCACTGACGTCATCCCACCACACTTCCAAGGTCTTCTTGATCTTGTCGTGCATTACTCGTTCATTGAGAATAAGCGTCGCCGCAGCAGAGTGATGCTTTTTATCAATCCCAAGCTGCTTAATCGCCGCAGCGAAATCAGTCATGCGATTGGGGGTATCGAATTTAAGCAGCACAGATTTAGCAATGTTGCCCTTGCCGATTTTCTCTGCGGCGTCGTTCAGTTTTTGGGCTGCGGCTCTTGCCTCAGCAGCTTCTCTTTCTAATCGCTCACGCTCTGCCTTATCTTCCTCTTCTTTTGCAAGCCGCTCCTTTTCTTTAGCTTCGGCTTCTTTGATCTTGGCTTGAGCGCGCTTGGCGGCTTCACGTTCTTCGGCATAGCGGGCATTGATTACAGTCGAGATCGTGGTTGCACGCATCTTGCCGCAAGGAAGATATTCTGAAAGGAAGCGCCGTCCCAATCCTTCGCCTTCAAAGAAATCTTTGCGGACTTGATCGAAGCCGTGACCGTCCCTTGTCGGATCGCGGGTGGTTCCGGTCGGAACCACCCGCCCCATCTCCTCGTTGAATTCCTCCCAAGTGCCGTTTTTGCCGATCTTTTTGAGGGCCTTCTCGATCAGGTCACAACCGACTCCTATATTCTCCATTGCAATGGCTGGTGTGACGCCACCCTGCATTTCGTTTTCGTCGACCATAGAGCAATACATTTCCCAGTCGGTTAGATTGGCGACGGGAATGGTGATGGTGTCGACTTCAATGGAATTGTCTTTGAGTGCGGCGAGACGATTATGGCCGTAGGCCAACTCATATTTGCTGTCGCGTGTCGGATGTTCGCGAACAACGATGTTGTCCCAAAAACCGGTACGCTCGTAGGATTCAAGCAACTGCCCGATACGTTCCGGCGAGGTGGGGTTTAGGTTTAGATCGCGGTGTGGATTAGGTAGGATATCAACCACCGCAATTTTTCGATGTGGGGCACTCCGTAATTCTATTTTCATTTCCATTCTCCATGTATCACCGCAGCGTCATGCTGCTTTCAGTGAACTCGTTTACAATCCAAACTCCAACTTGTCGTCGATCTGCTTCTGCGCGTATTCCGGCAGTTCAATATTTTCCGCGTCCTCGCGTTCGCCACCGGGACCGGGCCAATGCTTTGACGCAAGGCAGCGCGCGATAACGTCGAGGCAATACCTGTTTTGCTTTTCACCACGATCAAGATCGTTGTCTTTCAGCGTGACGACGCGCACACAGAACGGGTCGGTCTTTTCCACGAAGATCAAAGTGTGCGTTGACTGTTGAATGCCGATCACCTCGCGCGCCGCGCGCCGCGTCAGCGCGCCTTGCTGGTGATAGCCGTTGTCGGCAATAGCCTTTTGCAGATCGCGCCACAGAACGGACGTGGTTGTTTTGAGATCGACGAAGTCGACACTGCTCGTCGGTATCGCGTCGGGACGAACCTTGACCCAAAGTCCGGTGGTTTTGTCCTTGAGGAATATACTACGCTCGATCATTCCGTTGAGCGCACCGGCCTTGATGACCGGATGCTTGGACAGCGAGTCAGCCATGCCCCGGATCGAGGCGACCATGTCGGGGGTGAGTACCGACTTGCCTTCGGCCTCGCGCGCGGTGCGCCAGTCGCGGCAGTGCTGCGCTTGAAACGTCCACTTCTTCATCTCGCCAGTTTTTGAATCTGGATATTCTGTTGGGTGCGCGGCGAATAGTTTGGCAAAGTACGGCTCGCCCAAGAACAAATGATGCGCAGCGCGACCTAGAACAAAATGCGCCTTGTCTGGGCGCTCGACGCGGTTGGGGTTGCCAGGCCACTCGCAATAGAAGTGTGCAGGTGACTTCGCGAACAAGGTGCGCAGGCCAGAGGACGACACCGACGGCCCGGCGCAGATATCGCCACGGTGATAGGTGTCGAGGCCAATCTGGCTATACAGACCGGGCTTAACTATAGGCTTTCCGTTCCATTCAGTTGTTTTCATAGCCTGTCCCCGACCGGGAGAACCTGGACACTAGGCGAAACTTTTCGCTAGCGCAAGTCTAAAGGGGTTGACAGATGCGGAAAAGATTCGCTAGCTTGGAACTATGCCAGTGCCAGGCCAAATAGAGGACGCGTCCCGTAAGTTCCTCCTGCACGTGACCCGCATTTATGCAGCGCACAAAAACCTTGCTATCGCTACTGTGGCGCGGAGGTTTCATGGTGCGGACTCGTTCCTCGACGACTTCGAAACCGGCGAGCGGACGGTAACGTTGCGGAAGTACGACGAGATGATAGAGGCTCTCAAAGCCGACTGGCCAGACGGGGTGAAGTGGCCTAAAAAAAAGTAGCGTGGCGTTAGTGGCGTACCTAAGGTTTATTTACGAATCATTATAAACGCTCTGCCATGCAGCTAAAACACGACGAGCCCAGAACAATATTCCCAGTCAAGCTTGACGGTCTTACGACCGCCCGGTTAATGAAGATCGCGGACATTGCCCACGCGAGTCCGTCCTCTCTCATTGCCGCGATTGTGCATGACGTCCTTGAAGATGACGCACGCATGCACCAGGCTGAATTCACTGATCTTAAAAGCGGAAAATAGTCCGCAGTCGACTGTTGACTTGGAATCTGGTTTAGTACCGACTCTCTTTTCGTCGGGGCAATTCACAATGCAACAACTGATAAGATACAACGCTGCGCGCAAAGCGCTCGCGGAAGCAAACCGCGTTGACGAAGCAAAGGCTATCCGCGACAAAGCCGTCGCTATGCAGGTCTACGCCAAGCAGGCTAAGGACCACGAACTGATCAATTATGCCACCGACATCCGCATTCGCGCCGAGATGCGGGCGGGAGAACTCTTAATAAAGATGGCGGAACGGGGAGAACGGCGTGATCATTCTCAGAGGTCGCGCGGTGCTACCTCTGATCTCCCACCCAAACTCTCCGACCTTGGCGTCAGCAAGACACAGTCTAGCCGTTGGCAAAGGCTGGCAAAGCTGTCTGACAAGCAACGTGAAGAGAAAATAGCTGCGGCAAAAAAGAAGGCGGCGGCAGCGCTTGATGCTGTTGCAAAAACTACACGCGTTGAATTGCGGGCAGCAGATGAAAAGCGGGTTAAGTCGCTCAAGCCAATCAAGGACAAGTTCAAAACGCTCATCATCGATCCGCCGTGGGATTACGAATGGCTTTCGATTGCTGGCCGAGCGGCTCCCGGCTACGCAACGATGACTCACGAACAGCTTTTAAAGTTGAATGTTTCAAGATGGGCCGAAGACAATTGCCATTTGTATCTTTGGGTGACGAATAATTTCATGACGCGGGGGTGTGAGTTGATGGAACGGTGGGGATTCCAGCACAAGACCGTGCTGACGTGGCACAAGCTTTCAAGAAAAGGAAACGGTTGGTTTGGCCTTGGAACATATTTTAGGAACGCGACAGAGCATGTCCTATTCGGCGTTCGAGGAACTCTCAGGACGCGCGTGGCCAACATCCCGACTTGGTTTGAAGCTCCCATTGGGGCGCATAGCGAAAAGCCAGAAGCTTTTTACGATATTGTGCGCAAGGCATCGTTCTTGCCCTGCGGCGAAGGCTTTCAGCGAGAGCCGCGTCCAAAATTCATAAACCTATTTGCTGAAAACAAGCCCATGCTGGAGGCAGCAGAGTGAACGAATTCTTAAGCGACGACAAATTTCAACGCGCAAAGCGCGACACAATTCTAGTTCCGTTTTTATACGACCGGTATTTTTGGGAACGTTACCGACTGCTCGACGGAGAATGGGACTATCAGTCGCGCGGCATTGACACGCTAATATTCAACGGCACAGGGGCACCTACCCATATCGAGGAGAAGATAGTCCGCGAGAAACATACTGCGTTTGCGCTTGAGACTAAAAGCTGCACCGTCGAAGGCTATGAAAAGCCTGGCTGGATGTTCTACGGCGAAGCGGACCGGATGCTCTTCTGCTTTACGGTGCCGAAGGGATTGGACTGCTGGTGGATCGACTTCCCGGCGTTGCAACAATGGTTCTGGCCGCAAGAGAAAAACTTTGCAACGTTTCAAATGAAGACAAGAAACAGAACAGCGGGGCGGGTCGTGCCTATCGATGCGATACCATATGCAATTCTCATTCGTAATTTTCACCTCCCAGAAAAGGGGTCGCCGGTATGAAACCAGAACGCCTGCCTTGGTTCAAATGCTACCCGACAAAACTTCTCGGCGCGTTGGCGGCAATGAAGCCAATGGAAGGCTACGTCTATTGGATAGTGTGTCTGCGCATTTATGAAGTTGGCGGACCATGCGCGGACACGCTCGACGCGCTCACCCGCCGCTGCGGCACGACTAAACGGCGGGTGAGCGACGCATTAGACTCCCTCTTCAAGGCCGGAAAATTGGAGCGGAAACCCGAGGGAATATCCAACCCGTTTGCAGAGCGTGTGCTCGACGATAGTCGAACGCTTTCGCAGAAGCGTTCAAACGCTACCGCGGGAGCGGTTGAACAGCGGGCCGAAATTCCCCAACAGAATCAAAACAGCGAGGGTCTTTTTGATACGCGTTTGATACATCAAAACGGTCCAGATATAGATAGTAGAAGTAATAGAAGAAAGAATAGCAGTAGTAGGTATAGCGCGCGCCACCCAATGCCGGAGGACTGGAACCCTACCGAGAAGGGAATCCTCTACGCGCGCGAGCGCCAGTTTTCGGACGCCAAAATTAGCGTCATGGTGCGCGCCTGCAGAGACTACCACCTGAAACACGGCACGTTGATCGCGGGCGACGTCGGCCTCGCCGCAACGTGGCGGACGTGGTGCGACAACGAAGTGAAGTTTTCAAAGGAGCGGAGCAATGGATACCGAGGATCGCGAACACTTCAAGACGATAGCCTCTCAGTCAGCGGAGCAGCCGAAAGGCTCCAAACCGAATGTAGAAACGGCAGCGTCGCGTTTTCGCCACGACCCCGTTTGGACGCTCCAGCGCGCCAAAATGATCAGCGGTTGTTACCGAAGGGATGAGGCGCACGACCCGGAAACGTTTGTTTCCGCGCTAGCGCTTATCTTCGACGAATACCCACCCGAGATCGTCGAATACGCGGCCGATCCACGTACCGGAGTGATAAACAAATTTCCAATGGGTCTGCCACAGGTACCGCAGATACGGGAATACCTTGAAGCCTTAATGAACGAACGCGCAGCCCGAGAGCGCTATGCGTCACTGCCGCGCTACAAAGAAAACCGCGATGCGTTGCCGCTCCCGGAGAGAGCCAACATTTTCGTGGCCGATATTATTCCCGGCTATGACCAAATGTACGAAAGACACATTGCGACAGAGGGTAAATACTCCTGGCCAGAATCTAGGATCTGCCGGTTCGATGAATTGCGTCATCAAGGCTTGTGGGTGCCGCATCACTGGTGGGCGCAGCGACATGCGGTTATGCCATGACGTCGAATTTATTAAAGATGGTGTTCGCGCTCTCGATCCTGATTACCACGTGCGTTGTGCTATACGCGGCGGCTCTCGTTTTGGCCAATTGCGACGCAATGGTTGTGCGCGGAATTTTCAAGTTGGAATGCGTCAAACGATAGGTCACGAGTTTGTCGCATTTCTACCTTGATCGGCTTTTGACGTAAGGAAACAAAAATGCTACGAATCGCGCGATCCTTTCAAATCCATTGGGGGATCATTGGGTGAAGAGGCCCGGATGCTGGTCCCCGACGACAGGCATCCGGGCTTTTCATTTTCATGATGACCGCCCCCAACGATTCACCAACGCTGACGCGCCGCCTGTATTTGAGCGCGGTCCTCGAGCTATTCAGGCGCGGCTTCGATACTCAGCAAATTGCCAAGACGCTGCGGGACGAGCAGCACGCCGTGGAGCGCGCGCTGCATGAAGCGTTGGATCGGGAGCGGAAGGAAAAGGCGCAATGAAAAAGAATAAGATATTCCTCCCGGTGGCGTGGCCCCTCGACGATATCAAGCCGTATGAAAACAATCCCCGCACGCATCCCGACTCTCAGATCACATTTCTTGCAACGCTGCTGCGGAAGTACGGCGTTGATCAACCAATAGTCATCGACGAGCATGGCGTGATTCTCAAAGGCCACGGCCGGCGGCTGGCTGCGCTGCAGGCTGGCTTCAAAGACTTTCCGGTGGTGGTGCACAAAGGCCTGTCCGACACCGACAAGCGCGCTTTACGTATTGCCGACAATCAGTCGGCCCTGCTTTCGGGTTGGGACGATAAACTCATGAAATCCGAGTTGGCCGAGCTGAGTGCGGCTGGGTTTGAACTTCTAACGCTGGGGTTCGACTCCAAAATGCTGGATAGCATGCTGGACTCTGAAATGCCGGAGGCTGAGGTTGTCCCTGAAAAGCCAAAGCGCCCTGTGGTTATGCTGGGAGACCTGTGGACGCTGGGCTCGCATCGGGTGTTGTGCGGCGACTGCACCAGTGCTGAGGACGTGGCGGTAGCGCTCGGCAAGCATAAGCCGCATCTAATGGTTACCGACCCGCCCTATGGGGTGGAATATGATGCCGATTGGAGGAATTCCGCTCAAAGAGCCAACGGCAAGCCGTTCGGCGGCCGGGCTGTTGGCAAAGTAAACAATGACCACCGCGTGGACTGGAGTGAGGCGTGGGCCTTATTCGAGGGCGACGTAGCCTATGTTTGGCACGGCGCTTTGCATGTTGCTGATATGGTTACGCAACTCAAGGCAAAGGGCTTAGAGGGTCGCGCACTAATTGTATGGGCGAAAAACAACTTTGCGGTGTCGCGCGGCCATTATCATTGGCAGCATGAGACATGCTGGTATGTCGTCAGGCGTGGCAAAACAGCCCATTGGTCTGGAGACCGAGGTCAAACGACTCTGTGGAATATCCCCAAGCCACAGAAGTCGGAGACCGGTCACAGCACCCAAAAGCCAATCGAGTGCATGAAGCGGCCAATAGAAAACAACAGTGAGCGCGGTGACTTCGTTTATGATCCTTTTGTGGGTTCGGGCACGACTATCATTGCTGCAGAAGTGACCGACAGAAAATGTTTGGCGATAGATATTGACCCAGGCTATGTGCAGGTAAGCATCGAGCGCTGGCAAACGCTCACTGGAAAAGTCGCAACGCTCGGCGATAAGCCGTTCAATGAAATTGCAAAGGAGCGCCGCCATGCGTCTCGTCATTCTGGAAAGTCCATTTCGAGGGGCAACTGAAGCAGAGCAAAAGGAAAACGTGGAATACGCACGGGAGGCAATGATCGACTGCCTGCGGCGCGACGAAAGCCCACTGGCAAGTCACCTGCTATGGCCAGGGATCTTGAATGACGCAGACGCGCAGGAGCGCGCGCTCGGCATCGCTGCAGGGTTGGCATGGGGACGCGTGGCAGAGGCGATTGTCGTGTACTGCGATAGAGGCTTTAGCGTAGGAATGGTGGCTGCAATTGAACGCGCCCACGTACAGGAACGTCCCGTAGAATACCGGAGAATAAAAAAGGCGCTGCCCGAAGGCAGCGCCGTTAAGGTTGATCACCAACCTATGCCACTCGATAACGAGTAACTTTCCCGTCTTTATCTTTCTTCAACTTCAACCCGGCAGCCTTTGCCTGCGCGGGCATGGACACGCTCGGCCAGCCGGTGGCCTTGAGAACGTCTGCAGTCGTGCAGCCTTCCTTACGCTTAAGCAATGCAGCAATGGTATCCACTTTCGATTCTTTCTTCGCGCCATTGCCTTTGTGAGCCTTGGTCTTTGTCTTCACGGTAGCCTCCACTGGGGTTGACTGATTTAGCTTGTCGCGCTCCGCCAGTGCCTTTGCCAGCACGGGCGAGAGTTTCTTTGCCTTAGCGTTTTGCGGTGGCTTCACCACCGCGTCGACGGTCGCCGCCGACATGTCGGCCTCCACCGCCACCACAGGGTCTTCCCGCAAGTCCTTTTCGATAGCCTTGCGTATTTTCTCGGGCATCGGCGTGACTGGTTCGGTAGCTTTCAAACCGGCGCTGTCGTCGAAACGCCGCTTTGCTTCCAGCTTCGCATTTTTCTTTTCACGCGCCGCTGCTTCTTCTGGTGTTTCGGCGCGCTTGAGAAAGTCTGGAAGGTCCAGGTTTTCTTCACGCTGCTGTTGCAGCTTCGCTTCTTTAGGTCCGATCTTTGCCATATGTATTCTCCATTGGGTTGTTATTGAGCGACGTCGCCCGTGGCCGAGAAATCTTGCGGATTCTTCCAGACATAAGCGTGGTCGATGCTGGCGCAATTCGTAAGCAGAGAGGCAACGAGAAGCAAAATTGTAAAGAATACGAATAACCTCATTGTAGTTCTCCATTGGGGTTTGGGTTTGGATTGCGCAGTCACCTCAGATTATATACATCACAGTCTGCCATCATCTCAGAAACGATAATCAGTGCAACTTGCAGATCGACCGGTCTATTTTTTTCCTTGAGTTTGGATTTACACCACTCAATCAATTCGTTGCGAAACTTCAATTCATGCTCACTGCCTTCGGTTATTTCACGGAGTGCACAGAATATCTCATCGCGAGATGGCACTCTTTTGGACCTTGCCATTGGAAGCTCCTTTAGTGTTTGAACGCAGAGTAAATGGCGACGTAGTTACATCCCCATTTTTCGATATCGGTGACATAACCGCATTCTTGACAAGTGCCGAGCGTGTAGAAGTGGTTTGGCACCTCCATCGTTTGTCTCGCCTTGCACCTGTAGCAGGTGAACTTCTGAAAGACGGTGCAGCCGCCACCGGCGACCAGTGGCTCAACCGTCTTGAGGCATTCTTTTAGCGGATAGTTTTTCCAAGTCATGGCTTGCCTCGCAACGCTTTAAAGTGTTCAACGGCATATTTTCCATTGATACGCTCAGCAAATCTAACAAGGTTGGTATAGGTTTCTGGGTCTATTGCTACCCAGTGATCTCCATCAACGCGCGGTGCTCGCAAGACTATCTGCCAGCCGTCAAACGCGGCATACAGGCCGTCGCCTAGATAGCTTTCGTCAATTGTGCGTGTGTCGGTCATTGTTTTGGTCCTTGGTCGCGGATCATATGGGTGATTCCCTCGTGCTCGACGAAAAGCACAAGGCGTTTTTTTATGGACTTGGTCAGGTCATTGATATGCTGCGCCAGCCTTTCGGCTTCGGCAGCGGTGACATCGTCACGGACAAAGGTTTTCTTGCCGTCGATGTAGCCGACGAATTTCATTTTGTGGGCCACTTCAAGATTACCGGAGCCATATGGGCTGGCCACCCCTTCGCCTGCAGGCAAAGACTGGTGAGTCCGCTGAAACGTCGAGCGTGCCGATCCTTTTCGGTTTCGCCCTCGCGAAGTGGTGGAATCGGCGCAGCCATCAAGGTCTTGGTGGCTTCATATGAGCATTGTGCCGTGTCGTGGTCGTAAGCCTGCCGGTCATAGGCGGCAGCTGGCGTGCAGAAAACGGTTAGTGTGACTATGATGATTTTTTTCATTTCACTCTCCGTCTGATGATAGTCGGCAGGATTGCCGGTCTAGCGCCCCGTTAGAGGTGCTAGGGCTGCAATCATCGGATGGTGCCGCGAACGTCATTGGCGACCAACCATGCCTCAGCTTCACCGGCATCGGTAAAGCGCGGAGCGCCTGCCAGCGGCACGCCGTTAGCGGCATTGATCAGCACGCCATCGGCGCGGAGTGTGAAATAGGGCCATGTGAAGCGGTGTGTCATTTGCATTCTCCATCTGGCTGTGTTGCAATATCGACAACTGTTGGGCTCAATTCAGGGTGCCAATAGTCCCGTACATCGGCCATTTCGCGTGGTTCGTTATTTTCCCAGTAGGTTGGCTTGTCGGTCATTTCACTCTCCATCTGATGATTAGTCCCACTGAGGGACACCGGCGACCTGTGTAAAATTCCCCTTCCCGTTCTGATGCATAGACCCTAGCGTGGAGTGCTGGGGAAGTCATGTAAATAAGCGAAAAGAATCGCTAATGTTATTGCGTAGATGGGTTCCGTGGGTCATGCCATTGCTCTAGGGTTCCATGGTAATTGGCGAATCCCCTA
>Ga0184635_10000174_pt1 | contig 14110 bp, 12 predicted proteins | sample PLM3_30_b2_FD_133147 | JGI IMG/M metagenome (GOLD analysis project Ga0184635, IMG submission 133147) | Groundwater sediment microbial communities from an aquifer in East River, Colorado, USA - PLM3_30_b2 | ecosystem: Environmental > Terrestrial > Soil > Riparian zone | place: USA: East River...
GCACACTCTCGCGGCAAGGATGTGTGGACGACGGACACGCTCAAGTCGATGGACGTGTCCAACTCCACCACGGCCCTGGGGATCGCGGTCGCACTCGGCGAGATCGCCATGCCCGAGGCCGACCAGATCCATCGAGACCTTTCGCTCTACTCCTCCGTCGCATCGTGCTCATCCGGAGTGGAACTCGACCGCGCACAGATCGTCGTGGTCGGCAACGTACGAGGCATCGGCGGGCGGTACCGGGTTGGCCACGCGGTGATGCGTGACGCGCTCGACGCCGACGGTGTGTGGAGTGCGATCCGCTCCGCTGGTCTGGATCTGCCGGAGCGACCGCATCCGGCTGACCTCAATGGCCGCCTGGTGAATGTGTTCCTCAAGTGCGAGGCCGACCCCAGCGGGCGCGTACGCGACCGGCGCAACATCATGCTCGACGACTCAGACGTCCACTGGCACCGGCAGATCAAGGCGTGTGTTGGCGGAGTGGCCGCGTCGGTCACCGGCGACCCGGCGGTGTTCGTCTCGGTGGCGGCGGTGCATCAGGGTCCCTCCGGCGGAGGACCGGTCGCCGCCATCGTCGACCTCGGCTGACAAATGATCGGCGCACGACCCGTCGCATAGGGTCGGATGGTGTGCGGAAAGACGGTCCCGGACGCGGGGTTCTCCGGCGACGACGGCTCGGCACATCGCGAGGTCACTGAGGCCTTGGCGGCCTATCGGGCGGGTCGTCTCGGCAAATCAGAGCTGGTTGAGGCTTTGACCAACCGCCGGCTGATGGCGGCAGTTGTCGCGACCGTCCTAGGGGAGGAGCCAGTCGCTGCTAGCGCCGGTGGTGAGCCGGCGCCACGACGAGGTGAGCGTGAGCCGCTGACGGGGGGAGTGGAGGACCGGTCCGTGGCTGCTGGTCCGTCCGCGGAACCGGGTGCGGCCCGAGTCGGGGTCGAACCGCGCGCGGGTCGGGCCTTCCCGTCGGAGAAGGCGGTCGAGGTCATGCTGATCACGATCAAGGGATCGGATGGACGGATCGCGCTCCCGGCGTTCACTTCGCTCGACGCGCTCTCGCGCTGGAAGGCGGGGGCTCGCCCGGTGCCCGCTTCGACGCAGCGCGTCTGCGCAGGGGCACTCTCCGAGGGTGCAGATCTGGTTGTCATCGACCCGGCCGGGCCGGCCACGGTGGAACTGTCTGGAGCCGTGCTCTGGGCCCTGGCCGAAGGCCGGGCCATGGCGCCCCTTGCCGATGACCTGGCAGTGATCGGTGCGATACGGGACGCGACTGAGGATATGGCTCGAGCCTTCTCCGGTACGTTCCTCCAACCGGGAGCGGACCAGAGTACTGACCTGGTGATCCAGCTCGTCGCGCGAGCCGGCGCCGATCCCGCCGAGCTGCGTGATGCAGCCGCGGAGCTGGCATCGAGGCTGGCAGCCGATCCGATCATGCGCTCCCGCGTCGACGGCGGAGTCCAGATCGCCGTCGTCAATGCTCCGCCACTGCGCGGCCTCCAGGTCTGATCAGGATCGATTGCCACCCGGACAGGCGGCGGCGCCCGCGTGGGATCTCTTACAAGGAATCACCGAGGGGACGTGCTCTTCGATGAATGGGCTCCCGTTTGGCATGTGTCGAATTGTGTCGAGGTGGGCACTAGCTGCTACTCTGGCGGTCGACCAGCCCGGTTCGCCGGGCTCGCAAAGTGGAGGACCACCTCCCACCCGCATCGACCGGAGGTCGTCGGGTCACGAGATCGCAGTCGATCGTTCGCGCCGGCTGTGAATCCCGGATCAGAGGAATCTCGCGGTTCCGGGTTGCGTTGGTGGCTTCCGTGATGCGTCGGCACGGAAGCCTTTTTCCGTGCTCGAGGCCAGTGACATCACGGGTTCTAGGAGCTCTTCCTTCGCCCGACAATCCAGGGCCGCAAGGTTGCTTCGACGCTGGGTATGTCGGGGAAGAACCCTGGGTCACAAGTATCTGCATAACCGCACTTCCCTAGGAGGTCCCATCAGCGTCGAGCCCCGTATCAACGACCGGATCCGCGTCCCCGAGGTCCGGCTCGTCGGTCCCAACGGTGAGCAAGTGGGCATCGTCCGCATCGAAGATGCCTTGCGGCTCGCCCAGGAAGCCGAACTCGACTTGGTTGAGGTCGCACCAATGGCTCGTCCTCCGGTTGCCAAGCTCATGGACTTCGGAAAATTCAAGTACGAGTCCGCGGTCAAGGCCCGTGAGGCACGCAAGAACCAGGCGCAGACTGTCATCAAGGAGATGAAGCTCCGGCCGAAGATAGATCCACACGACTACGAGACCAAGAAAGGTCACGTCGAGCGGTTCTTGAAGCAGGGCGACAAGGTCAAGATCACAATCATGTTTCGCGGCCGGGAGCAGTCCAGGCCAGAGCTCGGGTTCAGGCTCTTGCAGCGGCTTGCCGACGACGTCCAGGAGCTCGGGTTCGTCGAGTCGGCACCCAAGCAGGACGGCCGAAACATGATCATGGTGATCGGACCACACAAGAAGAAGACCGAGGCCATGGCCGAGGCCAGAGCTCGCCGCCAACAGCGCGAGCAGAGCACAGCCAGGCAACAAAGCGCGGAATCCTCCGCAACCTGAGACTTTGGCGGCTCCCTGCCGCTCACACCGGCCGCCAAGGCCCGGGCGTGGCCGGCGTGTACGGGGAGCCGCCGACCACCGCCAGACCGGTCGGCGACGTGCCAGATCGGCCGGACCACGACGAGGAGAACGACGGCACCATGCCGAAGAACAAGACGCACAGCGGTGCGAGCAAGCGATTCAAGATCACCGGTACCGGCAAGATCATGCGCGGTCGCGCCAACCGACGCCACCACTTCGAGCACAAGCCGTCCTCCAGGACCCGTCGCCTGTGGAACGAGGTCGTAATTTCGTCTGCCGACACCAAGAAGGCCAGGCGGCTTCTCGGCCGCTGAACAGGTAACTGCTGACCCGGGGTACTCCGATCGAACAGCCCCACCGGACACCCCTGACGCCACCCGTACCAAGGAGTTTTCGTGGCACGCGTGAAAAGGGCGGTCAACGCCCACAAGAAGCGCCGGGACACCCTCGAGCGCGCCAGCGGCTACCGCGGGCAACGGTCCCGCCTCTACCGCAAGGCGAAGGAGCAGGTCACCCACTCCCTCGTCTATGCCTATCGGGATCGTAAGGACCGCAAGGGCGACTTCCGCCAGCTCTGGATCCAGCGCATCAACGCTGCTGCCAGGCAGAACGGCATCACCTATAACCGCTTCATCCAGGGCCTTAAGGCCGCCGGCGTCGAGGTCGATCGTCGGATGCTCGCCGACCTTGCCGTCACCGACGCGGCCGCGTTCGCGACCCTCGCCGAGCTCGCCAAAGGCTCCCTCCCAGCCGACCGGAACGCCCCGGCGGCCTAGCGTCCCGTGTCCGAAGTCTCTCGCCGTCATCGCGGGGGGCCCGGCATATCCCCGCCCGAACTCACGTCGGTACGGTCGCCGCGAGTGGTGGCCGCGCGACGTCTGGCCAAGCGCGCCTTCCGTGAGCGGGAGCGCAGGTTCCTGGTGGAGGGCCCCCAAGCGGTACGGGAGGCAGTGGGCGAGCCGGGCATCGTCGATGAGATCTTCGTGACGGCCGAGGCCGTGCAACGCCACGCCGAGCTCGTTCGCGCCGCTCGGACGGTGGGCGCGCTGATCCACCTCGCCAGCGGGGACGTGATCGGCTCACTGGCCAACACTGTTACCCCACAGGGCATCGTCGCCGTCTGCCGCTATGTCGACGTTTCCCTCGCGACCGTCCTCGCGGCCGATCCGCGGCTGGTTGCAGTTCTTGCGAAGGTCCGCGATCCGGGCAACGCCGGCACCATCATCCGGGCCGCCGACGCGGCGGGCGCGGACGCGGTTGTCTTCACCGACGGGTCGGTCGACCCCTATAACCCGAAATGTGTCCGCGCCACTGCAGGCAGCATGTTCCATCTGCCACTCGTGGCCGATATCACCGCGGCGGAGGCGACGTCCGCGTTGCGCGATGCCGGCCTGCGCGTCCTAGCGGCGGACGGGCACGGCAGCCAGGACTTGGATGCGGCCTTGGACGCCGGCGAGCTTGCCACGCCGACGGCTTGGGTGTTCGGAAACGAGGCGTGGGGCCTCCCGCCGGACACCCTGGCGCTCGCCGACGCCGTCGTCCGTATCCCGATTCACGGACGAGCAGAGAGCCTCAACCTGGCGGCAGCGGCCGCAGTCTGCCTCTACGCCTCGGCCCGGTCACAGCGACGCGGTGAGCGGGTCGAACCGCTAGAGACGCGACCTCACCGGAGGCAGTAGCCTTGTTGACCGTCCGTATACAGGGAGGTCGACCCGCGTGTTCGCGGCCTGCCGCCCCAGTGAGTTGGCTCAGGGGACCGTCCCCGGAACCCGCGCGGTGCGGGAGGTGGCGGCGTGCACGTCGGGTTGGATGAGATTCCTGACGGCGTCCTAGTTGCTGACGCATCCGGACGCATCATCCAGATGAATCGCCCCGCCGCCAGGCTGATCGGCTGCACCGTCCCGGATGCGCTCGGCAAGCCACTCGCGGACGTGCTCCCGCTCTTCGACGACCACGGCCGGCCTTGGTGGCGGTGCACCAGGCCATATGAGGGAATGGCGACCCGTACCGGCCAGCCGGAGCGTGCACTTGCCCTACCCGGTGGGCGGATCTTGCTGGTGACGGCGCGGTACGTCCGGGCAAGGCCGCTCGGCCCGGTCATCCGGGTGGTCGTGTCGCTGCGCTCCAACAGTGCGCGAGAGCGCGTCGACCGCGACAGTTCTGAGCTCATCGCAACGGTGGCGCACGAGCTGCGCTCCCCGCTGACCAGCGTGAAGGGCTTCACCGCCACGCTGCTCGAGAAGTGGTCGCGGTTCACCGATGCGCAGCGGCGGCTCATGCTCGAGACAGTCGATGCGGACGCGAACCGGCTGACTCGCCTGATCACCGAGCTGCTCGACATCGCCCGTATTGACTCCGGGCGGCTCCAGCTCCATCGCCAGGTCGTCCACATCCCGACTGCCATCGAGCGGCAGCTAGCAAGCCTGGTCGCGGGAGGGCTGCCCGCCGATCTCTTCAAAGTCACTGTCGTCGGCGAACTCCCTGAGACCTGGCTGGACCCGGACAAGATCGACCAGGTACTCGGGAATCTGCTCGAGAACGCGGTACGGCACGGCGGCGGAGGCATCGAGATCGTCGTCGAACCGTCGGACGACGGTGTCGCCGTCACGGTCAATGACGAAGGTGTTGGCATCCCGCAGGAGCTGGCCGATCGGGTGTTCACGAAGTTCTGGCGCGGGAGCAGGCGGCACCCCGGCGGGACCGGTCTCGGCCTCTACATCGTGAAGGGCATGGTGGAGGCTCACGGCGGCGCCGTGACCGTCGGAACCGCGCCGAGCGGCGGCGCCGCATTCCGCTTCAGTCTCCCCGCCGGCAAACCCGAGTTCGCCTGACGTACTCCGTGCGTGGTCAACGGGCTGCTGCTCGCGGCGAGCGCTTGTGCTATCCCCGTGCGGTCGCGCTACCCCAGAGGCGGAGGCGGGCGATGCCCCCGTCGGGGAAGGAGTCGAGGCGGACATGGGTCGCCCGCTTGGTGCCGTCGATCAGGAACCGGTGCCTCGTGTCCGGTTGCAAAGGGGTCCGAGGAAGCAGCACTGCCCAGCCGGTGGCGCCGACCGCCTCCGTGACAAGCCCACTCGCCGATTCCGCGGAAGGATCAGCGAGCGGTGAGTCGGCGAGATCGGCCAGGGACAGGGCGGCCGCCTCGGGGGCGTTGCCGAGGAAGTTTGTCGTGTCGATCTCCACGAGGCGGATCTCGCCACGCGCGGCCAGCCGTACGACGACCCAGTCGTTCCCCTCGTCTCGGCGCCGGCGGGTCTCCCAGCCCTCGCCCATCGTCCGCGCCGGTCCCGGGGCGATGAGGTTCTGCGGGGACCCGAAAAAAGCGTCGCTCGCGGCCACGACAAGGCCGCCGTTCTCGAGCGCTGCAAGATCGAGGACGCCAAGCGCGAAGGCAAGTGGATCCGGTATCACCTCGCCATGCACCCGCAGTCGCGCCACTCCGCCGTCGGGGTAAATGCACAGCCGTACGTGGGTGACCCGGCGGTCGACGTCGACGCGGAACGCGTTCTGTGCGTCGCCGTCCACCGCCGATCGCGGAACCAGCGGAGTCCACGCCGTCGAATCGTGCGGCCCGTCGCTCCTGCTGGTCTCGCAACCCTCGACAGAGATCTCCGGGGGATAGTTGCCGATGAAATACGCCGTGTCGACGACGATGCCACGGACGACGCCCGGCAGCCCGAGCCGGATGATCGCGCAGTCGTGTTCGGGTTCCCGGTGTCGCCGCGTCTCCCAGCCGTCATAGACCTGCCCCTTGGGCCCGAATGTCTGCGGGGTGAAGCTCGGCGGCTCAGGTCTGATCAGGTTTTCGCTCGCAGCGAAGAACTCGTCTGTCGCGCGGAGGACGCTGCCCCCGAACCGCCGCGACGCCAGGTCGGGAAGTCTCGTGAAATCACTCATCGCTCGTCCCGGAAAGCAGGCGCCCTGTGGGCCGGCTGTCGCTGATGCGCTCACCCCGCAGCCAGGTCGCCCGCACCCGACCGGTGACGAGCCGTCCGGTGTACGGGGTAAGTGGATGCCGGTGGTGCAGGGCGGCAGGCTCGATCAGCCAGGTTTCCGCCGGTGCGAAGACGCAGAGGTCGGCGTCTGCACCCACGGTGATCCGCCCCTTGCTCGGCAAGCCGGCAAGTCCGGCCGGTGCGGCTGCCATCCAGTGCGCGACGTCCGCGAGTCCGTGCCCCCGGTCCTTAGCCACTGTCCAGACGACCGGAAGTCCAAGCTGCAGCGACGAGATGCCACCCCACGCGGTCTCGAAGTCGCCGCTTGCCAGCGACTTCAGCGCCGCAGGGCAGGGACAGTGGTCGGAAACGACGAGATCGATCAGGCCGTCGGCAAGACCCTTCCAGAGCCCGTCACGGTTCGCGGCGTCCCTAATCGGCGGGCAGCACTTGTACTGGGTGGCGCCGTCAGGGATGTCCTCAGCGGCCAGGCTCAGGTAGTGCGGGCACGTCTCGGCTGTGATCCGTACTCCGTCCCGACGTGCATCGGCGAGCAGCGGCAGCGCGCTCGCGCTCGATAGGTGCACGACATGGACGCGTGCTCCCGTCACCGCGGCCAGCGTCACCAGGCGAGCGATGGCCTGGTCCTCCGCCTCGGCAGGCCGCGAGGCGAGGAAGTCCTGGTACGACCGGCCTCGCGGCTGCGGTGCCGCCGCGAGAACGGCGGGATCCTCGGCATGGGCAAGCAGGACCCCGTCGACCGCGGCGATCTCGCGTAGCACTGACGCCACCTCGAGGTCGTCCAGAGGGGGAAACTCGGGGATACCAGAGTCGACGAGGAAGCACTTGACACCGAGCGCGCCCGCGTCGAGTAGTTCGCTGAGCCGGCCTACGTTCGTCGGCACCGCCCCGCCCCAAAAGCCAACGTCGACGTAGCAGCCTGCGGCTCGGGCGGCCGCCCGCTTAACATCGAGCGCAGCCGGATCGATGGTCGGCGGGTCGCTGTTGAGTGGCATATCCACGATCGTCGTGACCCCACCTGCCGACGCCGCTCGGGTGGCCGTGGTGAAGCCTTCCCATCCGGTACGCCCGGGCTCGTTGACGTGGACGTGCGTGTCCACTAGGCCCGGCAGCAGCACCTCGTCGTCGCTGAGCACGATCTCGGCGGCGCCAGGCACCGGTGCGCCGGCGGGCAGGACTGCGGCTATCCGGCCATTGCCGATTGCCACCGCCGCCGCGCGCTCGCCATCCGGCAGGACGACACGCCGTCCGCGGATCACCAGGCTCACCCCGGGGACGGTCACCGCGGTAGGGCCGGTCATGCCAGGTGGGTGTAGGCCGGGAAGGTGAGGAACTCGACGAAGTCGGCGCTGAGAGCGACCTGCTCGAGCAGATGTTCGGCGTCCGCCCAGCGACCGTCGGCGAATGCGGACGCACCCACCGCGTTCGCGATCTGGTCGAGGACGTCACGCATGACCTCGCGTGCGAGATCGGAGGTCACCGGGGTGCCGTCGGCCAGCTCGATGTCCTGGTGCACCCACTGCCAGACCTGGGAGCGAGCGATCTCGGCCGTCGCGACGTCCTCCATGAGATTGTCGATCGCGGCTGCGCCGATGCCCCGTAGCCACGACTCGAGATAGCGAAGTCCGACGCTGATATTCGCCCGGAGCCCCGCGGCGGTCACCGCGCCCGGTGTCGACGCGATGTCGAGCAGCTCCGCGGCGCCGACCGTCACATCGTGGCGCTGAACGTCGAGCTGGTTGGGCCGGTCGGCGAGAACGCTATCGAAGGCTTCGAGGCAGACCGGAACGAGATCCGGGTGGGCCACCCAGGAGCCGTCGAAACCGTCACCTGCCTCGCGTTCCTTGTCAGCGAGTACGGCTGCGAGGGCCCGCTCGTTGACCTCGGGATCGCGCCGGCTCGGAATGAAGGCCGCCATCCCACCCATCGCGAACGCACCACGCCGGTGGCAGGTGGCGACGAGCAACTCGGTGTACGCCCGCATGAACGGCGCGGTCATGGTGACCGCGGAACGGTCGGGAAGCACGCCCTGCCGAGTCGCCTGGCCGGTTCCCCGGGCCCGTCCGCCCTCTTGATCGGTGGCCAGGTTTGTCAGGCTGGGGAAGGTCTTGATGACGCTGAACAGGTAATCCCACCGTCCGGCGTTCAAGCCGGAAGCGTGGTCGCGTAGCTCCCAGAGGATCTCATCCATCTCGAAGGCCGCGGTGATCGTCTCGATCAATACGGTCGCCCGGACCGTTCCGCTCGGCAGCTCGAGCCGCTCCTGGGCGTACTCGAAGATGTCATTCCACAGCCGTGCCTCGAGGTGGCTCTCCAGCTTCGGCAGGTAGAAATACGGCCCAGAGCCGTGCGCGAGCAGCCGCCTGGCGTTGTGAAAGAAGTAAAGCCCGAAGTCGAAGAGCGCTCCCGCGACAGGGGTACCGTCGACGATGACGTGCCGTTCTGGAAGGTGCCAGCCACGCGGCCGGAAGATGATCGCGGGGAGCGGCCCGTCGTGTAGCTCATATCTTCGACCGTCCGGACCCTCGAATGTGATCTCCCGCTCGATCGCATCGACCAGGTTGACGTGGCCGACCACCATGTTGTGCCACGTCGGAGAGTTGGCGTCTTCGTGGTCGGCCAGCCACACTCGCGCACCCGAGTTGAGGGCGTTGATGGTCATCTTCCGGTCGGTGGGACCGGTGATCTCCACTCGCCGGTCGAGCAGGTCCCGCGGGGCCGGCGCGACCGTCCAGGCCGACTCCCTGATCGGTTTGGTCTCGGCGAGGAAGTCGAGCCGCCCAGTCGTGGCGACCTGCTGACGCCGCTCCGTGCGCCGAGCGAGCAGCTCCTGCCGGCGCTTTTCGAACTCGCGGTGCAGATCGGCCACGAAGGCGCCGGCCTCAGGCGTCAGGACCCGGTCAGCGCCGGGGAAATCGGCGCGTGCGATGCGTGTGACACCTTGTTGCTCCGTCATCGATGCCGATCCTCCTCGGGTGCTGAGCGCTTCGCAGCGGCCCATGCGATTCAGCCCGCCCGTCCGCTGAGCGTGCCCTCGACGAACCTATCGAGACAGCGCCACCGTTGGCCGGGCTAGTGTCCTGTGTCCGAGGTCAGAGTGCGGCCGTAGCCGCGACGTCGACGATGTCCTCCGGCCGGATCGGGACGCGGGTCAGTGGGCGGTCCGTCGCGGAGCGGACCGCTGCTGCTATGGCCGGTGTCGAGGAGATGGTCGGCGGTTCGCCGACCCCGCGCAGCCCGTAGGGAGCGTACGGATCAGCGAGCTCGAGCACGTCGACCTCCATGGGCGGCATGTCAAGGATGGTCGGGATCAGGTAGTCGGTGAACGACGGGTTACGTACCTGCCCATCGGCGATCTGGATCTCCTCCATCAGGGCGAGCCCCAGCCCCTGTGCCGTGCCGCCATGGATCTGGCCGAGCACTGCCTGCGGGTTCATCGCCTTGCCCACGTCCTGTGCCGTATCGATCTGCACGACCCGCACCAGCCCGAGGTCGGTGTCGACGTCGACGACCGCACGATGAGCGGCGAAGGCGAACTGGACGTGCGCGTTGCCCTTGCCCGTCACCGGGTCGAGCGGGTAGGTGGGCCGGTGCCGCCACTCGACGGTCTCCTCGATCTCTTCGTTGCCGAGCAGCGTGATGAGGTCCAGGGAGCGCAGATCCGCCGCGCCTCCCGACGGTCCTTCGAGCGGGCTGCCAACCTCCGGCCGTTGCTCCGGGCTCAGATCGGTCCCGCCGGGGGAGTGCCCGGCCGCGTGCCGCTCGGCCGCCAGCTCGAGGACCCTCGCGCGGACTGCCTGGCAGGCGGCCCGCACCGCGCCGCCGGTGACATAGGTCTGCCGCGACGCCGACGACGAGCCTGCCGAGCCCACCGACGTGTCGGCGGGGAGCACGACGACCCGGTCGATGCCGAGCTCGGTCCGCGCGATCTGGGCCTGGACCGACACCAGACCCTGACCAACCTCGGCGGCCGCGGTGTGCACCATGGCGGTCGGCTCGCCGCCGACGATGCTCAGGCGAACCCGGGCGGTTGAGTAGTCGTCGAAGCCTTCAGAGAAGCCGACGTTCTTGATGCCGACCGCGTATCCGACTCCCCGGCGCACCCCCTCGCCGTGGGTTGTGTTGGACACGCCGCCAGGCATCGTCGTCAGGTCGACCTCGCCGTCCCCGCTCGTCGGGGGCGGCAGCGGCCGGGAGCGTACCCGCTCGAGGAGCTGCGCGACCGGGGCCGCCGAGTCGACGAGCTGACCGGTCGTGGGCATCCGGTCCCCCTCCGCGAGCGCGTTGCGGATCCGCAGGTCGACCGGATCGATGCCGAGTCCAGCAGCCAGCTTGTCCATCTGCGCCTCGTACGCGAAGCACGCCTGGACGGCGCCGAAGCCCCTCATGGCACCGCAGGGCGGATTGTTCGTGTACGCGATGGTCGAGTCCATGACCACGTTCGGAACGACGTAGGGACCGACGCCGAGCGTCGCGGCATTCGCGGCGACGGCAGGAGAAGACGACGTGTACGCGCCGCCGTCGAGCACGATCCGTGCCTTGACGAAGACGAGGCGCCCGTCCCTGGTGGCGCCGTGCTCGTAGTGCAGCCGGGCGGGGTGCCGGTGCACATGGCCGAAGAAGGATTCCTCCCGTGAATAGACGACCTTGACCGGTTTGCCGGTACGCAGGGCCAGCATGGCGGCGTGGATCTGCATCGACAGGTCTTCCCTGGCACCGAAGGCGCCGCCCACCCCGGCCAGGCTGATCCGCACCTTGTCAGTCGGCAGGCCCAGGCACCGCGCGATCTGGCCGCGGTCGACATGGAGCCACTGCGTGGCGACGTAGATATCGACGCCCCCGTCCTCAGCCGGCACGGCCATTCCGGACTCGGGACCGAGAAACGCCTGGTCCTGCATGCCGACCTCGTAGTCACCGGTCACCACGACGTCGGCGGTCGCGTCCGGGTTGCCGGTCCTGACGGCGACGTGCCTGGTGATGTTGCCACCGGCCGAGTGGCCCGGCCGGTCGTTATAGACCAGATCCGAGTCCGGCTGGAGGGCGCCCTCGCTGTCCACGATCGGCGTCAGCACCTCGTAGTCGACGTGGATCGCGTCGATCGCGCGGCGCGCCGTCTCCGGATGGTCGGCCGCGACGATCGCGATCGGCTCGCCGATATGGCGCACCTCGTCGATGGCGAGTACCGGCTGGTCGACGACCTCGAGCCCGTACAGCTTCGACCCTGGAACGTCCTCGTGCGTGAGCACGGCATAGACACCGGGCAGCGCCAGGGCGGGGCCGAGGTTGATCGCTAGGACACGCGCTCGCGGATGCGGACTGCGCAGCGTCGCTCCCCACAGCATGTCGTCGGCCCACAGGTCGGAGGAAAACGCGAACTCGCCAGACACCTTCAACGTCCCGTCCGGACGTCCCGCGCTCTCGCCGACACCGCCGGACACCCGCTCCTGGGTCTCCTGGTGAAGCGCACCGTGCAGCGACAGGTCAGTCATCAGGGCACCTTCATCGTCAGGGGTTTCGCGGTGCGGCTACCTTCCGGCGAGAGCCGATGTGCAGCCGCCCGAGCGCTACGAGCGACCGTGTTGACATCAGCTGTGCGCAGCTCCCTGTCCTCCACAACCGTCCGGCCACCGACGAGGAGCAACGAGAGTGGTGGCCGTGGCCCGAGGACGAGCGCGGCGACCGGGTCGGCGATGTCGACATGGCCGATCCCGTCCAGCCGCCAGAGCGCGAGGTCTGCCAGCTTGCCCGGCTGGAGCGAGCCGAGCTCGCTTTCCCAGCCCAGGCACTGCGCCCCGCCCCTGGTCGCCAGCCTCAACGCCTCCCGGGCGGTGAGGCTCGCCGGTCCGGCCGGGGCCGCAACGTTTCCACCCCCGGCAGCCGCAGTCTCCTGAGCTCCCGAGCTACCGGGGTCGACGGGGCGAACCCGAGCCATCAGGAGCGCTTGTCTGAGCTCCATCACCAACTCGCCCGCCTCGTTCGACGCCGCACCATCCACGCCGAGACCGACCGGCGCACCGGCGTCGAGCAGGCGCCGTACGGGCGCGATACCGGCACCGAGGCGGGCGTTCGAGCTCGGGCAGTGCGCCACACCGGTGCCTGTCTCGGCGAACCGCCGGATGGCGTCGTCCCCGAGCCAGACGCAGTGCGCCATCCATACATCCGGGCCGAGCCAGCCCAAGTCCGCCATGTACTCGACGGGGCTTCGGCCGAACAGCTCCCGGCAGTACTCCTCCTCCTCGATCGTTTCCGCGAGGTGCGTGTGGAGCCGGACACCTCGATCACGGGCGAGCTCTGCGGCTGCCCGCATCAGGGCACCGCTTGCGGAGAAGGGCGAGCAGGGCGCCACCGCGACGCGCACCCGCGCGCCGGGGGACGGATCGTGGAAGCGGTCGATCGCGTCCGCCGTCGCGGCCAGCGCTGTGTCGAGATCCTCGATGACGGCGTCCGGCGGCAGCCCGCCGGTGGACTGGCCGAGGTCCATGGAGCCGCGGGTCGGGTGGAATCGCAGGCCGATCTCCGCGGCGGCGGCGACGGTCGCGCCGAGGAGATCCCCCGCCCCCCGCGGGAAGACGTAGTGATGGTCGGTGCTCAGTGTGCAGCCGGAGAGGGCGAGCGAGGCCAGTCCGGCTCGGGCGGCCACGCCGACGATGTCCTCATCGATGCCGGCCCAGATCGGGTACAGCGTCTTTAGCCAGTCGAACAAGACCGCCTCTTGGGCGTATCCCCGGGTAGCGCACTGGTACAGATGGTGGTGGGTGTTCACCAGACCTGGTGTGGCGAGGCAGCCGTGGCCGTCGACGTATCGAGCGGTCGCCGAGTCCCGTGGCGCGGGGCCGTCGGCGACCGACACGATCCGGTCTCCGTCGATCACGATGTGCCCGCGCTCGTACTCGGTGCCTTCCACGTCAACGACGGCGATCGCGCATCCGTCGATGACGAGCGTCTGGTCGCCGGTCATGGCGGCGTCCCACTCCCTGACCCGCGCACCGCGGCCAAGCGGACCGCCGCGAGGATCTGCTCATAGCCGGTGCAGCGGCACAGGTTGCCGGCCAGCGCCTCCCTGATCTGGGGATCGCTCGGAGTGGGGATGCGCCGGAGCAGATCGTGGACGGCGACCACCAGGCCGGGCGTGCAGAACCCGCACTGCACCGCTCCGGCGTCGAGGAACGCCTGCTGGACAGGATCCAGGCCATCGGTCTCAGTGCCGAGGGGCATGGTGTCCGCGGTCCTGACCCTGGACCGACCGGCCAGCCCCTCGACGGTGACCACCGAGCGTCCCTCGGCTTGCCCGGCGGCCACCAGGCAGGCGCAGACCGGCACCCCGTCGAGGTAGACAGTGCACGAGCCGCACTCGCCCTGTTCGCACGCATTCTTCGAACCGGGGAGTCCCATCCGTTCCCGCAAGACATACAGGAGGCTCTCGCCGGGCCAGATGTCGTCGGCTTCCCGCTGCTCGCCGTTCACCGTGCACGTCAGCCGCATGATGACTCCAGATCAGCGTCGAGGCACCGCCGCGAGAGTCCCGTTATGCGGGTCATCC
>Ga0184635_10000175_pt1 | contig 14108 bp, 16 predicted proteins | sample PLM3_30_b2_FD_133147 | JGI IMG/M metagenome (GOLD analysis project Ga0184635, IMG submission 133147) | Groundwater sediment microbial communities from an aquifer in East River, Colorado, USA - PLM3_30_b2 | ecosystem: Environmental > Terrestrial > Soil > Riparian zone | place: USA: East River...
AGCGCGTGTGCCCGAGCCCGGTCGTCGACTCGGAGCCGTTCAGCAACGCGGCTGCCTTCAGGTGGGAGAGATTGCCGACGGCGCGGACGTAGTCCAGCTCGTCGTCCTCACGGAGCACGATCCCCGCCGAGTCGTAGCCGCGGTACTCGAGGCGCTCGAGGCCGTGGAGGAGGAGTGGCTTACACGCTCGGGGTCCAACGTATCCGATGATTCCGCACACCGTGGGCTCCCTGGTCGACGATTTGGCCGCGTACTCGAATGCCCCCCGAAACGGCAAAAGCCCGGCCGCGCCCGACCCTTGAAGAACGATCGGTCAACCGAGCTCTCGACGAACGAGAGCTGAGATTTTACCACAGTACTCGGCCGCTTCATCGCGGTCCGAAGCTTCCGCGAGGATCCGCAAAACCGGCTCAGTACCCGAGCGCCTGACGAGGATTCTCGCCCTGCCGAGGAGCTGCTCGTTCAACTCGTTCACCTGCTGCATGACTGCCGGAGGCACCTCGCGGTGGTTCCTCGGCAAGGGGACGTTCTCCTGCACCTGGGCAAAGCGCGGCATCACGGACGCCGCCTCGGCAAGCGAGCGACCTTCCAGCGCTCGGCACAAGAGCAGCGCCGCGGCGAGACCGTCTCCCGTGACATGGCCGTCGAGGCAGATGATGTGGCCGGACTGCTCGCCTCCGAGAATGCCGCCTTCGCGGCGCAGCGTCTCGAGGACGTAGCGGTCGCCGACGTCGGTGGTGAGCACGCGGATCCCGTGCTCTTCCATCAACCGGTGGAAGCCGAGGTTGGTCATGACCGTGACGACCACGAGGTCGACGCCGAGGTGGAGGGCGAGGATGGCGACGATCTGGTCTCCGTCGACTGAGTTGCCCTCTGCATCGACGGCGAGCATGCGGTCTCCGTCACCGTCGAACGCAACGCCCAGGTCGACACCCTGCTCCCGCACGACGCGCGAGAGCAGCGATAGATCGGTGGCCCCGCAGCCCACGTTGATGTTCGAGCCGTCCGGCTCCGTCGCCAATGGGAAGACCTCGGCGCCGAGCCGTTCGAATGCCTTCGGCGCGATGTCGGAGTAGGCGCCGTTGGCGCAGTCGACGGCGACACGCAGCCCACTCAAGTCCGACCCGAAGCGTTCGAGCACGTGCTCGAAGTAGCTGTCCGCGGAGATCTCCACCTCGTCGATCGTTCCTCTGGTCGCGCTCGGTGGCTCGTCCAGCAACGCCTCGATCTCCTCCTCCGAGACGTCGGTGAGCTTCTGCCCCTCGGCGTCGAAGAACTTGACGCCGTTGTACTCGGGCGGGTTGTGCGATGCGGAGATCACCGCACCGAGGTCGAGCGCGAGCAACGCGACGGCGGGGGTCGGTAGCACGCCGCCGAGCACCGCGTTCCCGCCGGCTGACGCGACGCCCTCGGCGAACGCCACTTCCAGCGCAGGCCCCGAGCCTCGTGTATCGCGGCCGACGAAGACGCGGCCGCCCGACGACCACAGGGCCGCCGCTCGGCCGAGCAGCTCGACGAGCTCCGGAGTCAGGAACTCGCCGACGATGCCCCGGACACCGTCCGTGCCGAAGTAACGCCGCGCCACGGCGGGCGAGACTAGCGCTTGGAGAACTGTGGGGCTTTGCGAGCCTTGTGGAGGCCGGCCTTCTTGCGCTCGACCTTGCGGGCGTCCCGAGTCAGGAAGCCCTCGCGCTTGAGCACCTTCCGCAGCTCCGGATCGGCCTCGACGAGCGCGCGTGCGATCCCGTGCCGGATCGCGCCGGCCTGTCCGCTGGGACCGCCGCCTTCGACCCGCACGCGCAGGTCGTAGCTGCCCTCGGCGCCCGCGACCTTCAGCGGCGCGAGCACCATCGTCCGGTGCGAGGCGCGCGGGAAGTAGTCCTCGATCGTGCGCCCGTTGATCCACGTGCCGCCGTCGCCGGGGCGAAGGATCACGCGGGCGATCGACGTCTTGCGCTTGCCGGTGCCCTGGTACTGAGCCGCGGTCGCCATCAGCGTTCCTCCAGCTCGAGTGACCGCGGGTTCTGCGCGTCATGCGGATGCTCGGGGCCGGCGTAGACCTTGAGCTTCGTCAGCTGCGCACGGGCCAGACGGTTCCGTGGGAGCATCCCCTTGACCGCCTTCCGGATCACCTCGGTCGGCCTTCGCTCGAGCTCCTCGCGGAGCGTGCGGCTGCGGATCCCGCCCGGGTAGCCCGAGTGTCGGTAGTAGATCTTGTCGTCGAGCTTCTTGCCGGTGACCGCGATCTTCTCCGCGTTCACGACGACGACAAAGTCGCCCGTGTCGACGTGCGGCGTGTACTCCGGCTTGTCCTTGCCACGGAGCGTGTCGGCGATGCGCGTGGCGAGACGGCCGAGGGTCTTGCCGTCGGCATCGACGAGGTACCAGCGGCGCTCGACCTCGCCCGGCTTTGCGTTCCAGGTCTTCATCATCACAACAGTAAGGCGGCGGACCCTGGGCCCGCCGGCCGGAGATTGTAGCGGCTCATTCCTTGTCTCGCCGCCCGCCGACCCAGGCTGCAAGCGCGATTGCGACGATCAGGAGAGCAAAGAGCAGCTCGACGATCGCGCCGGCCACGCCGCCGTGGGCGAGGATCACTTCGCCGAGAGCAGCCACAACCCGGTGCACGTGTAGAGCACCATCAGGGCAAGCATCGCGTACTGCGTCCGAATCGCTGTTCGGGCGGATCCCCACAGCGCCACGGCGCGGTCATGGGCGAGCGTGAGGCCGAGGACATGGCCGACGACGAGGACGGCGACCTGCACGTACCAGATCCCGTTCGGCGAGTTGAAGAGCGACGGCGTGAAGTGGGACGTCCCGAAGAGATCCCAGCCCTCGCCGAAGGGGTCTGAGAAGAGCGGGATCGCGAACTGTCCCTGGTTGACGAGCAACGTGAAGTAGTGCGCGACCGAGTAGGCGAGCGCGATCGGGACGAGGCTCGCGACGAAGACGCTCGTCAGATCCTCCCTCGTCGCGGCAACCGCCTGCGCCGCTCGCACTGCCAGCCGGAAGAGGAGCGCCACGAGGATGACGGCAACGATCAGGCCGATGCCGTTGAAGCCGGTCGCTACGAGGTCGGCGGTACGCGGCGAGTTGACGATGTATCTCGCCTCGAGGTTGTAGAGCCGGTCCTGCCACCACGTCGTGCGGCTGAACCCGTCGAAGGCGACCGAACCGAGCATGACGGCGACGAAGGCGATCGTTCCTGGTGTGTCCTGGCGAGCGGTCAACCCCGCCAGCGGTGGCCGCACGACGACTACGCGCCGACCGTTCTCCTCCCGTACGGCGAACGGCGCGATCAGCGAGAACATCCCGAAGTAGACGTGGAAGGCCTCGGCGTTCTCGACCCACGTCTTGCGCCCGTAAAGCAGCATCCCCGCCCAGGTAATCCAGCTATAGACGACGATCGCGAGCGCGAGCGTCCTGGGCTCGGCCGCTCGCGGGTAGGCAAGCTCGAGCGCGGCGAACGCAAGGAGCAGGCCGGCCGCCGGCCACCGTCCCAGCCGCCGCGGATACTCCGCCGCCGGCTCCCACGTTCGGCCGCTCTTGGTCCAGACCCAGGCGACGGCGTCCGCCGCGGCCCGCCAGGGGCTGAGCACCGACCAGAGGTTCCCGAAGACGACGACGAACGGGACGAGGCCGAGCCAGAAGATGACCCACACGAAGGTCGGGGCGAGGTTGTCGCCGGCATCGGGCTTGCCGACCAACGCCGCAAGCCAGACGAGCACGAGCAAGCCGACGGAAAGAGCTCCGAGGATGATGCGCCAGCCCGTCCAGAGAATCAGCCGCTGCCAGCGCTCGGAGAGCGGCCGGCCGCGGTCCCGGCCCTCGAGGATCGGCTTCCGCCAGAGCACGCCGAGCGCGACGAAGCTGAGGATGAGCGTGAGCGCCGCCGCGTAGTACATGAGCCAGTCCGGGAGGACCGGGTCGCGGATCCCCCCGATCCCGTGGGCGAGCGGAATCGTCAGGCTCATGGCTGTGTGGTGATCCGCGCGAGCGGGAGGCCGCGCTGCTCGAGCTCGACCTCGACGGTTCCATTGATGGTGGCGCGAAACGGGAGCCGGGCCGGAGACCCCGGCGCCACATCCCGCTTGAGGTTGTAGCCGTGGAGGTGGACTTCGTCGGCCACGTCCGAGCTCACGATCAGGACGACCTGGCGACCCTTCGAGACGGTGACATTACGGACGCCGCCGACCGGCTCTCCGCCCCGAACGACGATCCGTACAGTGGCTGGCGGCGGCGGCTCCGTTGGTTCCGTGGCGGTCGTGGTTGTCGACGTTGTCGCGGTCGTGGTCGTGGTGCCGGATGCGTTGTCGTCGCCGTTGTCAGGGCGCAGCACGAAGAAGAGTCCAGCGGCGACGACGATCGCCGCCGCCACGATCAGTCCGTTTCGCATCGATGGATGGATAGCAAGAGTCCGGCTCGAAAACGGTCGGAACCGCCGTGCGCGGGGTGGCGCAGGTAGTCCCCTCCGAGCACCGCGTGCGCCAGCCGGCCGACGGCGATCGCGGTCCGGCCGCGAGCGAGCTGCTCGAGAAACGGCATCGCAACACGTACTTCGGCCTGAGTTGGGCGCCGGTTCGAGCTTGGCTCCCCAGGCCGGTGTGGATGCGTCGGGACGACGTTCCAGAGCAGCACGTTCTCCTCGAGCCCAAGTTCGCCGAGCACACGGTGGACGATCGTCGCCGTCGCCTCGGCCGGCCCTACGCCGGAAACCTGGCGCTCGGACGTGAACGGCAGGCCGCTGACCCGCGCCCCGCGATAGCCCGCCGCTTCGCCGACGAGGAGATAACGCGCGTCCCTCCGCCCGTCGAGATAGGTCGCGAGCCGCTCCCGGCGGTGCTCGGACTCGGCGTACTGGTTGAAGGTGTCGCCGATTCGAAGCGCCGCGAGCCTTTCGACCAAGCTCGTTTCCATGCCCTGATTCTGCGCAGGTACTCTCGGCGGCAGGTGGAGAAGCCCCTCGCGATTCTCTTCGACATCGACGGCACGCTCATCTCGAGCGGCGGCGCGGGCGCCGAGAGCTGGCGTCGAGCCTTCAACGAGCTCTACGGCATCCCGGCGGACATTGGAGAGTTCACCGACGCCGGGATGACCGATCCGGAGGTCGGACGCCTGACCTTCGTCAACGTGATCGGTCGCGAGCCGACAGCGGAGGAGATGGCCACGTTGATGGCGCGGCGGCAAGCGGCTCTTCCAGCGGCAGTTGCCGATTCGAAGGGGTACGAGGTCCTGCCCGGCGTCGAGGCGACGCTGAAGCGGCTCTCCGACGCGGGGTTCCTGCTTGGTCTCACGACGGGCGGAACCGAGGCCGCGGGGCACACGAAGCTCGAACGCGGCGGGCTCAACCCGTTCTTCTCCTTCGGCGGCTACGGCTCCGATTCGCCCGACCGCACGGTCCTCACCCGCCGCGCGATCGAGCGTGCGGGCGAGATCCTGAAACGGCCTGTCGATCCGAAGCGGGTGCTCGTCGTCGGCGACACGCCGTTCGACATCGAGGCGGCACATGCGGCCGGGGCCGTCGCCGTGGGCGTGGCGACGGGGCGCCACAGCGAGGACGACCTGCGCCGCGCGGGAGCCGACTACGTCCTCGGAACGCTCGAGCAAGAGCTTCCGGGCGTGGACGCTGCGCCAACCCGCTAGCGATCGACCAAGATGCCACCGTGCTGGAGCTCCGGACGTTCACCGACGGCGGCCAGAGCGCGATGGACGTGGCCAACGAGGTCGCGGGCTTCGTCGGGCCTGCTCAGCGCTCGCTCGACTTCGCGCACTACGACTTCCACCTGAGCCCCGAGCCCGCGGCTGTCGTCGCGGAAGCAATCCGCGCTGCGGCCGCGCGAGGCGTCGCCGTGCGCTTCATCTACAACCTCGACCACCGCAACCCGATCCCGGTTCCGCCGCCGCCCGAGCCGGACGGCGTCCTGATCGACTCGCTGGGCGTTCCGGTGCGCCCGATCGCCGGCGTCCCGGACCTGATGCACCACAAGTTCGTCGTGCGAGACGGCTCGTCGGTCTGGACCGGATCGATGAACTGGACCGACGAGTCCTGGTCCCCCCAGGAGAACGTCCTCGCCCTGGCGGAGTCGCCGGAGCTGGCCGCCCGCTTCACGAAGGACTTCGACCAGCTCTGGGAGACCGGCGCCGTGGAGCGGAGCGGGTTCGTCGACACGACGCCGGTGCCGGTCGGCGACCACGAGGTGCGCACCTGGTTCACGCCGGGCCACGGCGAAGGCCTCTCGCACCGGATCGGGAAAGCCATTGCGAAAGCTCGCCGCCGTGTCCGCATCGCGTCGCCGGTCATCACGGCTGCTCCGGTCCTCGCGGCCCTGGCCGAAGTCATCTCGGAGCGGCGCGTCGACGTCGCGGGTTGCGTCGACCGCCCGCAGATCGAGGGCGTCATCTACCAGTGGGGCCAGAACGGCAACATCGCCTGGAAGCTGCCGCTCCTCCAGCGTGTCCTCAAGGCGCCGTTCTCGGCCAAGCCGTCGACTCCGTGGGAGGCGACGGGCAGCGTCCACGACTTCATGCACGCGAAGCTGACCGTCGCCGACGACACCATCTTCGTCGGCAGCTTCAACCTCTCGCGCTCAGGCGAGCTGAACGCGGAGAACGTCCTCGAGGTGACCGATCCCGACCTGGCCGAGCGGCTCGCGGGCTTCGTCGACGAGGTCCGCGCGCTTTATCCGCGCTTCACTCCCACTCGATCGTCGACGGCGGCTTCGAGCTGATGTCGAGCGCGACGCGGTTCACGGCCGGGATCTCGTTGATGATCCGGCTCGAGATCGTCTCCAGCAGGTCGTAAGGCAGCCGCGCCCAGTCCGCCGTCATCGCGTCCTCCGACGTCACGGCGCGGATGACGATCGGGTACGCATAGGTCCGCTCGTCGCCCTGGACGCCGACCGAGCGGATCGCCGGCAGGACGGCGAACGACTGCCAGAGCTCGCGATAGAGGCCGGCGCGCCGGATTTCCTCCTGCAGGATCGAATCCGCCTCGCGGAGGATCTCGAGCCGCTCGCGCGTGACCTCGCCGATGATCCTGATCCCGAGGCCGGGCCCGGGGAACGGCTGGCGCCAGACCATGCGCTCGGGCAGGCCCAGCTCTTCGCCCACCCGCCTGACCTCGTCCTTGAAGAGCATCCGCAGAGGCTCGACGAGCTCGAAGTCGACGTCCTCGGGAAGGCCCGCGACGTTGTGGTGGGACTTGATCGTCGCCGCGACGCCCTCGGTCCCTCCGGACTCGATCACGTCCGAGTAGAGCGTCCCCTGGACGAGGTATCGGATCCGGCCCAGCCGCTCCGATTCCTGCTCGAAGACGCGGATGAACTCCTCGCCGACGCGCTTCCGCTTCTCCTCGGGATCGTCAACCCCGGCGAGCCGCGCCAGGAAGCGTTCCTGCGCGTCGACGTGCACGAGCGGAACCTGGAAGTGGCCTTGAAAGGTCTCCACCACTTGTACTGCCTCGCCCTTTCGCAGCAGACCATGGTCGACGAACACGCAGGTGAGCTGGTCACCGACCGCCTTGTGGACGAGCAGCGCGGCGACGGCCGAGTCGACGCCGCCGGAGAGGGCACAGAGCACGCGCTCTGAACCGACCTGCCCCCGGACCCGCTCGACCTGCTCCTCGATCACTGCCGCCGCCGTCCAGGCCGGAGGCGCGCCGGCGACGCCGTAGAGGAAGTTCTTCAGCACCTCGTTCCCGTGCTCGGTGTGGACGACCTCCGGGTGGAACTGGACGCCGTACAGGCCCCGCTCCGGAGCCTCGAAGGCGGCGATCGGCGTCGACGGCGACGCCGCCGTGACACGTGCGCCCTTGGGCGGCGCGGTGACGGAGTCGCGGTGGCTCATCCAGACGTCCTGGTCCGCCGGCGTGTGCTCGAAGAGCGCGCCGCCGTCGGCGTGGAGGTCGGTGCGCCCGAACTCTGAGGCGCCGGTGCGTTCGACCGCGCCGCCGAGATCCCGCGCCATCAGCTGCATGCCGTAGCAGATGCCGAGCATCGGAACCTCGAGCTCCCAGAGGCCCGGATCGACCTCCGGAGCGTCTTCCGCGTAGACCGAGGCCGGCCCGCCGCTCAGGACGATCGCGCGCGGGTTCCGAGCGCGCAGCGCCTGAGCCGGCGTCGTATGCGACACGAGCTCCGAGTAGACCCGGCACTCGCGCACGCGGCGGGCGATCAGCTGCGAGTACTGCCCGCCGAGGTCGACGACCAGCACGGGGCGATCCTCCGGCTGGGCCTCCGAGCGCTCGAAGGGGAGGACCTCTGCCGCCACCCTCTACCCCATGCCCACGCGTTGGGCCTGCTGGAGGCCCTTGCCCTCAGTCTTCAGTGCCGGCGCCAGCATGATCTCGGCCTTCTGGAAGTCGTGAATCGACTCGTAGCCGCAGGTCGCCATCGCCGTCCGGAGGGCGCCCATGAGGTTCAGCGTCCCGTCGTTCTCACGGGCGGGACCGATCACGATCTCCTCGAGGGTCGCTACCTGCTGCGTCTCCACCCTCGCCCCACGCGGCAGAGTCGGATGGAACGTCGCCATTCCCCAGTGGAAGCCGCGGCCGGGCGCCTCCTTTGACCGTGCGAGGGGCGAGCCGATCATCACGGCGTCCGCGCCGCAGGCGATCGCCTTCGCGATGTCGCCTCCTGTTCGCATGCCGCCGTCGGCGATGACGTTGCAATACGTCCCGGTCTCGAGCAGATGCTGGACTCGCGCTGCGCTCGCGTCCGAGATCGCAGTCGCCTGCGGGACGCCGACGCCGAGGACGCCGCGCGTGGTGCAGGCCGCTCCCGGGCCGACGCCGACGAGCACTCCGGTGGCCCCTGTCCGCATCAGGTGCAGCGCCGTCTGGTACGAAGCACAGCCGCCGACGATCACCGGGATCGGGATGGACGCGATGAACTCCTTGAGGTTCAGCGCCTGTCCGTTGGAGGAGACGTGCTCCGCGGACACGACCGTGCCCTGGATGACGAGAACGTCGAGCCCGGCGGCGAGCGCGATCTCGTAGTAGTCGCGCACGCGCTGGGGCGTCAAGGAGCCGGCGGCCAGCACCCGGCGCGACTTGATCTCCTCGATCCGTTGCGCAATCAGCTTCGGCTCGACCGGCCGCGCGTAGATCTCCTGCATCTCGGCCGTCGCCTTGTCCTTGGGCAGCTTCGAGATCTTCTCGAGCTGCGTCTCGGCGTTCTCGTAGCGCGTGAAGAGTCCCTCGAGGTTCAGCACCCCGAGGCCGCCCATCTCGCCCAGTGCGACGGCGGTGGCCGGCGAGATGACCCCGTCCATCGCCGATCCGAGGAGCGGCAGCTCGAGGAGATGCGGCCCCAGCTTCCACCCGATGTCGACGTCCTGCGGGTCGCGCGTCCTGCGGCTCGGGACGATCGCGATGTCGTCGAACCCGTACGCCTGCCGCGCTTTCTTGCCCTTCCCGATCTCAACTTCCATGCACGGTCACCGCCCCTCTAATGCACGAAGGCCCAGGCGCCTCTCGGTTGCCTGGGCCGAAACGACCGTTTGCGCTTCGCTCTCTCAACTGGAAGGCGATCGTACCACTGCCTCCTGACGACCTCTCACAGCTCAGAGGCCACCGGCTCGAGCTCGTCCACCTCCACTCCCTCGGCCAGCCGCGAGAGCTCGGGCGGCTCGAAACGCCCGGCTCCCAACTCCTGGACAGCAGCGGCTCCGGCCGCGACGGCCCGCTTCAGGGCTTCCTCTGCAGAACGTTCCTCGTAGCGCGCCGCGATGAACCCGGCGAGGAGCACGTCGCCGGAGCCGACCGGCGAAACGGGGTCGATTCGAGGGATCGACGCGTAGTAGCGACGGATCTCTCGCTCCTCGCGGACGAGCGCGTAGCAGCCGGACGTCAGCGTGATGACGACGTTGCGGGCGCCGAGGTCGCTGATGTGCTCGAGCGCCTGGACGAAGTCTTCGCGGTCGTGGAACTCCTGGCCGACGAGCCCTTCGGCCTCCCGTTCGTTGGGCGAGACGAGGAACGGCTCGGCCTCCACCCCACGTCGGAGCGGCTCACCTTCGCTGTCGAGCGTCGTCTGGAGACCACGCCGGTTGAGCTCTTTGATCGCCTCGGCGTAGAAGCCATCGTCCACGCCACGCGGCAGCGAGCCGGCAAAGACGACCCCGTCCGCGCCACGAGACAGGTACCGCAGCTTCTCGAGCAGCAGGTCGAGCTCCTTGGGCTCGACGTGCGGGCCCCACTCGTTGATCTCCGTGTACGAGCCGCCGGTGGGGTCGACGACGGCGGTCGAGGTTCGCGACTCCTCCCCGATCCGGACGAAGTCGTTGAGGATCCCCTCGCGGGTGAGCTCGGAGACAATCCGCGCGCCGGTCCGGCCACCGGCGAGGCCGGTCGCGACGACCGGGACGTTCAGCCGCTTCAGCGCCCGCGCGATGTTGATGCCCTTCCCGCCTGCGAGCGTCAGCCACGCGCTCGCGCGGTGGCGCTGCCCGGGTTGGAAGTTCGGCACCGTCAGCGTGCGGTCGAGAGCAGCATTCATGGTCACCGTGATGATCAGCTGAACCAACCTCCGATGTGGTGGAACGTGCGGCTCGAGAGCCACTTCACGCGCTCGGCGACGCTGGGAGCATCCCGGTCCTCGGCGGCGACGAGCGGCGTGCGCCCGACGAGCCGCCGGCCTTCGTACACGCGCAGGCCCCCGAGCACGTCTCCACGTTTCACGGGGAGATCGACCTGGCTCGGGAGGACGACCCGCTGGACGAGCGGACGGCCGATGCGGACCGCGCGCCGTAACGGCCTCGCCGCGACGACTGGCACCGCCTCCTTGCCGTGGGTGACCGGAACCCGGCCATAGACCTTTCCTGCCGGCGCCAGCGGCACGAGCGCGTAGCGGGACATGCCCCAACCGAGCAGCTCTTCGAGATCGGCGTTTCGCACCGAGCGGGACGGGCTGCCGAGAATCGTCGCGTAAATGGTCACGCCGTTGCCACGCGCGGCGGCGATCTGGTTCCAGCCCGCGCTCGAGGTGTGTCCGGTCTTGACGCCGAAGACGCCGGGAAACTCGCCGAGCAGGTCGTTCCAGGTATGCAGCGTGCGGCCGCCCGCGATGGTGGCGCTCTTCCGGCGCACGAGGCGACGGATCAGCGGCTCGCGCATCGCCGTGAGACCGAGCTTGGTCACGTCCAGCGCGCTCGAGTAGTTGCCGGCGTCGTACAGCCCGTCGGGCCGCGCAAAGCGCGTCTCGTGGAGGCCCAGCGCCTGCGCCTTCCTGTTCATCAGCGCGACGAACTCGGAGCCGTTCCCGTTGCCGACGTAGTCGCCGAGCGCAACGGCTGCGTCGTTGGCACTCTGGATCAGCGCGCCGGCCAGGAGATCGCGCACGGAGAGCCGCTCGCCTGCCCGCAGGCCGATCGTGGAGCCGTTGACGCCGACGGCGTCCGGGTCGACGCTGACGGTCGCATTCGGGTTCGTCCGCTCGAGCGTGACGAGCGCCGTCATCAGCTTCGTGATGCTGGCGATCGGAAGCCGGTCTTGGGCGCCGCGGGCGAGCAGGACCTCACCGGTAGCCCCGTTCATGACGAGGTAGGCGCGTGCATCCACTGCCGGCGCCGCGGCCGCGGCCGGCACGCAGAAGGCAAGGACGACGAAGGCGAAGAGAAGCCGAAGCTTCACCGGGGCGCAGGGTAGCGCCGGCTTACTCGACTCGCAGCGACTGTCCGACGTGGAGCGCGCGTGGGTCGATCCCCGGATTGAGCAGGAGCAGCTCGTCGACGGTCGTGCCGAACCGGTCGGCGATCGTGGCCAGGGTGTCGCCGCTGCGGACGGAGTAGCCAGTGCTCCGAGGGCGCGCAGAGCGTGTGGGCCGGGGAGCCACACGGGCCGGCGTCGACGGTGCCGCGCGGGTCGCACGAACCGGAACAGCGTCGTGCAGCGCCGGGCGAAGGGCGAGCACCCCGACGGTCGCCAGCAGGAGGAAGCCCGCCGGCAGGGCGTAGCGGATGAACCAGGAAGGGATCGTCACCATCCGGATGCCGTCCAGACCTCGGATTTCACCCGGGCGGCCTCCCCTCCTGCCGCCGCGCGCCAATCGGCCTGATCACCCTGCCGGTATGCGTACATCACGGAACGAGACACGTTGACGAGCGCGCTGGACGGGCCGCTCGTGAAGGCGCGCGCGACGTCGGCCGGTGAGGCGCCCTGGGCGCCCACTCCTGGAAGCAGGAGCACCGCCCGCGGGAGGAGCCGGCGCGCTTCGCCGACTGCACGCGGATGGGTTGCGCCGATGACGGCACCAACGCTGGAGAGCCCGCGCTCGCCGACGAGATCCTCACCCCAGTCGCGAACGAGAAGCGCGACGTGCTGCCAGAGCGGCCGCCCGTCGGACAGGGCGAGGTCCTGCACCTCGGCTCCGCCGGGGTTCGAGGTCTTCACGACGCAGAAGATCCCGACGCCGTGGCGGCGGCAGGCTGCGAGGTAGGGCTCCACGGAGTCCCGCCCGAGATAGGGGTTCACGGTCATCGCGTCCGCAAGTGGACGCTCGCCCTCGCTCCTCGGCTCAAGGTATGCAGCCGCGTAGGCCCGCGCGGTCGAGCCGATGTCACCGCGCTTGGCGTCGAGGATCACGATGAGACCGGCTGACCGCGCGTAGGCGCACACCTCCTCGAGCGCAGCAGCCCCCTGTGACCCGAGCGCCTCGAAGAAGGCGCTCTGGGGCTTCACGGCAACCGCGTGCGGAGCGACGGCATCGATGATCCCCCGGCAGAAGCGAGGGACGTCGTCCCGCAGCTCGAGCGGAATCAGATCCGGACGGGGGTCGAGGCCGACGACGAGTTGCGTTCGCTTTTGCTCGACCGCCGAGGCCAGGCGGTCCCCGAAACTCTCGTCCATCGGACGGTCAACTTAGTACGAGGGCCGGTCACCCGGCCCTCGTTGGTTCATGGATCGATCCGTGCCTAGTCGGACATGGACTGCTGCTTGACGGCCTGCTTGAGCTGGCTGCCGGCCGAGAATTTCGGCACCCGCGTCGCGGGGATGTGCACGCGCTCGCTCGGATTCCTGGGGTTGACTCCCTGCCGCGCGGCCCGGTGCTGCGCGGAGAACTTCCCGAAGCCGGTGAAGGACACCTCTTCACCGCTTCTCAACGACTCGGTGATCGAGTCCAGGAAGGCATCGACGGCCGCTCCGGCGTCCTTCCTACTCAATCCACTCTTCGACGAAACCCGGTCCACGAACTCCTGTTTGGTCACGGAGACTCTCCTCTCGACGCTTGTCAGAGTGCGCTACAGACCCTAACAGCGTAACCGTTTCCGCTCAACCATACGGTTTTTCCGGCACTTTTTCGGGCGTGAGCAGGTCGGCTGCGCGAAAGAGCGGCCGCAGTCGAATGCCGTGCCGCGCGAGCTCGTCGACTCCGCCCTCCTCGCGATCAACCACGCAGACGGCCGTTCGGCATTCCAACCCCGCCTCGCGCAACGCCTCGACTGCAGACAGCGCGGCGCCACCGGACGTGACGACGTCCTCGACGAGGCACACCCGCTCGCCAGTCTCGAACCGCCCTTCGAGCCGGTTTCCGGTTCCGTAACCCTTCGCCTGCTTCCGGACGATCAGAAACGGAAGGCCGGAGGCAAGCGACGCGGCCGCGACGAGCGCAACTGCCCCCAGCTCGGGCCCGGCAAGCCGGGCCGCTTCGGGCTCGTGCTCGGCCACCTGGTCGGCGATGCGTGCTCCGATCGCCTCCAACAGCTCGGGCCTGGTTTCGAAGCGGTACTTGTCCAGGTAGTAGCGCGAGCGACGCCCCGAGCGAAGCACGAAGTCGCCTTCCAGATAGGCGTGCTCGCGGATCGCGTCGCGGAGCTCGTCGGTCGTCATTCCAATGCGTCCAGGGCCGCGTAGGCACCGACGAGCAGGTCGCGTGCCTCGGGCCCTCCGGTGAACCGGATCGTCGAGCCGTCGTCGAACTGGACGTCCACGCTCTCGGACGGCCGGCGCCGGAGGAGCACGATCGCGGCCGCGACCGCCACCAAGAGGAGGACGACGCTACGAAGCCGCATCTTGCTCGGCGAGGATTGTCCGGAGGTCGTGCCGGACGAGCGCCGGCGTGGATCCCGGGGCAGCAACCGCGACGGTTACGCGCTCACCGCTCCGCGCCACG
>Ga0184635_10000176_pt1 | contig 14037 bp, 15 predicted proteins | sample PLM3_30_b2_FD_133147 | JGI IMG/M metagenome (GOLD analysis project Ga0184635, IMG submission 133147) | Groundwater sediment microbial communities from an aquifer in East River, Colorado, USA - PLM3_30_b2 | ecosystem: Environmental > Terrestrial > Soil > Riparian zone | place: USA: East River...
TTCCTACTACAGCTCCTTGTCTGAACTAGATACATACAATGACGTAGGAATGACATGGGCTAATAATTATGCGCAAGCCATCGCAAAAATTTTTGACGGCGAGGCGCTGCTGAAAATAATAAAAGAAAAAAGGGAAGTGAGTTTAACAGAAGATGCGTTGCTTTCAGAAGACAGGATAACCATTAATGAATTGCTTACAAGTGCAGGTTATTTTTTAGGTGCCTTGTCATTAAATGATAATGTAGCGGCCATTAGGAAAGATGCAGCGTTACGGCTTATTGAACAGATCAATAAAGAATATCACCTGAAATAAATTTTATGGAAGTACACCACCACTCACACTCCTCAAGAAAAAAATGGACTCATTATTTCTGGGAGTTTCTCGTGTTGTTCTTTGCTGTGTTCTGCGGTTTTTTGGCAGAATATCAATTGGAACATAAGTTTGAAAGTGACCGTGAAAAAGTTTTGGCAAAAGTGTTTTACGAAGACATAAAAAAAGATACGGCAGCTTTGATCAGCGGGATCGCATTTAGTAAAGTAAAAATAAAAGCTGCAGATATTGCCAAAATAAAAATTTTATAGTGCAACAACCTGTTTGTTTATTAAACCTGTTAATACATTTTATATTTTAAACTCATTTTTATGAAAAGCAAAATGATCCTCCTGTTCCTTTTTGTTCATGTACTTGCTTACGGCCAGGTAGACAGCACTGATCTTATTGTACAGAAAATGATGAAAGAGCAGAAAATTACTGGCCTTTCACTCGCTGTTATCAGGAACGGGAAGGCCGTGGTAAATAAGGGGTTTGGTTTAGCGAATGTAGAACACAATGTACCTGTAACAGAAAAAACCGTTATCCGGCTCGGTTCTGTAAGCAAACAATTTTTTACTACGGCTATTCTTAAATTAATGGAGGACGGGAAACTAAGCATTGAAGATCCTGTCCATAAATTCTTTCCGGATGCTCCTGAAACATGGAAACCGATCCAGCTAAAACATCTCATGTCCCATACATCAGGATTAAAAAGAGAAGGCCCGGCGTATAATAATTCAGTTATTCAGCCCGACCTTGTTATTATCAAGTCGGCTTATTCCTTACCACTCGATTTTAAGACCGGAGAAAAATACCAGTATTGCAATCTTGCTTTTTTTATGATTGCAGAAATTATCACACAGGTTAGCGGCATGCCGTGGCAGGATTATATACGTGAAAAACTTTTTATTCCTGCCGGAATGAAGAACAGCGGTATGACCGATTTTTATCCCATCATCCCCAACCGTGCCAGTGGTTATATGCACAGGAAAGATGTGCTGGTGAATGCTGATGCCATGTATGCGGTGAGGCCAAGCGGCGGATTTCTTTCCACTAGCACCGATATGATCCTATGGGATAAAGTGCTGAGAGAAAAAAATATCATTCTGAAAAAAGAAAACTGGGAGTTGCTTTGGCAACCGTTTATAAAAACATCAGATAATGCTGACTCTAAAGCATATTATGGTTTTGGATGGGTAATTGATGAACGCAATGGTCGCAAAACAGTTGAGCATGGTGGCTCCAATGTTGGCTTTCGTTCCTACTTTACCCGTTTTATAAATGACGGGTTGTCTATTATTATTATGACCAATACAGATGAGGCCAACCCGGCAGCGATCGTTAGGGCTTTATCAGAATATTATTTCAGGAAAAAATAATTTATGGAAGTACATGCCCACACTCATACGCCAAGAAAAAAATGGACACATTATTTCTGGGAGTTTTTAATGTTGTTCCTTGCTGTGTTTTGCGGATTCCTGGCAGAAAATTTTAGGGAACACCAGGTAGAGCATCAACGGGAGAAACAATTCATGACAACATTGATTGAAGATCTGAAAGACGACATTGCCCTTGCAGACGAACAAATAATAACCCATAAACAAAAAATATTGCAAAATGATTCGCTGATCGAGCTGCTAAATATCAACAATCCTGAACTGGTTAACAGGAATGATCTTTACTATTTTGCAAGGATCGGGAACAGAACAGTGTTTTTTTATAACAACGACAGAACTATAGAACAACTGAAATCTTCCGGAGGATTGAGACTGATTCGAAAGAAAAATGTTTCCAACGAAATTATGCGGTACTACAGAAAGATAGAAGAGTTAAAGATGGTTGAAAATTATGATGCAGAGGAACAAGCCGGGTATAAGGAACATGCTGTAAAGATTTTTGATCCTGTTGTTTTTAAAAATATGTCAAGAACCTTAATCGTGCAACGCCTGAACAATAACCCGAAACTTCTGACAACTGACCGTGTACTGTTAACGGAGTTTGCGGGTAAAGTTCAATATCTTAACGGATCGAGGATAAGACAATTCAATATGAAAGAAGATATCCGTAAATCTGCTTTATCATTAATTGAACTATTAAAGAAAGAATATAGCCTGAAATAAAAGATTTACAGGGTTATCGTAAGGGATATCATTTCTATGCGTATAAAAGCTCTTGAAGTTATAGATGCTCTGAAAAAAGAATATCATTTCCAATAAAACTGTCTTTAGCCTTGTGCGGTTTTTAATGAAGTGGCTCTTTGAAGTAATTCGATAACTCTTGGATCTTCTTTTATTCCTATCATCATTGGATATTCCAGATAATAATAGATCGTATTTAGATTTTTATTGATACAGCTGCTAATGTATTGAAAGGTTTTTTCTTGATCCCCCAATGCCCACCAAACCATTAACAGGTCTCCATCCATTGCCAGTTCTGGTTCTTCTCTTTGTCGTTGTTCAAGTTTGCTGATACATTCTAATGCTTTTTCTTTTTGTCCAAGCCTGGCATGAGCATAACCAAGCGGTGCCAAACTTTTGAGCGGATGATTAGCAAGTTGGTGCACTTCCTGGAAAAACTCCAACGCTTTTTTCCAGTCACCTTTCATTCCAACAGACCAGCCTTTCATTTCAATAGCGAGTCTCATTTTTGGATTTATCTCTAATTGTTTTTCTGCAATATGATAGGCTTTGTCATAATGTTCCGCCATTGCATAAGCCTCACCCAAATAATTATTAATAACGGGTGAAAGAGGATCGATCTCTAAGGCCTTTTCCAAAACTTTTACCGCTTCTTCTTTTTTCCCCGTTACTATATAATAATAACCAAGTAATCTGTATGTTTCGGTATAAGCCGGGTTCAGTTGCAGGGCTTTTTGCAGGGAATCAAAAGCGGCCTGCCATTTCTTTTCATAAAATAAATGGACCCTCGCTTTGGCAATATGACTTTCTGCAATGCTATCATCTAGCTTCAATGCTTTGTCGCTGTATTGATCAGCAAATCCGAATGCTTTATCAGGCTTTAACTGGCCTGTTGCACCAAGATTTGAGTAAGCGATCGCCATCATGGCATAAGCTTGCGCATAATTCGGTTCGAGGTCAATGGCCTGCTGAAAACATTCAATTGCTTTGTAGGTATCAGCCGGCGTGAGCTTATTCCAGTAATGCAATCCCTTTAAGTAAAGTGTATATGCATTGATGTTTTTAGTGGAAGTCTTTACAAGATGTTCATTTTTTGAAGCAAGCGATAAATTTTCACGAAGACGATTAGCGATTATATTACTGATCTCATCCTGCACCTGGAAAATATCCGTGAGATCACGGTCATAATTCTCACTCCATACATTATAGCCATCGGCGGCATTTATTAATTGAGCAGTTATGCGAACCCTGTTGGAGGCTTTGCGAACACTGCCTTCTAATATTTTATCTACATTCAATTTTACGGCTATCTCACGAATATCATCCAGCTTGCCTTTAAATGCAAAAGCTGAAGTACGGGAGGTGACTTGCAAGCCTTCTACTTTTGTCAGCGAATTCAATAACTCTTCAGTAATGCCGTCGCTGAAATATTCATTTTCCGGGTCACCGCTAAGATTTACAAATGGCAAAACAGCAAGACGGTTAACAGGAGGTTTTGTTTTTCCTTTTAATTCATCACGGGAGGGTACTACCAGTCCTTCATTTGAAACAGCAAAAATGCGAACAGGCAGTTTTACATTTTTCAATTCAAAGTATCCCATCTCACGAAGAGAAATATCGGTTTGATTTTTTACTTCATCGGCCACTTTCTCTGAAATAAAAATGCTGCCGGGTACTGCAAGCGATTCAATTCTTGATGCAAGATTTACACCATCGCCATATATTGTTTCATCCTCAATAGATATGTCACCGGTATGCAAACCGATCCGCAGATCGACTTTTGGCTCCTGTTGTAATTGTTTTTGAATTTTAATGGCGCTGTTCACGGCATCAATAGCACTGGAAAAAATGCTGAGAGCCCCGTCCCCATTAAATTGAAGGATCTTTCCATTATAATTCTTAACAGTTGAATCGAGCACCTCTTTCAGGTGTTTTTGTTTGGCTTTTGCCAATTGTTCATTCTCCTGCATCAGGGCGGTATACCCGGCCATATCCACAAACATTATAGCTGCCAGTTGTCGCATAAAAAAAGAACACGAAAATAAGGAGAATGTATGTTGGGTTTGCACGGGAAATGAGAATAAAAATCCCTTCTGATAAATTGCAAGTACTAACTTTAAAGCTGCAGCCGAACCACCGACCTTACAGCAACCATAATTATAACCACCAAACATGGAAGTACACCACCATTCTCATACTTCACGAAAAAAATGGACCCATTATTTCTGGGAGTTTCTCATGTTATTTCTCGCCGTGTTCTGCGGGTTCCTGGCAGAAAATCAAAGAGAGCATATGATAGAACACAACCGTGAAAAGCAATATATAAATTCTTTGATAAAGGATGTGGAGCTGGATATAGCCTCATTAAAACTTTCACTTGGTGTCCGCAAAAGGTATATCAATTATTATGATTCATTGGTGTTTTTGCTGAAACAAAATGATAAAAACACATTGAATGATATTTATTACTATTCAAGGTTTCTTGGCAGAATGGATGAGTTTAAATATCATGACAGAACGATCCAACAACTAAAAAGTTCAGGAAGTTTAAGACTGATCCGGAACAGAAAAGTTGCTGACAGCATTGTTATATATGACAATGAGGTCATAAAGGAGATTTTAAATCAACAGGAACGGGAGAACAATGTCAGGCTTGAAATTTACTATACAAGTATTGGTAAAGTATTAGACGGGTATGTGTGGAATGAAATGGTAGATGATAAAGGTATAATATCGCGGTATACAGGTGATTTACCTCAGCTTGATGCCATCCCAAAAGATATCAATGAATTTGTTATTAAGGTGAGCTACATAAAAACATCCTATCGTCTTACATGTAAATCAATTGAAACTGCTATTACTGTTGCTAATGAGTTAATTGCTCTTTTTAAAAAAGAGTATTACTTGAAATAAATAATTTATGGAAGTACATACACACAGCCATACCGCAAGAAAAAAATGGACCCATTATTTCTGGGAGTTTTTAATGCTGTTCCTTGCTGTGTTCTGTGGTTTCTTAGCAGAGAACCAACGGGAGCACTATGTCGAAGCACAACGGGCAAAAGAATATGCCAAAAGCCTGCTCAATGATTTAAGGAATGATACAGCTGAATTGCATCGGGGTATTCATCAAACGAGATTTTTTACGATGACTTTTGACAGTTCGTTAGCCATCGGACTGAGAAATAATAGGAAGAACGAAATACATGGCACTTTTTATTATTACAGCCGATTTTCAACGAATGCTTTCTTCATTGACTGGCATACCTCCACGCTTGTTCAATTGCTTCAGTCGGGCAACCTACGGTATTTCAGAAACAAAGAATTAGTAAATAAGATAAACAATTATTATGCACTTCAGGGTTTGATTGCAAGTTTTAACCTGACCGACCGTGAGCACCGTGCACGGATAATGGATATCAGGAACCAGATTCTGGAAGCCCGTTATTTTTCTGTATTTGCAGCATTGATAGCCTCAAAGGAAGAATACGGTCAAATGCCCAACGAACCCACTGACCGGTTAATGACTCAATCGCTTCCCTTGCAACCCGGTGGCGCTGGTTTAATGCAGGAGTTTTTAAACCATCTTTCGGACAGAAAATTCAGATATAAAACACTTTTTGAAACGCATTATATAAATGCGGTAAAAGCTGCTGAGGATATTATGAATTTGCTAATCGAAGAATATCACTTGAAATAAATATTTATGGAAGTACATGCACATTCGCATACAGCACGAAAAAAATGGACCCATTATTTTTGGGAGTTTCTCATGTTGTTCCTTGCAGTGTTCTGCGGTTTTTTGGCAGAGTACCAATTAGAGCATAAAATTGAAAGAGACCGTGCAAAAGAGCTGGCGAGGAGTCTTTATGATGAACTTCGGGATGATTCGGTCAATGTCAGGTTAAAAGTAAAAAACCGTCTGCGGCAGGAAACTTCTCTCAAATGGCTCATGCAATATTTTAAGGATAGCAGCCTGAATACTGTTTCCAAAACTTTTTCTATTCATTATTTATATGGCATCCATTTCCGGACACCTTCAGTTTTTGAAGCCAGGACAGTAGTGCTGGAACAGCTTAAAAATTCCGGATCGTTACGTTATTTCAGGAACCAGGATTTGCAAAAACTCATCGGCGATCTTTCAGTAGCTATTCTTCAAATTAACGATCGCCAGGCACTTGAAAATAATGTCAGGGAGCAATTTCTTCATCCTTTTACAATTAACCATTACGACTACGAATTCGATTCAAGGATCACAAGAGGTGGCGCAATGCTGTTCATTGATGCAATTGCCGCATATGAAAAAAGTGATGAGATCATTCCTTTCCATTTTGGTCATAAAGAAGACTTTGACCGGGAAAAAGCGATCAATATGCTCGGTCTTTTCGGAATGAGTGGTATTAGAGCGACACGTCAGCAACATTTTCAAAAATATATCGACCTGAACACTGAATTGCTAAAAAAATTGAGCAAAGAATACCACCTGAAATAATTATTTATGGAAGTACATGCTCACACCCATACCGCAAGAAAAAAATGGACGCATTATTTCTGGGAGTTTCTCATGTTGTTTCTTGCAGTGTTTTGTGGATTTTTAGCAGAGTATCAGTTGGAGCATAAGATTGAGAAAGATAGAGAGAAACAATTCATGCAAACTATGGCGGAAGATTTAAAAACCGATTCAGCCCAATTAAACAGGATAATCAAGCGAAGAAAGTCACGTATCAGGGAACTAGATACCTTATTTCATCTCATTGCCACTGATGAATATCTTAAGGAGGGAAGAAAAGTATACGAACTTTACGAACTTCCTTATTGGGATATCTTGCGATTCTTTCCATCGGACAGAACCATGCAGCAGCTAAAAAATGGTGGCAGCTTGAGGCTTATACGTAAAAAAAATGTTTCAAATGCACTGATTAAATATGATGTATGGGTTCGCAACCGTAAAGAATATGAATCGCTTCAGGTAGAACTGGCAACACAAATCAACCAGCACCTTGAGAAACTGCTTGACCCTTTAATTATTGAAAAGGCAACCAGGGCATATACAGAAGAACAACTGGCTGCAGATACAATTATCAACAATGCCAGGCGTAAGGATTTGCCTTCAGATATTACCATTTTAAAACTTGCAGATGCAGATAAAAAAATTTTATTAAAATATATAATCCAGATAAAAACACTTTACCTGGAATACCTCAGAGATAATATCTCAGAAAGAAAACTGGCTGATGAAACATTGACATTAGTAATTAAAGAATATGATATCAAATAAATAATTTATGGAAGTACATGCACACTCACATACTGACCGAAAAAAATGGACGCATTATTTCTGGGAGTTTCTCATGTTGTTCCTCGCTGTGTTCTGCGGGTTTTTGGCAGAATACCAATTAGAACACAAGATTGAAAAAGACCGTGCAAAAGAACTTGCAAAGAGTTTTTATGAAGAACTAAAAGGCGATTCAGCTAATGTGGTTATTAAAATTCAGAACAGGATCAAGCAGGAGGAAGCGCTCAAATACCTGATGAAATATTTTAAAGATAGCAGCCTTACCAATGTTTCAAAAACGTTTGTACTGAATTTTTTGTACGGCATCAGCTTCCGTACGCCTTCTCTTTTTGAGCCACGAACAGTGGTGCTGGAACAATTAAAAAATTCGGGTTCATTGCGCTATTTCAAGAATAATGAATTGCAAAAACTGATTGGTGATATATCAGTGGCCATTCATAATATCAACGACAGGCAGACACTTGAAACCCAGGTAAGAACTGAATATATAAACCCGCTTATTGTCCGGCATTATGATTATGATTTTGATATTGAGATCAGCCGTGAATTTGATCCATCTGTTATCCGGGCAGCCGGCAAATATGAAATGTCGGATAAAGTAATTCCTTTTCATCTTATAGCAGTGGAGAAATTTGACAGGCAGGCGACTATTAATGTATTAGGGTTTTATTGCAGAAACGGGCTTTCTTCCACCCGTATACTTCATTATCAAAAATATATTGAGTTGAATGCTGAGCTGCTGAAAATATTGCGCAAAGAATATCATCTCAGATAAATAAACCTGAATCGTGAGATAAACCTCAAATATTTAAACTTCAAATAATGGAAGTACATACACACTCACATACGCCAAGAAAAAAATGGACACATTATTTCTGGGAATTTCTAATGTTATTTCTTGCCGTAACGCTTGGATTTTTTGTGGAGAATCAGCGGGAACATATTGTAGAGCGTCAACGGGCAACTCAATATGCAAAGGCATTGCTCAGAGACCTGGAAAAAGATACTGTTGAGATACGTGATGTTATGCGTGAAAATAAAATTATACTGGCCTGTTTTGATAGTGCCAGGTCGATCATCCATCAACGTATAAAAAATTCTATGGCTCCCGGGGCTTTTTATTACTATAGTAACGTGGTTGCCAGTGCTCCTTCTGTTTCCTGGAATGACGCTACGATCATCCAAATTACTCAATCAGGAAACCTGCGCTATTTTACAAATGCTGAACTGGTCAACAAGATCAGTTATTATTATTCTCAGATCAATTATGTAAAACTGCTGAATACTAATGACAGAAGTGTAAGGGATAGATCAATGGAAATAAGGAGCCGTGTGTTGAATAATTATGAGTACGCAAGGTTCTCTACCTATTCAACGGATAACTGGTTGAGTTTGCCTGATACTTTAATGAAAAAGCTGTTCCCTGTTCAAACCAATGATGCAAACTTGTTAAATGAATTTGCCAACAGTTTTGAAAACAGGAGAAGAGTCCTCGACCTTGTGATGAAACGTGTTTACCCTGCGTCAATTAAAGATGCAAAAGAACTGATAGGTTTATTGAAAAAAGAATATCACCTGAAATAAATTTTATGGAAGTACATGCACACTCACACACAGCACGAAAAAAATGGACCCATTATTTCTGGGAGTTTTTAATGTTGTTCCTAGCTGTGTTCTGCGGATTTATGGCAGAGAACCAGCGGGAGCATATGATAGAACATAAAAGAGAAAAGGAATATATGCGATCGCTGATCGAAGATCTGCAAACGGATACCGTTAATTTAAACAGTAGTATACTGTTTGGCCAGGGTGTAAGTACCCGGCTCGAAAACCTGATCTCATTTTTAAACAGTGGACCTTCAAATGAAAGAGTTGCGCAATTATATAGATTGACTAACCAGGTCGGCAGGGTTGTCGATATAAATTTTGAAGACAGAACTTCGTCCCAATTGAAAAATGGGGGAAATATGCGCCTTATAAGAAATAAAACGGTGGCTGATTCTATCAGGAGTTACTGGGGAGATATTAAAATAATGGAAAATATCAGCTTGCGATTAGAGGATTTGAGAACCAAAGCTGCCGACATCCAGGCACAGATCTTCCATAATAAATACATTAAGCTTTCAGATCCAACGGATCCAATACGTTCAGATATTTCAATTTCACCAGACGCAAAACTTATCAATAACGACCCGGAATTACTGGCACTTTATTCAAACAGGCGTCAACTCTTACTGAACGTTCTAAGTAATTACATAAGGGCTATGAAATATGTAAATTCAAAAGCAATAAGGCTAGTTACATTCATAAAGAAAGAGTATCACTTAGAATAAAAAGCACCTATGCAACAGTCTTTACTTCAAAATCAAAAAAGAATTACATCCGTCGATCTTCTCCGTGGCATCATCATGATCATCATGGCACTTGATCATACACGGGATTTTTTTCATGCTGATGCACAGACAGGCAACCCTCTTGATCTTAGCACTACAACACCCATTCTTTTTTTTACAAGATGGGTCACACATTTTTGTGCGCCGGTATTTGTTTTTTTATCAGGCACCTCTGCTTTTCTGCAATCAGCACGAAAATCAAAAAAAGAACTGAGTATCTTTTTGATCACAAGGGGTCTTTGGCTAATACTTGCAGAAGTTACTATTGTCAATCTTTTACTCACTTTTGATATCAATTTTTCTTTTATTGCTCTCGAAGTTATTTGGGCCATTGGTATTAGTATGGTGATACTGGGGTTGATGACCTGGTTGCCATTCGAAATTATTTTGGCTGTTGGATCATTGATCGTGTTAGGACATAATACACTTGATTTTTATGAAAAAGATCAAACGACTCCATTTAGTGTAACATATGATCTTCTTCACCGCCAGGGATCTCATCCATTGTGGGGAAAACACCAGTTGTTGATTCTTTATCCATTTCTTCCATGGACGGGTTTGATGATGCTTGGCTATTGCCTTGGGAAAGTATTGCGGAATAATGATGCTGCCTGGCGGAAAAGATCTTTGATCATCGCCGGAATGTCGGCAATTGTATTACTTATCATTCTTCGTTTTATAAATGTGTATGGCGATCCGGCTCCATGGTCACCACAACCAAATGGATTCTATACTTTTCTTTCATTTATCAATTCAAGCAAATATCCGCCTTCATTGTTTTTTATGTGTATGACGATCGGCCCGGCATTACTGTTGATGGCATGGTGGGATGAAATTCAAAATGGATTTACAAAAATCGTTTCGGTATATGGTCGTGTACCGTTCTTTTATTTTTTAACTCATTTATTTGTCATTCATCTATTTAGTGCTGTTACATATTTTATACGTGGTCATTCATTTTCGGAAGGAGTTAACCCGACAGCATTCATAAAATTTATTCAGCCGGGCGAAGGAGTTCAGTTAAGATATGTTTACCTGGTATGGCTTGCTATAGTGATCGCTTTATATCCATTGTGCAAATGGTACGACGGGTATAAAACCAACCATAAAGAAAAAAAGTGGCTGAGTTATTTGTGAGAAATAAATATCACCTTGAAATAAACTATTTATGGAAGTACATGCACATTCGCATACGGCAAGAAAAAAATGGACACACTATTTCTGGGAATTCTTAATGTTATTCCTTGCAGTATTTTGTGGGTTTTTAGCAGAGTATCAACTGGAACATAAGATCGAAAAAGACAGGGAGAAAATTTATATAAGAAACCTGTATGAAGATCTAAAATCGGATACAGCTATTTACAACGAATACGGAAGAACCGGCAAAGAGTTCGACGCCCGAATCGATTCGTTGATGAGGTTACTCAGAAGCCCCGGCAGGAGTGCCCACCTTGATAAAATTTATTATTATGCAAGGGTGCTTACGCTCAACACCAATATTGCTATCCCGAGTCAACGCACTTTTACCCAGATGAAAAATTCCGGCTTGCTGCGTTTGATCAGCAAACAGAAAGTGGCGGATAATGTATCATCGTATTACCTGGAGCTGGATGAAATTTTATCTCAGAATGGTTTTATCCTGGGCATGATCTCAGATTACTGGAACGAAGCAGGAAATCTATTTGATGCAGAAGTACTTTACAGGATAAGGATAGAAAGAAAAATGCCGGATAATAAGGATCTTAAGTTAATGACGGATGACCCGGTTGTGATCAATAAGTTTCTTGTAAATGCCCAGTATCTCTATGGCAGCCGGAAGAAGCAAAGTGAAGATGTGACAGTGCGTTTCCAAAGGGCAATTGAGCTACTATCATTAATTCAGAAAGAATACCACCTGAAATAAATTATTATGGAAGTACATGCACATTCACATACTGCCCGAAAAAAATGGACCCATTATTTTTGGGAATTTCTTATGTTGTTCCTTGCGATTTCATTGGGGTTTTATGCAGAAAACACACGGGAAGGAATTCTTCACAAAAAAGAAGTTAAGTCACAGTTGAATTCGATGTTATCCGACCTTCAATCAGATATCAATCTTTTTGATTCGGTAACAGACCGAAACAGGTTTGGTGCGGAGATGGCCGATACAGTGGTTGAATTATTACACTCGGATATTACAAATACCACCCAGATTTATTATGCCGCAAGAACTGTTACTGCCAATGTCGGTTATTATTATACCAACTCAAAGTCTTATGACCAGCTTAAGAGTGCAGGATTACTCCGGTATATAAAAAACAAAGGATTGCTGGATAGTATCGGTGCTTATTATGTATCCTTTCAGTGGCTGGCCAATCAAATCGACCTGCTGCGTCTCAAACTTGATGAAATTCACAAAGGAAATGCCCGGTTATTTGACAGCTATATTTTTCAGCAAATGATAAGTACAGGGATTTTCGGTACTACTTCTTTGGGTGGCCAAAGAACAGTTATCAGCAAACCCACTGTAAAGCCGGATTTACTTTCTGCTGATGCAAAAGATATAAATACCGTCTCGCTGAATTATCATTATTATTCCACTACAATTAAATTTTATATCCGAATGGGTAATGCTCTTCAAGCCCGGGCAAAAGAGCTTATAGAAATAATTAAAAAAGAATACCGTTTTGATTAAAGAATAAATTTATGGAAGTACACCATCACTCACATTCATCCCGAAAAAAATGGACGCATTATTTCTGGGAGTTTACAATGCTATTCCTTGCTGTATTCTGTGGATTTTTAGCAGAGTATCAACTGGAGCATAAGATCGAAAAAGACAGGGAGAAACAATTCATCCAATCATTTATAGAAGACCTGGAAACAGATACTGCTGCTATTAATAAGAATTTGCTCTTTCGAAAAGCAAAGGGAGATCAAATGGATTCACTGATTGATCTGTTAAGTGAGCAAAAAATAAAAGGGTATGAGAACGAGCTGTATTATTTGGGAAGAATGCTTGTCAGAACAAGCCGGTTTCAAAGTAACGACAGAACAATTACTCAACTGAAGTTTTCGGGTTCACTGAGATTAATAAGAAATGAAAATGCGGCAGATAGTATTATTTCTTATCAAAAATTAGTAGATATTATTCTTGCCAACCAGGAAGATGACCGCATTGAAAGAAGAGCAGCAGACCCTTTGCTTACCCGGATGTTCAATCCCTTTGTATTTGATACCATGCTGGATGAATTTAATAACATAAATAAACCAGTTTATGATCCTCCCTTACGATCTTACGACACTTCTGTTCAACAAGACCTTGCTTATTGTATCAACCTGGTCAAAGGAAGTAATATTATCATTAAAACCAGGCTGCAGTTACTATATGAAAAAGCAAAAAACACAATTGAATTTTTAAAAAAAGAATACCACCTGAAATAACTTTTTTATGGAAGTACATGCACATACACATACCGCAAGAAAAAAATGGACACATTATTTCTGGGAGTTTTTAATGTTGTTCCTTGCTGTGTTCGCCGGTTTTTTGGCAGAGAACCAACGGGAGCATTATGTTGAACACCTACGGGAAAAGCAATTTATTAATTCGCTGGTCAATGACGTTAAGGTTGATACGGCGAGACTTAACAGGCTTATTGAAAACAGGAATGCCCGGGACTTAAGATTAGATTCCCTGACCTTTTTACTTAACAGCGAAAATGCAGATCAGCATACAAAAGACATTTATTTCCTTGCGACGATCATTCCCCGGATAACTCTGTTTCAATTTACAGCAAATGATGGTACCATGCAACAACTCAAAAATGCGGGTGGTTTGCGTTTAATAAGGAGTCATGCTGTTACTGATAGTATCATAAATTATGATAATGCTATCAGGTCACTTAGCCGGTTAAA
>Ga0184635_10000177_pt1 | contig 14024 bp, 8 predicted proteins | sample PLM3_30_b2_FD_133147 | JGI IMG/M metagenome (GOLD analysis project Ga0184635, IMG submission 133147) | Groundwater sediment microbial communities from an aquifer in East River, Colorado, USA - PLM3_30_b2 | ecosystem: Environmental > Terrestrial > Soil > Riparian zone | place: USA: East River...
GCTTCGTGGCGGAGAGCGCATCAGGCCAGCTTTTTCCAGTGGCGAGCTTTTCGCGGATGAGTTCCAAGGCGAGAAACGCGGCGTGTCCCTCGTTCATGTGAAAGACCGAAGGCCGCAGGCCCAGCGCGCGCAGGAACCGCACGCCGCCGATGCCCAGCACGACTTCCTGCATGATCCGCGTTGTGCTGTCGCCGCCGTAGACGCGGAGCGTCAGGTCGCGGTAGTGCTGCTCATTTTCGGGAAGGTTCGTGTCCAGGAGGTAGACCGGACAACGGCCCACGTTCACCCGCCATGCCTTGAAGTGGACTTCGCTCGCGCCGACCTCGACGGTGCAGACCATCGGCTGGCCGCCGGCGTCGAGCACCGGCTCGATGGGAAGGTTCTCGGGGTGCAGCAGCGTGTAGTATTCCGCCTGCCAGTTTTCGTGGTTGATCGCTTGCTGAAAGTAACCCTCGCGGTAAAACAGGCTCACGCCGACGAACCCCAGCCCGAGATCGCTCGCCGACTTGGCGTGATCGCCCGCAAGAATTCCGAGGCCGCCGGCAGCGATGGGTAGGGTTTCGTGAAACCCGAACTCGGCGGAGAAGTAGGCAACGGGGTTGGCCAGCAGCTCGGGCGCATTGGCGCTGCCCCAGGTGCCGGTGCTCGTCACGTACTCATCGAAACTGCCTAGGACGCGGCGCACGCGCCCTGCGAAGTCGGGGTTTTGCAAGTGGACGCGCAACTCGTAGTCGGACACTTCACGCAGCACCGCCACGGCGTTGTGGTAGAGGTTTTGCCAGCCGCGCGGCGACAATTCCTGGAATATCTCTTGCGACTCCTGGTTCCAGGTCCACCAGAGATTTCGAGCGAGCCGGTTCAGGCCGGCGATCAACTCCGTCAATTCACCCGGGGTCAGGGGCTTCGTGCTCATAACAAACGGCTCGACGGCTGCAAGGCGTCGTGGTGCGGCCGATTCCCGGCAGCCGCCGGGATGCTGCCCGGCCTGTCGTAGCAAAATCAAATGGAATCAAATCGGTTTGTCCTCACGGTGCAATTCGCCGTTTACACGTTGCGACGCAACAGCCATCGGCCGGACCGGGCCGGGGTTTAGCTTGACGTGCGGGACGGCGGGAATGAGAAGGAGGCGGATGAAATCCAGTCCGGCACTTTCGCTCACGCTGGAGATGGCCGTCTGCGTCGTACTTCTGCTCCTGGTCACGGGAGGCGCCGATCAGCCAAACAACAAGCCCGAGACGCCGTTCCCTGCCGTGGCACCGACCAACGTTCCTCTAAGGACCCTCGCCCCGGGAATGCTTGAGCTTGGACTCGTCCGCCTCGACCGGCAGCACAGCTCAGTGACGATCCCCGCGTTCGTGAACCTGAAGGAAGGGATCGTCGAGTACCTGCTCGTCACGTCCGGAGGCAAAACGCACGAGAGCATCCTGCGGACCGACGCCGAGCCGCATCACATTCACGTGGCGATGCTGCTGTTGGGCGCCCGCGGCGCGGGCACAAACGGGCTTCCCGACGATCCCGCGCTGGGACTGCCCGGCGATGAACTCACTGTCGAAATCGTGTGGAAAAAGGGGTCGAAGGAACGGCGCGTCCGGGCCGAGTCCGTAGTGCTGGACCGCAAAAGGAAATCCGCCATGGCCAAAGGCGACTGGACCTACACCGGTTCGCGCATTCGCGAGGACGGTTTCGCCGCCCAGGCAGACGGTTCCATCATCTCGCTCATCACGGACGTCGATGCGCTCGTGAATAACCCTCGCCCCGGCCGCGAGGACGACGATCGCTGGCTTTCGAAAGCGAAAAGCCTGCCCGAGTTCAACGAACCGGTGCAGGTCGTCATCACCTTGAACGATGCTCGCAAGAAACGGTGATTGCGGCGGAGCGCTTGGCTCGTTGAGGCGTTGAAGCGTGAACGCAGGCCGCTCCCATTCAACACCTCAAGGCACCAACGTGTCACCGTCTCCGACGACCGGCAGCGTGAAGTGGAACGTGGCGCCTTCGCCGGTCTGGCTTTCCACCCAGATTCGCCCCCCGTGCCGCTCTATGATTTTCTTGCAGATGGCCAGGCCGATGCCCGTGCCGGGGTACTGGTCGAGCGTGTGCAGGCGCTGGAAAATGATGAAAATTTTGTCGAAATATTGGGGATCAATCCCGATCCCGTTGTCGCGAACGCTGAAGTGCCACTCCTCGGGCTGCTGCCTGGACGCCGGTCCCGTCGAGCCGGCGGAAGGGATTTTGCAATACGGCGCCGGCTCGCGCACGGCGCCGACGTGGATGCGCGGTCTTGCTTTCCCGCGGAATTTGATCGCATTGCCGAGGAGGTTTTGGAAAAGCTGCGTGAGCTGGGTGGGATCCACGATTACGGCCGGCATCGAGTCGTAGGTAATCTCGGCGCCGTTTTCCTCGATGGCCAACTTGAGATTGTCGAGCGCGGCGGCGAGGGCATCGCCGGAGTCGGTCAACTCGGGCGGTTTGCCCCGGGTGCCGACGCGCGAATAGGCCAGCAGATCGTGGATGAGCCGCTGCATCCGCAGCGCGCCCGCCACGGCGAAGTCCATGAACTCACGAGCGTTCTGGTCCAGCTTTTCATTATAGCGCTTGGCGATGAGCTGCGTGTAGCTGGTGATCATCCGCAACGGTTCCTGCAGGTCGTGCGAAGCGACATACGCGAACTGCTCCAGTTCCTTGTTCGATCGCGCCAGGTCGGTGTTGGCCTGCGCCAGGGCGATCTCGGCCTGTTTGCGCGCCGTGACGTCCCAGAAGATGACCTGCGTGCCCACGATGTCTCCGCGGGCGTTGCGCACCGGGGCCTTGAGGACATGGACGTAAATGGTCTGCCCGCTGGGCCGGCGGTGTTCCTCGACGTCCTCGAACATCTGCCCCGTGTTGACTACTTTGTCGTCGTCGCGCGCGTACTTCTGCGCCATCTCCCGCGGGAACAGGTCGAAGTCGGTCTTGCCGAGCAGCTCGGACATCGGCTTGCCCATGGCCTCGCAATAGCCGCGATTGCCGTAGGTGACGCGTCCGGCGAGATCCTTGCGGAGGATATTGATGGGCAAGGTGTCGACCAGCGAGTGGTAGAGGGCCTCCGAATCGCGGAGCGATTTCTCGGCACGTGTCCGCTCGCCGAGCTCGGTATTGAGCGCCGCGGTCTTCTCGTAAATCTGGCTCTCCAACTCGTCGGTGTGCAGGATCACGCGGCCCGCCAGGGGACGAAGCACGAACACCATCCCCGCCGTGCCCAGCAGGACGACCCCGAAGATGACCGCGCCCAGGCCTGCGAGCCGTCGATTCATCGGGCCGAAGAACTCGTCGCGGTCCATCTTCACCACGATGCCCCAAGGCGTCCCTTCCACCGGCCCGTACGCGAGCACCAGCCCGGCGCGACCCGCTTGGGGCAGAATTCCCGTGCGCCCTTGTTGAGCGTAAATCAGCGCGGCGCGAACGGCCGTCAGTTTGTTCGTATCTCCCCCAACACCGTCGCGCACCGGCCGGAATTGGAAGAAAATCGGAAGCTCCTTGTTGGACAGGTCTCCTATGATCGTTTCGCCGTTGCGGCCAAGATCCGAATAGTCCTCCACGACGTTCTTCAACGAGTACAACCTGTACAGCGCCATCGCATAACCCAGACGCCCGCCTTGCGAGGTGTGCACCGTCGAGCCGGAGACCATGCAGTACTCGGCGCCGACGCGCACTGGGCCTCGCAATGCCGTGTCCTGTGTGGCGTCCGGCACGGCCCACAACGCCGGCGGAATTGCCTGGCCGTACTGGACGATGACGTTTGTCTGGCGGTCGAGCAGGTACAGGGCGATGGTATTGGTTGAAGCCGAAACCGATTCACGCATGGCCTGAGTCGCGGCGCGCCGGAACTCCTGCAACGGAAGCTGCCCGGAGGCGAACCGGTCGAGTTCCTCACGCAACCGGCCCCGGGCGAAACGAAACGTCGAGGCAGTTTGAGCGCGCACCACGTATTGCTCGGTGGCGCGGGTCTGTCGCCGGAGGTAAACGTTGAGGTTCTTTTCCTGCGCCTCGCGAAGTTCTACCGACAACGGCACGATGCCCGACAGCGCGACGACGAAACCGACCAGGATCATTCCGGCCGCCGAGTACACGACGATCCGCTTCTGGAGTCTCTTGGCGAAGCTCTGGTCGGCCATGTGTCAATGACCTTTGTATCGCGTGCGCCGGAACGTGGCGAGAAGGAAAAGGCGCGGACGCGCTGGTGCATTCGGGCGCTGCGGCTCCGCCGATGCTAATCAGCTCGCCTCACCCTGCTGAAGCCGAAGGCTTCCCCGCGTTGAGCATGGACTGGACGAGTCCTGCGATGGAGTGCGGTCGCGCTTCGACGGCCGGCTTAAGTCCCAGGGATTCAATCGCCTTGCTCGTTTCGGGACCGATCGAGGCGAGCCTTATGTGCGGGAATCGTTTCAACTGGCCCGGAAGATCGAACCGTGCATGGAAGTTCTCCACCGTCGAACTGCTCGTGAAAGTAATCCAATCCGCGCCGTGCTCGACGAACCTGGACGCGGCGCCTGTGAGATCCTCCGTCTCAGGGACGGTTTTGTAAAACGCGACGTCATCCACGATGGCGCCGAGGTTCTCGAGGGTCTCGACCAATTCCGCGTTCGCGACTTGCGCGCGGGCCAGTAGAAGGCGGACGTTCTCGATGCTCTCGACGGCTTTGACGGCTGCGGCCACCTTGGTCGCGACGAATTGTTCGGGCATCGCATCCACGCGCAAATGCAATTCTTTGAGCTTTGCAGCCGTGGCCGGACCGACGGCGGCAAAGCGCAGATTGCCCAGCGCGCGCACGTCCTCGAACGCCTTGAAAAAGCAGTCGAAGAACGCGGTCACTCCGTTGGGGCTGGTGAAGATGACCCAGTCGTACTCGCCAATGCCTTCGAGGGCCTCGACCAGGCTGTGTTTGTCGTCGGGAGGGACGGTTTTGATGGTGGGAATTTCCAGCACGTCCGCCCCGAGTTCCAGCAGTTGGCGTGACAGCTCGCTGGCCTGCTCGCGTGTGCGCGTGACGGCGATGCGCTGGCCAAAGAGCGGCCGGTGCTCGAACCAATTGAGCTTGCCGCGCAGATTCACGACGCCGCCAATGACCGTGACGGCCGGCGCGGTGAAATTGGCCTTGGCGACAACGTCCGCGATGGTGCCGAGCGTGCCTTCGATCGACTGCTGCTGCCCCGTCGTGCCCCAACGAACCATGGCCACGGGCGTGCTGGCGTCCATGCCGTGCGCCACGAGCGATCGGGCGATGGGTCCGATGCGCTCCACGCCCATGAGGACGACCTTCGTGCCGGGCAGCCTGGCCAGTTGCTCGTAGTCGAGCCCGGACGCCTCCTTGGTCGGGTCTTCGTGGCCGGTAATTACGGTGAAACTCGAACAATGATCCCGGTGCGTCAGCGGAATCCCCGCGTAGTTCGGTCCGGCAACGAAGGAGGAGATTCCCGGGACGACTTCGAAGCGGATGCCCGCAGCCGCCAGTTCCTCGGCCTCCTCGCCGCCCCTGCCGAAGACGTATGGATCGCCGCCCTTGAGGCGCACGACGGTCTTGCCTTCCCTCGCCTTGGCGATGAGAAGCTGGTTCAAGTCCTCCTGCGCCAGGGCGTGGTCTTTGGCGCGCTTGCCCCCGAAGAGGATCTCGGCGGACTTCGGCGCCAAACGGAGCAATTCGGCGTTGACCAGTGCATCGTAGACCACGACCTCTGCGCGTCCAAGCAACTCCGCGCCGCGCAAGGTCAGTAACCCGGCGTCGCCGGGGCCTGCGCCTACGAGGTAGACGGTGCCTCTTGCTTTCATCATTCAGCAAGGCTAGGCGTTCTTTTCGCCGGGCGCAATGCCAGCCCTAGTTCCCGAGCAGTTGCGACGCGAGTTGTTCCCCGAGAGCGACGGGCTCATTGCGATCGCGGCGGGCCTCGGCGCGCCGGGGCTTGCCGCCCAGGTAGGAAACCGCGCGCATCCGGAGCGCGTCACCCTCAACTTCGGCATAAGCCGCCACAGCCAGGTGACAGCCTCCGCCCATCGCGGCCAGGAAGGCGCGTTCCGCCGTGACGGCCGCGAGGGTCTCGGCGTGATTAAGGCGCGAGCAGATCGACTCTACGCGCGAGTCGCCCGAGCGCGTCTCGATGCCAATGGCGGCCTGGCCGACGCACGGGAGCATCTCGCCCAGGGACACGCGTGTGATGGCAAGACCGGGCGGCACGTCCTCGCCACTCATTTGTTCTCCTGCCGCGAACCGGCATCCGAGCCGTTCGAGTCCCGCTGTCGCGAGCAACAGCGCGTCGAGTTCCGGCTTTTCGGCAAGTTTGCGCAGGCGAGTGCCGACGTTGCCGCGGATCGGGACGATGTTCAGGTCCGGGCGCAATTCGCGCGCCTGGGCCGCGCGCCGGGGGCTGCTCGTGCCGACGGTTGCTCCGTGCGGCAGGGAGGCCAGTGAAAGCTCCGGTTTGAATCCCCGGCGGTCCTGCCGCACCGGTTTGGCAGCATCCGGCCAACAGGCGATGTATTCGACATGCCGGTAGACCAGTACGTCCCGCACGTCCGCTCGGGGCAGCACGGCCGCCAGCGCCAGCCCTGGCGGGAGGGTCGTGGGGAGATCCTTCAGGCTATGAACCGCCAAGTCGGCTTGGCCTGCCAGGAGGGCATTCTCGAGTTCCTTTGTGAAAAGTCCCTTCGAAAGATCACCACCTGTCAGTGATGCCTCCGGGAGTTTGTCACCCGTGGTTTTGACAATCTGGATCTCGAAGGACTGATCGGGAAAGGCCGCGCGGCATGCGGCGAGAACGAGATTGGCTTGTGCCAGGGCGAGTGCGCTGCCGCGCGTCGCGATGCGGAGCCCGTGGTGCGTGGTGCGTGTTGCGTCAAGCATGACCTACTCGTGGCCAAACGCCGGCTTTGCATCCGAGTCCATGCCCGTCGGCCTTCTCGCCCCCAGCAATCCTGCCGCCTTGTCGCGAATGACCTCGTAGCACTTGGTCAGTTCCTCGCGACGTTGCTTGAGGTAGTCGTCGGCGATGGCCTGGAGGTCGTCGACGTTGTAGAGGTAGACGTTGTCCAGGAAGTTGACTTCCGGGTCGATGTCGCGTGGGACGGCGATGTCGACGAGCAGTAACGGGGCCTGACCGCGCAAGGCCATGAGCGGCTCCAGTCGGGCACGGTCCAGGACGTAATGGGGCGCGCTGGTGCTGCTGATGACGATGTCGATCCGCCGAAATTCCTGCGCCCAATCGTCGAAGTGAATCGCCCGCCCGCCGAGTTCCCGGGCCAACGCTTCGGCGCGGTCGAAGGAGCGGTTCGAAACCAGCACGCTATGCGCGCCCCGCGAAAGCAGCGCGCGGGCTGCCTTCTCGCTGGTGTCGCCGGCGCCGAGGACCATCACCTGGCGGTCCTTGAGAGAGTTGAAAATCTTCTCCGCCAGTTCGACGGCGACTGCGGCGACGGACGTGGCCCCGCGCTGGATTTGGGTGGAAGTTCGGAGATGCTTGGCGACGTAGAACGCCCGCTGGAACGCCTTGTTCAGCGCGCCGCCCGTATGGCCATGTCGCAAGGCCAGGTCGTAGGCTTTCTTGATCTGGCCGAGGATTTCCGTTTCGCCGAGCACCATCGAATCGAGCCCGGCAGCGACGCGGAATAGATGCTCGACGCTCTGCGGCTCGGCCAGCCTGTAGACCTCGTCCGTCAGCGGGTCGCGGTACTCGTGGCAGCTTTTGAGGAAATCGAGCAACTCCGGGAACGCCTCCTTCGGGCCAAGCCGCGTCGCGGCGTAAATCTCGACGCGGTTGCACGTGGAGAGAATCACGGCTTCTTCCGCCAGGCCGCTTTCGCGAAGCCGCTGGAGGGCCTCCGGCACGCGCGCCTCCACAAAAGCAAACCGTTCCCGCAACGTGACGGGCGCGGTATGATGGCTCAGGCCGAGGACCAGGATGGGCATGGGCTATTGCCAATTGTGGCTTGCCGATTGTCGATTGAGTTCAGAGCGGGCGTGGAGCTTCATGGGCGCAATTCGGTGCGCGGGCGGTCCGCGGACACTTTGTGGTGCAAGTCCGAAAGGAGATAAACGCCCCAGAACGTCAGCGCGATAAACGCAAAACTGCCGATTGCACCCATGGCAAAGCGGCGTCCCCGGTGCGCGAAACCCCAGCGCAGCACCATCAACGCCAGGTAAAGCGCCCAGACGAACAGCGAGTAAAGCAGCAGGGCGTCGCTGGAGAAGTAAACATCGCGCGTCTGTTTCAGGTAGAATACGCTAACAATCAGCCCGGCGGTCAGCAGCGCAAAGCCCGCAAGGAGCAACCGGCCGATGGTCGCTTCGATCCGTTGGATGGGCGGCAGGAGGGAAAGCGCCGCCCGCAGCTTGTGGAGCTTCAGGTCGCGATCCTGCATGACATACATCAGTCCCGCCACGGCGCTGAGTCCGAACGCGCCGAATGCCAGGAGAATAAGGGCGTTGTGGAGGCTCGACCAACCGCCCGTGAAGATGGGTGTGGCGGCCCGGACGTCCAAAGCCGGCATCAGCGCGAACACCCCCAACGCGAGCAGCAACGGCGATACGAACGCCCCGAGAGACCGAAGCCGTCCCCATGAGCCGATCACCAGGTAGGCGGCAACGATGGTCCAGGCAATAAAAGTTGTGGCCTCGTAAAGATTGTTGATGGGGCAGCGCTGGAGCGAGAAGCCGCGCTCGAACATCGCCCAGGTGTGGAATGCCGCCCCGCCAAAGAGGAGGGAGTAATTTATCCAGGTGTGCTTCCGGAACCCCGCCCGGAGGACGAACAGCGCATACAACGTGCTCAAACCATAGAGCACGACGGCAATCGCGAACAGTTGACGATCCGACACTAACACGGAATTAGGGTAACGAAGCCCAACGCCGGGGCAAATGACAAAATGCGCCTCCACGCCTTCAGCAGTAAGCGAAACTGCGGGAGCCGAGCATGAACTGCCCCCGCCTGCATTACGCTTCAACGCTTCACGAAAATCCCCCGTGAGCAAAAAGCTGGTCCCTCCCGTCTAACAGTGGCTGACCACACACAACGGCAAGCCTATGAACCACTCAAAAGGCGTTACGATCCTCGTAGCTCTGCTTTTCGTCGGACTGTTTGTCATTCAAGAACTTCGCTTCAAGGACCGAATCAATTCCCTGCGGACCGAAATGGCAGCTCATACCGCTGGCGGCGACTCCGCGGCCAGTCCGGTGACGGCCGCGGATTTGCAGGAGAGCGTTCGCCAGTTGGAACAGGCCCGGGCCGACCTCGCCTCCACACAGCAGCGCCTGAACGCCGCGATGAGCCAAATTGGTCAGTTGCAGAGCCAGGTGCCGGCACAAGCCAATGTGAACCTGGGCGGTCGTAGACCGCGCGTCGCGAGCCTTAGCTTCTCGGAAGTGCCGGACGCGCAAGCCTATCTCGGTCCATCCGGCCAGCCGGTCCGCCGTTCTTGGGGCGAGGAGCAAGCCACCGGTGCCCCCGACACTCACCAGGCTGGCGACATTTCCACTGCTTGGGCTTCGAAGCTCCCCGATGGCGGCGAGGAATGGCTGAACCTCGACTATTCGAACCACGTCTACCTCGCCGAAGTGCGCGTCCGCGAAACCTACAATCCGGGAGCCATCTCGAAAGTGGCCGCCGTACTTCCCAACGGCCGGGAACAGATCATTTGGGAAGGCGTCACCGAACCCGGCGAGGCACCCATCGAAAAAGTCTTCCCGGTGTCGGGCAACATCTACGCCAAAGGCGTGAAGGTATATCTGGACACCCGGCGCGTGCCCGGCTGGAACGAAATCGACGCCGTCGAACTCGTCGGCCGGGACGGCACCCGACAGTGGGCCTCACAGGCCACCGCCAGCAGCAGCTACGCGGATCCGCGGTAGCCAGCATTCCCTCTGACGATCGTAGCCGCCGACGTGAGGAGGCGGATGGACCGCGCGTCCCCATTCACCGCCTCCTCACGTCGGCGGCTACCGATTGCAACGGTCGTATCCGGCAGCAGCCGGGATTCACTCTTCCAACGAAGGATTCGACCAAGGCGGGACCGAGTGAAATGGAAAATCCCCAATCTACGGGGGCGTCCTGACTGAATTCGGTTCCACCGGCATCTCACCTGGAAAATAGGCTCGAGTTTCCACACGCGTGCAGTTGACTCGCCTCCGAGGCTCAGGCTTCCATTCCGCCACTTATGTTCGATTGGGTCTCAAGTCCTGAAATCTGGATCAGCCTGCTCACGCTGACCGTGCTGGAGATTGTTCTCGGCATCGACAACATCATCTTCATCTCCATCCTCAGCGGAAAGTTGCCGCCAGAGCAGCAGCGCAAGGCGCGCCAATTGGGTCTGGGTCTCGCCCTGATCACGCGCGTGATCCTGCTCTGCGGCCTGGCGTGGGTGGTGAAACTCGACAGGCCGTTCTGGGAGCCGACCATTGTCTCCTGGAAGCTCGCTGTGTCGGGCAAGGACATCATTCTCATCCTCGGCGGCCTGTTCCTGCTCGGCAAGAGCACCTTTGAAATCCACGAGAAGCTGGAGGGCGTGGATGGCGAGAAAACGCAGCGCCTGACCCCCACTTTCAACGGAGTCATCGTGCAAATCATGCTGCTCGACATCGTCTTCTCCCTCGACTCGGTCATCACCGCCGTGGGTATGGTGCCGCAAATCGGCGTGATGATCGCTGCCGTCATAGTTGCCATGATCATCATGCTGCTGTTCGTGAATCGGATTAGCGATTTCGTGGACCGTCATCCGACGATCAAGATGCTGGCGTTAAGCTTCCTCATTCTCATTGGTTGCATGCTCGTGGCCGAGGGATTCCATAAGCACATTCCCAAGGGCTACATCTACTTCGCGATGGCGTTCTCCGTCGGGGTCGAAGTACTCAATATCAAGTTCCGTGCGAAACAGGCGGCCAAGGTCGAGTTGCACCAGCCGTATCGGTGAAGATTCGTTGAATCGTTGAATCGTTAAAACGTTGAATCGCCGAGCCACGAAGCGGTGCCGGACGTGGCAGCCTTTTCAACGATTTAACGGTTTAACGCTTCAGCGCTTCAACGACTCTTGCTTCCCTTTGTCCTCCTTCTATCCTTTCCACCCATGTTCAAACTGAGGTTCCGGCCCGTCGGGCTATCGATGCTGTCGCTTTGGCTTGCGACCGCGCCCCAAGGCGTTTTCGCCGCCGCCAACGTCCGGCGCGGCGCGGGTTATCCGCCGCCGGTGCAGCCGGCGTCCGATGAGGGAGAGGCGGCCCTCAAACGGTTCCGCGTCCCCAAGGGGCTGAAAGTGGAACTGGCCGCCGCCGAGCCGTTGTTGGCCAATCCCGTCGCCTTCTCCATCGATGAACACGGCCGTTTCTACGTCGCGGAGACGTTTCGGCTGCACGCCGGCGTGACGGACATTCGCGGGCACATGGATTGGCTGGACGAGGAGCTGGCCGTGAAGACGGTCGAGGAGCGTGTGGCCTACATGACCCGGCACGAAGGCAAACGCATCGCCGAGTACACGAACCACTCGGACCGCCTGCGCCTCATTTGGGATTCCGACGGCGATGGACGCGCGGACAAGGCGAGTGTGCTGGCCGACGGCTTCAATGGCGTGGCGGAAGGCATCGCCGCCGGCGTGCTGGCGAGGCGTGGCGAAGTCTACTTCGCGAACATCCCCAACTTGTGGCGCTTTACGATCGACGACTTGCGATCAACGAACCCCCCGCCGGTCGACGCGCTTCCCCTCATTCCAGGCCGCATCAACCGTAAATCGAAAATCGAAAATCTCTCCACGGGTTACGGCATTCGTGTCGGTTTCCTCGGGCACGATTTGCACGGGCTGCGTTTCGGGCCGGACGGCCGGCTTTACTTCAGCGTCGGCGACCGCGGGGCGCACGTGCGCACCAAGGAGGGAAAAACCATTGAGCTTCACGAAACGGGCGCGGTGTTCCGCTGCGACCCGGACGGCTCGAACCTGGAGGTCTTCGCCACAGGGCTGCGCAATCCCCAGGAATTGGTGTTCGATCAATTTGGCAACCTCTGGACCGGCGACAACAATTCCGACGGCGGCGATCCGGCCCGGTGGGTCTATGTCGTCGAGGGGGGCGACAGCGGCTGGCGCATCGGCTGGCAGTTCATCAATCAGCCCAACTCTCGGGGCCCGTGGCTGGCGGAGCGGATGTGCTACCCTCACTTCGAAGGCCAGGCTGCCTACATCCTCCCGCCGCTGGCGAACATCGGCAACGGCCCGAGCGGCCTCGCCTATCATCCCGGCACCGGCCTGAACGACCGTTACAAGGATCGCTTCTTCCTCTGCGACTTTCGCGGCGGCACCGGCAGCGGCGTCCACAGCTTCGGGGTGAAACCGCGCGGCGCGGGCTTCGAGGTCATCGACCGCACCGAGTTTCTCTGGGATGTGCTTGTGACGGACTGCGAATTCGGCCCCGACGGTTGTTTCTACGTGACCGACTGGGTCAACGGCTGGAACCTGACCGGCAAGGGGCGCATCTACCGCGTGTTTGATCCGGAGACGAGGAACTCGCCCCTCGTGCTGGAGACGAAGAAGCTGATTGCGGAGGGTTTTGTTCGGCAGTCGGCGGAAGAACTGAAGAGCCTTCTCGCTCATCCTGACCAACGCGTACGACTGGAGGCTCAGTTTTCCCTGGCCAGCCAATGGACAGGCATCCCAACTTTCTCTGCGGCGCTGCACGGTGAAAGCCAATCCGCTCGGCTCCATGCCATCTGGGGCTTGGGCCAGATCGGCAGAACATCACCGGCAGCTATCGATAGTCTTCTGCCCCTCCTCGGCGATACCTTTGTCGAAGTCCGAGCCCAAACGGCGAAAGTTTTCGGCGACCTTCGGGCAACACAAGCTTACGAACCGCTACTGAAGCTACTTTCCGATCCCGATCCCCGCCCGCGATTCTTCGCCGCTATTGCGCTGGGCAAACTTGGCCGCAAGGAAGCCGTGCCGTCGCTCATCGAGATGCTTCGCGCGAACGCCAACAAGGATGTGTATCTCCGTCACGCCGGCGTCATGGGCCTCGTCGGCTGCGCTGATGCGGCGACGTTGCAGAAGTTCGCCTCGGACGAATCCTCCGAAGTCCGGCTCGCCGCCGTCGTCGCGCTGCGCCGGATGGAACGGCCAGAAGTCGCCGATTTTCTCCGCGACAAGGAGCCCACCGTCGTTCTCGAAGCCGCCCGCGCGATCAACGATCTGCCCATCCCCGCCGCCTTGCCGGAACTCGCCGCGCTGCTGATGGACGCCGAAGTTCTCGCCGGCCAGCAGTTCGGCTCCCGGCAGCAGCGCCAGCGCGCTGCCGCCGCGAAGAATCCGAAGAAGCCCGAGCCCGAGCAGGAGCCCGATGTGCTCTTCGAGCCGTTGCTCCGCCGCATCGTGAACGCGCATTACCGGCTCGGTGCGCCCGCCAACGCCTCCGCGCTGGTCACGTTCGCCGCCTCTGGAGTAGGTCCGAGCGCCGTCCGCGCCGAGGCCATCAGCACCCTGGGCGAGTGGGCCAAGCCTTCGGGCCGCGACAACGTCACCGGCCTGTGGCGTCCGCTCGAAACACGCGAGCCCGTTGTGGCGAAGGGCGCGGTGCGGGAGAAGCTGGACGCGCTGTTGCAAGACCCCTCGGGCAGCGTCGAACTCGCCGCGCTCAAAGTTGCCATGAAGCTCGGCGTTGCTGAGGCGGCCACGACAGCCTTCAAGTTGCTGGCTGATGGACAGCGTTCTGGAAAAGTCCGCGTCGAAGCTTTGCGGGCGTTGGCCGCGTTCAAGTCTGCGAAGCTCAATGGCGCCGTGAAGCTGGCGCTGGCCGACCAGGACGAAGCCTTGCGCGCCGAGGCGACCAGGATCCAGGCGCAACTGAAGCCCTCCGACGCCGCGGCCAGATTGCGCACCGTTTTGGAGAAGGGCGGCACCGGCGAAAGGCAGGCCGCCTTCGCGACGCTCGGCACGCTTCCCGGTTCGGCCGCCGACGAACTCCTCGCGCGGTGGCTCGACCGGCTGAACGCGAAGCAGGTTCCCCCCGAGCTGCAGCTCGATTTGCTCGA
>Ga0184635_10000178_pt1 | contig 14008 bp, 12 predicted proteins | sample PLM3_30_b2_FD_133147 | JGI IMG/M metagenome (GOLD analysis project Ga0184635, IMG submission 133147) | Groundwater sediment microbial communities from an aquifer in East River, Colorado, USA - PLM3_30_b2 | ecosystem: Environmental > Terrestrial > Soil > Riparian zone | place: USA: East River...
AATCATGCGTTCTACTCCTCACGTTACTTGGGATGGCCTTTTCGGTCTCTTCCGCTTTTTGTGCTCAGCCTTCGCCAGACCCGATTATCATAGGCTATCCCAGTCCCGCCTTGACGGAGCTGCCGAATTATCTGGCCGTGAACAAAGGCTTCTTTGCGGCCGAGGGTTTAGAAGCTAAATTCGTCCGCGCCCGATCCAACATCTTGGTGGCAGCGCTGGTTAGCGGGAGCGTTGATTACATCACCTCCATCACCAGCAGCATCGGCGGAATCGTCGGAGGGGCACAGGCAAAGATCGTGGCTGGCGTTACTCGAAACAATCCCGATTTCCTGATGGCAAGACCTGAGATCGGTTCGATCCGTGATCTCAAGGGCAAGAAGCTCGCCGTGAGCGGCTTTGGCGGTGCCTCGCATCAGAGAATGCTGGTCATTCTGCGCGGCGCGGGCCTCGATCCGCAGAAAGATGTGAACATCATCTCGGTGGGAGACGCGGGGCTCAGGATGGATCAACTGCGCCTGGGCGTCATCGATGCCACGGTTCTAACCGCCCCGCATTGTTTTGTCGCCGAGCGGGCCGGCTTCAAGAGCCTGGGCTCGTCCAAGGACGCCGTACCTCTCCCTGCCATCGGAATAGTCACTCTGGAGCGAAAGATCAAAGAGAAACCGGAGCAGATAAAGAAAGTACTCCGGACAGTTTTGAAGAGCCTGAGATTTCTGCGCGAGAATCGTGAAGAAGCCGTACGCGTAGCCATGGCATGGCTATCGATCGATCGGGAACTCGCAGAGCGTTCCTACGATGTGATGCTGCCGAACTATTCCTATGACGGCATGATATCGATGGAAGGGCTCAAGGCGTCCATCGATCTGATCACAAAGCGCGGCACGGCACCGAGCAAAACTTTTTCGCCAGCGGACCTGACCGATTTTTCCCTGCTGGAAGAAGCGCGTCGAGAATTGCCCCGCTAGAGAATCGGAAGAACTTCTTGACGGCGATTTTGGATCGAGCCAAAACTCAATCGACTGCTTGACAGTTTAGTCAACGCGATGATAGCGCTTGGACTCGCAGCTTGTGACGCCGATTATGAGCGATAAGCAAAAAGAAACGACTTCGTTGATCGTCGAACAGCTCGTTCAGAGCGGGATCAAGCTCGTGGCGAGCCTGCCCGACGACTGGATCGCTCCGCTGATCGATGCCGTCGACAAGGACGATCGTTTTAAGCACGTACCGGTGAACCGCGAGGAGTCGGCGATCGGCCTCTGCTCCGGCGCCTTCTTCGGCGGCATTCCCTCCCTGGCTCTCATGGGGGCCTCCGGCTTGACGACCTGCATCTACGCCATCACCAAAATCAACTACAGCTACCACATTCCGCTTTTTATCTTCGCCACCCTGCGCGGCGTGATCGGCGATCCCCGGCCGCATCACATATCGAACGGTCTCTACCTCACCAAGCTCTTGGATTCGATCAGCCTGCCGTTTTTGCTTGTGGAAGAGCGTAAGACCATCGAGCGCATCCCGGCCGCCTTCAAGCACTGCCAGGCGATGAACCGTCCCGAGGTGGTCATATTTAGCGAAGCCGTCTTGCTCGGCGAGGCTTAGGAGACAACGTGGATCTTAGAGATTGTTTCAAATATTTCGCCGGCCGCCAAGGCGACGGTGTGGTAATCACCTCCGCAGGCGTCACCTCCGGCACGTGGTGGCGAACCACCCACGATATGGACCAGGTTTTTTACCTGGGCGCCTCCATGAGCATGATTTCGATGTTCGGAGCCGGCATCGCCATGGGCGCACCGAAGCTGCCCGTGTGGGTGTTTATGGGCGACGGAGCTTTCGTGATGAATCCGGGCATGCTGATGGTCGAACGCGATCTCAATCTGCCCAACTTGAAGCATTTCCTGGTTTCCAACCGCGTCTACAACGCCACCGGCGCCGTTCGTCTCGCCAATGCGAAGCGCAACGACTATGCGGCGATCGCGAGGGCCGTAGGCATCGAACGCGTCTTTGAGATCGACTCGCTCGAGGGGTTGCATAGCCAGTTCGATAAAATCGTATCGGAGCCCGGCCACACCTTTACGGTCCTCGAAGTCGAGCCGCTGCGTGAGAAGCCAGGCGGCGTGCCTATTGATGACGTTGAATCGAAATTTCGCTTCGGGCGCTACATCGAGAAAAAAGCCGGGATCAAAATCTTCCGCCATCCGGCACTCGAACCCATGAACCGCTAGCTTTCGGATTCGCCCGGCCTCGTTACAACTCGTCAGGAAGTTTAGCTTTCACCACGACCTGGCCGTGGCGCAACGGATGGCGCAGGCTAAAACAGCTTGATTGCACCTTGCGAAATTTTGACGCCGGCGGATTACTAAAGCGCGCACGGCGCGCCGGCTTGCTGTTCAAGCATCGCCAATGGCACGATTAGCATTGATCTAGGGAAATTCGAAAAAATATTAGCTGCTATGGCACTAATATCTGTTTCATCTTCGCAATAAACGCCGGCTCGATTTTGAACAGCCCCTGAACCACGGCGTCGGTCTCTTCGCCGGAAACGTATTGGATATCGAGGCTCGCCTTTTTCGCTTCGGCGAGGAGTTCCGGATCTTTGAGTACGTCGGCGAAAGCCTTGCGCAACAATTGGACACGCGGCTTTGGTGTCCCTGGGGTAACAAAATAGGGGCGCGTAATGATCGCAGTATCGTAAATGCCGTGCTTGAGAAGCCGCCGTCCTTCGTCCGTCTTCGCATAATCGCCGGCCAGCGGCACGTTGGGCAGCTCCGGATGTTTCTTCGGCATCGCCTGCACGATCACATTGAAGTCGCCGGACTCGAGCCCTTTTCGCCAGGTAGTTTTAAACGACTCCCAGGCAAAGCAAGCACCGGCAAGCTCGCCGCTTTCCGCCGCGAGGCGAATGTCCGCGGTGCCCTTGTAACCATCGATAACTTTGATCGGCAGACCGAGCGCGGCTTGCAGCACTCTGGCGTTGTCGGACGCGCCGCCGCCCGGGCCGACGCCGCCGAACTTGACCAGCTCTTTTGCCGCAAACCATTTTTCCATCGAAGTGACGCCGCTCGTTTTACTGAGCGTGCAAACGTGGTGATCCGATCCGGGAGCGCCGAGAAACTCGAACTTTTTGCCGTCAAACTCGATGCCCTTCGCGCCCATGATCTGTTGCAGGATCAATCCACCGGCGTTGTTGCCGATAATCAGCCCGTCCGGTTTTGCCTGGTACATGAAGTTGGCGTGGATGATACCGCCGGCGCCGGTCATGTTTTCAACGACGATTGCCGGATTGCCGGGAATGTATTTGCTCAAATGCCGGCCGATCGTGCGCGAATAGGCATCGTAGCCTCCGCCGGCCGAAAACGCGACGATCAAGCGGATCGTCCTGCCCTTATAGAAATTGTCATCGGAAGCCGTGAATCCGACGCGCGTGCCACAGAAAAACATGATCGCGACAATGAGGGTAATCCACTGTTTGATCATGACGACCTCCTGAATGAGGTAAACATCCTTTCCTGGCTGGGCGCCTGAGGTGTTCGAAGCCTCGAGCGTGATCCCGTAATGAGCCTTGCAGAGCGTTCATGTCGGGCGAAGCGATAAAAAACCATCGGTGCTGAGCTAGTTTTCCCACAACGGTTTGACGGCTGTGTCCAGCCATTTGCGCGCGTCCTCGATATAAAGCTTATTTGCAACCACGATCGGTTTGGTGTTTGCGCCCCAGCCATTTTCGATCGAAGTTTTCGACTTAAATCCCTTGCGTGCACTCGGCCTGCCGACGGCGTTGATCGCCGTCTGGCCGCCGGGCGAGATCAGCCATTCGGCAAACAGCTTGGCGGCCGTCGGATGAGGCGCTTTAGCATAGATCGCCGCCTGTTGCGGCGAGACCACCGGCCCGGCGCCCCGGGCAAAATCGATCGGACTGCCGAGCTCTTTTTCACGCACGACGTCGTGAAAGAGCGCCGGCATGACGATCGAGTATTCACCTGCGACGACAAGCCGAAACATGGCGCTGGTGCTCTTGTGAATCGTAACGTTCAAAGACTTCAACCCTTTGATGAAATTCGCCCAGCGCGCGTCATCTTTCCATTCATCCTTGAAAGCGGCCAGCATGGAGCTGAGCGGCCCTGCCCTCATGGGATCATCCAAGGCCACGATCCCTTTGTATTTTGGATTCGTTACGTCCTCCCAGCTTTTCGGAGCATCTTCGCGCTTCAGCTTCTTAGTATTGTAGGCCAGCGCTTGGATCTGCAGACTGACAACCGGAGCCATGGCGTCATGCACGAACAATGAGCTGGCCTGCACGGTCGAATAAGCTTCCGTGGCGCCGGCGTTGTGCAGAACCAGCGGCGCTTCGGTAAGAATCACATCGACGCTCGCCTGATTGCCCTGGTATTCGGTCAAGGTCCGGGTCGTGACTTCCGATCTCGTCGCCTGCCAGTAGGAAGTATTGATACCGGGAAAGCGTTTGCTAAAAGCCTCCGATAGCACACGAATATGATCGACATCCCAAACCGTGTAGACGACCAGCGCGCCTTCCTGTTTGGCTTTGGGGTAGAACTCTTTCGCCAGTTTTTCGAAGCGTGGATCGGTTTCGGGCCGCGCCTGAGCGATCGCCGGTTGATGCGTCAACCCTAGGGCGACAATCGCTGAGAGGAGAGACAACCATAGTTTTTTCTTTGCCATGCCACGTTCCTTTACCTGCCGTTCGTGGGAAACAACTCGAACGGTTTAAAGGGCTCAAAACCTTGCACGGTCTCAAGCCGTCGCCGCTGGGTTGAAAAACTTCTTGGTGAGCTAACCGAGCGCTTGTAACACTCTTCAAGCGGCGGAACAAGCAGCCAAGATGCACGAGCGCTTGCACCAACTCTTCGGCGCATGCTCCATTATTGCCGCGAGCTCGGCTAGGAAAAACGAAATCTCACGGCGCCGCTTACAATGACAAGATACGCTCCCAAAAGCAGCAGCGTGATCAGAAGATTTCTTTTCCAATGATCGCTCAGCGCGATTCCGAAAGGGAGTCCGGTGAGAAAACCGATGATGTGCGCGACGTAAGCGACGTGCGGGTCATAGCCGGGTATCCGGCTCTTCTCGTAGACAACGACGACATTGTAGATGAAGTAGAGGATCGCGATCAATCCTTGCGGCGCAAGGAATAGCCAGGAGAACTTGAGCGGCCGCACGAGCATCACGCACCCTGCCAATGCGAAGATTGCGGCCGAGGCGCCTAACATTCCTGTTCCGTGCGGCAAGAAAAATACACCGAGGATGAAGCTTGTGAAGCCGCCCGTGAAGAAAATCAGCATGAGCTTGCGCGGGCCGACGGTTTTTTCCAATGTGCTTCCGAATACGAATAGAAAGAGCATGTTCCCGAACAGGTGTAAGACGCTGGCATGGACGAACAGAGCTACGACCAGGGTCCAGACTTTGCCTTTTTCGAGATTGTCGAAGCTGAAGATAAGATTCCTTTGGGCGAATAGCGGGTCCTGTTGCCACGCCCAGAGGCTGGCCGCGACGCAAGCGAGTATCAGTAGCGAGTTGACCTTCAAGGCAAAAATACCGTACCAGGGAATCGTTCCGCCGTTCGAAAAGAGCGTGCTTCACACTGTGACGCAGGCGTTTTATCCGATTCCTCTTTCGCTTGCGCATCGCGTCGACCGTCGGATCTTGAATGATTGCCTGCTCCGTAAAATTTTGTGTTCAGATTTGCGTAACGTCCATGGTTTTCGGCGCGGACGGTTTCGGCTCGATGCGGAGTAGCCGCGTGAGATTTTTGCCGAGGATTAAATCGAGCTGATCGGAATTGAGGCCGGCGTATTTGACGATCTTACCGATTTCGAAACCGAACGGCAGGGTTGGGTGATCCGAACCGTAAACCACCCGTTCGGGACCGAGCGCGCGGACGACGTTGGTTGTAATATCGGGATAGCCGTTCGACGCCGTATCGAAATATAAATTATCTTGATGGCGCGCCGCGACGATCGCCTCCTGATGACCTTCGAAGCCCGCCGAGTGGGCGATCACGAAATTGGCCTTGGGGAAATTGCTCGCGAGATCGGCGATCAACGTCGGCGCGCAGTTCCACGAGTTGCCGCTGTGCACCAGGAGCAAAAGTTTTTCCGCTTGCGCCGCTTCTACAATCGGGAACATCAACTCGGGATCGTTTACGCGGTTGCCGGAGAAATCCCGCAGTGGATGGATTTTTAGCCCGAGCGCGCCTTTCGCCGCATAGTCGTGAACATCGGCCACCGCCTTGGCGCCGAAGTAAGGGTTGATCCGCGCAAAGGCGACAATGCGCGTTGGGTGCTGCTTCATGGCGGCGATAATCCGTTCGTTTTCAACGCGATAATCGGTGTGCGGATTGGCTTTGGGAAAGCCCACCACCATATCGACGCCGCAGGCATCCATGTTGGCGAGCAACTCATCCGGCAGGTAGGAGCTCGACGCCGTCGTTGAGCGCGCCGGTCGCATGCCGACATGCACGTGTTGATCGATAACGAAGTGATCGCGTCCGGCTTTGTCTGTAATCATGGAATAGTTCCTCCTCCTTGCTCTCGCTCGCGTTGACGAATTTACAATGACTAGACCGACCTATAACACGCCGTCGACGAATTGTGTCAAGCGCCCGATCGAATCCGCTGGCTATCGTTCGCGCCGGCGCATTGACAGATTAAGCTAAACTGAAATAGGGTTTCGTTAACCTTGTAGTCAACGGGCAAGGAGCGCGTTACATGAGCAAACGGTTCAGACTTGTGTTCATCGTCGCTTTTTTTCTTGGCGGCGGCGCACAATCTTCGGCGCAAGAAAAAACTTCACTGCCGGTAACCTACTCTGCTACCAATGCGAACATGCTGAGCCTCTGGGTCGCGAAAGACGCCGGATACTTCGACGAGCAAGGCTTGGACGTGCACATGCTTTTGATTCGCGGCGGCTCGCTCGCGGTCCAACTCCTGGTTACGGGCCAAAGCCCCATCGGCCTGATCGGCGGCACCTCCGCGGCTTACGCCTACCTTCAAGGCAACAAAGACGTCGTTATCATCAGCCGGCTGCAAAACGTCATGGCGTACACGCTGGGCGCCAAGCCTGAAATTCAAAAACCGGAAGACATCAAGGGAAAAAAGTTGGCGGTCAGCCGTTTCGGCTCGACCTCTGATTTCGTTGCCGAATACGCGCTAAAGCACTTGGGGTTGAAGAAAACCGACGTCACAATGATTCAAATCGGGCTAGAGGGCGACCGGTTGCTTGCGATGCAGCGGGGCGATATTTCACTGTCGGTTTTCTCACCGATCATCACACCGGTGGTGAAGAAAGCCGGCATGCGCATCCTGCTCGATTTGGAAGAACTCAAAGTTCCCTACCTGCTCACCGGACACGGCACGACACGGAGCTTCTTGGAAAAGAATCGCTCCGTGGTCGTCAAGTTTATGCGAGCGTCGATACTGGCGATCAAACGGCTCAAAAGCGACCGGCCGTTTGCCGAAAAGGTGCTCGCCAAATACGTCCGCACCTCCGATCAAGAAGCAGTAAAAACGGCGCTCGAGCATCAAATAAAAATTCTTCCCGACATACCGACCCCTTTGGAGGATGGCATAAAAACGATCCTCGAAGACCTCGCAAGAAGCACTCCTGAAGCGAAGAACCTCGCTCCGGGCGCGCTGATCGACGCATCCGTGGTGCGCGAAGCTGCCAAGGGGCTCTAGAATTTAATCGTCGATCGCTCTCACGTCGCGCTCGTCTGCGTTAACCAGCGGAGGAACATGATTCGCTAGATGCTCATCATTTATTTTCGATCAGCGTAAATGCCACGAACGCGCTTGCCAGCGAGAGGCCGACCGCAGTCAGCATGACCTGGCGAAAGCCGAAGACGAAAGACTCCTCGATCGCGCGCCTCAATACGGCTCGTGTTTCCTCATCGAGGCTGGAAGGAAGTTCGGTACCGGCGAGGCGGACGCGTTGGGCGTCGACGGCGCGCCGCACCTCCGCGGCTAAATCCATCCGCGCCAAGCGTCGATCCAACTCGCGGTTAAACGAGTGGACGATGATAATCCCTAGAACCGCGATGCCGAGAAGACCGGCGATGCGTGACACGGCATTGTTGACGCCCGAGGCGACGCCCGCGCGGTTCTCTGTTACGGCGTTCATCACGGTCGTCGTCAGGGGCGCGACGCTCACCGCCATTCCGAGTCCGAGCACCACCATCGCGGGAAAGAACGTCGTCCAGTAACTGCCGCCCACCTCAGGAATCATAAATAGGCCGTACCCGGCAGCGGCGATCCCGGGACCGACGATCAGAGGCGTTCGAGCACCGTAGCTTTTCACCAATCCACCCGACCAGCGCGACAGCAGAAACATAATGAGAATAAAAGGCAGCCAGGCGGCGCCCGCGCCCGTCGCCGTGTATCCTTGAATCTGAATCAGGTTGAGCGGAAAGAAGAACATACTTCCACTCAAACCCGTATAAAGAAAAAGCGTTAGCAGATTGGCGCCACTAAAATTGCGCGAGCGAAACAGCGCGAGCGGCAACATGGCATTCGGCAAACGCGCTTCGACGAAAAGCAAAACCGCCAATAACAGCGCGCCGGCGAAAACCGTAGCGAAAACCATTGGAGCGCCGAAGCCCAAGCGCGAGGATTCGACGAGACCGTAAACGAGCAAGCCCAAGCCCAGCGTCGCGAGCGCGCTACCCAACCAATCCAACTTTGCATTCGCGTCGTCATCCCTGCTCTCGGGCACATGCCATAGAGAAATCATCAGCACGATCAGCGCGAGCGGCACGTTGATAAAAAACACGGCGCGCCACGAGACCTGCTCGATCAGCCAGCCGCCCAGGATCGGACCGATGCTGGCGGTGATCGCCGTGAAGGCCGACCATGTGCCGATCGCCTTCCCGCGCTTCGCTTCATCGAAGGAAGCGCTGATGATGGCGAGGCTGCCCGGCACGAGTAACGCTCCGCCGATGCCCTGCGCTGCGCGCGCGACGATCAGGTCGCTGACGCTTTGCGCCAGACCGCAACCGATCGATGCAAGCGCGAAGACAGCAACGCCGGCGCAGAAGATGCGCCGTCGGCCGAACCGATCGCCTAGCGATCCTCCGGCCAAAAGCAAAGCGGCGAGAAAGAGCGCGTAAGATTCAACCACCCACTGTAGATCAAAAAGCGTCGCGTTGAAATTTTTCTGCAACGCGGGCAGCGCGACGTTGACCACTGTCCCATCGATGAACGCCATGCTCGAGCCCAAAATAGTCGCGGCCAATATCCACGGCTGGGACACGCGCGCGCATGGCGCCACCGTGGGACGCGCTCGAATCACGCCCTCGTCGCACGGCGCTGTAAAGATATTCGCCACAGGTTTTAAAGCGGTTCACGCGATCAACCACGTGATCGCACCCGCGGCGACCACACCGATTTTCACACAGGATCTCTCTTTGCTTTTATGGGCGTATTAAGATGGCGCTAGTATTTCGCCAAAACGTCTAGTAGCTTCTGCGCGCCGAGCGGCGGCTTTACACCGCCGCGAGGATATCAGCCGGAAAAACCGGCTTGCCGTAAAATTCTTCGTTCGCTTCATAGCGGGACGCGATGACCGTGCCCTCCAGCGATATGCCGGCAAATATTCCTTGACTGCGGCTGTAGGTATAGATCGCCGCCTGCGGCGCGACGCTGGCCTCGGCGGAGCGTCCGATAGGTCCAATCGCGGCGCTCAAGTTGCCGCCGAGCGTGACGTTGCTGCCTTTGGCGAACGCATTCACCGCCTCTTGAGTATTGATAATAATCACGTACTCGGAGACCTGCACGCCGGCTTGGAAACCCACTCCGAGGCCGCCAGTGCCGATTGCCGAAGGACCGCTCCAGCCCGTATCGGTGCGCGCCACGACGACGCCGACACCGCCGCGGCCGCTTACGATAAAACCAGCCTTGGTGACGGTGAGAATCGCCAAACCTTTGGCATCGCGCAGGACTCTCGGCGGAATAGCGCTCTCGGGTATCTCCTCGAAGCGTTCGATGATCGATACCGCCTGGTCAACGTCATCTTGCCAAGTGGCGTGCGCCACGGAAGCAGCGAGACACACAGCCCATACCATCGCAAGACAAAAACAAGCTCTAACTTTCATTCAATCTCCTCGGCTGGCGCCCCCTAGTTTTGCGTAAGGGGTGGTCTCCTCGCATGCATCGCGTTGACTTCGCTCCAGACTAAACTAAACCAGTAGTCGCCACAATATTACGTCAAGGATTTTCACAGCCCGATGACTTCGGCTTTACTTTAGTGTCGAGTTTGTGAAGTTTGTAAACGCGAATGCCGATAGTGACCGGCGTTCCCGAGTGAAGGAATGCGTAATCGAATCAGTGGAGCGTTACGATCCTTCGGGCAGCGGAATAAACTCAGCATCGCCAGGAACCGGCGCGAAGCGCCCTGCTTTCCAATCGCTCTTCGCCTGCTCGATCCGCTCGCGCGAACTCGAAACAAAATTCCACCAAAGGTGACGTAGGCCGTCCAGCGGTTCGCCGCCGAAAAGTAGCAAGCGAGCGCTCGAGGTTGCCTGGATCGTGATTTCATCGCCGGAAGAAAAAACCAGAAGCCGCCCTGGCTCGAAGACTTGTTCTTGGATCACCGCCTTTCCTTCGAGGAGATAAATCGCTCGTTCTTCGTACTCGTTTTCGAGGGCAAGGGAGGCTCCCGCTTGCAATGTCGCATCGGCGTAAAATAGCGGCGAGAAAGTTGTCACCGGCGACGCCTGGCCGTAAAGCGACCCCGCGATGATGCGCACTGTTTTTCCCTCGCCTTCGATCACCGGCAGCGATGCGGCGGCGTAGTGTGCGAAGCTAGGCTCCGTTTCCTCCCGTGCTTTGGGGAGGGCGATCCAGATTTGAATGCCGTAGAGTTTCTGTCGCCGCTTTCTAAGCTCTATATCGGATCGCTCGGAATGGACAATGCCCCGTCCCGCGGTCATCCAGTTAACCGCGCCCGGCTCGATCGCTTGCACGCTGCCGAGACTATCGCGATGAACGATCGTGCCGGCAAACAAATAGGTGACCGTGGCCAGGCCGATGTGCGGATGGGGCCGCACGTCAATGCCCTGGCCCGGCGCCAGCTCGGCAGATCCCATCTGATCAAAAAAGACGAAAGGTCCGACACTACGCAGTTCCAGCGACGGCAGCACGCGGCGCACTTCGAACCCGCCGATATCGCGGGGACGCGGCACGATGACGCTCTTTAGCGCCTTGCACGCCGGCGGCGCCTTCGCTTCAGGTTCTTCAGCGGATTGCCAACTCATATATTTACCCTTTACTTCGAAGAATAGCCGGCGCCGCGGGGCCGGTTCGTATTGACTCCAAAACCGCTTATATCCCGGATCCAAAACTGAAGTATTGGGGCAACACATTCCTGACGGACGGATCTTCGAGCGAGTAAACATTCATCCGAATCAACGGAGGAACATAAACGTGCACCGAGATCGCCCTGCCGTTTTCGCTCTGAAGGTTCGAGATTTGATGAATTAAAGATGTCTCCTCGACTCGAGCTGCGCCGACGGCGTAGTCGCTGGAAGTCGATGACTTGATCATGCCATTGGGCGCTTTCTCGAATACCGATTCGGTGAGCGCGCCGTGTAGAATCTTTAATCCCCCCAACGAACCGGCATGATCATGGATCGAAGAGCGCTGACCGGCGTGCCAGCACATAATCATGATTTCGAACTGGGCGGTTTTATGAACCAGGTTCCGAGCATATCTGTTATCGGAAAACAGAGCGTAAACTCGCATCTCTTCAGCCGAGATGACCAGCCGTTCGAGGATATCGCGCATTTTTGCCGGCTCAACCGCCGCACAGTCAGCATCGAGAAGCTTGATCAGCTCGCTTAAAGAGAGTTCGTCGCGCCGAGACATGGCAACTCGCAATCACTTTCTTGTAGCGCGTCTTCACTAACGGCGCAATTACCGCTGTGCTACATGTACTGGATTGAATCGCTGGAGGTAAACCCATGCGACGCGTATCGATGTTGCTGTTGCTCCTGAGCGTTTTTCATCTCGGATTTTCTTTCCGTTCGGAAGCTCAGGACAGCCACACACAGAAGCTGATCGACGGCGCGAAAAAGGAAGGCGCGCTTGTCTGGTACATGTCGGCGAGCATCGAGGACGCCAAAGCGATCCTGCTCGCGTTCAGCAAAAAATATCCCTTCCTTAAAACCGACTTCTTTCGCGCCGGCTCAGCCAGGCTCTTTAACCGCATCATGAACGAAGCCCGCCTGGGAAAAGTTCTGTTCGACCTGGTTGCCGTGAGAGGCCTGGAAACGCACCAGTTGGTGAAAGCGGGACTCTTGCAACCCTACGTTTCTCCCGCGAGCGTGGCTTATCCCGCCGGCTTCAAGGACTCGAAGGGATATTGGGTCGACTACTTCGATTCCTACAACGTGATCGGCTACAACACCCAGCTGGTGGCGCGCGATCAGGCGCCGAAGAGTTGGGAGGATCTGCTCGATCCGAAATGGAAGGGCAAGATCGCTCTCGACGAGGAAAACTTCTCCTGGTATGGAGCCATGACCCAAAAATGGGGAAAGGAGAAAACCCAACGATACATGCGGGCATTGGCCAAGCAGGATATCCAGCTTCGCAACGGACAAACTCTGATCGCGCAGTTGATGGCCGCAGGCGAATTTTCGGTGGCGATGGTCCTGGCGCACCGAATCGAAAAAATGAAGGAGCAAGGCGCGCCGGTGGAATGGGTAACGACGCTGGATCCGGTCACCGCTTCGCTCCATCCGATCGGCATCGCCGCCAAGGCGCCACATCCCAATGCCGCGAAGCTGTTCGTTGATTTCATTCTGTCCAAAGACGGCCAGCAGCTCCTCCTTTCGATCGAGCGCACGCCGGCGCGACCCGGCATCGATACGAAAATGGAAGCAAGAAAGCTGAAGCTCTTCCCCATGCCACCCGAGCTCGGCGAACGCTATGAACAATTTCAAAAAGAGTTCCGAGAGATCTTCGGCAGATAGCTACTTTGCTTGCGATATTAGTCGGTAAATCCACTCTGGGTTGATCCGGAAAGGGTTGGAAATCGTCTTCCTTTACGAAGCCAAATCACCGCGATGAGAGCGCCACTTTCTTTCTGGCCTCGGCCAAGTAGCCGTTGTCTTCAAGTGCCTTCACGAGGCTCGTATTGATGGATTCATTCACGTCGACCAGGCCTGCCTTCGGATTTACCCGCGCGATAAATCTTTGAACGTTCTTCCAGGCCGCGGGGTCCGGGGCGATATCCAGACTCGCGATCGAGCGCAGCGAGTGATACGAAGTCTCTGCGTCTTCGTCGGTATTCAGCCGGAGGTGTTTCTTCATGATCTCGGCGACCTCTCGCTTATTGCGCGCGTCGAGAATGTAAACCAACGCGTCGATCATGCCTTTGGTAAGCCGCGTCATGAGGTCCGATGAGCCAGCAAGGCGCTCGCTTTTACCGCAGATGCCGACGGTTTGCAGAGGGATGCGCAACTCCGTCGAATTCACCAGCGAGCGCATGCCGCCCCGCTTCGCCACCGCCGCGGAAGACAAAGTCACCACGGCGGCGTCGATGTTGGCGCTCAGCAGCGCTTGAACGATGGTCGGCTCTTCGCCGATGACGCGCATTTTCATGCCGATTTTGTCCGGGTCGACGCCGACTCCGTCCAAGACCATCATGGTTTGAAGCCAAAACCCGCCGCCGATACTTTGCACACCGATCGTTTTACCGCGCAGCGCCGCCAATAATTCGATTTCTTTTCGCACAATCAACTCACGCGAAATACCCTTTATCGGGAATGCTACACACGCGATCTTCGCACCAGCCGACACGCCGCTCAGCACGTTGGCTACCGAAGGCAAAAATATCGGAACCTCGCCGGACACGAGGGCCGCTAAACTGATCTGCGCGTTGCGCACTTGAAGCAAGCGGGCGTCGATACCGTGTTTCTGATAAAGCCCTTTATCAATGGCGACCCAATACGGACCGATGGTCTCGTTGTGCCCGCCGTAAGCCATCAGGACAATATCGTCAGCGC
>Ga0184635_10000179_pt1 | contig 14001 bp, 10 predicted proteins | sample PLM3_30_b2_FD_133147 | JGI IMG/M metagenome (GOLD analysis project Ga0184635, IMG submission 133147) | Groundwater sediment microbial communities from an aquifer in East River, Colorado, USA - PLM3_30_b2 | ecosystem: Environmental > Terrestrial > Soil > Riparian zone | place: USA: East River...
CCTTCGGCATCGCCACCCGCGGAGCCGTCAGTCGCCTCGGTCCCCGCCTTGCCTGTCGCACCGCCGCTGTCGGCGGCGTCTTCAGGAGCACTCTCCGCCGCCTTCGCCTGCGCCGCATCTGGGTCAGCGTCTCCCAGATCGGTGCTCGCGTCGTCGGCTTCGGTCGTCTCAGCCGGCGGTTCGGCGGTTGTGGCCTGCCCGTCACCGGTCTCCCCAGCTGTTTCGGCCCGCCCGCCCGCCTCGCTGCCGGCGAGGGGCGCAGTGGTGGCCTCAGCGGCCGGCGGCTCGGCCTGACCCGGCACCCCCGCCTGCTTCTCGTCGCCAAGCGCTTCGGCGGAGGCTTCGGTTTCAACGATCGGCTGGGACGGAATCGCCGCATGGGCTCCGGCACCGTCCAGCGAGGGCGTCTCCAAGTCAGTTGGAGCGGAGATCGTGTCGATCACGGCGGTGCTCACAGCAGGTGGCGTTGCGACCTCCCGCGCGGGCAACACGGTCGTCAGACCAGCGAGATCGGCGGCGAGGATTACCTCGGTCCCGGCGAGTCCGACCGAGCAGAACAGTGAGATCTGCTCCGGATCCGTACGACCGGCGGCGCTGCCGATGAGGATGGCACCGAGCTCGACCATCCGTCTCGTGCTGAGGGCGTACGGCTCTGCGTAGCCGTGAACCTGCGCGAGTGAGTCTGTGACAGCGAGCTCGACCCGGTCGAGGAGATCAAGCGGGACCTCATGGGCAGAGAGGCTTTTGGGACCGACTGACGTGATATGCATCCCTGGTTCGAGCCATGCTGTGTCGAAGACCGGGGTGGGACTATTCGTCGCGATGATCATCGCGTCGCGGTGGCGGAACGCGGTCCGCGGATTCCCGACCGGTTCTGCGTCCACGAGCAGCTGCTCCCGGCAGCGCGCGGCGAACCGATCCCGCCAATAGGGATTGCGGCTATAGACCTTGATGTGCGACCAGTTCCGTACGGCCGTTGCGGCCCAGACCTGCGTCCACGCCTGGTGGCCGGTCCCGATGATCCCAAGTGTCGTGGCGTCGGGTCTCGCCAGCGCGTCGATCGCGACGGCGCCGATCGCGCCGGTGCGCCGGCGGCCGAGCTCGGCCCCTAAGATGACCGCGGCCAGGCGGCGGCTCGGGCTGTCCCATACCGCCACCACCTGCTCGGAATCGGCATGATCATAGATACGTACGCCATGGACAAGACCTTCCAGTGCACCGGCCGTATAGACCAGGCGTCCCGGAGCGATGTCGTTGTATGTTCGCGGCGGGGCACTGAGCCGGCCCTCGCCGTGCGCATGAAGTGCCCGGCGCATGACCGCGATCGAGCGACTCGCGGTGCACGACCGGGCGACGTCGGTGTCGGAAAGGATCAGGACCACGGCTAGCGCTCCACTCGATCCGGTGCAAGTGCCACGGGCCGGGGAGGCCCGAGCCTTGAGCATGTCCGGACCGGCGCGCTCGGTTCGCGCACGCACGCGTTATCACGCTCGCGGCCGACCCCGCCATTCCAGACAGGCTCTGACGTTAGCGGACGGCGGACCAGATTGTGCATGCCTTGGCAGTGTCCGTTGACAGCGCGTTGACTCAGTCGATTTGGCCGGCCGCAACAGCGCACCGGGCGGGGAGGATGGTCCCGGTTACGGCCCCGAAGCCGATCGTCGTTCCGGCGGGTCCTGGCGCCGTCGCTCTGATGGTGACGGTGTCTCCATCCTCGAGGAAGGTCCGCTCAGAACCGTTCTCGAGGAGCACTGGCTCTGCACCGTTCCACGAGAGCTCGATAAGGCTGCCACGCTGATCCCTGGTCGCGCCGGACACGGTGCCTGAGGCGTAGAGATCGCCCGTCCTGAGCGACGCCCCGTTGACCGTCAGGTGAGCAAGCTGCTGCGCGGGCGTCCAATACATTGCGGCGAACGGGGGGCGGGAGACGACCGAGCCGTTCCACTCCACCTTGAGCGTCAGGTCAAGACCCCACGGCGGATCCTGCCTCAGGTAGGGGAGTATCGGCGGATCTTGGACCGGCGGGGGGACTCGGGCCATGTCAAGCGCATCCAGAGTGACGACCCAGGGCGAGACCGACGTCGCGAAGGACTTGCCGAGGAACGGACCGAGCGGGACGGACTCCCATGCCTGGATGTCGCGCGCGCTCCAGTCGTTGACCAGGACGGCGCCGAAGACGTGTTCGGTGAAGCCGCTCGTCTGGACAGCCTCGCCGAGCTTGGACGGGACACCCACGACGAAGCCCACCTCGGCCTCGATGTCCAGCCGGCTTGATGGGCCGAAAGCGGGACGGTCCGCGCCTGCCGGTCTGCGCTGACCGCATGGGCGGACGATTGGGGTTCCTGAGACCACGACCGTCCCGGCGCGGCCGTGATAGCCGATAGGCAGATGGCGCCAGTTGGGAGTCAGTGCCTCGGTGCCGGGCCGGAAGATCCGCCCCAGGTTCTCCGCGTGATGTGCGGAGGAGTAGAAGTCCACGTAGTCGCCGACGTCGAACGGCAGCTGCAGCACGACGTCGCGCAAGGGGACCAGGTACGGCGATACGGCATCGCGGTAGGAGGCGTCGCCGAGCAGCTCCGTGAGCCGCTCCCGAACCGACGTCCAGGCCGGCCGACCCCTCGCCATGAATTGGTTGAGGGTCGGCTGTGCGAAGTCGTTCGCGTACGGCACATGGACGCCGGCCGCGGCGAGCGCGGCGATGTCCAAGACGTACTCGCCGATCGCGACCCCCACCCGCGGCTGGCTCGGCCGGTCGGAGCTACCTGCAGAGAAGACGCCGTAGGGCAGGTTCGCAAGCGGGAAGTCGCAGCCAGGGGGGATCTCTACCCAGGAAGCCGTGGGCTGTTCACCAGCAAGCCGGGGCGGCCCGGAGGCCGTCACGCAACCTCCATCGTCGCGGTCGCGGGCTCCCGCTTCTCGATCAGACCGAGGCCGGTCAAGTCGTCGATGGGTTCGTCCACGCTGCAGGTGCCGAACCCGACGAAATGCTGCCTGGCCACGGCGGCGGCTGCCGCGTCGAGGTCGGCGACTTGCTCGACCAGCTCCGTGGGATCGTGCGCCGCGAGGATCTCGGCGAGCTCGTCGACGGATGCGCCCTTGGCCGCAGCGTGGGTAGCCAGCAGGATGTTCACGAAGCCGTGGTGCTCGAAGCCGGTCCGGTCGTCGCGATGCCGTACGGCACGGTGCAGGCCCGCGGTGCACTTGAACGGCGCTCCCTCGGCCACGCAGGCACGCACGAACTCGGCCACCTCTATCTCGGTCGGGAACGCATCCGCGAACAGGCCGCCGGTGCGCAGCTTCGCCCCGTAGCCGCGGGCGGCGACGAGTGACAGCGCGTCGCGCCATCCGTACATTCGCGGGAGTTCGACGAAGGCGGCCACCTGCTGTGGCAGCTTCGCCAGCGCGTGGACGGTCTGGTGGACCGCCGCAGCCTGGTCACCGTCGGACGGGACGGGCATGTCGAGCACGGTGAGCTTCAGCCGCGGGTCAGCGGCCGACAGCCTCAGAACGGTGCGAAGGCCGTCGACGCCGGTATCGAGGATGATGCCGACATCGAATCGGTCGTCCTCGGCAAGGTGGGACCGGAGTTCCTGCAGCCGCGACGCCGGACAGAGGAACCGGCTGACGAGTTCGGCGTAGACGCCATGGCGATGGCGGCGATGCTCGCCGACGGCGGTCGGCATGGGCTGGCTTGCCGGGGGGAACAGCGACGCATCATCGATGAGGGCAGCGAAAAGCCCGTCCATCGCTCCGGTTGACATGTTCGTGACGCTACCGCAATGTTCTTCTATAGGACAACGCTGTCCGATTATCGGACAGCGTTGTGGCCGCCAGACACGACAGAGGGATGTTCACGATGCCGTACTACCGGGCGGTCGGCCAGATCCCGCACAAGCGGCACACGCAGTTCCGCAGGCCAGACGGCGGGCTCTACGCCGAGGAGCTGATGGGGACAGAGGGCTTCTCCAGCGAGGCTGCCCTCCTCTACCACGAGGGCCTGCCGACCGCGATTGTGGACGCCAAGGACTGGGCCATGCCGGCCGGGGCGATTTCGCCGAACCATCCGCTCAAACCGCGGCATTTCACCACCCACAAGCTCGATGCAGGTTCTGCTGATGCGGTCACCGGCCGGCAGCTTTTGCTTTCCAACGGCGATGTCCGGATTTCGTACGCGGTTGTTGACTCTCCGTCACCGCTCTACCGGAACGCGATTGGCGACGAGTGTGTCTATGTGGAATCCGGCAGCGCGGTGGTCGAAACCGTGTTCGGCGCGCTAACGGTCGGCCAGGGTGATTATGTCGTCCTGCCGACATCGACCACCCATCGCTGGGTACCCGGTGGTGCGCTCCGCCTGTTCATCGTGGAGGCCGCCGGTCATATCGCCCCGCCGGCGCGATACCTGACCAAGCGCGGGCAGTTCAACGAGTTCTCTCCGTTCTGCGAACGCGACCTGCGGGGACCGGCCGAACCTCTTATCGTCCCCGGCGAGGACGTCGAGGTACTTGTACGGCACCGCAGCGGCGGCACCCGGTTCGTCTACGCGCGTCACCCGTTCGACGTGGTCGGCTGGGACGGCTGCCTCTATCCGTACGCCCTCAACATCGCCGACTTCGAGCCGATCACCGGCCGGGTCCACCAACCTCCGCCGGTGCACCAGACCTTCGCGGGCCCAAATTTCGTCATCTGTTCGTTCGTCCCGCGCAAGTTCGACTACCACCCACTGTCGATCCCGGCTCCGTACAACCACGCCAATGTCGACTCTGACGAAGTGATCTTCTACGTCGGCGGTGACTTCATGTCCCGCAAGGGCGCTGGAATCGAGCTCGGATCGATTTCCCTGCATCCGAACGGGTTCACCCACGGACCTCAGCCTGGCTCGGTCGAGGCGTCGATCGGCAAGGAGGCAACAGACGAGTGGGCGGTGATGGTGGATACCTTCCGGCCGCTCGAGCTCGGTGACGCCGCACTGGCCTGCGAGGACACCTCCTATGCCTGGACCTGGTCGGGCCGCCGCAATGGCGGGCCTGACAGCACCACCGGCTAATTCGCACGGAAGGTTGGTCTGTTTGGGCTAGGGTGACCCGGGTCCCTCCGTACCGCCGTCTCCGGAGGAATCGCCGTGCCACGGACCCGCTTAGCGGTCATCGGGATCATCGGAATCGCCCTCGGCGCAACGTCCGGGGCGGTTGTCTTGAATTCAGCGTCCGCCGACTCGGCGCCGCGACGAATCGTCTCTGGTTGGCTCCCGTACTGGACGATGCCCACCTCGCTCGCGAGCGCAACGGCAAACGGCGACCTCTGGAGTGACGCCTCGCCCTTCTGGTACGAGGCGACCGCCGCCGCCACCATCGTCAACCACACCGGGGCGGGAGATCCTGCAGTACGGGACGCGTTGCTCACCAGTGGGATCAAGGTTCTGCCGACCGTCACCGAGAGTCTGACGGCGCCGCAGATGGCGGCATTGCTCAGCGACCCCTCGCAACGCGCGGCCCACGTCAGCACTCTCGTCGGCCTCGTGACGGCCAACGGCTACGACGGGATCGACCTCGACTACGAGAACATGAATTTCGGTACGAGCGACCCCACCGTGAGGTCCGCGGTCAGGACCGGGTTCGTCACCTTCGCCGGTGAGCTCAACGCTGCCCTCGGTGCCCAGGGAAAGTTGCTGTCCATCACCGTCGGCCCCAGAACCAGCTCGACCGACAGCAACTGGGCGGTCTTCGACTATGCGGGCATCGGAGCCGTCGCGGACAAGGTTCGCATCCTGACCTACGACTACCACTACAGCGGCAGCAACCCTGGTGCCATCGCGCCACTGCCGTGGGTCGAGCGAGTCCTGGGATATGCGGTGACGGCGATTCCAGCTGGCCGCGTCCAGGTCGGCGTGCCGTTGTACGGCTACGACTGGGTGTGCAGCGATTCGACGTGCGCGGCTAAGGAATCGGGCACGAGGGCAACCGCAATGACCTACGCGCAGGTGGATACGCTCCGTCTTGCCGTAGGTGCGACGCGGCAGTGGTCCGCGACCGATGGCGCCCCCTACTTCACCTACACCGACGACGCCGGCAAGACGCATGCGGTCTGGTACAACGACGCCGACTCGACAAAGGCGAAGATGAGTCTCGTGGGCAAGTACTACCTCGCCGGCGTGGCGTTCTGGGCGGTGGGCTCTGAGGACATGGCGCAATGGCCGCCGCTGCGTGACTACGCCGTCAGCATTGCCAAGAAGTCGCGGTCGGTCTCGATCTCGACACCGCCGAGCAGCATCACCTACGGCACAAAGCTGACGATCACGGGCATGGTGAAGAGCTCCACGGGCATTGCCGTGTCAGGGCAGAAGGTCGTGCTGCAGCGGCGGAACCCGAGTTCCTCGCTCTGGGGCGATGTCGGTACGGCCTACAGCTCGTCGACCGGCTCTGTCTCCCTGAACTACACGCCGTCGGCGAACAGTGTGTTCAGGCTCAATGCGCCGTCGAACTGGACATACGACGCCGCGACGAGCAGCGAGAAAGCCACCCTAGTCAGATGGAAGGTATCCGCGGGTGCTAGCGATGCAACGCCGGCGCGTGGCCAGCGGATCTCGATCAAGGGAAAGGTCTCGCCGACTCGCGTCGGCACGACTGTGCAGCGGCAGAAGCTAGTCAACGGATCCTGGCAGCTCATGTCGACGACGACGGTCAGGTCGGACGGTACATACTCTTTCTCCGTCCTCATGCCTTCGACGTCGGCAATGCTGAGCTACCGCATCAAGGTGCCGGGGACCGTAACCAATGCCACCGCTTACTCGTTCACGATCAAGATCACCGTGGCCTGATCGGGCGGGGGCTGCCCCGGAGCAGCTCGCCGAGTCGTCCCCGCCGCAGAACGCCTCGCCGAGTCGTCCACAATGCCCGCGCCTTCCCGGCCCCTGGGGCAGGATGAAGGACCGCACGCTCGAGGACTAGCGAGAGGTGCGCGGATGGCTCGCTTCGGCCGCGGTTTGGCCTGGTCAGCTTTCATGGCCGGGATCGCGATCGTCTGCATGGCCGTGCCGGCCGGGGCAGCCTCCGTTCCTCGCCACCCGGTCGGGAACGAGACGATCAACCAGTCGGTGAATTTGCGGGTTCAGCCGGACCATGTGCTGATCGACTACGTTTTGGATGTGGCGGAGCTGCCCGCTTATTCGTTGTGCAGGCAGCAGTTCGGCAGCGACGGGTGCAATCCGGACCCGAGCCAGGCATCTCGGATGGCACGCGAAGAATGCGACTACGACGCGGGCTTCATGCGGCTTGAGCTGCCCGACGGTCGCAAGCCCGTCTTCCGGCCGACCGCGTCGACTGTGGTGTTCCTCGACGGCAGCGGCGGACTGTCCACCTTGCGGTTGACGTGTGCCTTCGTCGCCGATCTCGACCTGCGCGGCGAAACGCTGCTCAGGTTTTCCAACGACGCGTACTTCGACACGATCGGCGTCCGCGAGGTTACCGCCGTCGGTGACGGCGCAACCTTGGTCCGGACGGATGTCGGCAGTGTGTCGCCAACACAGCGGCTCACGACGTTCCCGACCTCCGTTCTTCGCAATCCTCCGGATGTCCGTGAGGCCCGCCTGCTGGCTCGCCCCGGTGGGCCGCGGCTGGCCGGCACCGCGACCACAGCTCAGGACAAGGGCGGCGCCACCCGGATCGAGGGCGGCAGGGTGGATGCGCTGTCCCGTGCCTTTACCGGTCTCGTCGACCACAGGAGGCTCACCGCGCTGTTCGCGGCCGGCGCCCTGCTCGTAGCAGTCGGCCTCGGCGCAGCTCATGCCGTCGCGCCCGGCCACGGCAAGACGATGATGGCCGCCTATCTCGTCGCCGAGCACGGCAGTCTGCGGCAGGCGGCGGCAGTAGGCCTCACGGTCACGGCGACCCACACGGTCGGTGTGCTCCTGCTAGGCGTGGTGCTCTCGGCCACGACGGCCGTCGCTCCGTCGCAGCTCTATCCCTGGCTTGGCCTCGCCAGCGGGCTGCTCGTCGTCGCAGTGGGCGCAGGGCTCATCCGTCGGGCCTGGGGTGGCCATGATCATTCCCACGGCGACAGCCACCACCTTCCCGACGACCACCGTGGCTCGGACAGCCACCACCAGCACCCCCACGATCGGGCTGGGCTCCCGCGCCTGCGCAGCCTGCTCGGCATGGGGGTTGCCGGCGGCCTGGCGCCGAGCCCGTCCGCCGTGGTGGTGCTGCTCGGGGGCATTGCGATCGGGCGCCCCTGGTTCGGGGTCATGCTCGTCGTCGCCTATGGGCTGGGTATGGCGCTCACGCTCACCGCCGCCGGATTCGCACTCGTTCGAGTACGTGACGCCGTCGCGCGACGCGGCCGGAGCATCCGCTTCCCGATGCTGTTGCACGCGCTGCCGAGGATCACCGCCGTCGCGGTCGTAGTCATCGGCGTTGTCATCGCCGCCCGGTCCGGTCTCGGACTCCTCACATAGGGGAGGTGGACCATCCCGAGCGGCCCGGTGGGCAGATTGGGATGGCGGTGCCCTTCTTCGGTCGAGGACTTAGGAAAGCTTCCCTTGGCCAACGGAGTGCCGCCGCCGCGGGAAGTCCGCCGTCCAGCGGAAGGCCGCCGTCCAGCGCTAGCAGCCGCGGGTCACGAGCCTAGGCACTCCGCTGGAAGCTCGAACCACCGCAGGTGCTCAAAGTCGGCCGAGACGCGACCCTCCAGGTGGCCGTCCAGGAAGGCTCGGCCGCCGAGCCTCGTGAAGAGGCGGCGCGCCTCCTCGAGATAGCCGGCGAGTGCGCTCTCTGGTGCGCGATCGTGATGCTCCGGGTAGCGCAGGGTGCCGGAGGAGTCGTACGAGAGCTGGTGAAGCCGCAGTGGCGGCTCGACCGGCCCATTGCGATGCCGCCAAAGCCCGGTCAGGAGGTCGAAGCGGTAGTCGGGCAGGAGCTCCCAGCCGTATTCCGCTACGAGGTGCACCGCGGCAACGATGTAGGTGAAGACCTGCTCGGAGATGAAGTAGTTGAAGCTCACCCGCACCCAGCCTGGCTTGATCCCCTCACAGCCGTGGGCGATCTCTCGCTCGAACTCATGCGAGCGGTCCAGATCGATCCCCAGCAACCGGTGACCGTAGGGTCCGGCGCACGAGCAACCGCCACGGGACTGGATTCCGAACACATCGTTGAGGAGCGCCACAACGAGGTTGTGGTGCAGATAGCGGCCGCGGGGTCGGCGTACCACGAAGGAAAGGATGGACAGCCGGTCCGCGTCGAGATTGCCGAGGATCTCGATATTCGGGTTCTGCTGCCAGGAGAGAATCGCACGCCTGACGAAGTCGGCCTCATGCTCGCGGATCACATCGACGCCGACGGCCTCCTTGAGCTGGAACACGAGTCCAGCTCTGATCGACTCGACGATGGCCGGAGTCCCGCCTTCCTCCCGATGTTCAACGCCGTCGTGGTAGCGATGCTCGAGCGGGTTGACGTACACGACGGTCCCGCCACCCGGTACGGTCGGCACCCGGTTACGGCAGAGTTCGCGCCGCACGACGAGGACGCCGGGCGTCCCCGGCCCGCCGATGAACTTGTGCGGAGAGAGGAAGACCGCGTCCTTCCTGGCAAGTGGGTGCTCAGCACATTGCGGATTCATTTGGACGTCGACGTAGGGCGCGGCCGCCGCGAAGTCCCAGAACGACAGGGCGCCAAAGCGATGGAGCAGATCCGCGATCGCGCAGGTGTTGCTCTCGATTCCAGTGACGTTCGACGCCGCAGAGAACGAACCGATCTTCAGCGGGCGATCGGCGTACTTCCGCAGCTCCTCCTCGAGCTGAGCTAGGTCGACGTGGCCGTCCGCGTCCTCGTGAATGGTGATCACGTCGGCGATCGACTCCCGCCACGGGAGCTCGTTCGAGTGATGTTCGAACGGTCCGATGAAGACGACAGGTCGCCGCTGCGCCGGGATGGCCGCCGTGAGTCTGTACTCGTCGTCGAGATCGGCCGGCACCCGCAGCCCGAGGATGCCGATCATCTTGTCGATCGCCGCGGTCGACCCGGATCCGCAGAAGATGACCGCGATGTCGCCGTCACCGCCGACCGCCTCGTGGATGATCCGGCGGGCGTCTTCGCGCAATCGCGTCGTCTGCAGGCCCGTGCCAGAGGACTCCGTGTGAGTGTTGGCGTACCGCGGCAGGACCTCGTCGCGGATGAAGTCCTCGACGAATGTGAGTGCGCGTCCGCTGGCGGTGTAGTCCGCGTAGGTCACCCGACGCGGACCGTAGGGCCCCCACATCACCTGGTCCTCGCCGATCACCGAACTGCGGATCTTCGCCAGGAGCGCACTGTCACGGAGGTCGGTTGCTGGCGGGAGTAGCCCCGCGGATAGAGCCGGCACGGTCACCCTCGGACAGTACCGCCGCGGTGGCAACCGGCGAAGCGCGCTGGGTTCGTCCGCTGCCCGAGGGTCATCACGAGGTACGTCCGACGACGGGCTCGCCAGCCAGCTCGACCCCCTCCGCGCGCATTTGGTCGATGGCGTGGTCGACGGTCTCCCTGGCGACGCCGGCCGTGAGATCGAGCAGCACGCGGGTGGCGAAGCCGGCCTTGACCGCGTCGACCGCGGTTGCTCGTACACAGTGGTCGGTGGCGATGCCTACGATGTCGACCTGGTCCACGTCCTGGCGCCGCAGCCAGTCGGCCAGCCCGACGTCGCCCTCCGTCGTGCCCTCGAATCCGGAGTATGCAGCGGCGTAGGCACCCTTGGTGAAGACAGCCTCAATGGCCTCGGTGGCCAGCCTGGGGTGGAACTCCGCCCCAGGAGTTCCGACCACGCAGTGCCGTGGCCAGGTCGTCACGTAATCCGGCTCCTCGGAGAAATGGCCACGTGGTGCGATGTGGTAATCCTTCGTCGCGATCACGTGGTCGTAGTCGGCTGCGGCGGCCCGCATGTGCTTGGTGATCTCCCCGGCGACCCCGGCACCGCCGGTCACCTCGAGGCTGCCCCCCTCGCAGAAGTCGTTCTGGACGTCGGCGACGATGAGGGCTCGGGACATCGGTCCCCCTCCTTTGGCTTGGCGTTCAGGTCGGTTATGGCGGCCCGTCAGGCGTAAATCGTAGGGATGACGGGTTCCCCCCAGGAGAGCTGATGAGCGGTGGCCGGCAGCTCGGCGAATGACGCGGCATGCCGGGCTCGAGCCGCGCTGATCGGCTCCCGGCCGACGACCTCGCCGTCGATGACGAGCGGGTGCAGCAGCGGCCGGTCACCAGGACTGCCATAGTCGGCGCCGTCGCTGGCGGTCGCCGGCCCGGCCGCTCCCGCCACCCCGATCAGCTCGCGAACTGCGATCCCCTGCCCATCTCGTGTGCGCACAGCCCACTTGCGCCCACCGCGGTTCACCTTGCCCACGGATCGCTTGACGACGGGTACGAGCTGCTCGGGCCGGTCGGCGGAGGACCTCGCGACGAGCTTGTACACCAGGCCGACGGTGGGAGCACCGCTCCCGGTGACGAGAGCGGTGCCTACGCCGTAGGTATCCACAGGAGCGGCTGCCAGCGCCGCGATCTGATACTCGTCGAGGTCGCTCGTCACGACGATTCGGGTGTTGACCGCACCGAGCTCGTCCAGCAGCGCTCGGACCTCGTGGGCCTGCGCGAGGAGATCGCCGGAGTCCAGCCGAACTGCGCCAAGCTCCCTACCGGCGATCTCCACTGCGGCCCGAACACCCTCGAGGACGTCATAGGTGTCGACGAGCAGGGTGGTCGACGTGCCGAGGCTCGCCACCTGTGCGGTGAACGCCTCCCGCTCGCCGTCGTGGACCATGGTGAAGGCGTGCGCGCTGGTGCCGCCGGTCGGGACCGAGTATCGCCGCCTTGCCTCGAGATTCGAGGTCGTGGCGAAGCCGGCGATGTAGGCCGCCCGGGCGGCGGCGACGGCCGCCTCTTCGTGCGTGCGCCGGGAGCCCATCTCGATGCATGGCCGCGAGCCGGCAGCCGCGATCATGCGCGACGCCGCGGAGGCGATGGCGCTGTCGTGGTTGAGGACCGAGAGGGTGAGCGTCTCGAGGAGGACCGCCTCGGCGAAGGTCGACTCCACAGTGAGGATCGGTGAGCCGGCGAAGAAGCATTCGCCCTCGCCGTAGCCCCAGATACTCCCGGAGAAGCGGTAGGACGCGAGCCACTGGAGGGTGGCCTCGTCCACAATTTCGTGCTCGTCGAGCACCGCAAGGGTCGCGTCGTCGAAACGGAAGCGCTCGAGTACGTCGAGGAACCTGCCCGTGCCGCCGACCACCGCATAGCGGCGTCCGTCAGGAAGGCGACGGGCGAAGACCTCGAACACGCCGCGCCGATGCCCCGCGCCGCTGCGCAGCGCCGCCTGGACCATGGTCAGCTCGTAGTGGTCGGTCAGGAGCGCGCTCGACTCCACCCGCTCAACAGTAGCCGAGGTGATCGTTCTCAACGACCGCCCGGTGGCGAGCAAGGAAGCAAAGGTCACGCGTTCTCGGTCTAGGCCAGTAGCCGCCGCGGTGTGATCACGATTGGTACGGAGAAAAGATCGGAAAACTCAGCTGCGCTTCCGAACAACGTGCCTATCCGCTCGGCGTATTTGGCGCGGTACTCGGCGTGTTGTTCAGCCGAGGGCATGCTGGTGGTGATGTGCGCCTGACCCTCGATACGGATCACATCGCGACCAATGTCTGTCACGTCCAGCGCCAGGCTGACTTCAGAGTTAACGGCGATGTTCGCCAGTTTCTGCTTGTCGGGTCGCGTGTAGATCAAGATGCGATCGTCGGGCAACTGCAGGAACCACACAGGCACGCTATGCGGGCGACCCCGGGAGTCGACCGTGGTGAACCACGCCATGAGATTGCTCTTCAACCGCCGCCGCACGTGAGCCCGTCGCAGCTCGTCAACATCGACACCGCTGTCCAGATCGCTGGTCTGCATGACCAAACGATAGAAGCGGGGTCCGACATCAAGACCGGCCCACCCCGATTCCGAAGGTGCCGAACTTATACACGTGGTCGGACTTGTCCCGCACCACCGCGGGGCAGGAGCCGGCGCAACGGATCCGCTAAAGGAGAGGCACATAGAAGATCCCCCGCGAGCCTTGCCTTCCTCCCCTAGGCTCGCGGGGATCTTGACTCCGCTACGTCGATGACGGCTAGTCAATGCCGTTAAAGGTGATGCCCGCCAGGGGAACAGCGGCCGGGCTCGGGCCAGCCTGGGCGGCGCTGGTCAGGCCCATCATCAGCGCCGTCGCGGCGACGGACAGCACCGCTGTGATCCAAAGGCTTACACGCCAGGTCATCGTAACCTCCTTCATTCAGCACACCCCACGGTCGGGGATCACTGCTGGTTCGAGGCCACGGTGGCGGCGGATGGGTCGCCGCGACGACTAGCCTCGCTCCTCGCCCCTGTGGGGAATGCCGACGCTGGTTGAAGTTGCCCCAGGCGGTGAACCTGCCGGTGTAGTAGTGGGGACCGGAATTCTTACCAGGAGGGACCGATGAAACCCGACCCGACAACGAAACCACCGCCGCTCGATCGGCATGTCGCAGCAGCGCCGCTACGCGCGCAGATCCTGGCGACCGAACACTGGAGCCTGCTTGCGACGCGCAGCATGACCTGGAACGAGATCTTCAGCCGGACCGGCACCTTCCTCACGGTCTTGTCCGCCACCGTCGTGGCCCTCTCCCTCGTGGCGCAGGCGACGGACTTCGGCCACAACTTTCGCGTTTTCGCACTCCTTGTGATCCCGATCGTGCTCCTGGTCGGAATCGGGACGTACCTCCGGGTGGTCAAGGCCGATATCGAGGACGCCTGGCTCGTGGTGGGGATGAACCGGCTCCGCCACGCCTATCTGGAGCTTGCGCCGGAGCTCGATCCTTACTTCGTTACCAGCCATCACGACGACGAACCCGGCGTGCTTCAGACCTACAGTTACCGCGCGAACGTCGGTCTGAGCGACTTGCTGTCCGGATCTCCCGCGATCGTCGGCATCATCGACGCAGTCGTCGCCGGGGTTTTTGCGGTCATCGTCTGCCAG
>Ga0184635_10000180_pt1 | contig 13977 bp, 7 predicted proteins | sample PLM3_30_b2_FD_133147 | JGI IMG/M metagenome (GOLD analysis project Ga0184635, IMG submission 133147) | Groundwater sediment microbial communities from an aquifer in East River, Colorado, USA - PLM3_30_b2 | ecosystem: Environmental > Terrestrial > Soil > Riparian zone | place: USA: East River...
AGTGGCAGCGGGACACCGGCGACGGGATGACCTTCACCAACATCCCCGGCGCAACAACCACCTTCACGGCTTCCAAAATCTCGCTTTCGGCAGTGGATCTTGCGGACAACGACGCGAAGTTCCGCGTCGTGGCGTCCAATCCGAACAACACCGCGATGAGCTCCGTGGCGACGCTCACGCTGACGCCCGACACGACGCCACCCGTCGTGCTGTCCGCAACCAGCCTTGAAGGAACAAACATCTCCGTTTGCTTCGATGAAAAAGTCGAGCCCACGGCCGCGCAGGACCCATTCGGTTACGTCATCGACGACGAGATGCCGTCCCTCGCGGCGTCCACCGCGATTCTCCGGTCGGATGGCCGCACCGTGGATCTGGCAACGACGCGGCCGACCGGCCCCACATTCACACTCAACGTATCGGGAATGTCGGACCTGTTTGCTAACGCGGCCGAGGCGTTCGAGACCAACTGCGTCAACCTCGGCTTCACTGCTGCCGAGATCGGATCGCCCAGTCCTCCCGGATCCCACTTCGCGTGCAATACCAGCTCCTTCCAGGTCAGCGGCGGCGGCACCAACATCGTTGGCAATGCCGACCAACTTCGGTTTCTCTACAAGACCGTGGACGGAAATTTCGAGGCGCGCGTTCGGGTCAGCGCCCTCACTGGCTCCGACCGGCTCGAATCCTACGCCAAGGCTGCCTTGATCGCACGGCAGGACACTTCGGCGGGGGCGGGCAACATGACTGTGTTCGTCAACCCATCGTACCCGGGCGATGATGTCGTCGGCACGACAGTCCGCACCACTGCGGGCGGCAACACAGCGAACATCGGCCCCGTGCTCGGCACCAATGGACTGCCCAACGGGTGGCTTCGCATCACTCGCGTGGGCAACGTGTTTATCTCGTACCGCAGTCTCAACGGCATCAACTGGACCCAACTCGGCAGTAACTCCATGGCATTTGGCAGTTCGATGCTGGTCGGCGCCGGGGTGAACGCGCATCGCAATGGACGAATGGTCACGGGCACGTTCAACAATTTCAGCATCGCCACGGGTCCGTCCATCACCAGCCTGACGTACAACGCAGGGATGTTCTCGGGCTCGTTCCAGACTGAGGCCGGATTCGGCTACCAGGTGCAGTACAAGGATAATATCACCAACCCGACGTGGCAGGTCCTGACGACGATTCCTGGCGACGGCAGTGTGAAATCGTTCACCGATCCCGGCCCGGCCGTTCCGCAGCGCTTCTACCGCGTCGTGATTCAGTAAGGCGATGATAACGGAGGGTGGGCGTCTCGCCCGCCCGGCGCCGAAGGCGCATACTTCTTTGGCCGCTGCGCGGCCAGGGCAGGCGAGACGTCTGCCCTACGTTCTCGCCTCGCGGGTTCATGCCCCCGATATACGGGCTAAAACCTGAGGAGAGCGTTCGCGCGGCATAAGTGCGCTTGAGGAAACTGGCATTGAATTCGCGCTGTGCCACCGCATACTCGCGTCACTCTATGCACACCCGCTTCCTGATCCTCCTCCTTGCCTTCGCCGCGGCTTCCCGAGCGATTGCTGCGGACGATTACCAGCTCGGCCCCGACTCGAAGGCGCAGCCGGACGTGCCCAAGGGCGAAGTCACCAAATACACCTTCGACAAGAGCAAAATCTACCCCGGCACGACGCGCGAATACTGGGTCTACGTTCCCAAACAATACGACGCAGCCAAGCCGGCGTGCGTGTTCATTTGCCAGGACGGGATTCAGTACAACGCGACGAACGTGTTCGACAATTTGATTCACAAGAAGGAGATGCCTGTGACTGTCGGCGTGTTCATCATGCACGGGCGGGTCAAAGCGCTTACACCGGACGCGCTCGACCGGTTTAATCGTAGCTATGAATACGATGGCCTCGGCGACGCCTACGCGCGGTTTGTGCTCGACGAAATCCTGCCCGACGTCGTCGTGCGCACAGGGCTGAACCTCTCCACCAACGGCAACGACCGCGCCATCGGCGGCGCGAGCAGCGGGGCGATTTGCGCCTTCACAGCGGCGTGGGAACGGCCGGACGCCTTCCGCCGCGTCTTCAGCAGCATTGGCACCTATGTCGGCCTGCGCGGCGGGAACGATTACCCGACACTCATTCGCAAAACCGAACCCAAACCCATCCGCATCTTCCTCCAGGACGGCTCGAATGACTTGAACATCTACGGCGGCAGTTGGTGGGTCGCCAACCAGGACATGCTCAGCGCGTTGCAATTTGCCGGTTACGCCGTCACGAACGTCTGGGGCGATGGCGGTCACAACGGCAAGCACGCCTCGGCGATCTTTCCCGACGCGATGCGCTGGCTGTGGCAGGACTGGCCGGCGCCTGTCACCGCGAACCCGGAGTACAAGTCCCGCCAGCCGGTGATGGAACGCATCCTTGTTCCAGGGGAAGGTTGGCAATTGTTGAGCCAGGGCCATCGGTTCACCGAAGGCCCGGCGGCGAATACGAAGGGCGAAGTGTTCTTCACCGACATCCCGAATAACCGCATTCACAAGGTCGCGCTGAATGGCAGGGTGACGGTGTTCGCCGAGAACACTGGCGGCGCCAACGGGCTGATGTTCGGCCCGGATGGCCGTCTTTACGCCTGCGCCAACGGCAAGAAGCAAATCGTCGCTTACGACGAGAGCGGCGCCGAGAGCGTCATTGCCGAGCGCCTCGAATCGAACGACCTTTGCATCAACCACCGCGGCGACCTCTACTTGACCGACCCGGGCAACAAGCAGGTCTGGTTCATCCCCATGGGCGGGGAGAAGCGCGTGGTGGATAAAGGCGGCTTCGAGTTCCCCAACGGCGTCCGGCTCACGCCCGACCAGAGCCTGCTCTATGTGGCGGACTCGCGCGGCCAATTCGTCTATAGCTACCAGGTGCAGCCCGACGGCGGGCTCGCCCACAAGCAGCGCTATTTCCATCTCCACATGCCTGACGCCGGCACGAGCGGCGCCGATGGGATGACGGTGGACACCAACGGCACGCTTTATGTGGCGACTGCGCTCGGCGTGCAATTTTGCGACCAGGCAGGGCGCGTGAACGGAATCATCAACAAGCCGCAGAACAAGCCGCTCTCAAACGTTTGCTTCGGCGGGCCGGATTTCACCGAACTCTACGCGACCTGCGGCGACAAGCTCTACAAGCGCAAAACCCGCGTGCGCGGCGCGCTTTCGTTCCTGACGCCCATCAGGCCGAAGGCGCCGGGGCTGTAGCGCCCTCCGCCAGGCGCAATTAGCAAATCACTCACTAGCTGAATAACGTGTCCAGGTCGCGAGCGCCGTGAAGCACACGGACGATCTCGACACCACGTTCATCGGCAAGCGGACGATAGAAAATCAGGTGCTTGGGGAAGTCGTCCACTTTCCAGGAGCGAAGATTTTGCATCCGGGGATGGCGGAAGGAGCGCGGCCGCCCGAGGCCGGGAGTGCGGGCGAGTTTTTTGAAAGTGGTTTCGGCGCGGGCCACAAAGCGGTCGGCCAGGTCCGGATCGCCCACGTCGTCGGCGTAGTAATCCCACTGGGCGAGCAAGTCAGCGCAGGCGGCAGGGGCGACGACGAGTTCAGCCATGACGACGGCGGCGCTTGGTGCTGCGGGCTTTTAGTGCCGCGAAGACCTGTTCGCCGCGAAGACCCTCACCGCGATTCAGTTCTTCGATGCCTTCCAGAAGTTTATCATCCAGTTCAGCTTTTGAGGAAACCATGAAGCGGGGTTTGCGTTCCTTGTCTTGTTTGAGGCGGCGCAGGGCGGCGCGAATTACTTCGCTGGCCGACTGGTAGAGGCCGGTCTTGACCTCGTGTTGGACAAATTTCTCCAGTTCCGGGGTGATTGAGATGTTCATGCGTCACTGACTGTACGTTCGTTGCTGTTTTCAATTTAACACGGATGACAGGGAATGCGCAAAGCCTGTTATTTGCTCGGCACGCAAGGCCAACGGCTGGCCCCAGGTATGCCTCTGATAATCTCGCAGTTGCACATTTCCTACCAGTCACGCCTCGCATCCGTTACATTGGCACGCATGATTCGCTTCGGTCCGCTTGAACTGAAGAGCAAACTGTTCCTGTCGCCGCTGGCCGGTTACACGAACCTGCCCTTCCGGCTCGTTGTCCGCGAGATCGGCGGCGTGGACCTTTGCACGACTGACCTTGTCAACGCCCGCTCGTTGCTGGAGAAGAATCCCAAGGCGTTCAAGCTCATCGAGACCAACGACCGTGACCGGCCGCTCGCCGTGCAGCTCTTCGGCTCGGTGCCCGAGGAGATGCGCGACGCGGCGGTGTGGCTCCAGGAACGGGGCGTGGCGTCCATCGACATCAACATGGGCTGTCCCGTGCGCAAGGTGTGCAAGGTCGGCGGCGGCGCGTCGATGATGGTCGAGCACGAAAAAACCGCCGCGCTCATCCGCGGTATGGTCGGCGCTTTGCGCATTCCCGTGACGGCGAAGATGCGGCTTGGCTGGGACGACCAAAACCTCACTGCGCCCGACCTGGCCCGCGTGCTGGAAGAGGCGGGTGTCGCGGGCATTTTCGTCCACGGGCGCACTCGCGAACAGGGCTTCGGCGGCACGGTGAACCTGTCCGGCATCCGCGCCGTGGTTTCCGCCGTGAAGAGCATCCCCGTCATTGGCAACGGCGACGTGACCACGCCCGAGGCGGCCAAGCGGATGTTCGAGGAGACCGGCTGCGCCGGCGTGAGCGTGGGGCGCGGGGCGTTCTATGATCCGTGGATTTTCGTCCGCACGCGCGACTACCTTGCCCGCGGCGTGTTGCCGTCGGAGCAACCGTTCGCCGAGCGCGTGCGGGTGATGTGCCGGCATCTCGACCTGATGTGCGAAGTGTTCGGCGAAGAGCACGGCTGCCGGATGTTCCGCAAGGTCGCGCCCTGGTATGCCAAGCGGTTCGGGCCATCACACGAGTTCAACAAGCAGGTCGTGCTTGTCCGCGACAAGGCGCACTTCCACGAGATACTCGAATCGTACCTGGCCTGGCGCGCGCAATTCCTCGACGAGAGCGGCGAACTCAAGCCCCGCTTCCAGCCCCCGCCCATGGTCGCCAGTTTCATGCAGGAGCCGGGCGTGGCCCGGCGCGAAACCATTCCAGTGCCCAAAGGGCCCGTCGAAGTGTGGTGAGGGACGCAAATTCCTATTTGTACCCAAGTCGAGATCGACACACCCTTCCCCTCACCCCGGCCCTCTCCCACAGGGAGAGGGAGGCCCTTGGCTCCGCAGTGGGCTTCTTCCGCAGCCGTGCGCCGTACGGAGACGATCCGATTTGCCCCAAGCGGTGCCACCGATCTCCCTCTCCCTGTGGGAGAGGGCCGGGGTGAGGGGAACGAGTCGTTCCCAAGGTCTCGGTATCCAAAACCTGAGCCGCGTTCCTGCAAATGAAGCGGTGCATGATGCGTGTTGCGTATTGCGTGTTGCTTGGTGGGTGTTATTGCATTGGCGATGCGCTACGTGATGAAACAAAAGTTCTGGTCCTGGGGCGACGACTTCCGAATCCAGAACGCCGACGGGCGCGACGTGTTCTTCGTGGACGGCCGTGCGTTCAGTTGGGGCGACAAGCTCTCGTTCCAGGACATGGAGCGGCGCGAACTGGCTTTCATCCGGCAGCGGCTCCTGGCGTGGGGGCCGACTTATGAAATCGAATCGCAGGGGCGGCTGGTGGCCGTGGTGAAAAAGAAGCTTTTCACGCTGTTGCGCTGTCGCTTCACCGTCGACGTGCCCGGGCCGGACGATTTGGAGGCGCAAGGAAGCTTCCTCGATCACGAATACAACTTCACGCGGCATGACCAGCAAGTCGCGCAGGTGAGCAAACGCTGGTTCGCGTTGACCGACACTTACGGCGTGGACATCGCCGAGGGCGAGGACGACCTGCTCATTCTGGCGACCGCGGTGGTCATCGACATGGTGTGCCACCAGGAGAGCAAGCGAGGGTGACGCCTTTATGCCGAGAGGATCCGCATCAACATTAGCGCTGGCCGTCAACGTCGTCCTGCTTTTGTGCGTTGGCTGTGCCCACACGCCATCGAACTCCAGTTCGTCCCCTGAGATTTGGCTGACTTATGCTCGCAACATCCCACACGCCACCCAGCAACGCGTGAACATGTTTTCGCGGTCCGAAGCCGCGGCCGTAGTCGTCCGTGGATTTCAAGGGCAGTGGGTGACGGTCTCGCTGCATGAGTTGCAGACTGGCCAACTGATCGGGCAGACAACGCAATATGTTCAAACCCACGCAGGCCGGGGGATCCCGCTGACGCCGCTTCGCACTGGACAATACGTTGTTCGTGCCAGTCAGGAAGGCATTCTGAAGGCCGAGGCTCAATTCAGCGTGCGGGAGTAGGAGCTGAGTCGAAGGCCACTCCATGCACGCTTGCGAAACCAGAGGCGCTGTCAGGGTGGGCTATGTTGTGCTTGCCGGGTGCGGCGTGGTCATCGCGTTGATTATCATAAGTGTGCTTCGCAGCCGCAAAGACGCGAACATGAGTTCGGGGGCAGCACTGGCTGCGATCAGCAGTTTGCACGGTGTGGCCTGGCCTTCGAATAGTGTGACAACGGCTTTCTCCCTCTGGCGCTACTCCCGCAACACGGAAACACTCGCCAGATTGGAGATTAGTGATGATTCGTTCTCCAGCTGGTATTCCTACGCCACGAATTTTCTGAGCGAAGAGAGGCAGGACAACGTGCCCGATGACGCCAGGTTGACTGCGAAAGCCAATTGGTGGACTCCATATGAATTGGGCGATACGAATGTCTTCCTCTTGTCGCACGAGATGAGCCAGCCGACCGGGGTGTACTCAAAGTTGCGGCTCGTCGTTGGGGCAACAGGAACCAATCACGTGGTCTACCTCCATTGCCAGGTCCGGCAACCGTGAAATGGGTCCGCCCTAGAACTCATCTCATAAACACCGTGGTAGGGCGCGTCGCTCCGCGCGCGCCGACGCCCGGAATGGAAAAAGGCTGGCTTTGTTTGAAAATCGGACGCCGCGGCGCGCGCGGAGCGACGCGCCCTACCATTTATGAGATGGCTTGTGGCATTCGGCAGCACGTTGTTCGCACGAACACCTGAGCAATGGCGACGGCTGCGAATCCTTCTCCCTCTCCCCTCAACGGGGAGTGGCCAAAACGTGTCCTTCAACGAAGTGGGAAGCGCCCGGACTTGAAAAATGGATTCCTTCCATGTTGCCCGACGGGCGCACAAAGGTTACAATAGCGTGTTTATGATGAAACACGGAAGTTACATTCAGGCCATTCTGTGCTGTGTCCTCGCCGGACTGCCTGCGGCCGGCTTTTCCGCCGACCCGCGGCTCACTCGCTTTGACAAGAACGGGACGCTCTTCTGGACCAACGCGATTGTGCCGGGGGTTTGCACCGTGGAAAAGGCCGACGCGCTGGAGGGCCCGTGGCTGCCCGAGCGCAACGCGTACGCGACCAACTCGGCCGGCAGCCTGACCTTGAACCATGAGGGGCCCGCGGGCTTTTTCCGGCTCAAGACAGTGGGCGTTCCTGCAACGCAGGAAGGTTTCCTCAATTTGGTGTATTCCTACGGCTTGCTGGAGACCATCGCGGGGACGGGCGTGGGGCAAACGGACGGCGTCAGCTACTGGCAGCCGTCGTTTGAAGGCGCTTATGGGGCGCTCGCCGCCCTTTCGCGACCACACTTCGCGCAGGCTGACCGCGCGGGCAACGTCTACATCGCGGACAAGAACAGTCACGCAATTCTGAAGGTCGCGCCCGACGGAACCATCCGGACGTTCGCGGGGAATCATGTTGGCGGGTTCAACGGAGAAGGCCCGGCACAGGCGACGCAGTTGCAGTTGAACTTCCCGAACGGCGAATTTGTACGCGCCGACGGCACCGTCTACGTGCTCGACACGGATAATGGCCGCGTGCGGCGCGTGAACACCAACGGCATCATGCAGACGCTCTTTCTCACGACCAGCGGTGGAACCTCGCTGCCGGGCGGGCGCGGCCTTTGGGTGAATGAGACGGAGACGCTCGCTTACTTTTGTGCCGGTACCCGGCTGCGAAGCTGGACTCCGTCGCAGGGCTTGCAGACCATCGCGAGCGGCTTTGTCGAACTGGGCCCGCTTTACGTGGAATCCACCGGAAACATTCTCGTTTGCGACCGCGGCACGAACAAGGCCTATCGCATTACGCCCGCAGGCGCGCTCACCGTCATCGCGGGCAACGGCCTGACGACGGGCGGTGGCGATGGTTTTCCGGCCCTGGAAACCGGGCTGTACGGCGTGCGCAGCATCTGGCCCGTGCCCACGGGAGGCTTTCTGTTGCTGACGCACAATGGCTGCCAGCTTTGGTACATGGACACGGCGGGCATCGTTCACCTGATGGTCAACGGCGACCGCGGCCGCACTCATTCCGGGGACGGCCAATTTTTTTACACTCCCTCGCCCACGATCAGTGAAGGCCGCAGCGTGACGATGGATTTTCAGGGGAACATCCTGATCACCGAAAGCGATTATGGTTACGTTCGGCGGATTCGCTTCCTGCCTTGGACGTTTTGACTCGAGAGGGAATCAGCCTCAAGAGTCAGCGCTCCAGCGTTAAGATCTCAGGGTGTGGCGCTGGCGTCCAGGTCTGGGCATTCACTCAGATGCTTGACACGGTAGAAGCGCTGTCCGGCCCGAAACCGATCAATTAGCGATGTCCTCTGTTCGGTGGCTATGAGATTAGCGCCGAGGATTTCCCAATCCGGCTGGTCCAAGCGGTTCTTGAACAACACGCGGTAAGCTGCCCTGGGCACGGAATTCCACGTAAGCGTTGCAGCTCCGTCGGGGGCAATCCTCAATTCGTCCACACGGATGCCAGGATGCTCGATGCAATCCACCAACAGTTGCACCTGGAAAAGGCGCTGGCCGTCGCCTGTTGGGACGCTCACGGACTTCGCGCAGTTCGTCGAGGTTGCAACGACATCCCCAGGGATGGCCCGCCACGCAGGCTCACTCAATTGTTCCTTGAACAGGACGCGATAGGCACGGCCGGGTAGTGAGGCCCATGCCAGCGTCAGTTTGTCGGCGGGACCGCTAATCGCGCCCAGGATACTGATGCTCGGAAGATTCGTTGGAGCAATGAGGTTCGCACCCCCGGGCGTCGGTGTGGAGTTCGGATAGAATGGCTCGGGGGCGCCGTTCGGCCAGCGACCTTCGCTGGTATCGGCGAGTTGCGAACCGAAGGTGACGGCATCGAGAAGCTGACCTTCCGGCCCGAACACGGCAATCGATTCGCCCGCCTTGTTCAGTTTGAACCCGGCGTGGAGCGCGGAGGACAAGGGACCATTTTGTCCAGTCTCTTCGTCGGCCCACACCAGCAGGAACCCGCGCGGGGCGATAAGGGTTCCGGCCGGGACACGCCAGCGGTCGGCGATGTTCGTAATGGAATCGCTGAGGTAATAACCGGCCAGGTTCACCGCCAGCCGGTTGGGATTGTAGAGCTCGAACCAGTCCTCGTAGTCGCCGTCCGCCGGGTCCTCCAGGGCGGATTCGTTGTCCGCCATCCATTCATTGATGTAAATCACGTAAGGAGCCGTGCTCGCATCGTTCGTGCTGCCCGGCGTCGCGCGAATCAACAAACGGCGATGCAGCGGGTTTCCGTCCGGGAAGTTCCCGAATGAGTTGTCCGTGGTGACGCCCGAATACCGAACATAATCGAGCACGGCGGGGCTCGTTTCAATGGACTTCACGAGCGCGACGATCCCAATGTCTCGTGAAATAGAAAAGTTCGCGTGCCATTCCGTCGCGGTGGTTTCATTGGTCATGCCATCGAGCCACACGAGCTGGAATTGACCCGTGCCTATGCTGGAGTTCGCTGGAAACGCCCACTGCGTCAGGTTCGTAAAGTCAGTCGTCAGGTAGAAACCGTCCAGGCTGAGCGGCGTGGGACCAGCGTTGAAGAGCTCAACCCAGGGCGCAGCGTGGCCGGCGCTATTGGTTGCGCCGCGGGCGTTGTCCGGCTGAATCTCATTCAGCCAGAGGGGCGGGAACGGCGGCAGGGTCGCTCGCACGGAATTCTGCGCGCCGGGAGTGGCCAGGGCCGAGGCGTTCACGACAGCCGCTGTCGCGGTCAGCGATACTCCGAACACCACATCGCTGCTATTGGATGCCGACTGATGCAATTCAGCAGCGAGTACGTTGTCGCCTTGAAAGAGATTTGAGGCCGAGACGGTAAATTGCCCTTCATAAACCGCGTCCACGACCGTGCGAGACGCGGTGTGGTCGAATCGCACGGGGTCATTCGTGATCGCGATGCGGAAAATCTCGTGACCGTTGAGATACACGACGGCGCCGTCATCAACTATGGTATTGAGGACCAATGCCACTTGTGTGGGGTCTCCGCCGAACGTGAAATGGGTGCGGAAGTAATAAGTGAGGATGCCCAGCATGAGCGGAGTGTTGGTTGGCGCCGGCAACGGAGCCGTTTCGTTGAAGAGCAGCGCCGCGCCGGACGGCCATGCAGCATCGTCGAAGTCATAGGCACGCCACTCAATTCCAAGATCGGTTCCGGATTGATTGTATTTCCAGACCTGCGTGATCGGCACCAAAGTCCCCGTCCCATTGGTGTGCGTGTTGGTGGAGGAGGGGGCCACGGCAGCCCAGTTCAGCACGCGGCGGTCGTCCTGCATGGGATCGATGAGCTGGAGGGAAGCCCCGGAAGCATCGGCGATCCGAGGCCACGGGGCGTCATCGTCGAATGCGACACCGTTAATCACCCGGTCGAACGGCGGACCCGGTTGAACGAGGCTCAAGGTTTCGCCGCCGTTGTCGAGCGAGCCGTCGAACTGGCCAAAGACGGGAATATTGAAGCCATAGGCACGTCCGAATGCCGCGCGATCCTTGACCACAATGGAAAATTGGCCGGGAAGGAGAGGAGTTCCGCCTCGAAACGTGAAGTCGACGCCGTTCAGGCGCCAACCGCCCAGGTCAAACGCCGTTCGTGTCGAGCGGTTGAATAGCTCAATGAAGTCCGCATCGGGCATCGAAGGACTGTAGAGTATCTCGTTCACAACCACGCTTTGCTCCGGGGAATCGATTGTGCCGGTGTAGTTCACGGACACGGCGCTGGATGACAGCGGCCGGCCCTCGCGATCGAAACCCTGAACCGTCAGCGCGTTCGTGCCCGGACTCAGTGCCACCTGCGCGCTCCAATGCGTCGCATCGGTCCATCGGACGGCAAATTCCACGCCGTTGATTTGAATGGTCGTCACCCCGATTGGCGCTGTGCCGGTGAGGGTCACGAGATTGCTCGAACTGATATTGCCCGCCGGAGGCGTCACGGCGAATACGACGTTCGTGATCGAGCGAAGATGATTGTTGATGATCGTATTGCGCCGAAGATCGACGTATCCGCGACGCGACCAGGTCGCGCCGGGCACGGTGATATCGGTCGCGTCGGGGGACAACTCCAAGGAACCGAGGGCATTCGTGAACGAGAGCAGCCAATAGTGCGCGTCGAACTGAGGATAGAAGCTGGCCGAAGCCATGGGGCCTTCGACCATGTCCTGAAACGCACGGAGGTAGGCGCGAATGAAGGGCGGGTGCTGGAAGAGCCGTTGCGCCTGCGTGTCGTATTCCACGAACAGCAAGTTCGCCGTGGGATTCTCAAAATAGGCGAGGTCAAAGTCAAAGTTGAGCAACTGCCACTTGCCGCGCTTCGGCTTGTAGAAGTACATGTTGTGGGAAGCCCGCGCGCTGTAGAAATCCAGGTCGCCCACTGCGTGGCGAAATGCCAGTGTGCGCGCCCATTGCTCGATGTCGATGGTCGCTTCGATGTTTGCCGAGTAAGAGGCGGCGGGCGAGTTAAGCGCGTCGACCAGCGCGAAAACATTCGAATAATCGTTCGCGGAACCATTCACCGCGCGCTTGAGCATGCTCCAGCGGTAGCTGGCGAGATCCTTCTTTGTGCCACGCGAATAGTCATTCATCGGCACAATCCAGTAATAAGGCACATTGGGTCCGAATAGGTCCGACCAGGGCCACCAGATTTCCTGTTTGTAGAGGTCGCCCTCGCTATCGTCGGGAAACCACTGTTCCATCATGTCGCCGTTCGGTTGCTGTGCGTCTTCGAAGACGGTGCTGTTATTCGCCCCATTGATATAGAAATGGACGTAGCGTCGATGGCTGAATGGAAGTCCCATCTGCTTCGCGAACCAATAGCAATGTTGCTCGTGATCGGAATGGCCACCCCAGGCACCAGTGTCCGGCGTGTTGAAATCCAAAGTCATGTCGGTGGCGCCGAGCATGCGGTCACGCGCTGGAAAGGTCAGCGCGTAGCCGATGCGTGGGGACGTCAACGGGCCGGTCACGACCCTCAGCGACAGCGCGCTGCCCGCGTAAAGCGCGCCGGCGTTGTAAATGACGCGTTGGTCGTTGTAGACGAACGTGGCGTCGAGCGGACTGTTGTTGGCGGCCGAGACGTTCCACCGGTTCAACGTGGCCTGCACGGCCCAGAGATGATAGGTGGCAAACCTGGACGGGCCGTTGGGACGCTGGACTTCGCCGAAGCGCACCAGGCATTCGGGCAGGAGTGTGTCGCCTGGATAAACCTTGCCCCGATTCGGGAACTTGCTCGATGCGCCGCGCAGGTCATTGGCCAGAACGCGGAAGGCCACAATGGTTCCGGTCGGCCGGCCAGGAATCGTTGCGCCAAAGACCCCATCCCCCGCGACGGCATCGCCGTTTGTGCCGAAGTCGTTCATGGGCACTGGCACGAGCGTGGTACCGGGATCGACGCGGTATTGCACAACGACGTTCGTGACGCCGTCGGGATCGTGCACGCGGGCCGTGACGACGATGGGCTGACTGGACACAGGCAGGACAGGCGCGTGGACGACCTCCGTGATGGCGGGACCCAGGTTGGTCGAGGCGACGCTGTTCGGCGCGCCGGGAGTGCCAAGGTTGGCTGGGATTGGAAGAAGCCCCACCGCTTCGAGGTAATTACCTTTCAGCCGCAGCACGATGTCCGGCGACCCACGCAGCCACCGTACTTTTGCCCGCAGGGTCGCGGTCACGCCGCGGGCCAGGCTGGTCGTCAGCGGGACGCGCACACGATTGGCGAGATACTCCCCTCGGGCGGTCGCGCGCAGGCGCAGGCAACCACTGTTCGCCGTACCGCCCGAGGACTGCCATTCGCTTAAGTCGTGCGTTCCCTCCATCACCCAACCGCTCGCGCCGGAGGTGAAATTGCCGTTGGCGACGAGATTCCCGCCGCCGGACATGGACACTTCCACGTCGTCGAGCAACGCCTCACCCGCGCCCAGCAAAATGATTTCGAGACTGTTCGCGGTCTGGCCGTCGCCGAAAGCCAGCACGTCGGTCACCTCCACGGTTGTCCACGCGCTCTTGGCGGATTCGTCGCTGTCGGCCCAACTCGGTCCCAGCCGGGCGTCGCTGCGCGGGTCGATGAGTTCGAGACTGCTGCCGTCGCCATGCGCCCATTTGCCCCAGCGTCCTCCGTCGTGGTAGTGGACTTCACTCACCACAATGCGGAATTGGTTTGTCGTGAACGTCCCGCTGGTCGAAGTGGCTTGAACGATCTCTTCAGGCCGGGACAGAGTGAGGCGTTCGCCATCGGCTGAAAGTTTGCCACTGAAGTCGCCAACGAGGTTCGTCATGCCAAGTTGAGCGTAGTTGGTTCGGAGACGCGCCGCGTTGCCCGCCACGGCGAGATAACCCCCTGCCGCCAGCACTGTGTTCGATGGAAACGTGAAGCTCGCGCCGCCACTCAAACGCCAGCCGCCGAGGTCCACGGCATTGGTGCCGCGATTGAATAGTTCGACAAACTCATCGTCCCCGTCGCCGGAGGGCGGACGATACATGACTTCGTTGATCCCCACTTCACGGATGAGCAACACGGCATTGGCTGCGCCCGGAGTGCGCTCGGTCAGTTCGTGGAACGTTGGTGCGCCATCTGGAAATCGCCCAAATGACGCGTCCGCTGCCTGGCCGCCGAATTTCA
>Ga0184635_10000182_pt1 | contig 13925 bp, 12 predicted proteins | sample PLM3_30_b2_FD_133147 | JGI IMG/M metagenome (GOLD analysis project Ga0184635, IMG submission 133147) | Groundwater sediment microbial communities from an aquifer in East River, Colorado, USA - PLM3_30_b2 | ecosystem: Environmental > Terrestrial > Soil > Riparian zone | place: USA: East River...
GGCCTGAACCAACAAATGATGATCGGAGTTCAAGCACTCCGCTATCGCGTCGGCCATCGCGACCTGGCCGGGTCGTTCTGTACCGCCGATCGCCTCGACCGCGGCCGCGAGAACATCGCGGTGCCCCACTTCCAGGCTGCTGGGGGCCTTGATCGCTCGGGTCACCGCAGAACTCTAGTCACCTCAAGCAGCAGCCATCGATCAACGCGCGTCTCGCCTCGCTGAATCGCTGCTCACCAGCTCGTACGGCGCCAGCTCCCCAGCGAGTGCTGGGTTGACCCGGGCGACGACCAGCGTGCCGTCGGCGAGATGTTCGGTGCTGAGGAACTCGCCGGTTTGGTGAATGCTGTTGACCAAGTCGCCGCGCTCGTACGGGATGAGGGCCCGAATCTCGATTTCTGGCCGCGGCAAAAGCGACTCGATGGTTGCTCGTAGCTGATCCAGGCCCTCCCCGGTGCGCGCGGAAACGAAAACCGCGTCGGGATAGTTGGCGTGCAGCATGTTGAGCGACTCGGCAACGGCACGGTCGACCTTGTTGATCACGATGAGCTCGGGGATCTCGGCCGCGCCAATGTCGGCCAAGACCCCTCGCACAGCGGTGATCTGACCAACAGGGTCCGGATCTGAACCATCCACCACATGAACCAGCAGGTCGGCCTGGGTCGACTCCTCCAGAGTCGAGGCGAACGCCTCCACGAGGTCGTGCGGCAGGTGGCGAACAAAGCCCACCGTGTCGGTCAGCGTGTAGACCCGGCCGTCGACAGCCGCGGCGCGGCGAGTCGTTGGATCAAGGGTTGCGAACAGCGCGTCGTCGACGAGAACGCCGGCCCCGGTGAGTCGGTTGAGCAAGCTGGACTTGCCGGCATTTGTGTACCCGACGATGGCGACCGATGGGACTTCATGGCGGCGCCGTTCCGCGCGCTTGGTCTCCCGGGTGATGTCCATCTCACGCAGAGACGTGCGCAGCTTGGCAATGCGGCTATTGATACGGCGCCGATCCGTCTCCAGCTTGGTCTCGCCGGGACCACGACCACCGATGCCCACGCCACCGCTCGCGCGACCGCCGACCTGCCGTGAGAGATTGCCACCCCAGCCCCGTAATCGCTGCTTCAGGTACTGCAACTGGGCCAGCTCGACCTGTGCCTTGCCCTCCACGCTCTTGGCGTGCGCCGCGAAGATGTCCAGGATCAGCGCTGTCCTGTCAATCACCTTGACGCCGACCCGATCCTCGAGATTACGCAGCTGCGCGAGCGTCAACTCCCCGTCGCAGATCACCGTATCTGCTCCTGTGACGACCACGACGTCCCGCAGCTCGGCGACCTTGCCCCGCCCGATGTAGGTCGCCGGGTCTGGTCGGTCGCGGCGTTGGATGAGACCTTCTAGGACCTGCGATCCAGCCGTCTCGGCCAGCGCCTTGAGCTCGCCGATCGAATTCTCGGCGGTTACCTCGTTGCCGTGGGTCCAGACACTGACCAGAACCACGCGCTCGAGCAAGAGCTGGCGATACTCAACCTCGGTAACATCAGCCAGCTCAGTCGACAATCCGGCAACCCGGCGCAGCGAAAGCCGATCTGCCAGGTCCTGCTGTTTTCCGTCATAGTCTGACCCGCCTGCTGGCGGAAGCTCGAGTCGCTCGACGAGCAACTCGTCATTTCGGGGTGTGGGTGGTAACTGTGGGTCTCGTTGCGGAGCTGTCATCTCTGAACCAGAGTCTCACGGTGGCACAAGTCGACGCGAGCTGTTTGCTGAGCAGCAGCGGTCGGCAAGCCCGGCATGGTGCCGTCCCGGCCATTAGAACGGCGTGTAACCACCGTCCATCACTACCACCTACCAGTCATGAATGAGGACGCCTCTGAGGCCAGAAAGACCACGCAAGGCCCCCAGCTCGGATGGCATTGCGTAACGCTGCATCGGCGCGTCGTCGATCCAATAGCGCTTGAATCCTGGCTCGTCGACTGGGGCCATCTCGGTCTTGAAGTAGCCAGGTGCGAGAGCGTTCACACGAACACCGTGTGGCGCCCATTCAGCGGCGAGCGGATCAGCTGGTGAACCGCCGCCTTCCAAGCGTTGTACGCCGGCTGCCACTGCGGTCGATTGACGATCTTCGCAGAGATCGAGCCGATGTTGATGATCGCTCCACTGTGTTGAGCGACCATCTGCCGACGAACTCCTGGGCGCAGTTCCAGACGCCGTTCACATTCACGTCCATCACGAACCGCCACTCCTCCGCGGTCACCCCAAGGGCCGGCCGGTGGATGCACGCGCCGGCGTTGTTCACCAGGACGTCGACCTGGCCGAGTCGGTCCATCACTTCTCCTGTTGCGCGTCGGACCTGATCGGGCTCGGTAACGTCTGCGGTCACCGCGATCGCGGTCACCCCGAGCGCATCCAACTCCTTGATGACCTCATCTGCTCCGCCGGTATCTCTGACGAGCAGCACGACGTCGTGCCGGCTTCCGCTAGGGCTGTCACAAGGGCTCGACCGATGCCTCGATTGGCTCCGGTCACGACGGAGACCTTTCCGGAAAGCGAAAACGCGTCGACAACAGACATCCCGCAACTCCTAGTTGCTAGACCGGCTGGGCGAGCCCGACAGGGCGGGGCGAGTTTGGGTCTCGAGGACTGCGCGTTCCGGCAGGGCCAGCTCGCCATGTGCTACCAGAACTGCGGGCCCGGTCAGGTAGGCCTCATGCTCGGTCAGCTCGACCTCGACACTGCCGCCAGGTGTGTCCACGCGATAGGTCACCGGCAGTGGCGTCAGATCCTGATCATGAACGCGAGTCGCCGCAGCGGCGGCGACGGTGCCAGTGCCGCAGGAGTGGGTCTCACCGACGCCGCGTTCATGGACGCGCATGGCGATGTGCTGAGGGCCCAGTTGGCGTACGAACTCCAGGTTGACGCCCTCGGGAAACTCCTCGGCTGGATCCCAGCGGGGCGGCGCATACAGCGGTAACAGGTCGAGGTTGTCGGCGAAGCTCACCGCGTGAGGATTGCCCACATCTGCCGTCAGCGCCTTGAAGTCCACGCCATCAGCGGTTGTGACAAGGACCGATCCACTTCCCACCACAACAGGGCCCATGGTTACCCGGATCCTGCCATCCGGCAGTGCTGTCGCTACCTTTACGCCGCTGCGGGTAGCGATTTCGACGATCGGCCCACTGACCAGGTTTTGATCGAGCAGGTAGCGCACGAAGACTCGGATCCCATTGCCGCACATCTCCGCGATGGATCCATCAGCGTTGCGATAGTCCATAAACCATAAAGCACCGTCGCCATCCCAGCCATCGACATGCTTGGCGAGTACGGCCCGAAGTAAGCCATCGGCGCCGACACCCGCACGCCGGTTGCAGATGAAGCGAACCTCCGCAGGTCCGACTTCGAGCATTGACTCTCGATCGAGGATGAGGACGAAGTCGTTCTCGGTGCCGTGTCCCTTGGTGAACGACCACCTGCGCATGCGGTCAGTCTTCCACCCCAGGTACTGGTGCCAGGCTGTCCGGCACCGAACCGGCGCCAGCCGGACCCGCCAGCGCGTACGCCGCCGAAACCAGGTCAGGCTCGTCGTACGGGAGCCAGCTGATCCGCCCATCTTTGCGGAACCATGACTCCTGGCGACGAGCGAACTTTCGGGTGCCGACGATGGTCAGATCGCGAGCTTCTGCCGCGCTGATCTCCCCGTCGATGTAGCGCAGCACCTGCCGATATCCGAGCGCACGCGAGGCGGTGAGACTGTCACGGAGGCCCGATGCGGCGAGCCGGCGTACCTCCGCGACGAAGCCTGCAGCCCACATCGCGTCCACGCGCGCGGCGATCCGAGCGTCGAGCGTCGGCCGGTCGATGGCGATGCCGATCTGCACGACGTCCGGGAGCCGATAGCGGTATTCGGGCAATACGGCCGAAAACGATCGACCAGTCAGCTCGATGACCTCCAGTGCACGGACAACCCGGCGGGCGTTGCCGGGAAGGATGCGCGTTGCCGCTAGCGGATCGGCATCGCTCAGTCGCTGGTGGAGTCGCTCTGCACCGTGAGTGAGGAGCTCGCGCTCCAGCCGTGCTCGCACCGCCGGATCCGTCCCCGGAAACTCGAAGTCATCGACAATCGCTCGGACATATAGGGCGGATCCGCCGACCACGATCGGGATGACGTCACGAGCCCGGCAGTCCTCGATCGCGCCTCGAGCCAGTTGCTGGAACTCCGCCACCGTCGTGTTCTCGCTGACGTCCAGCAGATCCACCATGTGATGACGGACTTCCGCGCGCTCGGCTTCGGACGGCTTGGCTGTGCCGATGTCCATGCCACGGTAGACCAGCATCGAATCCGCATTGACCACCTCGGCTCGGCGTCCTTCCGTGGCATACCGCCGGACCAGGGCGGCAGCCAGGCTCGACTTGCCGGCAGCGGTCGGGCCCACCAGCACTACGGTCACCTCCACAGTGTGGCGCAGCCACAGACACGCGTTTTGGACGGCTGGTCGGTGTACATCTCCCAGAGTCGGTAGTAGAAAGAAGTTGGTGCTGGATGGCTGACTGCCTAGCAGGGCGACCATGCCGCGGCGTTGTGTGTATCCCAGAAAGGTGGCAAGCGATGGGCATCTTCGACAAGGCGAAGGATGCGGTCAGCGAGCACCGCGAGCAGATCGATGCCGGCATCGACAAGGCAGGGGACCTCGTCGACAACAAGACCCAAGGCAAGTACGTCGAGCAGGTTGACCAAGGTCAAGAGATGGGTAAGGACAAGCTCCGCGACTTCGCTGCCGACGAGCCGGATCAGCCCGCCTGAGATTCACCTCACCGACTAGAAATTTCGCGCTCCCCGTCCGCCGAGTCTTGACTCAGGCTCCAGCAATGGCCGGGGCCGTCGGGTCGGCTGAGTCTCTACTCTGCTCCCGTTGGATGTACTCCTCGATCGCCTCGATGTTGTCCTTCGAGCGCCGCACAACTGCGACAAGGGCACTCATCGTGGCAACTTCCTCTACCTGTTCCTTGATGAACCACTGCATGAACTGGTCAGAGGCAAAGTCGCTCTCCTCGCGGGCGATCCTGGTCAGCTCATTGATCTGAGCCGTGACCCGGCGCTCCTGCTCGAGGGCGAGTTCGACGGGGGCGACGACATCGGGAAAGTCCACTTGCGGAGCACTCACTCCGGGAACGAGCGCGTGGTCATCCTGGTCGATGAGGTATTTGATCATCATCATCGCGTGATCGCGCTCTTCCAGGGCCTGGTCGTAGAAAAAACCCGCCATCTGCGGCATGGTGAGCGCGTCGTAGTAGACCGCACATGCCACGTATTGCTGGTGGGCGGCGAATTCATGCCCGATCTGAATGTTCAGCTGCTCGACAAATCGATCGGCGGGCATGCAGCGGCTCCTCAGCGGCTTCGTCAGTGTGCAGTACAGGCTTGAGAGAGCTGCAACGTACCAGGGGCGCCGACCGTCGGGATCCCAAGATCGATCGCAGAGCGAGCGGGTGCCGATCGGCTGGCGTGCCACGCGTCCCCGCCGGCCGTGCGACGGAGCGCGACGAGGCCCGCGTCGGCGTTGAGGTGGTGTGGGGCGGCGTAGGTGATGATCACGTCCGCCATGTCGCCGGGACGTGGACGGGCCCGCGGCTCCTCAGGCACCGATACGTGAACTAGTCGGTTGTCGCGGGCGCGCCCGGACATCCGGTGGGTTTGCAGGTCCTTGCGGCCCTCGCCATCGGCGAACATCACCTCGACTTGCCGGCCAACTTGCTTCAGGTTTTCCTGCCAGGCGATTTCGCTGACAAGATCAACGAGGCGGTCGTAGCGTTCCTGGACGACTGCCTTGGGAACCTGAGCTTCCATCGTTGCGGCCGGCGTTCCTGGCCGGATGGAGTACTGGAAGGTGAAGGCCGCCGCGAATCGTGCTGCGGCAACCACATCGAGAGTGGCTTGGAAGTCCTCTTCGGTTTCTCCGGGAAAGCCGACGATGATGTCGGTAGTAATCGCGGCCTCAGGCATCGCTGCCCGCACGTTGTCGATGATGCCCAGATACCGCTCGCTCCGATAGGAGCGTCGCATCGAGCGCAGGATGGCGTCCGAGCCGGACTGCAGCGGCATATGCAATTGGGGCATCACATTCGGCGTCTCGGCCATTGCTGCGATCACGTCGTCGGTGAAGTCTTTGGGATGGGGAGAGGTAAAGCGGACCCGTTCCAGCCCGTCGATTTCACCGCAGGCGCGAAGCAGCTTTGCGAAGGCACGACGGTCCCCGAACTCCACCCCGTACGCGTTCACGTTCTGACCGAGCAGCGTCACCTCCTGGACCCCTTCGGCCACCAAGGTCCTGATCTCGGCGAGGATGTCACCTGGTCTGCGGTCCGTCTCGCGACCCCGCAGCGCTGGGACGATGCAGAAGGTGCAGGTGTTGTTGCAACCAACGCTGATGGAGACCCAGGCCGCGTAAGCCGACTCCCGACGGGTCGGCAGATTGGACGGGAAGGTCTCCAGGGCTTCCTTGATCTCAACCTGCGCCTCGTGCTGGATTCGAGCGCGTTCCAGCAGCACGGGCAGCGCTCCAATGTTGTGCGTGCCAAACACAACATCGACCCACGGCGCCCGCGTCAGGATCGCCCCCTTGTCCTTCTGGGCCAGGCAGCCACCGACCGCGATCTGCATGCCGGGTCGTGCCTTCTTGGCCGGCAGCAGGTTGCCGAGGCTCCCGTAGAGCCGGTTGTCGGCGTTCTCACGCACCGCGCAGGTGTTGAACACCACCACGTCAGGCTGCGCATCTGGGTCCGATCTGCGGTAGCCGGCCTCCTCGAGCAAGCCGGCGAGCCGCTCGGAATCGTGCACGTTCATCTGGCACCCATGGGTGCGAATCTGATACGTGCGCGGACGAATGGGCGCCGGCGCGCTGGGCACTGTCGACATAGCAGACCAAGGGTAATGCTCTGTGTCCATTGCACTCTGACAGGCAGCCCGCGGAATTCGCCTCCTTCGTCGCTCGCAAAACAACTGATCGTTCTCACTGTCCGGCCGCGACCGAGTGTTCTCACACTGCTCGGCCGCGAGCTCCTGCAGTCGGCGAAGCGGCTGCCTGTCATAGCGCGTGTCCATTGCACTCTGACAGGCAGCCCGCGGAATTCGCCTCCTTCGTCGCTCGCAAAACAACTGATCGTTCTCACTGACCGGCCGCGACCGAGTGTTCTCACACTGCTCGGCCGCGAGCTCCTGCAGTCGGCGAAGCGGCTGCCTGTCATAGTGCGGGTCCATTGCAGTCTGCAGCGTCCGTAGCGATACAGTGCCAATTCGTGAGTGCCGTGCCCACGGGCGAGCAGTACGAGATCATTTCCGATGCGCACCGCGCCGTTGTCACCGAAGTGGGCGCGACGCTGCGCAAGTTTTCGGTCGATGGTCGGGACGTGGTACGCGGGTTCGGGCCGGATCAGATGAGCACCGCTGGTCGTGGGCAGAATCTGATCCCGTGGCCGAATCGGATTCGCGACGGTCGATACATCTTCAACGGCGTGACCCAGCAGCTGGGGCTGACCGAACCGGCTCGCCACAACGCCAGTCATGGACTTGCCCGCTATGTCCCGTGGGTTCTGGTCGACAAGCAGCCGGACCTGGTCACCAGTCGGGTGCGTATCCATCCGCAGCCTGGCTGGCCCGGCACCCTGGAGGCGATGATCACCCATCGGGTCGGCCAGGAGGGCCTGACGGTGACGGTGGAGGCGACCAACATCGGTGCAACTGAACTGCCTTTCGGATACGGCGCACATCCATACCTGACGGTTGGCGAGTCGACGGTCGATGAGGTGGCGGTCACCGTGCCGGCTGCTTCGTACCTTGAGGTGGATGACCGGCTGCTTCCCACCAAGATCACACCGGTCGACGGCACGGTCTACGACCTGCGCAGCGGCCCAGTCTTGGGGTCGGCAAACCTCGACACGGCGATGACCGACCTGGCGCGCGACTCCGACGGGCGCTGGCGGGTGAAACTCGTACTCGGTGACCGCCATGCCGAGTTGTGGGGCGACGAGACGATGCGCTGGGTACAGCTCTTCACCGGAGGACCGAACCGTGATTGGTCCATTGCCGTCGAACCGATGACATGTGGACCGGACGCGTTCAATGTCGGCCCGACCCACGATGGCATGAGAGTGCTGGCCCCCGGCGAGGTCCTTGTCGGCCAATGGGGGATTTCCGGCAGTTAGCTTCCATGCGTCCGGCTGTCAAGAGAGAAGCTGAGCCTGTAACCGAAACTCAACACGTATTCCAAACATTTTCGTCGAGCGGGGGTCTAGGGTCGGCCCATGACGGAATCCGAAATCTCGTCAGAGGGTGCGCCAACCCAAGCCGCACCACAGTCCGATCCTGTTCCGGATCCAACAACTGGTCCGTCGGTGGCTCCAGACCAACTCGGAGGGCCTTTGGTGGTGCTGAGCTGTATCGACCAGCACTTGGGGCAGCTGCATGTGCTCCAAAAGATCAATCTCACCGTGCGCAAGGGTGAGGTCGTCGTCGTCCTGGGACCGTCGGGCTCTGGCAAGTCGACCCTGTGCCGGGCCATCAACCGGCTGGAGCCGATCGAGTCCGGGACGATCACCATCGACGGTCAGCGGCTACCCGAAGAAGGCAAGGCACTGGCACATCTGCGCGCCGATGTCGGGATGGTGTTCCAATCGTTCAACCTCTTTGCCCACAAGACGATCCTGGACAACATCACACTCGGCCCGATCAAGGTTCGTAAGAAGCCCACTGCGGAGGCCAAGAAAAGCGGCATGGAGTTGCTCAAGCGCGTCGGAGTCGACTCACAAGCCGATAAGTATCCGGCTCAGTTGTCTGGCGGCCAGCAGCAGCGCGTGGCAATTGCCCGGGCACTCGCCATGGATCCCAAGGTGATCTTGTTCGACGAGCCGACCTCGGCCTTGGATCCCGAGATGGTAAATGAGGTGCTCGACGTGATGGTCTCGTTGGCGCGCCAAGGTATGACGATGATCGTGGTGACCCACGAGATGGGCTTCGCCCGCAAGGCCGCGAACCGGGTGGTCTTCATGGATGACGGCCAGATCGTCGAGGAGGCTGACCCGGACACGTTCTTCACCAGTGCGGAGAGCGCACGAGCCAAAGACTTCCTGAGCAAGATCTTGACCCACTAGCTCAGGGCGACGCAGTCCCGCTGCGTCTATCCGGATCGGTCATCGTCCCCACATCGGAGGCGCGGTCGATCATCTGCCGAGACCTCGGGCGAGCCAAGCCCAGGTTCCAAACGCAAGGAGAGCAATGCACATCAGCAAGAAGATCCTCGCCATAGCGGCGGGATCAGCGTTGGCCCTCACCATGGCCTCCTGTGGTGGTGGTGGCGGCGCCGGAAGCACCACGGGTGAGACCATCAACATCGGCATCAAGTACGACCAGCCTGGCCTTGGCCAGAAAGTCGGCGAGGACTTCAAGGGCCTCGACGTCGACGTGGCGCGGTATGTCGCAAAGGAACTCGGGTTCGAGGGCGACAAGGTGATCTTCAAGGAGACTCCGTCTGCCCAGCGTGAGACTGCGATTCAGGGAGGCCAGGTCGCGCTGATCTTCGCGACCTATTCGATTACCGACGAACGCAAGCAGAAGGTGTCCTTCGCCGGCCCCTACTTCATTGCCGGCCAGGATCTGCTGGTGCGCTCTGACAATACCGACATTACCGGCCCGGATGCGATGAACGGCAAGACCCTCTGTTCCGTCACTGGCTCGACTCCGGCACAGAAGATCAAGAAGGACTACGCCACCACGGTGAAGCTGTTTGAGCAGGACACCTACTCCAAGTGCGTGGAAGCGCTGGTTGGCGGCACCGTGGACGCGGTCACCACCGACAACGTGATCTTGGCCGGCTTTGCCGCCCAGCCGCAATACGCGGGCAAGCTCAAGGTCGTCGGCAAGCCGTTCTCGACCGAGAAGTACGGCGTCGGCCTGAAGAAGGGCGATACGGAGCTCTGTAACAAGGTGAACGCGGCGATCGAGAAGATGATCTCCGACGGATCCTGGCAGAAGGCGGTCGATGCGAACGTCGGCCCGTCAGGTTTCAAGGTCGACACCTCGACCAACCCGCCGAAGCCTGACCCCTGCGTGGCGGCCTAGGGATATCGGGGTGGGGCCGGCAGATTGCCGGCCCCAGGTAGCTGAGGAGGTGTGTTGGATGCTCCAGGGCCTTTCCGAGCTGTTGGCTGAGTACGACGTGCTCGCCGCGTTCTGGATGACGATCAAGCTAACCGTCGCAGCCGCCATCGGGGCACTGGTGTTGGGCACCATCGTTGCGATCATGCGAGTATCTCCGGTTGCAGTGTTCAGGGCCGCCGGTACGGCGTACGTCACATTGGTGCGCAACACACCCCTGACGCTGATCGTGTTCTTCTGTGCCTTCGGGTTCTACATCACCCTGCAGTACCGGATCGGGGCACAGAACTCACCCATCGATATACAGAACTTCCGCTGGGGGGTACTCGGCCTCGCGATCTACCACGCGGCTTTTGTCGCGGAGGCGCTGCGGAGTGGTATCAACACTGTTCCTCAGGGTCAGGCCGAGGCCGCTAGGGCCATTGGCCTTGACTTCACCGCGACCCTGTCCAAAGTGGTGTTGCCCCAGGCGTTCCGCGGGGCCATCGCCCCGCTGGGGAACGTGCTGATCGCGCTCACCAAGAACACAACGGTGGTGGCCACCATTGGCGTGGCCGAAGCGTCCTACCTCATGAAGGGCATGATCGAGTTCCGTCCCGACCTGATCTACATCATCTTCGGGATCATGGCAGCCGGGTTCGTGATCCTGACGCTTCCCCTCGGGATTCTTTTCACCAGCTTGTCGCGGCGACTGGCGGTGAAGCGATGACTGCCGAAACGAGCGTGCTGTTCGACGCTCCAGGTCCCAAGGCACGCACCCGCCACCTCATCATCGCGGTGGTCGGCAGCCTCGGCATCCTTGCCCTCCTCTTCCTACTGGTCAGGGCGCTCGCCGCCAAAGGCCAGTTCACTGCGGAGAAGTGGAGTCCGTTCATCGACCCGGTGACCTGGACCTCCTACCTGCTGCCAGGTCTACAGGCCACCTTGGTTGCGGCCTTTTTCTCCATCATCCTCGCGATCATCTGCGGCATCTTGCTGGGCATGGGCCGTTTGTCTCAGCTGAAACCGGTGCGGGTGGCCTGTGGAGCCTTTGTGGAGTTCTTCCGCTCCGTTCCGGTGCTGATGATGATGCTCTTCGCCTACTACCTCTTCCTCTTCGGATTCCAGATTTCCGGCGAGGCTCTTCCGCTGCTCGGCGTTGTCGCTGGTTTGACGTTTTACAACTCCTCCGTTATCGCTGAGCTCATCCGCGCCGGAGTCGGGTCGCTGCCAACGGGTCAGCGGGAGGCAGGCCTGGCCCTCGGGCTCACACCCTTCGCGACGCTTCGGCTGGTGCTGTTGCCGCAGGCGATCACCCTGATGCTGCCGTCCATCGTCAGCCAACTCGTCGTCGTCTTGAAGGACTCTGCGCTGGGGTTCCTGATCTTGTACCCGGAACTGGTCCGCAGCGGCCAGACCTTGGCCTCGCTCAAAGGAAACCTCATTCCGACCTTCATCGTGATAGCCGCAATTTTCATCATCATCAACTACCTGCTGAGCCGACTCGCCCAATACGTGGAGCGGAGGCTGCAGGCCCGGAAACGCGGGCCGAAGCAACCCCAGTTGGATACGACGATGATCAGTCCATCGCTGGCACCGGGCGGGGCGCTCGCAGTACCCGGTCAGACCTAACGAGCGGTCTCAGTTGCCCTGGACTCCCGAACGACCGTGACCTTGATCTGACCCGGGTAGGTCAGCTCCTCCTCGATCTGCTTGGCGATGTCGCGAGCCAGAACCTGCGCCTCGATGTCGTCCACCACGTCGGGAGCCACCATGACCCGAATCTCACGACCCGCCTGCATCGCGAACACCTTGTCCACACCTTCCCGGGCAGCGGCGATCTCTTCAAGCCGCTCCAAACGCTGAACGTATGCCTCGATGCTCTCCCGTCGAGCTCCCGGCCGACTGCCGCTGATCGCGTCAGCCGCCTGAATGAGAACAGCTTCGACCGTGCGTACTTCGACCTCGTTGTGGTGGGCCTCGATCGCATGAACTACATCGGCATGCTCGCCGTATTTGCGGGCCAGATCGGCCCCCACGATCGCGTGCGACCCCTCCACCTCGTGTGTCAACGCCTTGCCAATGTCATGCAGGAACGCGGCACGCTTGCAGTGGGCCACATCGAGCCCAAGCTCGGCTGCCATCAATGCGGCGATGTGGGCGCTCTCTACCAGGTGTTTGAGGACGTTCTGGCCGTAGGACGTGCGGTAACGCAGCGTGCCGAGCACCGGGACGAGTGCTGGATGCAGATCAGAGATCCCCACCTCAGCCATCGCATCCTCGGCCGCTCGCAGACACTGAGCCTGGATCTGGCTCTTGCTCCGCTCGTGCACTTCCTCGATGCGAGCCGGATGAATTCGGCCGTCAGCAACCAGCTCGGTCAATGTCATCCGGGCGGTCTCTCGCCGTACCGGGTCGAAGCACGACAGCAGCACCGCTTCCGGCGTGTCGTCAATCATCACGTTCACTCCGGTGACCTGCTCAAAGGCGCGGATGTTGCGGCCTTCTCGACCGATGATCCGACCCTTCATGTCGTCGCCGGGAAGGTGCACCGCCGAAACCACGGACTCCGAGGTCAGTTCGGACGCGAGCCGCTGGATGGCACCCACAACGATCATCTGCGCCCTCGCGTCTGCCTCCCGGACCGCCTGCCGTTCGATGTCGCGAGCGAGAAGAACCGCCTGCCGCTTCGCATCGTGCGCGACCGCGGCAACAAGCTCCGACTTCGCCTGCTCAGCGGTCAGGCCGGCGACCCGCTCCAGCGTGAGCTGCTGCTGGGTCTCGAGATCGGCGAGCATGCGTCGCTGATTCTTGAGCTCGTTCTTGAGTTCCTCAAGCTGCCGGGTCTTGTCCTCCAGGCCCCGTACGTCGTTGTCGAGACGTTCCTCCCGATCCGAAAGGCGTTGCTCGCGGCGTTCTAGGTCGGCACGCAGCTCTCGAAGCTCGGTCCGCCGAGCGTGTGATTCTTCCTCAGTCTCGGCCCGTGCAGTCTGGGCCGAGACGAGCAACGTCTGGGCCTTCGCACGCAAATCATCAAGTTCGGCCTCGGAGCTTGGTTGTTCCTTCGCATCTGTGTCGACATTGGGGCGGTCTATCTGCGTGGCAGCTGCACTTGGTGAACCAGCGCCAGACCGCAACGTCGACGCCGTTGAACGAGTCGCTCCATGTTGGTTGCCGCCGATGTTGTCATGGTGTCCGCGTCGAACCATAACCATCGTGGCCAGCCCCACCACTGCGACGAGCAAGAAAAGGCCAACCACTATCAGTGCTTGATAGACCCCACCCACCACCGTCGCGCTCCTGTCTACACGCTAACGCGCGTACTCAAGAGGATCCGCAACGCGAGACACAAATCAGCCAACGCTCAGCGAGTGAACGCCGGTCCCCTCATAACTCCTCTGATTTTGAAAGAAGTACTTCATTAGTTAACCGATCCGGAACATTCCTTGATCCCGGCTTTCGTCATATCGTTCAGGCGTTGTCGGATACCTCGTGTTGGCAGAGTATGTCCGGCTACGGACTTGGTCAAGCACAAATGTGCCGGCCAGCGAGATAGGGCCGCTGGCTCGCGGCTCACCTACCTAGTACATCGGCCAGCACTCGGGTCGTGATGGTGGTATCGAACCCGCGTCGGCTGAGTATTCCGGCGAGCCGCCGATACTGCACGTCGCGCGATAGCCCGTTCATCGCCGCCCGCTTGCGCTCGACCAGTTCACGAGCGGACCTGAGTTCGGCATCGTGATCGACATCGTCGAGCGCGCTGTCGATCGCGCTTCGCTGGACTCCTTTGGCTTGCAATTCTCGCCTGAGCACCTGACGA
>Ga0184635_10000183_pt1 | contig 13906 bp, 9 predicted proteins | sample PLM3_30_b2_FD_133147 | JGI IMG/M metagenome (GOLD analysis project Ga0184635, IMG submission 133147) | Groundwater sediment microbial communities from an aquifer in East River, Colorado, USA - PLM3_30_b2 | ecosystem: Environmental > Terrestrial > Soil > Riparian zone | place: USA: East River...
ATTACCTGTTCAACTTCACAGATCCGCCAATCTCGAACCTGTGCGCCCAGCCGGCGGTTTTGCGGATGTACTGGCAGGCGCTGGAGGATGCAGCTATTGGCCCGTGGACGCCCGCCAATGCGTTTCCCGCCATCGAGGCGCGATACAACGGCTACCTGGCCAACGGAATCCCCGCCGGGCCACCGACGGCCACGAAGAACTTCATCTCCGTGCGCCGTGATTACGTTTTGTGGCTGCTGTCCCAAATTCGCGCGGACTTCGCCATCACCAGCAATGAAGGCAACAGCTTCACCAGTTCGAGCACGCTCGCGTCGCTGAGCGGGACCGCGTCGGTATCCGTGCGGACCATTACGATTAACGGCGTGGCTTACCCGCTTTCGTGGGCCAGCATCACCAACTGGGCCGTCCAACTGCCGCTCACCAGCCAGACCAACATGTTCGTCATTCAAGCCTACGACGCGCAGGGCCATGAGATCAGCAACGCCACGCGCAGCGTTACGGTTTATTTCAACGGCCCGGTCAGCCGGCCGGAGGACAGCCTGGTGATTAACGAAATCATGTACCGACCCGCCGTCGGCAATGCCAGCTACATCGAGATTTACAATCGCTCTACAAACACCACCTTCAGCCTGTTCAACTATCGCCTGCACGGGGTGGATTTCAATTTCAGTCCCGGAACGATCCTCCAGCCGCAAAGTTTCCTCGTGGTGGCAAAAGACCTGGCAGCGTTCCAGGCTGCCCACGGAACCGGGGCGCAAATCGCCGGGCAGTTCGATGGCAATTTGGATCCTGACGGCGAGACACTCACGCTCATCAAACAAGCACTCGCCACCAATGAAACGGATCGGATCATCGACAAGGTGAAGTACGAAGCGGTCGCGCCCTGGCCGGCCAACACCGCGGCGACCAACAGTGGCGCGGCCCTGCAACTGATCGACTCGGCCCAGGACAATGCGCGCGTCAGCAACTGGGACGATGGTTCCGGCTGGCGCTTTTTCAGCGCGACGGGCACGCCGGGTGGGACGCGGCTGCACCTCTACCTCGACGGCGCGGGCGATATTTACCTCGACGATATCAGGCTCGTGCTCGGCACTGTGGCCGGGGTCGGCTCCAACTACGCGCGCAATGGGGATTTCGAGACCTCGATGAGCGGCACATGGAGTTTTCTGACCAGCAGCAGCACGCCTACGGGGTCGATCACCAGCACATTCGCGCGTTCCGGCAGCAATAGCGTCCACCTGGTCTTCACCAGAGCCGGCAGCACTTCCATCTGCATGTATCAGGACGTCGCTGGCCTCAACACCTCCAGCAGTTACACGGTGAGCTTGTGGTATCGACCCACCGCCAGCGCCAACAACCTGACCGTGAGCATTGGCGGCAGTGGCTTCTCGCCCGCCGTCAATGTGCGTCCCATCCTCGCAACGCCGGGCACTGCGAATTGGGTCGTGGGCGCTGTGAAGCCTTATCCGTTGCTCTGGATCAACGAAATCCAGCCGAACAATCCGAACGGCCTTCAAGACAACACCGGCACGCCGAAGCCCTGGATCGAACTGTTCAACAATGGCACAACCAACATCACCTTGGATGGCTTGTTCCTCGCCAGGAACTACACGAACCTCAATCAATGGGCGTTCCCGGCAGGCACGCTCATCCGTCCCGGCGAGTTCCGCGTGATCTTTGCTGATGGCCAACCGCAACTCTCGACCGGCACCGTGCTGCACACGTCCTTCCGGCTCGATCCGACCAATGGCTCGATTGTCCTTTCGCGCGGGCAGCAAATTCTTGACTACATCAATTACGCCAACATGTCAGCGGGCGTGTCCTACGGTTCGTGGCCGGACGGGCAACTCTTCGACCGGCAGCTTTTCTATTACCTGACGCCCAGCGCGAGCAACAATCCCGCGCCCGTGCCGGTGGCCATCAATGAGTGGATGGCGAGCAACACGCGCACGCTGCTCAATCCGGCCACAGGCACATACAGTGATTGGTTCGAGCTCTACAATTTCGGGACGAGGACGGTGAACCTGTCCGGCTTCTATCTAACGGACGACCTGGGTGACAAAAACAAATGGCAGATTCCGAATGGCATCACCATCGAGCCGCGCAGCTTTCTGCTCTGTTGGGCGGACAACGACACCAATCCGTCGAACACCATCGGCAACGCACTGCACACCAGTTTCCAATTATCCAGGAATGGCGATGAAATCGGCCTGTTCAGCCCCGAAGGCCTGCCAGTGGACACGGTTGCTTTCGACATCCAAAGCAGCGACGTGAGCCAAGGCCGTTATCCCGATGGCAATGGGGGCGGCGTGCCTTATTCCATGCCCACGGCAACGCCGCGCACGAACAACGTCATATCGAGCAACCTCTACGGGCCGGTGCTCGCGGCGGTTCCGAACTACACCATCAACGAGGGCGCAAGCCTGAGTTTTACGAATTATGCGACCGACGCCGACACGCCCGCGCAGACCTTGACTTATTCGTTGGTAGCAGGCGCGCCCGAGGGCGCGAGCATTCAACCGTTGAGCGGCGTCTTCACCTGGAGCCCGACCGAATCGCAGGGCGGCGCGAGTTACTCCATCACGGTCAAAGTGACAGATAACGGTGAGCCGCTGTTGAGCGACAGCAAACCGTTCAGCGTCACAGTCAACGAGGTGAACAACCCGCCTTCAATCGGCCCCATCGCCAATCGGACCGTCGATCCAGGCATCCGCCTAAGCGTGTCGGTGCCAGCAAGTGATCCCGACCTGCCGGCGCAGACGCTCGCTTACATGCTCTTGTCTTCGCCGGGCGGGGCGAGCTTGGACTCCAGCGGCTTGTTCACTTGGACACCGACTCAGGCGCAAGCCTCCACCACAAACCCCATTGTCGTGACCGCGACGGACAGCGGCGCACCGACGTTGAGCGCGACGCAAAGCTTCACTGTGATCGTGAACGCCTGGAATCCGTGCACCGGATTCAAGGGAGATGTCTCGCCGCGTCCGAACGGCAACGGAGGAGTTTCCCTTTCCGACTGGTCTCAAGTGGGTCGCTTTGCCGCCGGCCTGAATGATTTTTCAAACACGTGCGAATTCATCAGGGCGGATTGCGCGCCCAGGCCGTGTGGCAACGGGAGCATCACCATTGCGGACTGGGTGCAGGCCGGGCGCTACGCCTTAGGCCTGGATCTGCTGGTATCGCCATGCGGCGGACTCGGCCCGGATCCAGTGCCCGCCGCACAGGGGACCCGCACGTTGGCCGTCACGAACATGATGATCGGACCGGGGCAAACCAATTGCCTGCAAATTCTCTTGAACGCGCAAGGCGACGAAAATGCGGCCGGCTTCAGCCTCAATTTTGAAACGAACCTTCTCACCTTTGTTTCAGCCAGCCTGGGCCGTGGCGCGAGCAATGCTCTTTTGAATCTGAACCGGAATGACCTTCCCCGAGGCCGGGTTGGCCTGGCTCTGGCGCTCCCGACCGGCCAAGCACTGGCAGCGGGCCAGCAGCTCATTGCCGAGGTCTGTTTTCGGGCCGCGGATGGTGCCGAGTCGGTTTCGACTTCCGTGACAATGGTGGACCAACCGATTGGACGTGAAGTCGTGGATGCCTTTGCGTACCCGTTGGCGACGTTTTACCAGCACGGGACCGTGTTCCTCACCAGTGGAGTTGCTTTCGACGCAATCGCCGATTTGGGCGGCCGCCAGGTGAGGCTAAGGCTGATTGGGCCGCCAGGCCGGGCGCTGGAACTGCTGCGCTCGTCGGATTTGGTGCAGTGGACGAAAATCGCCGATCTCCCCAATCCCACCGGCTTGGCGGAATACACCGACACGGTCCCGACGAGTTCCAGGCAAAGTTTTTATCGGGCCGCGCTGCCGTAGGCCCAACAGAAATCAAACTAACAAAGATCAAACCACCACATGAAGGACAAAGCACAGATGATGAAAGGGCCGTTCGAGCGACGAGGCTCCGACGAACAAATCTTCAGAAGCCCCACTTTTCAGGGCACAAACCCTACTATGAGAAAACCATTGTACAGAAGGTTATGGCTGGCCCTTCTGCCCGTGATGGCATTGCTCGGCACCGGGAGCGCGAGCAACGCGACGGCGGCCTGCACCTATTCCATCTCGCCGGCCAGTCGCATGCACGGCTATGGTGCAGCGACCAACTCAGTGAACGTCACAGCCAGCAGCAGCGTGTGCGCTTGGACTGTCGCCAACACGAATACCTGGATCACCATCACGTCGGGAACAGACGACGCGGGCAACGGCACCGTCCATTACACCGTTGCCGCCAACCCGAACCCCATTGCCCGGACAGGCGTGGTGGTGATTGCCCAACAGCTCTTCACCGTGCAGCAGCAAGCCGTCCCGTGCGCCTACTCGATTTCGCCCACCAGTCGCGTGCATGGCTATGGAGCGGCCAGCAACAGTGTCAGCGTGACGACGAGCAGCGGCTGCACCTGGACGGTCATCAACACCAACGGTTGGATCATAATCATGTCGGCCACCACCGGCGCGGGCGGCAGCATCGTGAGCTATGTGGTCGCGGCAAATCCGGCCATGAACGACCGAACGGGCGTGGTGCTCGTCGGCGGCGAGTCCTTCACCGTGACACAACGGGGAATCCCCTGCACCTATTCCATTTCACCCAACGATCGCACCCACGGGTATGGCGCGACGACTAATTTCGTCAGCGTGACGGCTCCCAGCGAGTGCCGATGGGCCGTGGTCAATACAAACGATTGGCTTATCCTCACTTCCGCCACGGACGGGACGGGCGACGGCATCTTCAACTATGCGGTCGCGGCGAATCCGAGCGCCAGTGACCGATTTGGCGTGGTGATGATTGCGGACCAACCCTTCAGCGTCATTCAACGCGCCGCGCCCTGTTCAGGTTCCATTTCACCGGAGAGTCGCACGCATGGTTATGGAGCGACCACCGGGTCCGTGAGCGTGACCACGGCCATTGGTTGCCCATGGACAGTCATCAACACGAACGATTGGATCACCATCACCTCCTCGACCAGTGCCAGCGGCAGCGGGAACGTGAGCTACATGGTGGATGCCAACCCCAACCCGATGGATCGAACTGGCGTAGTAATGATTGCGGATCAGCTTTTGACGTTGAAGCAGCGGGCGGTCGTCTGCGGGTATGACATTACACCCACGACGCGCGTCCATGGCTTTGGGGAGACGACTGGCACCGTGATTGTGAGCACGAGCAGCGGCTGCGGTTGGCCCGTGGTGAATACCAACACCTGGATTACGATTCTTTCCAGCACCGAAGGCATGGGCTTCGGTAGCGTGGGCTACAAGGTCACATTCAACCACAGCACCAACGAGCGTTCTGGCGTCATCACGATCGCCGACCAGGCCCTGTCTCTCACCCAGCGTGGATTGACCAACACGGGCTTTTTCTTCCAGTCGATCACCCCCCTGAGCGGAGGCCACGTGAAGTTGAAATTGTTGGGCCCACCAAACTCTACCTGTGAACTCCAGGGCTCGCTGGACTTAATCAACTGGGGAAGGATCTACAGTGCTACCAACACTGCGGGAGCTGTCGAGTATATCGACACACCGCCCAGCAGCGTCAACCGACGGTTTTATCGGGCGTTGCTCCGCTAGGAATACCAGTCCCTGCTTGGAGCTGTCATCGAAGAACAGGGTGACACGTTGATGAGTTGTCATCCCTCCAGCGCTTTTCTATTGAGAATCGCACCTTCAGCTCGGATGGAGGGAAAGGTCATGGGACAGACGAATGGCGAATGGCAGACCGAATTGGAGGCGGAGAACTGCTCCGCCGCCATTCCGCTGCGAATCGACGGGTCAGCGCCCGCTACGTATTCTCGAGTTGAACCCACCGGGCCTCCTCCCACTCGACCTTCGAGAGACGAGAGCGCTGATTTCCTAACAAAGCCTAATTAGTGGATTGTGGGCGAGTTGTGCCCAAGCTACGCTGAATTCTGCCGGAGTAATCTTGCTACGGCAGACTTACTCGTAAAACCCGGCAGAATAAACTGCAACCAGTTGATGCACACACATCCAAGTCGAGAAACTGCGGACGCGGGAGCGTCCTTTGTCTCCTTCCACCGGGCCTTGAGAACCAAGGCCTTAACACTCAAATCGTCAATAAATTCAAAGGTTTTCTTCTCATTTGCAAGGACAATCCGGCAAAACTCACTTGAACTCGGTTCTACTCTTTCACTACTCCGTTGCTGGCAAATCCGCTGGCTGCGACATGAGGTCGCGCGAAGAATTGTTCGCCATGGACGCTTCGTGAGCAAACCGGCGCCGGCAAGGACCAACCGCGTGTGACGGACTTCGGTTTGGCGAAACGCCTTTCCAACTCGGGACTGGAAACTCCGAACTCGGAACTCACATTGACAGGCCAGGTGCTGGGCACGCCCGCCTACATGTCGCCCGAGCAAGCCAGCGGCCAGCGCGGGGAGGTAGCGATGTCTATTCGTTAGGTGCCGTGCTCTACGTCGTGCTCACCGGCTGTGGGCCGCTTGCTGCAAACTCGCTGGAAGCAACGCTGCGGCAAAATCCACGAAACGGGTGGCTGCTCAATCCGGCCTTGTCGCGGGATTTGGAGACGATCTGCCTGAAGTCTCTGCGCAAGGAACCCTCGCTTCCTGGCGCTCCGCGAGTTTCGGGCCGAATAACAATTTCAAGGAAACCCAGCCAGTTTTTCCTCAGGTGTCGTCTGAAATGGGTCGGGCGATCTGAGTTCTCCTTCCTCTAAGTAAAGCTCCGTGTCCACTTCAAACTGAACTTTCCTAGGGACCGGTGCGTTTTTGAACTCACCCTCCTTCTGTTGGTTCGCCTTTAGTCTTGTGGAGGGGGCATTCGTTGTTCCGGGGAAAACCACATGTATCCCCTTGGCCAGCTCTTCGTCCGTAAACTTATTGTCAGGGACCTTTACAGAGAGTATTTGATCGAAGTCTGGCGATTTTGTGATTAAGTGAGCCAAAAACAGTTCCTGCCCCTTGCCGAAAAGCAAGTATTCCAACTGAGAAGGTTTCTTAGCCTCGGAGTCGAACTCCCGAAAATGAACTACCTGCTTCACATTGACTTCAACAGTGTTAAGGATGGGAATACCGCCCTTTTCGAGGTGGCCACGAAAAATTGTATTTCCCTTGAAGGAACGCAAGGGTTTCTCTCCCGGTTCCGTCGAAACTAAACTTGGCAGCACGAGCCTCGTTGGACTCAGTGTATAGATTTTAGTCATTCGATGTTTCTGGCGGTCCTCCACGTAATCATGGTGTGGATCGCTCCCTTGTTTCACGAGAACCACTTCGAGGATTACCTGATAACGATGCGGCATAGACGGCTTGCCTTCCTCTTGAAACATCGGAAAGTGAGAGAGGAATACAGTCTTCTCCCCGACAACTAGCATGTTATGGATGGCAGGTCCATCCGCTGAGTGTTCCGCGGCAGAACTGATCTGTCTGTCTCCAGCCCATGTGAGGGCAATGACCAGTAACAGATACTGAAGATGTTTGCGATTCGACATAACTGATTTATTCTCCTGCGTTTGATTTTCAAAGTGATCAGCCAATCTCGGTCACTCTTTTTCTGGCCTAAACTTGAGTAATGGCTCGGATACCGTGAATGAAGTACTAGCACCAAAGTTTTCGAGCCTTTTCTCAGCTTCTTCAGGACGACCTGCTGCCCTGACTACTTGTTCTCCAATTCCTTCGGCCTCAATTATCCAAAGGAATTTATTCTGGCCGCGCAGTAACCATTGTGCCTGTACACTGCCGACCCTGGTAAGACCATAATTAATGGTCGGAAATATCTCAGTCGTCATGAATTGTTCAAATTTGTTCGTGTCCGTCCCTCTGGGAGGTGTAATCTCATAGACTCCAACGTAATGTTTCATGGTCTTCTCCTGTTATTGGCTCTGTTGTATTCTCTTACGCTCGTCGCGAATCGCGTATCTTTCCGTTACTTGCCCCCTCGCGCGGTCGGTCGTTGGCCACGGACGTTGAACTTGGATTCGTTGGGGCGCCTGGCCGGCCGGACGCTTGTCTTTGCTTTGTCCTACAGCTTTAGCGCAGCCTTGCCAACTGACTCTACGGTTCTGACAACTGGCCGTGTTTCCCTGGCGACTGCGACGGGTGGGCCGGCGACCGGCCCGACGACTGGTGCCGAGACACCAACTTCCCATGGCAGCTTGAAGTTGGCGGCTCGCAATTCCGGCATTGTCACATAGCGGATGCGAGAAATGGCGTTGTTGGCCACGGACAGGTAACGGAAGCCCTGAAAGACCGGACCAGGCGGATCCGGATTGATTTCTCGATTGCGCCGGGTGTTCGTGGTGGGTCCGAGGGCCGCAGTTTGCAAGATGAGCGTACGATGGCGCGTCCACCAGGCTTTGGGATCGCGTGTGTTGTTGAGTGGATCGGCATAGGGCGGCACGGCGAGTTCCTGCCAGGTCTTCCAAAAGGCACTGGCACGATTATCAGTGACTTGGCTGATCGGACCGTTGACTCGCGCGCTGTTCACCACCTTGATGTGGACCTTCTTGGTTTCTTTCACAAAGACCCCCTGCCCAAGGAGGTTTGGGATTGGCACCACCTTCGTGTTGTAGATCGACTTGTAGTAGCGCGACGGGTTTTCCGTGTAGAAGTCCATGTAGTAGCGGAAGAACTTCCGCGCGATGTTCCAATCCATCCGAAACTCTGTGCGGTTATGGCCATGTCCGCACAAGACCAAGTCCACCGCTTGGTTGTTGTGCAGGCCTAGGCAGAGCATGAGGAACTCCTCCAACTGGCCGCGCGATACTCCGAAATCGAGCAAGTCACCGGGACTCTTCTGTTTGAAGTTCCGGGTCTTGGAGCGCAACCAGTCCGAGTGAGAGGCGACGCGCAGTGGATCCCGTCGCTGCAAGTAGCCCAAATTCAAATCCGGGTTGATGCTGGGATGCTCTGTTTCGCGAAAATAATGTGGGTACTCCTCGCCGGCCGGGTTGATCGGGGGGCCATGTATGCCAACGATCACCGCGCCGGGGGCATGCTGCGCCAGTGTGGACTTGATGAGTGCGACGTCCGCCTGGGAAATCCCCTTCTGATTGGGCGTGCCGTCAACAAACGTCCGTTCATCTTCGCTGAGAAATCCAAGAACATACTTTATGGAATCCTTCGCACCGGCGTTAAGAATGCCTTCGTCCATGCCACTATTGATCATGATGAGCCGGTTGGCCCCTAGCTTCACGGTGTAGGAAGCTTCCGAGCCGAACGTCTTCTTGTAGAAGGCAGGCACGTTTCGCACCACGGCCACTTTGGAGGCTGCTTCCTGCATTTCGTAGCGAACCCGCTTCCCGCCTTGCAGAGCTAGCGCTTCGCTTTCGACCAAATTCATATTGCTGAAGTTGGAAAGGGTCTTGTCGCCCCAACCTGCCGGCGCGAGGTCGATTGGACCAAAATCCCCTGCATCCAGTTTCGCCTGCAGATCATAGGCATTGGGTCGATAGTCGTGGTTGCCCAAGGTCATAAAGACCGGAACACGTAGCTCCTCGGCCTTCTTGCCCTTATTGGGTGCATAAAAGTCGCCGTCCGGGTAGGGAACGTCGCCAATGAGGATCCGCTTTAGAAATTCGAAATTGCCGCCACCGTTGCGATCGTCGTTGTTCTCGAAAATATAAGAAACCAAGTCGCCGGTGGCGATGATCACATCCAGCATGCCGATGTCGTGAAGGTGGTTCGCATAGCGAATAAAGTCGCGCAACGCGTCGTTCCAGTTTTCGAAGTTCTTCACTGCGGCGGTCTGCCCAAGCTGCTGGAGTTTGCGCCGAAAGCCCTCCAGCCGGCGGCTAACATGGAGGTCAGTGATATGGATTGCGCCGAAGTTGGTCCAATCCTGCTTGGCGAAGACTGCATGCGGCGCGACCGAGTGCTGCTGCCCATCACTGGTACGCAACACGACATCGAAGAGCTGGCCTTCCACCAACTTTGTCCCCGGCGACATCCTCACGCCAGCCCACACCGTGTGCATCGCGCGTCCATCGACCATTGAAGTCTCTCCGGTGCGCGTGGAACCGACTTCAAGGGCAATTGGAGGACGCGGGTCACCCGGCTTGCCGACCGGGACGAGCGAGAGCGCTCCCGCCCAAATTTCTTGAAGGAAGAAGGGACGCTGATTCTCCAGTAGGATTTTGTCCTCCGACGTGAGTTGACAAGACAGCCAAACGTGATCCAGCAATTCACGGTTCTCCACCGGACGGACTAGCAGGGGCTTTCCCATCAACGGTGGCGAAAAGTCGATTCTGAGCATCTTCCCGATCACAGGCGCGTGCCACAGACACCCCGCTCAAAGAACATGGCCTCCTCCGTGTCGGCTGGAGGATGGTCTGACAGCGGACACCCGAGTTGTACCATCGCTTCGCCACGGCGCAAGTATTCTGCGTAGGCAGCATGTCCTGCGGACAAACCACCGTCGCGTGCGATGACTTGTTCTCTAGGGCATCGCCTCACCCCTATGTTATCATGAGCTACGGATGCTCCAGGGTGCGCGCCAAAGCCGTGCCGAGGCGCATTTCGCGAAGCCAGTGCTAAGCCAGGCGTGCCGGGATCGGCGCTCCATGCGACCTTACGCGCACCGAGTTGGCCGAGGTTCGGATGGCAATCGCAGTGGCCGTTCTGCCAACCCTGCGCGCGCCGGCCAAAGCCGACGTGCGTTTCAGGTCCATGTGAGAATCCGTGATTGAGACCCTTCCTCTGGATCTGAAGATTCCTCATCTTTCTCGGGAGAAGTGTATTTGAGTCAGTTGAATCCATAGTAGTTTACTGGGATAGGAGTGCGTCTTCAGCGCGGCGCCAGTCTTCCTCTGGCGTGCTTCCCTGCCCGCTGAGATAGATCTCGTACGCCCGGTCAGCGATGTGCCCATGCGGCACGATCTTCTTGGCGATGACCCATGGTTGCATGATGCCCCGGGATGGCTTGGATTGACACTTCCCAGGATCGTCACGAGTCGGTGGCGACCATTGAGCTCGAGAGCTTGAAGGACACCAGGATCGGCATCGACCCGGACCTCCACCGTCCTCGCATAGTGGGGCGATGCCCGGTAGAAATCCGCTTCGAACTCATGTAAAACTTTTTCCGGCGACTTCGGGAACGGCATCTGCGCCGCGGGAACGAGCAGCAGATGTCCATCGGTAAAACTGCAAAACAACCCGGCGATTTTGATCTGTGACATAGTCGTTTGCCCGTGTTCAAGCGGGCCAACTTCGAATTACTCAGGAGCGTCCAGCGATAACTTTGCGAACCGTCCGAACTGCTTATTCCAGTCTTCCACCAGTGTTTTCGGACTCCCAAACGGCGTGGAGAATGCGGTGATGTTGGACGCGAAATCCTGGCGTAAGCCCTTCAGAACTTCGAGGATCACGATAAGGATGAATGGGATCGCAGCCCGGGTCACGCGTTCGAACTCTTTGGCCGGGAAGCGCGTGATCCAAACGTACTCTTTCCGCGCTCCGACGGGGCGATAGAGCAGGAACAGCGATCCATCGAGCATTTGTGAGTGTTTCCGGGCGGCACGCACGGATCGGCCGAAGGAGGCTTCAAACTCGTCGGCCTTGATTCGTGGCCGCAATGTGATTACGAAACCGATGGCGTGTTCCATTGTGTCTCTCATACGAAGGTTACAGATACTGTCGTCAAACGTGGGGCACATCCCTTTACCGCGCCGATAGACAGACTCTACGCAATCTGTAGTGACATTCGCAGCCCAATCGCATCGACAACCTTCGCTGCTGCTCTTTCCCACTCACCCTCGAGTCTGCTTTGCAGTCTTAGATCTTGAATGAACTTTATGAGCTTTTGAGCAATCTCTCCAGCCTTTTGCCCAATCGCCGCTCCGCCTGGCCCGCCAATGGCTCCCCCCAGTGCCGCCCCTAGCGGTCCCAAAATGCCCGTCACTTCAAATCCGAACCTGTGCGTACCGTTCGGGCTGAGTGGTCCGCGGTATTCGATCCTCGAGATCTTCGCGGTATAATCCCCCTTCTTTTTTCCAAGCTTGATCGTATAGAAAACCCGATCATCTTCGCCGAGATGTTGATGCCTGAAGTATCCCGTTTCGTCGCCTTTCAAGAGGTTCTTGTTCTTTAGTGCCCGTACGTAAAAGTTGTGCTTGTCAATGTTGACATTTTCGCTGTCTTCATCGGGAAAAATCCCGCTGATAGCCTTGTCAATCACTTTGCTCGCGTTCCTCAAAGCTATGCTCATGTGCCATTCCTTTCTTGAGTTGTTGTTTTTGTGTCTCTGCGGATACGGAAAATGAACGATGAATTCCCAGAACCAGCATTATCCCAACCGGATGTCTTCGAGGGACTCGATTCGTCGCGGCCTCCGTCTTGTCGTCTCCTTCGTGTCCACTTGGGCGAGGTTTCCAAAGTTGAGCTTGGTAAATTTTGCAAGATCGTCGATAGAGATTTGGAAGACGTGCGCTTCAGCTTCGGACAGCTTTTCGAAAACTGCGGACTCGTGGATCCGGTCGATGCCCAGGATCTGGTCTTGTTGGCTGAGCAGGAAGGCAGACGCGGCCAGTTTTCCGGCGCGGACGACGACCATAAGCTTCCAGAAATACTTCGGAATCCTGACACCTCCGAATGACGGATCCGTGCGCCCATGGTCGGACGCATCGGGAAGGCCGCCCTCAGGACCCTCAGGCCCATCGAAGACCGGCCCGTTGAACACGCAAGCCTTCCGCTTGGATTCCTCCAGTTGATCGAGAACGAATTCCTCGAGACCCAGCCATAGCTTCTTGCCCTGATTGAGCGCCCAGAACTGCGGGGCGGCGTTGGTGAAGTGGAACGTATCGTCGCCGTGTTCCTTGGCTTTGTCTTCGTCGGCACCCCACGTCGCGTCCAGGCGGCGGACGAGGTGGCCGCGGTCGAACGGATTCTGCGACCGGTCCGCCTCAAAGGTCCTCTGTTTGCCGTAGAATTCGTTGCCGATCTGAGCGTCGTCGTCGATTCTGGGATCGCGCAGCCATGCGTCGCCTTCACGCTTTCCAACGTCCTGCCGCAATGCGCCGTCGATGTTGACGGCGGAGAAGAACGCCAGCTTCCGCTCCTTGTTCATCACCACGCTATAGTTGAAGTACTTCAGTTCGGAGTCGGAGTTGGATCGTTTCAGTATTGCGATCTTTGACTCGAGCGACGCCGGTATCCTGGGCAACGGCAGCGCGAGTTTACCATTGCCGAGAAAGTTGGGATCGTAACCAGGCCGCGAATGGAGTGTCTTTTGATTGATTTGCACGGCCTCCACCGGCATTATCGAGCGCAGCAGTGGGGTCTTCACGAGAGTGGGCTTGGCAGAGGCTTGCGGCAACGCCATCTCCTGCGGACCACATCCATCGGAATATGCAGAGGAACTACCAGTGATGTAGACCCGCCGCTTTGTTCGACCCAAACGTCTCGCCCATTGGCCGAACCGGGCGCAGCCATGGTCCGGGGTTTGGTGCCTAAGACGTCTTCCAGTGACGGGGGTTGCGTATTCAACAATGTGGAAATCATCGGATGGCTGCCCAACTTTTCCGTCAGGTGCGCCAGGATCGAACTGATTCGAACGCCCTCGTTGGCGATCCAGTCGATCAAGGTCTCATCCATTGACCGGTCCCACACTTTGCCGTCCTTGGTGAGCCACCTCCCGTTCTTGTCTTTCCTGGGGACGCCGCTGTGATGCAGAGCCACCACCTGCCAGAAGCGGTTGAACACCGGCGAGCCGGAAGACCCTCCCAGGGTATCCGCGAGATACCATATCATGTCGCCGACATACTTCACAAATTTGTTCTCCCGAACGCAAACTTGCTTTCGTTCCCCGGACGGGTGCTGGATAATGGTCAGGTATTCGCCTTCGTCGGTCTTGCCCGGCTCACCGCTCAACGCCAGCCAGCCCCATTCCTTCAAGTTACGGCCATC
>Ga0184635_10000184_pt1 | contig 13883 bp, 6 predicted proteins | sample PLM3_30_b2_FD_133147 | JGI IMG/M metagenome (GOLD analysis project Ga0184635, IMG submission 133147) | Groundwater sediment microbial communities from an aquifer in East River, Colorado, USA - PLM3_30_b2 | ecosystem: Environmental > Terrestrial > Soil > Riparian zone | place: USA: East River...
GCCTCTTGCCTCCATCGCTTGTGCGACAGCACTCAGGCAATTACGGCGTCTACTTCCTCGCCGACCAGCAGCTCTACCGCGAACGGGCCAAGGAAGACTCTGCCGGCCAGGGTCTGACCGGCTTTTTCCGCGTGGCAGGCGCGCCAGCGGATCGAAATCTCACTCAATTCGGCATTGACGGCGGGCTGGTCTACAAGGGCCTCATCCCTGGCCGCGACTGGGACACGCTGGGCGTGGCAGGCTCTTATCTGGAAATCAGCGACGACTTCGCGAACACATTCTCGGCCCTGGGTTTGCCCGAGCCGGATTACGAAGCCGTGATCGAAGTTTCCTACAAGGCCCAGCTTACCGCGTGGTGGACCTTGCAGCCGAGCTTCCAATACGTATTCCATCCCGGCGGCCGGACCGATCCGACGCGTCCGCCGGCGGACAACTCGGTGGCCTTCCTCCTGATGACGAGCCTCCGGTTCTAGAGTCGAAATGTGTTGTGGACATTCTTGCGGCGACTGCGGCGGGCGCGCCCGACGGGGTGCGCGGTCGCGGTGGCGCGGCCGGCGCCGGGCTTCAGCGCCAGGTCATCGGCCCTGGTGATCCATGCTGGTAGTGCAGTTTAAACAGCCATGCAAAACGGATTCGCCCCCCTTCCCTCCGGAACGGAATGTTATGTCACCGCCGTCACCAGCCAGGGCACGGCGCTGCGCGCCAACTGCCAGCGCCTGACCCGCCACGCCGTCGTCTTCGAGGTTTGCGCCCCCACAAGCGTGCTGCTCGTCTCGGAAGTGCTCAGCGACTTCTTGATCGTCCTGAACGGGCGGACGGCGTATGCCGGCAAGGCGGTCGTGAAGAAGCTCGTCGGCACCGGGCTGGCCGAGGTGTGCGAAGCCGAGGTGGGCGAAGGCTGGTCGGACGTCGAACTTTTCGCGGGCCTCGCGGACACGGGCCGGTTGAGCACCGAGTTCCGCCATCACATCGCGGCCTGGCACGGCTACTACAAAATTCGGCCCGAGTACAAGGTCCACCTGGCCGACATGCAGATGTTTTTCACCGAGCTGCGGCTCTGGCTCGATCAAGTGGAGCTGGGCATCCGCGCGGCGCCGGACGGTGATCGGGCCGAACTGGAGCGCGATGTCACCGCGCAATTGGCCGCCACGGTCATCCCGCTTGTCAACGACCTTTTCGGGAAGTTCGAGCTGCTGGCCCAGGACGTGGAGGAGGACTTCAAACCGCTGCACCGCGCCTACATGAAACGCCAGCTTCATCCGCTGGTGCTCTGCGCCCCGTTTGCCTACCGCACTTACACCAAGCCGCTCGGCTATCCGGGCGACTACGAAATGGTGAACATGATCTCGCGCAACGGCCAGGAAGGCGGCTCGCTTTATGCGAAAGTGGTGAACTCCTGGTTCCTCAACCAGGCCCCCGCCCAGGCGCACCGCAACCGCCTCCAATATCTCGGGCAGAAATTCACGGATGAAACCGTTCGCATCAGCGCGCGTGGCCGGCCCGCCCGCGTCTTCAACCTGGCCTGCGGCCCGGCGCTGGAAGTGCAGAATTTCCTGGCAGAATCTCATCTGAGCGACCGCGCGGAGTTTTCCCTGATCGACTTCAATCAGGAAACGCTCGACCACGCCTCGGCCATCCTCGAAGCCCTCCGCCGCAAGCACACGCGGTCCACGTCGCTGCGCTACGTCAAAAAGTCGGTCCAGCAACTCCTGAAAGAGGCGGGGAAGATCGTCGAACGTCCGGCCGACTCCCAATACGATCTGGTGTATTGCGCCGGCCTGTTCGACTACCTCACCGACCCGATTTGCCAGCGGCTGATGAACGTCATGTACCGCTGGCTCGCCCCCGGCGGACTTCTGCTCGTGACCAACGTGCATCCCTGCAACCCGATGCGCCATGGCATGGATTACCTCCTCGACTGGAATCTCGTCTATCGGGACGCGCGCCAGTCCCAGGTCCTGCATCCGTCGGAAGCACCTCCCGATTCACTTTCGGTCAAATCCGATCTCACCGGCGTCAACCTCTTCGTCGAGGTCCGCAAGCCCGCTCATGCCTGACGCCGCCACATTGAGCAATCCGGAAGTCCTGGATGCGTATCGCATCCACGCGCGCCAGCAACGGATCAACACCGGCAAGGTCGCCTCCGCCCTCGTCGTCCTGCTGATGCCCGCGGGGGTGGTGCTCGATTACTTCGTGTATCCAAAGCAGTTGGGCTACTTCCTGGCCGTGCGGCTGCTGTGCTCCGCGCTGGCGGGGGGGCTCTGGTTTCTACACACGACCTCGGTGGGACAGCGTCACGTCCGGTGGCTCGGTCTACCCATCGCGCTGCTGCCGGCGCTGGCCGTCGCGTGGATGATTTACAAAACGGAGGATCCGGATTCCCCATACTACGCCGGCCTGAACCTGGTCCTGCTGGCCGTGAGCGCTGTCGTGCATTGGAGCATCCTCGAATCCTTCCTCGCCGTCAGCGCGGTGCTGATGATGTACCTCACCGCCAGCATCGCCCAGCCGGGGCCGATCCAGCAGGTGGGCACGTTCGTCAATAACCTCTATTTCCTCGTCCTCACGGGCATCATCGTGGTCACGGGCAATTTTGTTTTCAACCGCCTTCGCCTCCGCGAATTCCTCCTCAATTACGAATTGGAGCAGAACAAACGGCAGCTCGAAGCCAGCAACCAGAAGCTGACTGAGCTGGATCAAATCAAGGGCCGCTTTTTCGCCAACATCAGCCACGAGCTGCGCACGCCCCTGACACTGCTGCTGGCGCCGCTCGAAAACATCCTCGCCCGCTTCGGCCGCTCCTTCGACGAGGAGACCCGCCAACTCCTCCTGACGATGCAGTCCAACGGCATGCGCCTGCTCAAGCTTATCAACGACTTGCTCGACCTCGTGCGCCTCGACTCCGGCGTGATGCAGGTCCGGCGCGAGCCGGTGGCGATCGAAGACTTTCTTCGTGGCCTGGTCAGCGCCGCCCGCCAGATGGCCCTGGACAAACGCATCAAGCTCGAAGCCATTGTGGAACCGGGCGTCGGCCATGTCCTGGTCGACCGCGACAAGTTGGAAAAGATAATCCTCAACCTCCAGTTCAACGCCCTCAAGTTCACACCGGCCGGCGGGCGCGTCGAGATCCGGGGCCGGGTCGATGACAAGGAACTCGTGCTCCAGGTCGCCGACACGGGCATGGGCATCTCGGAGAAGAACCTCGCGAACGTCTTCGGCCGTTTCTGGCAGGCCGACGACTCGTCGCGCCGCAAATTCCAGGGCGTCGGCATTGGCCTGTCGCTCGTGAAGGAACTGGTCGAGGTGCAAGGCGGCAAGGTGAGCATCGAGAGCAAGGAGGGCGCGGGCACGACCTTCACGATCCGCCTCCCGTACCTTCAACCCGACCCTGCCGCGCAACCTGCGGAGACTCCCGAGGGGGCGGGGTTGGTCCCCTCCCCTGCCCCATCTGCTGTGGCCGGGTCCGCCACGCGCGCACCCGCCAATGTGGGCGATGAAGAGTGGCTTACCAGCCTCTACCGGCGGGCCGAAATGTTTCCCTCGATGACCGCGGTGCGGGAATCCGTCCGCCCCGTGGAAACCGCCGCGCAGAACAGCCATCTGCCCAAGGCCGTCATCGCCGACGACGAGCCGGACATGCTGCGCTTTCTCAAGTCGCAGCTCGAGTCACACTACCAAATCTTCGAGGCCGTGGACGGTCAGCAGGCCATCGAGAAGACCGCTCAATTCCTCCCCGACATCGTCCTGCTGGACATGATGATGCCCGAAAAGGACGGCCTCCAGGCTTGCCGCGAACTGCGCGGACGCTCGACCACGCAGAGCATCCCCATCGTCCTGCTCACCGCCCGCGCCGACGAGGAAACAAAGCTGGCCGCGCTCAAGGCTGGCGCGAGTGATTTCCTGCCCAAGCCTTTTTCGACGACCGAACTCCACGTCCGCATCAAGAACCTCGTCGAGTCCTATCATTACCAGCAAAAGCTCGCCAAACAGAACCGCACGCTCGAATCCACCATCGAACAGCTCAAGGAAACGGAGACGCAACTCGTGCAGACCGAGAAGCTCGCCTCGCTCGGCCGCCTCAGCGCCGGCATCATCCACGAGATCAACAACCCTCTCAACTTCGCCACCACCGGCCTTTACACCCTCCGCAACAAGGCCAAACACCTCGCGGCCGAACAGCAGGCCGACTATGCCGAGATCCTCCGCGACGTCGAAGACGGCCTGGACCGCGTCAAGATCATCGTCTCCGACCTGCGCAGCTTCACTCACCCGGACATGGAGGCGCTCGACGACGTGCCCGTCGCCGAGATCGTCACCTCCGCCCTGCGGTTCGTGAGCCATGAGGCACGCGATCGCATCGTCATCCAGACCCAGCTCGCCGACGGCCAGTTGATCCGGGGCAACCGGAACAAGCTCATCCAGGTGCTGGTGAACCTGCTCCAGAACTCGTTTGACGCCCTGGCCGCCAAGGCCTTCGCCAACGGCGAGCGGCCGACCATCGCCATCACGGGCCGCGTCGAGGGCAGGCGTAGCATCCTCATCGTCCGCGACAACGGATCGGGCATCGATCCCCAGATCATCGACAAGATTTTCGACCCATTCTTCACCACCAAGGACGTGGGGGAAGGCATGGGGCTGGGTTTGAGTATTTCCTATCGCATCGTGCAGGACTGCGACGGGCACATCGCCGTCCGAAGCGAACACGGAAGGAACTGTGAATTTACACTCGAATTTCCGATCCCAACTCCCGAACCCGCAGCCCAAGCCTGAACCCACCCGGAAAGGAATCCATGCAAGCCCCCCAATACGACTACAAGAAATTCGCCATCCTTTATGTCGACGACGAGGAGAAGTCGCTGAAGTACTTCTCCCGCGCGTTCGAGGAGCAGTTCCGCATCCTGATTGCATCCAACGCGCAGGAAGGCCTCAAACTCCTGGAGCAGCACCCCGACGACATCGCCCTGCTCATGACCGACCAGCGGATGCCCGGCGAGAAGGGAGTCTGGCTCCTCGAACGGGCCCGCCAGCTCCGCCCGCGCATGATCCGCATCCTGGTCACCGCCTATTCGGACATGGACGCGGCCATCGCCGCCGTGAACACCGGCGCCATCTATCGATACGTCACCAAGCCCTGGGATCCGCCGCAGATCGAGGCAACCCTCAAACGCGGCCTCGAATTCTTCATGGTCCAGCGCGAGCGCGACCAGCTCCTGCGCGAGAAGACCTCCGTGCTGCGCAACGCCATGATCGCCGACCGCATCGTCAGCCTGGGCCTCATGGCCGCGGGCTTGAGCCACCACATCCGCAATTCGCTGGTGGCCGTGAAAACGTTTCTGGACCTGGCCCCGAGCAAGCTGCGCGAGGAGAACCTCGACGTGGATTCGCTGCGCAATCCGGACTTTTGGAAGGACTACTACCACCATGTCCAGTCCCAGCTTTGTCGCATCAACAGCCTGCTGAAGGATCTCTGGACCGCTTCCGAACCGCCCTCCGCGCAGTTCCCCGATCGGGTGCGCATCCATGACCTGGTCAGTGATGTCATCGCCCAGCTCAGTCCCAAGTTCGCAACGAAGAAAATCGAGGTCGCCAACCAGATCCCCTCGGGCCTGCCCGTCCTTAAAGTGGACCGTCCAAAGTTTCAGCGCCTCTTTGAACTGCTCATCCAGGACGAGCTTGTCAGCCTGCCGGCCGGCGCCACCATCACATTCACCGCCACCTCCCGGCCCGGCGCGCGTCCGGAAGAGGCCGAAATCCAGGTCGAAATGAAAGACAACGGCCCTGGCCTCCCCGCCGAGGCGTTGCGGCTGATCTTCGATCCATTCGTCATTCGCGCCGACACGCCGGCCGAATACGGCATCAACCTCATGGCCTGCTACTTCATCGTCCACCACCACGGCGGCCGAATCGAAGCGCGCACCGAACAGGGCCGGGGCACGACCTTCTCCCTCTTCCTCACCACGAATCCCGAGATTCCAACCCAGGAGAACGGCCAGCAATTCCTCGAAAAGGTCCTCCGCAACGAGCAACTCTGGGAAAAGCTCATCACGGCGGATTGAGCCGTTTCCTTGGTAGCACGGGCCACTGGCCTGTGCCGTCCGGCGACGCGCCGGACGGAACGAGAAAGGCGCCCCTTCTGCAATCGGCCGCACCGGCTTGCAACAGGATGTCCCTTCCCATTCCGCCGGGCCGGTGGCCCGGCGGCACGGGCGGGTCGCCCGTGCCACCCAAGCACCAGTCACGCTCCTGGCGCGGGCTGCTACGGGAGGACCACGCGGTAGAATCGCTGCGACGGACGCAGTGCGCTGGTGTCGAGTGTGGAGGCAGTTGTGGTGGTCGCCGTGACCTGGCCGGAGAGCGTAGTCCAGCCCGCGGTCAGGTTGTCCTTGTATTGCACCTGATAGGTGCGGCCCGGCACCGTATTCCAACTCACTCTCGCCGAGGTGGCCGACAGCGGCGTGACCGTCCGCACCCGGAGGGCCGAGAAGGGGTTCGTCGGGTCCGTGCCGGAGAGGAACTCCGCGCGGTTGTTCTGGCCATCCCGATCGAAATCCCCGGTTCCATCCAGCAACAAGAGGCCAAAGAACGCCACTTCCCAATCGTCATCCAGCCCGTCGCCATCGGCGTCGGGCCGACCCAGCCGAACCGTGAACACATCGCGCCGGTCATTATAGTCGCCGCTCACCAGGTCGCTGGCAAAACTGGTGAACACGGCCGTTCGTCCGTCCGCAGCCATAACCGGTGTATAAGCAGGGCCGTTCCCTGCCCCAGAACTGGCGCCCAGGGGCAACGCCAGGGTTGTGCCTCGCACGCGGTCGCGCACGTATAGGTTGGGTTGGGGGTTGGTGTCCGCCGGATCGATGTTTGTGGCGCGGCTGACAAAGAGGATGAATCGGGCATCCTTGCTGATCACCGGCGAATACGAAGGGCCATTCGCCCCGGTGGAAAAACCGTTCACGGCGCTAACCAGGTTCGTAACGCCGGTTTGGCGGTCATGGAGAATGATGTTGGATGGCTGGGGATACGCCGATTCGACCACTACGTAACGGCCATCGGCGCTGAGGGACGGATTTCGGCACGAAACGCAAGCTACAGCCCCGGTCTGGCGCAAGAGATCATAGACAAATACTTTGTAACGCTCCACAGATTGGGTTGGATCCAGGACGGTAAAGGCCAACTGGCTGGAATCACCGCTGAAGGTTACGCCCCTGTCGCAGCGTGGCACCGGGTCAGCCGGAGGTTTTGGCAGCGCAAGGTTGACGAGCGTCGTGACGTTGGAGCGAAGATCCCGGACATAGAGGAGCAACCCGGGACTGGTCGTAGGAAAGTCATTAAAATACGCCAGCCATCGACCATCCCGACTGAAAACCGGGGCGGTCGAGGCGCCGTTGGCAGTCCATGCCGGATTGGCACTGCTGCGGCTAATCACGTAATTGGTTCCGGCCGGGACGTCACTCAGGATAATATCGCTGGCAGCGCTATTTACATCCGAAACGCCCGGTTCAAACAAGCTGGCGATCACGGTCGTCTGAAACGCCACCCAGCGGCCGTCCGTGCTGATCGTTGGCACGGCGCTCACCGCGAATGGGTCACTGCCAGGCGGCTGGCTGATAGCGCGCGTCTGGCCCGCTTCCAGGTCGCGCCAAAAGATGTCGGAAGGGGAGGAAAACCCCTGTCGGTTCAGCACATAGGCCACGTGCCGCCCGTTGCCGCTGAGAACGCAGTTGAGGCTGTGGAACATGTTCGTGAACGCGCCATTGGAATTCACGCTGGCCGGCTCCACGGTGCCATTCAACAGGTCGCGCACGAAGATGTCCTGCACGCCATTGGTGTCTCCAGGGAACAGCCCGTTGTCCAGGCTGCCGTACGCCACATAACGGCCGTCGGCGCTGATGGCATTGGGATAAACCGTCGCCAGCGCCGCACCCGTGGCCGACGGCAACGCCCCATCGCGGCCCGACATCAACGTCGTCGTGCCGGCGGACACCTCCCGCACGAATACGTCCGGCTCGAGGTTCAAATCGTCAACGACCATCGTGCTGGACGTGCTCTCGAAGGCCACGATGTTCCCGTCGGCGCTCATCGACGGCACAATTGGGCCCAGGTCACCGGAAGTCGCACCGTTGGCATCGCCGCTCAGGAGGACCGTCGAGCCCGCCACCAGATCCCGCAGGTAAAGCTGTGCGTCGCCATTGGTCGGCTCCGATGTCAGGTTGCGCGCGTTGCTGAGAAAACAAACCTTCGCGCCGTCCGCGGAAATGGCCGGCCGGGCCGGCCCTGCACTCGAGGGCGCCGGAATTCCACCAACGTCCACGCTCACAGGCGTGCTGGCGCCGGACTGCGCGTCCCAAACGGAAACAACGTTCGACGCTTCGTACGCGACGAATCGCCCGTCCGCACTTGATGCCGCGACTGAGCCGGCTTGCGCGGACGCGCTGACCAGCGCCTGCGTGCCGCTTATGAAATGGAACCGGTAAAGATTTGTCTGACTCGCGCTATAGGCGTGGAAAAAGACCGCGCTGCCGTCGGCGCTGAGAACCGGGTTGAGCGCGCCGAGGTAGCCAGGCAACGCAGCGGGCGCGTTGGAGCTGGCCCACGTCGTCGTCCCGGCCTGCACGTCGCGCACGTAGACATGGCTGAGAGCCGGAGTCGAGTTACTGCTGAAGTTCACATAGGCTACGCGCTTGCCATCCGGGGTGATGGCGGGAGAGATACTAGCGCCAGCGGGGCTGCCGTTGCCGTCGGCGTTCACGCTCACGAGCGAACTCGTCCCCGTCTCGCGGTCAAACAGGAACACATCCACCGCGCCGTTGGTGTCATTGGCGACCAGATTGGCCGCAGCGCTTTCGAACACGACCCAGCGGCCATTGGTGGAAATAATCGGTGACCTGGACGCGCCATTTCCGGCGGCCGCACCACTCAGGTCGCGACTGACCAACAGCGTCGTGCCGGCGACCATGTCACGCAGGAACACGTCGCTGAGCCCGTTGGTATCGTTCGGGACGAGATTGCCCGCGGCACTCTGAAACGCAACGAAACGGCCATCGGCCGAAACGCTCGGCCCGACGCTGTTGTCATCGCCTCCCCCGGCCTCGCCACCGCGGACGCTGACCAGGGCCATGGTTCCCGCGACGCGATCGCGAAGAAACACATCCAGGTACGGGGCCAGATTGTCATTCGTCACGAGATTGTTCGCCTGGCTGACGAACGCGACGAACCGGCCGTCCGTGCTCAACACCGGCTGATACGAGCCGCCTCCGCCCGTGGCGCTTGGGCGCGCTGTGCCGGAGACAATGGCACTGGTTTGCGCTTCTAACGGAACAGCAGCGGCGGCCATCCCGCACAAAACGGAACAGAAAATCGTTTTCATTGAAGAAACCTCCCTGGTGATTTCACGGCACCAGATAATGGGAGGTCCCATTGTCATTCCAGCCGTAAATTGCCAGCCACCTCGCCACAAGAGCCCGGCTGGACAGTTCCTCCACGCGCCCGTCCGTAAATAGGTAATTGCCCGCTTCGACGTGCAGCCCGTCCCCAATCCCGATCTGGCCTCTAGCCAGTCCTGGGACACCGTTAATGCCGGAAGAACACGATGAGGCGGCCACGTTGAAGCGCACGTTGCGATCCCCTGCAACCAAACCGTCGGGATGCTCGGGCAATACATCGAGACCACTGAGATAACTGACCGCCTTGTTCTGGTAATTCGGGTGCAGGAACCCGCCGCTGGGCGAGTAGACCCACAAACTCGCAGGCGTCTTCTGTGCGTCGCTGGGACATGCGAGGACCTTCGGGCTCCGCAGTTCGTTCGAGATCCAGGCCCACTGGAACCAAGCATTGTTGTTAAATCCGGCGGTGAGCCACGGCGGCGGCACAGTCCCGGGAGAACATGCCGAACCGGAAACATTTGGCATCGTCCCACCCTCGCACCACGGCGTCCGCCACGGCAGGCGCCCGCCGTGCTCAGTGCCCCATTGTTGTAACGCCTGCCCGGCCAGCCGCAGGTTGTTCACGCACAGCACGCGCTGCGAGCGCTCGCGCTGATTGCCCAGTGCCGGCAACGCCAGCAGGGCCAGCAAGCCCAGGACCGCCAGCACCGCAGCCAGTTCCAACCGAGTGAACGCCTGTGCGTCCCTCGCCGCCGGCATTCCAACGCCTACCTGCTTTCGTTGCCTGGTTTGTGATTTCATAAATACCTCACTTCTTCGTCATTCATGTGGCTCTACCTTCACACCGACGGGTCCCTGTTTCAGGAGCAACTCCAAACTCCAACGACTTGTAGCCGTCCGTGAAAGCGTTCCTGCCCGTCAGCGCGACTTGCCACCCACCCGGGCTCTTCGTGCCACCCGGTGGGACGCGTCAGCCATCAATCTTATTCCCGGCAATATGAACCGGAAGGCGGGGTCACTCCTTCGTGATCGTCTCGTCCAGGTTGAGCAGCACACGGGAGACGACTGTGTAAGCCGCCAGTTGAGTTGGCGAAACGCCGGCCGGTAAATCCTTGGGGATCTCGGTCTTGCCCGTCGACACTTCGCTCGCGTTCAGCCAGCCCTCGGCGATGCGTTGCTTTTCCTTTTCCAGCAAGGCCAGCAATTCCTTTTTCTCTACGTCGTCCGGCGTGCGGGCCAATACGCAACGAAAGGCATAGCTCACCCGCTCCCCGTCAGTCTTGCCGCCATCCACGAGGGCCTTGCGGGCCAGCGACTGGGCGCACTCGACGAAGATCGGCTCGTTGAGCGAGACGAGCGCCTGGAGCGGCGAGTTGCTGCGCTGTCGCTTGACACAGGAGAAGTCGGCATTGGGCACGTCGAAGGTTTGCAGCGCCGGATACGGCGTCGAGCGGCGGCGGAACGTATAGATGCCGCGGCGATATTTCTCGTCGCCCTCTTCGTTCTTCCACGGGAAGGGCGCGTAGCTGGCAGGAGGCTGGAACAGGAACTCGGGCGCCGTCGGCATCACAGCGCGCCCGCCGACCTTTGGGTTCAACAGGCCGCTGGCGGCCAGCGCGATGTCCCGGACGATTTCCCCTTCGACGCGGAACCGCGGACCGCGCGCGAGGAGACGGTTGTAAGGATCCCTGGCGAAGAGTTCCGGCGACACTCTGCTGCTCTGCCGGTACGTCGCGCTGTTCACGATGAGGCGGTGGAGATGCTTGATGGACCAGGGTTTCGTTGAATCGTTAAATCGTTGAATCGTTGAATCGTGAATCGCGCCTGAGCCCTTGCCCGATTTAACGTTTGAACGATTTAACGATTCAACGGGTTCACTCGGTTCCATGAATTCGCACGCCAGCCAGTCCAGCAGTTCCGGATGGCTGGGCGCGTCGGCCTGCATCCCGAAATCCTCGGAAGTATTCACAATGCCCGCGCCGAAGTAGGCCTGCCAGACGCGGTTCACGAACACGCGGGCCGTCGTTGGGGATTTCTTGTCCGCCAGCCAGCGGGCCAACGTGAGGCGGGAGGCGTCCGCATTCTTCGGCAGCAAGTGAAGGAACGCCGGGGTGCCGGAAGCGACAGCCGTGGTCGGTTTGAGCCAGTCGCCGCGCTTGAGGACCGAGGTCATGCGGTCCTTGCCCGACATCAGAGTCATGCTGGTCGCCCCGTCAGGCCATTCTTCCCAAAGCTTTTCGATTCGCGCGTTGGATTGCTTCCACTCGGGAACGGTCGTGCGCCAGTAGGTGAAAACGGTCGCCGTTTGCACGGGGCTGCGCCGGTCGCGCGGCACACTCAAGAGAATGTCGCGGATCTTTCTTGGCAACGGGTCGGCCTTTAATTCGCCGCTGGCTTTGGTGGTGCTGAGTCGGAAGCGACCCAGGTTGTTGTTCATGTGATCGTCGCTGTTCCAGCCGCCGTGGTTCTGGTTCAGCCCGATTCGCCAATAGGTGTTCGAACCGAAGCCCGCGGGTTTCTCGGCGGTGAACACGGCTTTGCGCTCCTGGTTGCGCCGGCCGGGACCGACGTTGATGCCCCAGGCAGTCTTGTCATTGCCGTCGATGGCGAATTGGATCGGGCCGGTCGTGCGGGCGTTGGTGGCTTTGTCGTCGTAATTGACTTCGAGCTTGCGCTCCGGTTGCTCGACGTCCGCGCTGGCGCTGGCCCATTTCATCTTCACCTTGTTCGTCGGCGTCTTGAGGTCGGTGACCTCGACGTTGAACTCGGACAGCGCGCAGGTGCCATTGAACGCCCTCCCGGGACCGCCATAAGGCAGACTCGGATCATTGAGCAGTTCGAGGCGGAAGCCCGTGACGTCGCTCAGGTCGTTGGTGACGCGGAACCATTGCGTGAACTTCGTCGGGGCGTAGCCCATCGCCAGGAGCGAGCCGTCGTTGAGCAGTTCGTAACGCTGGGCCTTGTCGCCCTCCTGCTCGAGGTCGGTCAGCACGGACCACTCGGGCTGCCCGTTCTTCACAGAGTCTTCCCATTCGGTCATGCGCTTTTCCCAGTCGGGCGCCCGATGTTTGAGGTCCTCTTCAATCTCTTCCATTTCGCGGCGAAGTTTCGCTATCTGCATTTGCTGCTCGGGAGAGTATACGACCGGCCGGGCCTCGTGATCGTTGTTGAGGAAGGCGAAGAGCTTGTAATATTCCTCCTGCGTGGTTGGGTCGTATTTGTGGTTGTGGCATTGGGCACATTGGATGGTCAGGCCGAGCACGCTTTTGCCCAAGGCGTCCATCCGGTCGAACATCGCCTCCATCCGAAACTGCTCGGGGTCGATGGCCCCTTCAATGTTCACCATCGAATTGCGAAGGAATCACGTCGCGACGATCTGGTCCTGTGTGGCATTGGGCAACTCGTCCCCGGCCAGTTGCTCGATGATGAACTGGTCGTACGGCAAGTCGCGGTTGAACGCGCTCACCACGTAGTCCCGATACGGCCACATCTCGCGCGACATGTCCTTCTCGTAGCCGTCGCTGTCTGCGTAACGCGCCGCGTCCAGCCAGTGCCGTCCCCAGCGCTCGCCGTAGTGCGGCGACGCCAGCAGTTTCTCGACGGCCTTCAACCAGGCTTCGGCCGATTTGTCGGCCAGGAACGCGTCGACTTCCTGAATCGTCGGCGGCAGGCCGATGAGGTCCAGGTAAACGCGGCGAAGCAATACCACCTTGTCGGCTTCGGGCGAAGGCTTGAGCCCTTCTTTCTCCAACCTGGCGAGGACGAACGCGTCAACCGGATTTCGAATCTCGGATCTCGGATTTTGGATTTTGGGGACGGCGGGACGCACAGGGGTCTTGAAGGCCCAATGCTGCGCCGGATCCTTCTTCGCCACCGCCGTCGCGGAAGCACCCCACTCTGCGCCCTGATCAATCCATGCGCGGAGCAGGCCGATTTCTTCGGGCGTGAGCCGCTCGCCTTTCTTCGGCATCTTCAACTCCGAGTGTGTGTGCGCCACGGCTTGCACGAGCACGCTCTGGGCGCTGTCGCCCGGGACGATCGCCTTGTCGCCGTACGACTCGCCGCCTTTCATCGCGCCGGTCCGGGTGTCGAGGTGTAACGAGGATTCCTGCCTCTTCGGCCCATGGCAATCGTAGCAGTGGGCAGAAAAGATCGGCTCGATGTCCTTCGTGTAATCCACTTTGCGGGCCGCGGGCGGCGGGAGTTCGCCGGCGCTCACGGATTCGAGGAAGGAAACGACGGCGGCCAGCGCAACCACACCGGCCAGCCACGCCGGGCCGGAGCGACGAGGAAAGGAGCTTTTCGAATCGGCTTGCATCGTATGCCAGAAAATAGACGCACTCCGAGCGCCGAGTCCACGAACAATTTTGGCCTCCGGTCCTCCCGGAACACCCGTAGCGGCGAACTGGCGTTCGCCGCGGATCCTCCGCGAGGAGGCGTGGTTGGTGATGGGTTCATTTGCGAAGGAGAAGTGCGGCGGACGCCAGTCCGCTGCTACGC
>Ga0184635_10000186_pt1 | contig 13872 bp, 16 predicted proteins | sample PLM3_30_b2_FD_133147 | JGI IMG/M metagenome (GOLD analysis project Ga0184635, IMG submission 133147) | Groundwater sediment microbial communities from an aquifer in East River, Colorado, USA - PLM3_30_b2 | ecosystem: Environmental > Terrestrial > Soil > Riparian zone | place: USA: East River...
AGCTTCTTGAGCAGGTCAGGTGCCGCCTTGGCGGTCGCCTGCTGGAAGTCGTGCATCAGAATGATGCCCTTGCCGTGCTTCTCCAACTTTTTCATTACCGAGGCGATGACTTGCTCGGGCTTGCGCATTTTGAAGTCGAACGAATCCATATCGGTGGAGAAAACGCCGAGATTGCGTTCGCCCACGTATTTCAGGAGTTCGGGCGGATGCCGCAGGGCCGGGAAGCGGAAGAACGGACCGACCGGCTTGTTGCCGAGAGCGATGCTGACAGCGGCAATGCCCTTTTCAATTTCGTCCTTACCTTCCTGCTCGCTTAGCTTCGACAAATCCTTGTGTGACCAGGTGTGCGAGCCGACAGAGTGCCCACCTGCGGCAACCTGCTTCATGATTTCCGGATGCCAACCGGCGTGCTTGCCAATCGGAAAGAACACCGCCTTGGTGCACTGCTCGGCGAGCGCTTTAAGCACGGCCGGCGTATGTCCAGGCCACGGACCGTCATCGAAAGTGAGCACGACTTCATGGTCACGCAAAAAATCATAGGCCTTGAAGTGCTCGAATCCGAACCCGGGTCCGCCAGTCGTGTCGATCTCGACAACGCGGGAAACACCAAGGGCATTGGGATTGTCACATTTCGCGGCTGCAGGGGCCGGCATTGCAGGCGGCGCGGCAGATGTGGACGGCGCCGGAGCCTGCGCAGTCTGGGCCCAGGCGATTGTGGCCGCCGACACCGAGATCGCCATAGCGATCGCAAAAGCGCGCATCAGATTCTCCATACGTGTCATCAGGTGTGTATTTTCGTAAAGTCTATTCATCACGGCTTTGACGAATCGAGTCAACGCCACGCCTTGATACCACTAAAACACCAACATTTATTGGTGCTAGGATGGTTAATCTAAGGCGACCAAGCGCCGCGCCGCATTGCTTGAGTTCCGTATCGGGCTTATTTGAGCCAATGGTTGCATTTTCCGGAGGACCAACATGCCGGCGATCAATTCCGCTGCCACGCCATCCCGGCCCTTTCTGCTGGTCGCGCTCGCAGCCGTGGTGCTTTTGGCGATGGCAATGACCATTGGGCTGTGGACCATTTACGGCACTACGGTCTTTTTCGAGATGGTCCGCGCCGGCTGGGCCGCGTGCTTCTGAAAAGAGCTGTACTGTCATGACCCCGCGGACGTCGCAGATCTTGCTGATCTTCGCTGCATTTGTGACCGGTCTGGTGGTTTTCACGGGCGTATTCCTCTACGCAACCGGGAACTTTGGCGGCGCTGGGCCCGCATCTTCGGCAATCGGGGGGCCTTTCAAGCTCATCGATCAGAACGGGAATCAGCTCACTGATTCGGATATCAAGGGGCGCCCTTTCCTGGTCTTCTTTGGCTATACGCATTGCCCGGACGTCTGTCCGACGACACTGTTCGACGTGTCGGAGGTTATGCGCGCGCTTGGCACGGATGCGGACCGTACCGGCGCTCTTTTCATCACCGTGGACCCCGAGCGCGACACCCCTGCCGTGATCAAGGATTACTTGTCGAGCTTTGATCCCCATTTGCGCGGGGCCACTGGAGATCGCGCTGCCATTGATGCGGTCGAAAAGGCCTATCGCGTCTACGCGAAGAAAGTCCCGACGGAGAAAAACGATTACACCATGGACCATACAGCCTTGGTGTACTTGATGGACAAGCAAGGCCGTTTTGTTGCGCCTTTCAATCTCAAGCGCCGGCCGGAGGACGCTGCGGCCGATTTAAGGCGCTATCTCTAGTCTCCAATCTGGGCCAATTCGCCGTGCTTTATGAGGCCGGTGAGATGACGCTCAAGCTCCAGCAGCGCGCGAATAGTCCGCTCCTGTCGCGAAGCCTCGTCGAGGCCATGCTCCGTCTTCCTCCAGCGGAAGGGTGCGAAGATCAGTTCGAAGGCCGCCCACCACGCCGCGAGCGAAAGCAGCAGCCAATGCATCGGTGTATGCAGCAATATCCGGATCTTGTTTGGGACTCTGCGGTGCGACAAGCCGCGCCAACCCAGATAGGCCGACGTCACATAGCCTACTACGGCCGCCGCCGAGTAGTGTGCTGCGCAAGCGAAAGCGGCAAAGCCATGGCTTTGTGAAATCAACAAGAAAATTTCCCGAATCCATCCAAGCATGAATAGTGGATGCAACAGGGCGACCATCGCGTTGCCGCCAACGATGAGCTGGAAGGCGAGAACGCCAGCGCTGCCAAGATCGCCGGAAAGCCGACGCGGCTTGCGCATATGTACGAGCCAGGTCTGCATCCAGCCCTTGAACCACCGTATGCGCTGGCCAAGCCAGCGACGCGTGTCCGCCGGCGCCTCTTCGTAAGTGGTGGAGTCGATGACGCCCGAGCGGTAGCCAAAGCGGGCGAGCCGCACGCCAAGGTCGGCATCCTCCGTGACATTGTAGGGATCCCAGCCGCCAACTTCGCGCAACGTCTCGGTGCGGAAATGATTTGAGGAGCCGCCGAGCGGCAGCGGCAGCCCAAGCGCTGCCAGCTTTGGTAAGAATATGTCGAAATGCGCCGCGTATTCCGCAGTAAAATAGCGTGCGAGCCAGCTGGTCTGAGTGTCGATGCACAAGCGCGCTTGTACGCAGGCGAGGTCATTCCCGCCTGAACGAAATGCCCGCAATGCCGCTCGCAGCTGATTCCGCTCCGGCCGGTCCTCCGCGTCGTAGATCACCGTGAAAACGCCGCGAGCAAAGGGAAGGGCGACATTCAGCGCCTTCGGCTTTGTGGCTGGCTGACTCGGGGGAATGGGAATGACCGTGATCGGGATGCGATGCTTGCGTGCAGTGATCGCGGCGCGCGTATCGTGGTCGTTCGCCTCTACTGCGATAATCACATCCAGCATTTCAGGTGGATAGTTCAACCGCTCAATTGCCGAGAGCAGTTGATCGACCACTCTTGCTTCGCCCCGCAAGGGTGCGATGACGCTGTAGATCGGTTCTTCTTGATCGGGAGGTGAAAAGCTTGGAGGGGCGTCGAGAGAAATCGCAACAGGGCTCGCAACCAGCCAAATGCGGAATGCTGGCGGCAGCACTACAAGGATGGAAAGCGCAATAAGGCCCGGTGCGGTGAATATGGCCGCCGCGGCCAGCACTCCGAGAAGCGCGGGAATCGTTCTGACAAGCAGACTTAAGGTGGCTGCTGAAAGGTGTGGCCAAGTGGATTTGAGTTGTGTCGAGGCACGCGCACTGGCGCCGATCAGTATGCGATCGACGCTAACATCAAGTGCAGCCGCACGGCGTTCGGCAGCAACCAAATCGGCGTGAAGCGCGGCGCGCCCCTGATTTGAATTTTCGGCGCTGGCTTCCCGGCTGATGGTTTTTTGTTTTCGGAAGTGCTGCGGGGAACTGACACCTGTTCCGAAGATTTCCAAAGAGCGGCCGCTGGTCGCGCCCGCGACGTCATTCCCCATACGCCACCCGAACCGTACACGTTTTCGGGGATGCTAGACACAATACAACTAATAGGCGAGTCCCATTTTGTGGCGCTTAAAGTCAATTCATGTGGCTCTGATCTAATGGCCGGAATTGGAAGCCAGTGTTAGAAGGCGCAGCACGATGTCGGATTTCATGTCGCATTACCTGGTGCCGGCCGCCATTATTGCAGTGGCGGCCGTGCTGGTGCTTGGGCTGATCAACATGATGCGTGGCGGCTCGCCAAACCGCTCGCAGAAACTCATGCGGCTACGCGTGCTTTTTCAATTCATCGCCATCATTGTCATCATGGCGACGATCTGGGCGATGGGTCGCTAGACCGGGAAGGGAAAGCCGCAGCCTATTTCATTGGCGCAGCGCGCATATACTCCACTTTTTCCTTCGGCTTTTTGGCCTTTTTCTTTTTGGCAGCGGAGTAGTCGGCGGTGGCCGCTTTAGCCGAATGGCCCGCGGCTCCGCAGGCTTGCGCGGGCACGGCGGCTGGCAAGGCCAGGAATGCAGCAGCAATTGCAATCGTCAGAATACGCATCAGGTCTCCCCATTTTTTGAGGCCGAAAACAGATAAGATAAAGGCTACCCCGAATCCTGGGCGGACAGAAAGGCCAAACGAGGTCAACATGGTTGTGCTCAATCGCATTTATACCCGGACCGGCGATGACGGGACGACCTCCCTCGGCACGGGCGCGCGGCGCAAGAAGTATGACCTCAGAGTTGCGGCCTACGGCACGGTCGATGAAGTCAACGCCGTGATCGGCCTGGTGCGTCTGCATACCGGCGGCGACAAGGCTCTCGATGCAGCGCTCGGCCGCATCCAAAACGACCTTTTCGATGTCGAAGCTGATCTATGCCTCGCGGAAAAGGGTCCCGGCGGTGCCAGGCTCACTGTGACCGAGACCCAGGTCACATGGCTGGAACACGAAATCGATCGCCTCAATGCAGGGCTTGCCCCCCTGAAGTCCTTTATCCTGCCGGGCGGCAGCCCTGCTTCCGCTTACTTGCACCTGGCCCGGACGGTCTGCCGGCGCGCTGAGCGGCTCATGGTTGAGCTTAAGGACAAAGCGGGGGAGGGTGTATCCGAACCCTCGCTCAAATACGTCAATCGCTTGTCGGATTATCTGTTTGTTGCTGGCCGCTATGCCAACGACAAAGGAGCCGCCGATGTCCTATGGGCGCCGGGCCAGAACCGCTAGGGCACATGTGCGGCGCAGCATAATCGTTGACAGGCCAACGGCACGGCCTTTAGCTTCCGCCCGCTCTGTTCGAGTTCCCATCCGGATGGGGGATCATGAAGATTCTGGTGCCCGTAAAACGGGTGGTTGATTTCAACGTCAAAATCCGCGTTAAGCCGGATGGCTCCGGCGTCGAACTTGCGAACATCAAGATGTCGATGAATCCCTTCGACGAGATCGCGGTCGAAGAGGCGATCCGTTTGAAAGAGGGTGGCAAGGCGACAGAGATCGTGGCCGTATCGATCGGGCCGGCGCAAGCCTCCGAGACCATCCGGACCGCGCTCGCGATGGGTGCCGATCGCGGCATTCTGGTGAAGACCGACGCCGCGGTTGAGCCGCTGGCGGTGGCGAAGATACTCAATGCAATCGTTGAAGCAGAAAAGCCGGGCCTGGTCATCATGGGCAAGCAGGCGATCGACGACGATTGCAATCAGACAGGCCAGATGCTGGCGGCGCTTTTGAACTGGGCGCAGGGCACGTTCGCTTCCAAACTTGCGATTGAGGGCGACGCAGTCAATGTGACGCGCGAAGTCGATGGCGGTCTGCAGACGGTCAAGCTGAAAATGCCTGCAATCATCACGACCGATCTCCGGCTTAACGAACCGCGTTACGCTTCGTTGCCGAACATCATGAAGGCGAAGAAAAAGCCGATCGAGGAAAAGGCTCCGGATGCATATGGCGTGGACGTGAAACCGCGGCTCCAGGTGCTTAAGACGGCCGACCCGCCGGGACGAAAGTCCGGAGTGAAAGTCGGGTCAGCGGCCGAGCTGGTCAGCAAGCTCAAAGACGAGGCGGGAGTGCTTTAGATGGCCACGCTTCTCGTCGCCGAGCACGACAACAAAACGCTCAAGGACGCCACCAACAAAGCTCTCACGGCCGCCAAGGCGCTCGGTGGCGACGTTCACGTGTTGGTCGCCGGCAAGGGCTGCAATGCCGTCGCTGATGCGGCCGCCAAGATGGACGGAGTAGCGAAAGTCCTCCTGGCGGACGCTGCGCCATACGAACATCAACTTGCCGAGCCGTTGGCCGCCCTCATCGTTTCGCTTGCACCAAACTATGATGCGATCGTTGCGCCGGCGACGACGACGGGCAAGAACGTTATGCCGCGCGTTGCCGCTTTGCTGGATGTCATGCAGATTTCCGATGTCACGAAGGTGGTCTCGGCCGATACATTCGAGCGGCCGATCTACGCCGGTAATGCGATCCAGACCGTGAAGTCTAACGACGCGAAGAAGGTCATCACCGTGCGCACGTCGACATTCCAGGCGGCGGGCGCCGGCGGTGCAGCGAGCGTTGAAAATGTCACGGCCCCTGCCGATCCGGGGCTTTCATCGTTTGTCGGCGAGGAGTTGTCGAAATCGGACCGGCCTGAGCTGACTTCGGCAAAAATTATCATCTCCGGCGGCCGTGCCATGCAAAGCCGCGAGAACTTTACCAAATACATCGAACCGGTTGCCGATAAGCTCGGCGCTGCGGTTGGCGCCTCGCGTGCTGCGGTTGATGCCGGTTACGCGCCGAATGACTGGCAGGTGGGCCAGACCGGCAAGGTCGTGGCCCCCGAGCTCTATATTGCCGTCGGAATTTCCGGCGCGATTCAGCACCTCGCCGGGATGAAAGACTCCAAGGTGATTGTTGCTATCAATAAGGATGAAGAGGCGCCGATCTTTCAGGTGGCCGATTACGGTCTGGTAGCGGATCTCTACCAGGCGCTTCCCGAACTGGCGGCGGAACTAGACAAGGTCAAGCGTTGATGAATTTGCAGTACTCTTGCTTCGCCAATGGCTTCCTGCGGCGGTACATCGTAAAACTGTAACGGGCTAGCGAAAGTTAACCGAACCGAAGCTAAGAGACGGGACTTCGCATCGATCGGACAAGAACATGGCAACCAAAATTCAGAGCATCGGAGTGATCGGCGCCGGTCAGATGGGCAATGGTATCGCCCATGTCTGTGCGCTGGCGGGTTACTCGGTCCTGCTCAACGACGTGTCAGCCGACCGCATTAAAGCCGGAATGGCGACAATCAACGGCAATATGGCCCGTCAGGTCGGGAAGAAATCGATAAGCGAGGATGACCGCAAGAGTGCGCTCGCCCGCATTAAACCGGCGGAGAAATATGACGCGCTCTCGGGCTGTGATCTGGTGATTGAGACTGCGACGGAGAAGGAAGAGGTCAAGCGCAAAATTTTTTCCGACCTTTGTCCTTCTTTAAAGTCGGACGCGATCCTCGCGACGAATACGTCGTCTATTTCAATTACTCGATTGGCTTCGTCTACCGACCGGCCCGAACGTTTCATTGGCATACATTTCATGAATCCGGTGCCGTTGATGGAGTTGGTGGAACTCATCCGGGGCATTGCGACCGACGACGCCACCTTTGAGACCAGCAAGGCCTTCGTTTCCAAACTGGGAAAGACCATCGCGGTGTCGGAGGACTTTCCCGCCTTCATCGTCAATCGCATTCTGCTGCCAATGATCAACGAGGCAATTTACACGCTCTACGAAGGCGTCGGAAACGTCGAAGGAATCGATACAGCGATGCGGCTCGGTGCGCACCATCCTATGGGGCCGCTTGAGCTGGCTGATTTCATCGGCCTCGATACCTGCCTGTCGGTAATGCAGGTGCTCCACGAGGGGCTGGCCGATTCAAAATACCGGCCATGCCCGCTGCTGGTGAAATATGTCGAGGCCGGCTGGCTCGGGCGGAAAACTCAACGCGGCTTCTACGATTATCGCGGTGAAAAGCCGGTCCCGACCCGGTAGTCGGCATGTCGAGTCGCGGTCTACTTCCCGTATTCATCGTGGCGGCGCACCCAGGCCATCGTCCAAGGTAGCTCGCCTTCGTCGCGGCCCTTCGGCGCCATGTCGAGGAAATTGTAGGTGCCGACTAGGATGTCCAGCCCACGCGCGTACGATGAGTATGTGTGGAGCACCTGGCCCGCTTCATTCTTGATGAATGCGCTCAAGCCCGGCCCCTCTTCGCTTGGAAATTCCGTCATCGTGTAATTGTATTCGACTTTGCCGCGCTCACGCTCCTCCGGTGTAAACGAGACATGGAAATCGTGGTTGAAGTCATTGCCGAACGACGAAACCCATTTGAATTTCCATCCCATGCGTTTTTTGTAAGCCTCGATCTCGGCGGGCGGCGCGCGCGAAACCACCACCAGAGTCACGTCGCGCTGGGCGAGGTGGGCCACTGCGCCGTCGAAATGATCGGCGAGGAACGAGCAACTGGGGCAGCCTTGCACCCAACCAGGGCCAAGCATGAAGTGGTAAACGATGAGTTGGGTCTTGCCGCCGAACAGATCCGAGAGCGTTTCCCGACCATTCGGTCCTTCGAACACGTAGTTCTTTTCGACCTTGACCCAGGGCAGCGCACGCCGCGCTTCGCTTAAACGGTCGCGTGCCCTGGTGAATTCCTTTTCCTTCGCCAGCAGGTCCTTTCGGGCAGCCAGCCATTCATTTTTTGAAACGATCGCGTGTTGCATGGTCTTACCTCCGCAGAAACTTGTCAGCCTTTTGGCGGCGTCATCCACCCGATACCCGCGCCGCCCGGCTCGCGTAGAATGGCGATACGGCCGACATTGGGGACGTCGAAGATTGGCCGCATCAACGCGGCCCCGGCCGCCTGCGCCTTCTTCACTCGTGCATCGACGTCATCTACGGCGAGATAGGCCATCCAGTTTTCCGGTACGCCGTCGAATTGCGGGCTGGTTAGTGGAAAAAGTCCGCCGACAAATTCGTCTCCCATCTTGGCGACCCAATAGGTGCCGTCAGGCATTGGCATGGCTTCGAAAGTCCATCCGACGGTTGCGCCATAGAATTTTTTTGCCTTCTCGGCGTCACGCGTCATCAGTTCATTCCAGTAGAAACGCCCGTGCGACCATTCGTGTGGCATGCACAACTCCTGTCACTATGCGTTGACGTAATTCTCGAGCTTCTCCATCGCGCTGCTCCAGCCACCCTGGTGGCGATCACGCGCAGCTTCGTCGAAGAATTGCTCGTGCAGCAGGGTCATGATCGTCCCGTCGCCGTCACGTTTGAATGTCAACGTTACGAGAGACTCTCGTTCCGGCGTGGACTTCCAGGCCCAGGTGAACACCAGCTTCTCGTTCGGGATCACCTCGCGGTAAACGCCGCTGACGTCGTGTTGTTCGCCATCTGGCGCTTGCATCACCCAGCGATAACGGCCGCCGGTGCGCGGGTTCCCTTCCACCAGCACAGGCCTTGTTTCGCCCGGGCTCATCCAGCGCTTTACTTTTTCCGGATCTGTCCACGCTGCGAAGACTTTTTCCGGCGGCGCGTTGAAGCGGCGCTTGATTGTGAGACTTGGTTTGGCTGTGACGGTGACCATGTGTCTTCCTCCAAAAATGCAGCAAGGCGGTCGAGGCGCTGGTTCCAGAATTTCTGATAGCGATTGAGCCAATCGTTGGCGTCGCGCATGGGTTCCGCACGCAGGCGGCAGCTGACGATCCGGCCGTTCTTCTCCCGTCGGACGAGACCAGCGTCCGACAGCACGTCTAGGTGCTTCATGACCGCCGGCAGGGACATCGCAAACGGCCGGGCCAGTTCGCTCACCGACAGATCATCATTTTCGCTCAGCCGGGAGATCAAAGCCCGGCGAGTCGGATCGGCCAGCGCTGCAAAGGTGCGATCAAGATCGGGTTTGGAATAGTAAACCATTTGGTTAAGTATAGGAGCGCGCGCGCTGTTGTCAAGCGGCGCCGCATTCATCTTTCGTTGAGGAAGGAACTTTAGAACTATTGCTTATGGATCCGACGTCGCTCGTAACCGCATTGGCTGCCGCTCAGATGAGCGGCGCGCAAATGGCTCTTGCTGCCAGGATGTTGCGCATGAACGCAGATGCTGCGGAGTCCATCGTTAAGGTGATCGAAGCCGCCCAACAGAATATCGCCAGCCTCGCCAACGTGGCTGCTGGGGTAGGACGGAACCTCAACATAACAGTCTAGTCTTCAGCGCGACGCTCCAGCACGCCGCCTATCGTCTGAGTGCCGTCTGAATGAGCTTGATCGCATCCTCACTCGCCCATTCAGCGGGTCCCGCGATGCTGCCGATCTCGCACCCCTCAGGATCGATCAACAGCGTCGTCGGCATGCCGAAAGCGCGACCAATCGCTTTAAGGTCTTGAAACGCCCGAGCGGTGGGGTCGGCAAAATAGGCAAGCTTCTGAACGCCGACCTCCTTGAGCCACTCCTTGGGCTTGTCGGGATCGCGTGTGTCGATATTGATCGAGACCACCTCGAAGTCCGGTCCACCGAGCCGCTGCTCCAAATCGTCGAGGGCGGGCATTTCCTTGCGGCAAGGCACGCACCAGGTGGCCCACAGGTTGAGTAGCACGGTGCGCCCGCGCCAGTGCTCCAGCGTCAGGGGCCTACCAGCGGCGTCCTGGAAAGCAAGGGCAGGCACCTTCAAAGAACTCTTGGCAACGTTAACGGCGGCCACCTCGCCACGCGCAAATGGGGCCAATTTCTTGGCTAATTCGACGGCCGGCCGGCAGGCGACATCGCCGCCCACATTGCGCGTAAGGGTCGCAATCCCGTATACCCCCGCAAGCCCAACCACGACTCCGGCGATTCCGCCCGCCAAAACCATAGCGAGGCGTCTTTTGGCGAAGGGGGTTCGGGATTCGGTCATGAGCGGCTTGATGGATATGCCATGAGTAACAAAATGTGGGGTGGGCGGTTTACGTCTGGCCCCAGCGCCATCATGGAGGAAATTAACGCCTCCATCGATTTCGATCGGCATCTCTATCGCCAAGACATCGCCGCGTCCAAGGCCCATGCGGACATGCTGGCCAAGCAAGACATCATTACGGCCGACGATGCGAAAAAGATTGCTCACGGTCTAGACACGATCCTGTCAGAAATCGAGGCCGGCAAGTTCTCGTTCAAGCGCGCCCTGGAAGACATCCACATGAATGTGGAAGGCCGGCTTTCCGAACTGATCGGGGAGGCGGCGGGCCGGCTACACACCGCACGGTCACGCAATGACCAGGTGGCGACCGATTTTAGGCTTTGGATGCGCGACACCGTCGATGCGCTCGATGTGGCGCTGGCGGGTTTCCAGCGCGCGTTGGCCGAAAAGGCGTTGACGCATGCCAGCACAGTGATGCCGGGCCTCACGCACATGCAAACCGCGCAGCCGGTGACTTTCGGTCATCACTTGCTTGCCTATGTCGAGATGGCTGCGCGCGACCGCAGCCGGTTTGCGGACGCCCGCAAGCGGCTCAATGAATCTCCGCTTGGTGCAGCAGCGCTTGCAGGTACCTCGTTCGCCCTCGATCGTGAAATGACCGCGGAGGCGCTCGGCTTTGATCGGCCGATGGCCAATTCGCTTGACGCGGTTTCCGACCGGGACTTCGTCATAGAAGTTCTTGCCGCCGCTGCAATCACGTCAGTGCATCTGTCGCGGCTCGCCGAAGAGATCGTTATTTGGACCTCGCCGCTCACTGGCATGGTCAAGCTGTCGGACAAGTTCACGACCGGTTCCTCGATCATGCCGCAAAAGCGGAATCCCGATGCCGCCGAACTGGTGCGCGCGAAGACCGGCCGGGTGGTCGGCGCGCTCAATGCGCTCTTGATCGTGATGAAAGGTCTGCCGCTCGCCTACGCCAAAGACATGCAAGAGGACAAGGAGGGCGCGATGGACGCCCTCGCTGCGCTCGCGCTGTCGATTGCGGCCATGGCCGGCATGGTCGCCGACCTAGAGCCTGATACAGCGCGAATGAAAAAGGCTGCGGGCGAGGGATATGCCACCGCAACCGATCTCGCCGACTGGCTCGTCCGCACGCTAAAGATTCCGTTTCGCGAGGCGCATCGCATCGCTGGCCGAATTGTCGCCAAGGCGGCGGAGGAGGGCGTAGCGCTGCACCGGCTTCCGTTATCGGCCATGCGCGAGCTCGAGCCGCGGATTGACGAGGGCGTGTTCAGCGTCCTCTCGGTCGACCGATCGGTAAAGAGCCGAACGAGCTTCGGTGGTACCGCGCCTAAAAATGTGCGCACACAGGCCAAAAAATGGCTGCGCAGGCTCGAAAAAGACAAATCCTGACTTCGCCTTGTTTCCCTGTTTTGGTATTGTTCCTATCCCAAGGAGTCCTCGCCGTGAGGCATTTTGATCGCCCCGTTTTCCGTCTTGCTCTGATCGCCGCCCTCGCTGCGTCGATCGGCCTCTCGGGGTGCGGACGCAAGGGACCACTCGACCCGCCTCCTGCGGCATCTGTCGCGGATGGCCAAACGGCGCCGGTAGACGTTGAAATCAGTGACAAGCCCCTCCTGGGGCCAGACGGAAAGCCGATTGCGCCGCGGGGGACGAACAAACGCATTCCTCTCGACGTTCTGCTCAACTGAGCGTGCCATGCACCACTTTGCTTATCGCGACGGCGTGCTGCACGCCGAGGCGGTGAACCTCGATACGCTCGCCGCCACAGTCGGCACGCCGTTTTATTGCTACTCGACGGCAACTCTCACCCGCCATTACGAAGTTTTTGCGGATGCGTTTGCCGATGTAGATGCGCTCGTCTGTTATGCGATGAAGGCAAACTCCAATCAGGCAGTCGTCAGCACACTCGCCAAGCTGGGCGCCGGTGCCGACGTCGTGTCGGGCGGAGAACTCAAGCGCGCGCGAGCAGCGGGCATTCCGCCCGACAAGATAATGTTCTCCGGTCTCGGCAAGACTGCATCCGAACTCGCGCTCGCTGTTGATGAGGGTATTCTTTGCGTCAACGTTGAGTCCGAGCCCGAACTCGAGCTGCTCTCGTCAATCGCGGCATCGAAGGGCCGCGCTGCCAACATCTCGGTGCGGGTCAATCCCGACATCGACGCCAAGACCCACGACAAGATTGCCACAGGCAAGGCCGAGAACAAGTTCGGGATTCCGATCAGTCGCGCGCGCGAAATCTATACCCGTGCTGCCAAACTCAAGGGCCTCAAGGTTGCCGGCGTCGACATGCACATCGGCAGCCAGATCACCGAACTCGATCCGTTCGGAAATGCCTTTGCGCTGCTTGCCGAGTTTGTGCGCGTGTTGCGCGCTGACGGCCACAAAATTTCGCACGTGGATCTTGGCGGTGGTTTAGGCATTCCTTACCGCGACGATAATGAGCCGCCACCGCACCCCGAGGCCTATGCCAAGGTGGTCAAGCGGGCGACCCGTGATCTCAATTGCCGATTGATCTTCGAGCCCGGACGCCTCCTCGTCGGCAATGCCGGTATTTTGGTCACGCGTGTGCTGTTCGTGAAGCCCGGTGAGGCAAAGAATTTCATTGTGGTCGACGCCGCCATGAACGATCTCATCCGTCCGACGTTGTACGACGCGCACCATGAGATTTGGCCGGTAACAGAACAATCTTCGGCCGCCCGCCGGATTCGCGCCGACGTTGTCGGGCCGGTTTGTGAAAGCGGCGATTTCCTTGCCGTCAATCGCGATCTGGTGGAACCGGTAAGCGGTGCATTGCTCGCGGTCATGTCCGCGGGCGCATATGGCGCGGTCCAGGCCGGCACCTACAATACCCGCGCTCTGGTGCCGGAAGTATTGGTCAAGGGGGCGGAATGGGCGCTGGTACGCCCACGCCTTGAAGTTGACCAATTAATTGCGCTCGATCGCATGCCGGATTGGCTCTAGGCGCATGAATACCCGCGTGGCCGATGCGGCTGGCGCGTGTTACGGTGTCGAATAGATTCTCCCGAGCGTAGCGACGGAGCAGCTTTTGGACGAAGCGAACAACCAGGCCCACCGGCCGGAGCAAACGGCGAGGCATTCGCTCGCGCGAGCGCTCACACGCGCGCGCGGCAGCCTGTTGTGGGAAAGGTTGTGGCCCGCTCTCGCTGCCTTGGCGACTGTGCTCGGACTCTTTCTTGCCTTTTCCTGGGCAGGCTTGTGGCTGGTGTTGCCGCCGCTGGCACGCGCCATCGGGCTCTTTATTTTCGCAATCGCGACCGTGGCGTCGGCATTGCCGTTGCTGATTCTGCGATTGCCCAGCGTCCGTGACGGCTTGCGCCGGCTCGACCGCAGCACAGGTGAAACGCATCGTCCGGCGACCACAGTTGCGGATCGGATTGCCGCCAACAGCGACGACCCGGTCTCGCAGGCGCTCTGGCAGGCGCACGTCGAACGCGCCCTGCTGTCGGCGCGCAAATTTAGGGCCGGCTGGCCCAGTCCACGCCTCTCGTTGCGCGATCC